>Ga0070713_100000165_pt1 | contig 43998 bp, 43 predicted proteins | sample LARL82metaG_FD_65465 | JGI IMG/M metagenome (GOLD analysis project Ga0070713, IMG submission 65465) | Corn, switchgrass and miscanthus rhizosphere microbial communities from Kellogg Biological Station, Michigan, USA - LAR L8-2 metaG | ecosystem: Host-associated > Plants > Roots > Rhizosphere ... | reverse complement strand
ACTATGCTTGAAGGGCGAAGACCGTTTTGCCGGCACCGGGTCTTCCGACGACGAGCGTCGTTCTTCCCACGGGCAGACAGCCCCGGGCGATCTCGACGAACCCTGCGATGCCGCTGGGGCTTTCCGGAGGGGCGCGTCGCTCTCGACGCGGTGAGGCGCTATCATTTCGGCCGTCATCGTCCTTGTTGAGCTTTTCGGGTGGTGCATCGAGCCGGCAAATTTCGACACGACTCGATGAGCTCATGAAGCACGGTGTGCCTGGCTCAGGCAGATTTTGACTCCAATAGGCTCGCTACGCTCCCCATATGCGCTTCCCCCTCCTTCTCGCCATCGCGCTACTTGCAGGCCCCGCGTACGGTCAGACGCCTGGCCGCCGGCCAGCCACCACGATCCAGCAGGGCGAAGCCTGTCCGACCGGGCAGACGGAGGTGCGCCCACGGAGCTGCATGGCGCCGGACATCGCGCCGCCGAGCATCGTCGATTATCGACCGCGATCGACGCTCGTAACGCCGGTTCACCTCGTTAGGCGAGCGAAGTACCCGGTCGTCGATTTCCACGGCCATCCCGAAGACTTGCTGGAGTCGAGTGAGGGGCTCGCTAGGCTGGGCGCGGCGATGGATAGCCTCAACCTTCGCATCATGCTCGCGGCCGACAATCTCCGGGGCGACCGCCTTCGTACTGTGCTCGCGACGGTTCGCGCGTCGCCGACGATGAAAGACCGCGTGCGCGTGCTCGCCGGGATCGATTTTCGCAATGTCGGCCCCGGCTGGGCCGAGAAGGCGGTCGCCGATCTCGAGGCAAGCATCGCGGCTGGCGCCGTTGGCGTCGGCGAGATCTCGAAGAGCTTCGGCCTAACGATCAGGAAGGCCGATGGGACGCGCCTCAAGCTCGACGATCCCGAGCTCGACCCCCTATGGGATGCCTGTGCTCGACTCGGTATTCCTGTCTTCATTCACACCGCGGACCCAGAGCAGTTCTTCGAGCCGATCGACAACAACAACGAGCGCTGGCTCGAGCTCGCGCTGTTCCCGAATCGTCGGTATCCGGCGGACCGCTTTCCACGCTTCGAGGAATTGATGGCCGAGCGCGACAATCTCTTCCGCAAGCACCCGAAGACGACCTTTGTCGCCGCGCATATGGGATGGCATGCCAACGATCTCGGTCGGCTCGGCAAGATGCTGGATGAGATGCCTAACGTGTACACCGAAGTGGGCGCCGTACTCTACGATATCGGTCGGCAGCCGCGCGGCGCTCACGACTTCTTCGTCAAGTACCAGAACCGGATTCTCTTCGGGAAAGATTCGTTTCAGCCGGAGGAATACCCGTATTACTGGCGCGTCTTCGAGACGCGCGACGATTACTTCGACTACTATCGAAATTACCACGCGTTCTGGAAGCTGTACGGCATCGACCTGCCGGACAGCGTGCTGAGGAAGGTCTACTTCGACAACGCGCTGAAAATCACGAAGGGATTGCCGCAGAGCGGCTGGCCCAAGTAGAGGGGATAGGGTTCAGCTTCTAGGGGCTAGGGTCGCAGCAGCAGAGTTTCCGACCGCTGCCCTGACCCTAGCCCCCAAACCCCTTTAAGCGCTTCACGACTCTGCAGGGATTGCCCACGCCTATGACGCCGGCGGGTATGTCTCGCACCACCACGCTTCCTGCGCCAATCGTCGTGTCGTCGCCGACTGTGACACCCGGGCACACGATGACGCCGCCACCCAACCATACTCGCGCCCCAATCGTGATTGGGCGAGCGAGCTCGGGCCCAGCGATGCGCTTGGCCGCATCACGCGGATGGTCCGCCGTGAGGAGCTGAACGTTCGGGCCAATCTGCGCGTGGTCGCCGATGGTGATTGTCGTCGGATCCAGAAACACGGCACCGAAGTTCACGAACACGCCGGTACCGAGCGTGATCTGAGTTCCGTAATCGCAATGGAAAGGCGCCTCGATCCAACTCCCGCTGCCGAAGTCGCCGAGCATTTCACCGAGCAATGTACGCTGGCCATGCTCGTCGGCGGGGTCCATCGCATTGAATTGCGCGCAGAGGCGACGCGCCCGCACGCGAGCGGCGACGAGCTCCGGATCCGTCGCCAGATACAGCTCACCGTGGAGCATCTTGTCCCGCTCCGTGGACGGACTATTGCTGGTTGGCATGATTGAAGGTACGAGGAGAAGGGAGCGATGATCAGCCCGCGTGTTCTCGTCGTCATGCGAGACCATTGGCGCCGGGCCCTGCTGCGTGCCGCGCTGCGTGAAATTGGCTATGACGCGGTTGGGACGCGCGACGGTGTGGAGGCGCTATTGGTCAAGACTGAGACACCAGACCGAGGACGCGTCGGACTCATAATCGCTGATCAGGATTCGGTGACGGAGCGTGTCAGCGCGGCGCTCCATCACCGGAGCCCCGGTGCACCGATGGTCCTGCTCGCTCGCGCCACGCTCGAGGTGCCGCACGGCGACTGGAGCCGCGTTCTGCGCCGTCCCTTCAGCATCGCCGACGTCGTCGCCGCCACAGAGGCGCTTCTGCCACTCGACGAACCGCTTCGCCACCCATTGGATGAGGCGCCGGAAGACGCTTCACGTTAGGCGCGGCTCCGTCGCTTCCGCGAAAGCTACGCGGAGGGCAAGACGAGCGTGAAGACGGCGCCGCCCTCGGGTCCGTTCTGCACGTAGAGATCGCCCCGCATCGCGCGCGCCAGATCTCGGCTGATGGCGAGACCGAGTCCCGTTCCCTCGTGACGGCTCGTCAGCGAGCGGCCGAGCTGTACGAACGGCTCGAAGATGTCCTCGAACTTGTCGGGGGGCACGCCTGGCCCGGTATCGCTCACGGTGATCGTCGCTTCCGCGTCCTTCTTCTCACACGAGACGATCACCTTGCCGCCGTCTGGCGTGAACTTTACCGCGTTGGAAAGAAGGTTCAACGCAATCTGCTCGAGTTTCTGCTGATCAGCCCAAGCGCAGGCGTCCTCGTTACAGGGACCATGCGTGACGGCAATGGACTTGGACGTCGACTGCGGCAGCATCATCGGGATCGCGCGGTCGACGACATCGTGCAGTGAGACACGTTCGATGTCATACTGCACCTGACCTGCCTCGGTGCGGCTGTAGTTGAGCAGGTCGTTGATGATCGCGAGCAGATGTTGCTGACTGCCGCGAATTCTTGCGAGGTACGAGCGCTGCTCGTCGGTCACGGCGCCGGCGACGCCCATGTCGATGAGCTCCGCGTAGCCGCCGATTGCGTTGAGCGGAGTACGGAGCTCGTGACTCATCGTCGCGAGAAATTCCGATTTTGTGCGACTGGCCGCCTCTACGGCGGCGAGGCGACTTGCGTCTCGTATGGCACGCTCTTCCGCCTCCTTTCGCTCGGTGAGATCGCGCGTGACCTTCGTGAATCCGATCAGTTTCCCCTGCGGATCGAACAGGGCTGTGATGACGACGTTCGCCCAGAAGCGCGTTCCATCTTTCCGAATGCGCCAGCCTTCGTCTTCGAAGCGGCCCTCGCGAGTCGCTACTTCCAGCTCCCAGGGCGGCTTGCCACGATCGATGTCATCCTGTGGATAGAACGTCGAGAAATGGCGACCGATGATCTCGTGGGCTTCGTACCCTTTGATGCGGCGCGCCCCTTCATTCCACGTCGCGACGTGCCCAGTCGGGTCGAGCATGAAGATGGCGTAGTCCTTGACACTCTGGATGATCAGCCGGTTCCGCTCCTCGCTGTCTCGCAGCTCCTCCTCGGCCTGTCGCCGCTCGGTGAGGTCTCGCGTCACTTTGCCGTAGCCAACGAGAGTTCCCGACTTGTCGAACAGCGCTGTGATGATGACGTTCGCCCAGAAGCGCGTTCCATCTTTCCGGATGCGCCACCCTTCGTCCTCGAAGCGACCTTCTCGCGCTGCTACTTCGAGCTCCCATGAAGTCTTACCACGGGCGACATCCTCTGGCGGATAGAAGATGGAGAAGTGCCGCCCGATAATCTCATCGGCGGTGTAGCCCTTCAGTCGCCGTGCGCCCTGATTCCAGCTCAGGATGTGCCCCGTCGTGTCCAGGGCGAAGATGGCGTAATCCTGAACGCTCTCAACGAGCAACCCATAGAGCCCGGGTCCCTGTCCCTCGGAGCTAGTCGCCAGGTGTCCCTCGACAAAAGCCGCGGCGTCGCGACGTGCAACGACGTTGCTCGCGCGCTTGTCCTCTCGTTCATTCGATTCGACAGGGGCAACATTGCCCTTTCGATGTGCTGTCATGTTTCGATCTTCTGACGCGCGCGCTGCCGAGGGCCGGGGGCAACCACATCAGTGCACATGAACACCAGCAACAAGGCTCCAAGACCCCTGACATATGGGGCCTTCCAAAGGCTGCGTTCGCCCGTGCAACCTCTAGTGTGGACGCACGCCTCGCGCCACAGAGGCGCGCTCAAAGCACTGAATCATTTCAAGTCTGCGATGATAACGGAGACTATTGGGCCCCTAAGGTTCACTGCTGGCGCCCCGTTTGCAACCCATCCGTGCCGTGTATAGCCGGCGTGAGACATGGATATGACGAACTCTGGAGACTGGCGCGAGACGCGGAGCCCCGAGGAGGCCGCCGCGGAAACCGAAGAGCCGGAGGAGGCCACACGCGTTCGAGCGGAGGATGACGCGGAGACGCGAGCACGTCAGGAAGAAGCCGCAGCTGGCCTCCGGGAAGCCGATCGGGCCCTCGAGGATGGCGGCGAGCGGCTACGCGCCACGCGAGTTGCCCTGAGTGAGCGAGAGCGGGAGCTCGCTCGGACGAGTGACCTCACCCGGGAAGTAGCGCAGAGCGTCGCGAAGTTGCGCGCCCAGACGGCACAGATCGCGGAACAGGCTAGAAAGAAGCCGCCGGAGAGCGACTAAAATCCGGGGGATCGGCGCGCGGAGTGACTGATCGACTATCGAGTGCGGTTAGGCAGCTCGCCTCCCGCCTCGATATGCCTCTCTTCCGATCCATAGTGTTGGTGTCTGCGCTCTGCCTGTCAGCCTGTGACTCGCCTATGAGTCCCAGCTACGAGCCCTTGCGCGTGAGCAGCAATGGAAGCCAGGTCACGCTCGAGAATCCAAATTCCATCCCGATTTACTACATGCTGGCAAACCCGGGATTCCTCGCGCTAGCCGACTTCGCGCCCTGTGTAAGTCCGTCGTGCCCTAACGTACCCGCGCGGAGCGCGGTGCATGTGCCGTACGACGAGATTGTCGGCTACGACGCGGCGGAAACGATGGCGACGCTCTGGCAGTGGCGCCTGACAATCGATGTCAGCGGCAACAACGAGCAGTCCGGATTCGGCGCCACCGACGTGCCGCTCCGCTGAAGCCTCGATCCAGCCATCCTGGTCACCGACGCGCGGCTGACGGCGGTGATGCCGCGGGTGGCGGCGGCGGCGCGACTGTCGGCTTGTTCTCCTGAGTTCGAGTCGTGTCGCGCATATCGATCGCGATGTACGTAACCGTGTCCCAGGCGTTGTGGATGCCGATGAGCAGCAGCAGCAGCGTGGCGGTCCCGATGAAGAAGAGCGCGCCGTCCGCTAACCGCGGCAGCAACAGGCCCGCGATGACGAATGTGACGTGCGCGACCAGCGGAAGGGCCATGTACCAAAGCCAATCCTGGAAGACGGGCTTGTAGCCCGTTTGCCTGATGGCGCGCGCGATGACGATGCAGCCATAGGTGATGCCGCCAATACCAATCGCAGCGATGGCTGCCGCCAGGCTCCAGATGCGATGCCAGGGCGCGCTCGTCACGGCGGACACCAGCAACGCCACGCAGAAGTGGACCATCGTCGGCGTCCCGAACGCCTTGATCGCGCTCGCGTCGCGGGTCTGTGGTGAGTCCGCGACGATCGCAATAACGACGAACATCAAGCCGGTGAGCGCTGCCCCAGAGGAGCCAACGATGACGTAAAAGCTCTCCCAACCATTCAGGACGGGAAGACTAGCCGAATCAATCACGCGGGCATCCTCGAGTGGTGGAACGCGCTGGCCTCCAGAAGAGCCTCGTTCAATCTGCAACCCCAGGACTGACGCGGCGAGCCTCCAACTCAGCTGTCGCCGTCAGGCTTCACGCTGCTCAGACGCCCCTGGTTTGCAATGAGGGCGTCGAGCTGAGTGTCGGGTGCGCGCGCGCGCCGACGGGCCTCCTCCGCCAGGAGCAGCGCCTGACCACGCAATGCCCGCGCACGTTCACCGAGGCCCGCGCTCTCGCTGAGCATCGCTTCGACGGCGAAGGTCTCCGCGTAGGCCGCAACGCGCTCCGCGTCCCCAAGTGCATCAGCTGCGGCGCTCGGAGCCAGGACCCGCAGAAGATCACCATGGCCTGCAGCGAGCTCTTTTCGCGTCCGCTGGATGAACTCGAGCCGAACGCGAATCTCCTCCGGCGTTGGAGGCTCGCCCGAGAACGTCTTGATGAACTCGCGCAAGCGAGAGCGGACGGTGCCGGATTGTGATCGCTCGAAGACCGACATGCATCATCCTCCTGGGCGTACAACAAAATACGAACGGGCTCGGCACAATGCCGAGCCCGTTCGATAATTTGCTCAACTCCGACTCTTAGTTGCTCACGAAGCCGAAGTCGACGCCGGAGTACCATACGTCACCAACCAGTGCCGGCGCTTCGATCGAAATGCCGACCGTCGCGTTCACGCAGGCCGGTCCGGTTCCAGGCGAGGGCGCCGTCTGCGTCCAGCCAGCTGGCGCCATCACGCACACCGTGTACGTGCCGGCCGTGAGGCCGCTGATGGTGTACGCGCCGTTACCATCGCTGATCGCTGAGGCGCTCATCGGACCGAAGACCTGCACGGTCCAACCTGCGAGCCCGACCTCATCCGGTCCCATGAAGCCGTCATGGTCAACGTCGAAGAACAGCGAGCCCTGGATCTGCGTGTGGCCGAGCTGCGTGGTTGTGTCAGTCGTACCACCAGTCGTACCACCGGTCGTACCACCGGTCGTACCACCGGTCGTACCGCCGGTGCTGCCACCGCTGTTGCTCCCGGTGCTGCAGTCCTTGTTGCCCTTGGTGCGCGGGTCAGCGCGGTGATCCATCCCGTTCTGCGACGGGTTACCACGCGTGCGGTCCTCGCACTTCTTGTCGTCACTCCTGCCCCTATCGTCATCATCGTGACGGACAGCGGGCATGTCATGCCGCTGCCAGTGGGGACGGTGCTGCGCCTGCGAGACGCGGGCGACGAGCGGGGTGACGGCCAATGCTAGCACGACTATCGAGCCGCGCATGGGTTGCTCTCCTGTTAACTGAACGGGTGTGAATCAGGTGGGAACTACGGGGAACACGATGCTACAAAGCGGTCGCGTCAACCATAACGCAGATCACAATCCGTTTAGCTGTCGTGAATCTGCACGGACAAACAAGCCGAGCGCATGTGCGACCTGTCCTGATCCATGCACGACGTCGGCACCCTAACGACTGTATGACGTTTCAGCCCGTCACGCTAATTCGAGGCTCGATTTCCAGTTTTCTAAACCACGGGTCACGGCAGACGCGAATTCGAACCACAGCGGACACAAAGGGACGCTGAGCAAGACAAAAAGGGCGAACGGAGCGCCCGCGGCCCTCCCCGATCCCGGTGGCTTTTTCTCTGACCTCGAGTGGCGCGTCAGCCGCTAGGTGGCGCCCGAGGAATGGCGCGCGAGACGCAGGTCGAGATGCCGACGCACGTCGGGCCACTCTGCCGCCAGAATGCTGAACATCACCGAGTCTCGCGCGGTCCCGTCACGGCGGGCCTGATGATGCCGTAGGATGCCATCCTGGTGCGCGCCGAGTGCGGTGATCGCCCGCTGTGATGCGACGTTGAAGCGATCGGTCCGCAGCCCAACGACAGCGCACCGCAGAGAGTCGAAGGCGTGTGTCAACAGCAACAGCTTGCACGCGGTGTTCACATGCGTGCGCTGCCAGCGTTGCCCGTACCAGGTGTAGCCGATCTCCACGCGGTCGATTGCGCGCACGATATCGTGATAGCGAGTCGTGCCGATGATCGTGTTGCCCTCGAGATCGCGCACGACCCACGGAAGCATGTGGCCTGCTTCCTGGCCGGCCAGCGCGTCGTCGATGTACTTCGCTGTCTCGTCCGGCGTTGGAACGGACGTGAACCAGAGCTCCCAGAGTCGGCCGTCGCTCGCCGCCGCTGTCAAGGCGTCACGATGCGTCCTCGTTAGCGGCTCGAGTCGCACACCATACCCTTCGAGTATGATCGGTCTCGGTGCGATCATTGACTGTCGCGTTGTCAGCGTCAGTCGCTCGTCATGATGAACAACGGTGCGCCATCGAAGTCGTAGATCGGCCGGAGGCGGTCCGTGTTGTAGTACTTGGGTACCTCCACAACCTTCTTCTCCGAGGTCACGCTGTCGATCGGCACGCTGTCATAGAATCCCTTGTGGATGCTCACGAGGCGGCCGTACTGCTTCTTGAGAATGAAGTCGAGCGCGAGGTTCCCGAATGCCATCGGCACGATGGAATCGAGCGCGTCGGGATCGCCGGAGCGCACGAGATAGCCGAGGCGCTGGTTGACGACGTCGATGCGCCGGCCGTTGTTGAACCTCGGCGAATACTCCTTCAGGGCGCTGGCGACCTTGTCGCCGATGCCGCCGAGCTTGCGATGACCGAACATGTCCGTCTCCTCGCCCTCGAAGCTCATACCCTCCTGCGATCTGAGCTTCGCCCCCTCTGACACGAGCACCACGGAATACTTGCTCGGATTCCGATTGTGGTCGTACACCATCAGTTCGGTGAGTTGTTCGACATCCACGGCATACTCCGGGATGACGCAGCGATCGGCGGCGCCGGCCATCGTCGGGAGGAGCGCCGTGAAGCCGGCGTACCGCCCGAAGACTTCGATTACCAGGAATCGCTCGTGCGAGCCGGCGCTCGTGCGCAAACGGTGCGTGAGCTCGATGGTCCGCGTTACACAGGTACTGAACCCAATGCAGTAGTCGGTGCCGAAGACGTCATTGTCCATCGTCTTCGGAATGGCGACGACGTTCACGCCTTCATCGTGGAGACGCTTGCCGTAGCTCAACGTGTCGTCGCCGCCAATCGGAATCAGAACGTCGACGCCGATGTGCTCGAGATTCTTGAGAACGTCCTTGGTGATGTCGTTGACTTTTTCGCTGTAACCGCTCAGGTACTCCGGCACACGCGCCTTCGGCAAATGACTCGGCCGCGTCCGGGACGTGTGGAGAAATGTCCCGCCGGTGCGGCCGGCACGGTTCACCTCGGCCTCTGACAGCTCCTGAATGTTATCCTCGTTAGGCGCGTTCCTCTCTCGTTGATAGTCGACGAGGCCAGCCCATCCTCGTCGAATTCCGACGACACGATAGCCTTCTCGCAGCGCGCGAATGGTGATGGCGCGAATGGCGGGATTGAGACCCGGCACGTCTCCGCCACCCGTAAGGATGGCAATCGTTCCTTTGGAATTTGACATGGAGGAGAAAACTATCGCCGCCGGCCAATTCGGGTGAAGCCGTGCCGGCCTGCGTGGCTGTGCCACGTCGCCGCTCCACCCTCGGCGGTGTCAGACTCCTTCTGCTTCCGGAACAATACCGAGGATCTGCGACACGACGGGTCCCGTCTCGCCACGTTCCCCACGAAGCCCGGAGGCATTCGCGGCGGTTCGGGAAAGAATCCTCAGTGCGTCGCGAGGACGGGCACGCGCGGCGACGGTGTTCTCGAGCAGCGCCAGCACGATCTCGCCTCGAGACATCGCCCGAGGCTGCCAAGTCGCCTGAGGTCTGTGGCTGGTGGCTACGACAAGGCTGACGGGAAGAGGCGCACGCCCGATCTTCCCGAGCGTCACCGGGTCGACCCGCCGGTTTCGCCCCGAAGCGTCGCGGACACCTAACGAGCGAGCGAATGGATGCACGAGCCCCGCGCTGTCGAGGACCGCGTACTCGTCGGAGTAGTAGCTGGCGCCGGAGCGAACCAACTCGGCGACGAGTGCGCTTTTGCCGGCATGCGTGCGTCCCGGCAGAAGAACCGCGCTGCCGCGCCAGCCGATGACGCCGGCGTGGACGAACAGGTGCGTGCGAGCGCCGACGGCGACGGCGAAGTGCATCTCCCTTTCGACCGTCTCGAGAAGCGTGTCGAGATTGTCACCCTTGGCGATTTGACGATCATTGTCGAAGGCCAGATGCATCTCGTCAGCGCTGCGACCGAGGAGTAGCGAGTAGGTGATATCGCAGGTCGACGCACCGATCGGCTCGGCGGCGGGTGGCAGCACACGCCGAAGTGCGGTGATCGCCGACGTCTGGGAGGCGCGGACGCCCACCAGCAACCCATACGCGTTGGCCGCAACGTGAACCGGCCACCCGCGGGCGTCGAGCTTCGCCATTCGGGTGGCCGGTGTGTCGGATGCGTCTGCCGGGCCTTCGTTAGGCAGGCGCTCAGCGCGCCCAGTGAGTCCCGAGCGCCTCTTACTGCTGATTGGGACCCTGGTTGTTGTTGTTCTGGCCCTGGTTGTTGGACCCGCCGCTCGCGGCCATCGCTGGAGTCGGCGACGCGACCGAGAGCACGATCGGCAGAGCTACCGCCGCGGCGCTGGCGAGAGCGACTCGCCGTAACGCGCTACGACGCGAAACTGGCTCGCCGCCATCAGGACCATTCTCGAGGAGATGCACCCGTGTGAGCTCATCGAGCGCGTACTCGACCACCGATTCGTTGGCGTCGACGCCGAGCGCCGTCCCGAGGACCGCGGCGAGCTGCGACACTGAGTGCGCGCCATCGCTGTTCTGCCAGACAATGCTGGCGGCGCGATTGAGCGAGTGTGCTTCCTGGCGATCTTCGTCGTAGACGATCGTCTCGTCGCCGACATGATCGACGAGCAGATGCGTCTGCCGTGCCTTGGGGTTCATGGTGCGGTCCCTCTCGAGGGTGCGAGCCGATGGCGTCTGCACAACGAGTGCATTATCAAAGACGACTCACATTCGCGCAAGCTGTTGCGAGGATGCGACAACGGGCGCCAATGTATTGGTGTGCATGTCGGCGCATCCCAACACATTTCGGCGAGAGACATCGTGAACGCACGTTTCCTTCATTTTGCTGTTGGCTTAACGATTGGCGCTTCAACGGGGCTGGCCGCGCAGAGCACACGGGTCGATCCGACGCAGATCGACAGCATCATCCGCCAGCAGATTGCCGACAAGCATATCATCGGGGTTTCCGTCGGCATCATGCAGAACGGCCAGGTGGTCTTTGCACGGGGTTACGGCCTCGCGAACATCAAAACATCGACGCCGGTCACACCGAACACGATGTTCGCGATTGGTTCGGTAACGAAGCAATTCACCTGCAGCTCGCTGCTGATGTTGCAGGAGCAGCACAAGCTCTCGATCAACGATCCCGTGTCGAAGTGGTACCCGGGCCTCACGAGGGCGAAGGACATCACGCTCAAGGACCTCGGCGGCCATCTTTCCGGCTACCGGGATTACTACCCGCTGGACTATGTCGATCGGGAGATGGCGACCGCCGAACCGGCCGATAGCATCATCGGTCGCTACGCCACACGTCCCCTCGACTTCGAGCCGCGTTCGCGGTGGTCGTATAGCAACACCGGGTTCCTCATCCTTGGGAGGGTCATCGAGCGCGTGAGCGGGCAACCGATCGGCTCGTTCTTTCAGACACACATCTTCACGCCGCTCAAGCTCGCGCACACGGCATACGAACCGTCGCCTAACGGCAACATGGCCAGCGGCTACACGTCGTTTGGGCTGTCGGACCCCATCGACGCGGTACCTGAGGCGAGAGGGTGGGCCGGCGCGGCTGGAGCGATCTGGTCCACGCCGACGGACCTGCTTACCTGGGACAGGTCGCTGCTCGATCACACGCTCATCTCGACGGCATCGTACGCGGTGCTGACGACGCCGCAGCGGCTCACGGATGGTCGTTCGAGTGGCTACGGCTGCGGCGAGGGCATCAGTGATCGCGGGAACGCGCTGTCCTTCTCACACGGCGGTGCCGTGTCCGGTTTTGTCGCACAGAACACGGTGATTCCTTCGACACGGTCGGCGCTGGTCGTGCTCTCGAACAGTGATTTCTCACCCGTGGGTGAGCTCGATCAGCTCCTGCTGTCCAAGCTCATGCCGAAGAGTCCCGACGTGCCTGCGGTTGCCGGCGCACCGGCACTCGATGCGGCAAAGAAGTTCCTCACGGAGTTGGAGCAGGGACGCGTTGACCGCTCGACGATCTCACCCGACTTCGATGCGTATCTGACTCCGGAGAAGATTGCCGCGGCGCAGCGGTCGTTGAACGCGCTCGGCCCGATCTCGGACATCCGCGTGGCAGGTCTACGCGAGCGCGGTGGGATGGAGGTCGCGATGATTCAGTTCACTGTCGGAAGCACGAAGGCCTCGGGACTCATGTACCGACGGCGCGATGGGAAGCTCGAAGAGTTTTTGTTCGCGCGAAGTTAGAAATCGGCGTCGGCTGGATGAGCACGAGCTCGGCGGTCGCGCATCGAATGACCTCGAGCGGGCTGCGATAGCGAATCTCGAGTCGGGCCTGCTCCGTACGCGTTCGTAGCCTCTTACGGAGTGAGTGTCGGTCATGAGCACAGACGCAATCGAAGCCCTTTCGGTGTTTGGCGGTGGCGCCTTGATCGCCTGGGCCGCCGCTTTCGCATGGGCAAAGTGGCTGAAGCACCGATACGATGAATATCGAGTCAATGCAGTGTCGTCGCCGCTGGAGGCCGAGCGAATAACGCGGATTGAGCAGGCTGTCGAAACGCTGGCGGTGGAGCTCGAGCGAATCGGCGAAGGCCAGCGGTATGCGGTAACGCTGCTGGAGGATCGTCTCCCGCCTCGGTTGCAGACGGCTCGTAGCGATCCCGGACGCATCGTCACGCCGCACTAGGGCGCACACGAAGATTCACGGCTGTGCGCCGCTGACGGAATCGTAGATGCGTATGCTGCTGTACAGCGAGCCGCATTCCGAGCGGAAGCGATCGTGGACTGAGTGTGACTGATAGGCGTCGTGGGCGGCGGCGTCGTCGAAGATGAGAACGAGTGCGCGGCTGTAGCCGCGTTCGATGACGGGTCGATTCGTTGGCGCGGGGACCCCGATGTACCCATGGCGAACGTGCTCGATGCCCGTCAGCGACTCGAGACCCGTGTCGAATTGCTGTTTTTGCGCGCGGGTGAGGTCGTCGCGCAGCCAGAAGTACACGGCGTGAATGAACATTGGATTGTTAGGCGGTTTGGATAGAGTATCGGCCACGGGTCGGCGGTCCGCGCGCAAATTGGCATCGAGTTGATCAAAGCTCGCATCGGCCTGTGCGCGACGCGCCCACGACGGCGTATGGGGTAGTGCGAACGAAAGACATTGGCGTATGATCCGGTATGGCGCTCGTAGCATTTGTGCGGGGGATCAATGTTGGGGGACATCGGTCCTTCCGGCCAAGCCTGCTTGCCAAAGATTTGCGAGCGTACGACGTCGTCAGTGTCGGCGCCGCGGGAAACTTCATCGTCCGAAAGCCCGGTTCTCGAGCCAACTTTCGGGCGGCGCTGTTGCGAAAGCTGCCGTTCGAGGCGGAAGTGGCGCTTTGCGACGGTCGGGACCTCATCGCCCTGCAGTTGGCCAGGCCCTTTGGGAATGAGCCCGCTCGGACAGACATCGTGCGGTTTGTGAGCATTCTGCCGAAGAAGGGCCATGCCCCCGCTTCACTGCCGCTTGCGCTGCCACCGGATGGCGAATGGTTCGTGCGCGTGATTGGGTCGAAGGGTCAGTTCGTGTACGGAGAGTATCGGCGGCACATGAAGACGATCGGGTACCTGGGACAAATCGATAAGTTGTTCGGCGCCCGGGCCACGACGCGCGGCTGGAACACCATCGGCACGATCGTGCGGCTCCTTCAGAACGAGTGAAGAAAATGGCAGGCGACGGCGAGTCGACGGCCCTCACTGTTTCCAGATCGCAAGGCTTTTGTGAGAATTCCCCGCCGGATCATCCAAAGCCGTTGCCGAAATGCGGCGACGCATCCAGAATGACTGGCCGAACCCACTCTCATCGGAGCAAGAAATGAGGATTTCTTCGTTCGTCTTCATCGCCCTCGCGATCCCGGCGGGTCTCGTCGCGCAGCAGCAATCCGGCGCCCCCGCGAATCCGGTCACAACCGCGTTTCGGACTCGTACGCTGGGCATGCAGCGTAACATCGCGCAGGCCTTCGACTCGATTCCGGAGTCGAAGTTCAGTTACAAGCCGACCGCCGCGCAGCTATCGATCGGTTACATCGCGCAGCACCTCGTGAGCGACAACTACCTCTTCTGCAACAATTTCGGCGCGATGAAGGCGAGTCAGGCGGCAAAGGACACAGCGACCGCTGATTCCGTGAAAGCAATGTGGCCCAAGGATACGCTCGTATCGAAGCTCAAAGCGTCATTCGCGTTCTGTGAAAGCGCACTTTCGCAGCTGGACGACGCGAAGCTCGCCGATGCGGTCACGCTGTCCTTCAACGGCCGCTCATTCCCCACGACACGCGCCTCGATGGCACTGGGTCACGCGCTCGACCTGGCCGATCACTACAGCCAGCTCGCGAATTACATGCGCCTGAATAACATGATCCCGCCGACGGCGCTCCCTCGTCCGACGCGCGGGAATTGATCGCGGCGAGGGAAATGAGAGAGCAGGAGTCAATCCTGCTCTCTCATTTTGTCGCTATGGGCCAGCCGGTGAACGGCGGCCAGAGTGGAGCGGCGGGTCGGTCAGCACTTGGACTTCGATCCCGCTCGACGCATCTCGACTTACCCAGATGCGGTGCGTTGCCTTGATGAAGTCGCCCGGCTTCGCCTCGTAGATGTTGGGGACGTAGCGCTGCGGATTTCGATCGAACGCCGGAAACCAGCTGCTCTGCACCTGCACCATTACCTGATGCCCCTTCTTGAACGTGTGCAGCACGTCCTGCAGCCGAAAGCTCACTTCGGCGAGCTGATTTGGCGTGAAAGGTTGCGGGATCGTGAATGATTTGCGAAATCGGCCACGCATGATCTCACCGCGCACGAGTTGCTGATAGCCGGCCATATGCACCGTCGTATCCGGCTGGTAGGGGTGGTCGGGCTCGTCAGGCGGATAGACGTCGATGAGCTTCACGACAAAATCAGCGTCTGTACCAGTTGTGCTCACCTGAAGACGCGCGGTGATCTCGCCGCCAACGGTGACGTCCTCGCGCAGCGTGTCCGTCCGGAACACGAGGACATCGGGCCGTGAGGTGAAGCAGCGCTGGTCGTCGCTCATGTAGTGATAGAGCGTGAATCCCTCGATCGTCGGCTCCGCGCAGCGACTCGGCACGGGCTTCATCGGATCGCTCGGATACTCGAGTGAGGCCCGCGCTTCCGCCGGCTTGCTGGGCGTGAGGGAACCATCGGCGTGAAAGTAGTAGGTACGTCGAGTCGCGTTAGGCGCTGGCCACTGCTCGAATCGCTCCCAGCGCTTCCGCCCTGTGTCGAACATCAAGGCGCCAGGAAGATCGACGGTGCCATTTGACTTGAGATACGCATGAAAAAATGACGCTTCGACGTCGCGCTGGAACTTCGTCTCGAGCGAGTCGCCGAAATACAGGTCACCATGCACTGTATGGACAATGTTGCGCACGCCCCAGCCGCCGTGACGGAATGGACCGACCACGAGACGGGTCGTTGCCGCGCGATCGTACTCCCGGAGCGTCTTGTAGACCGCAAAAGGGCCATACAGGTCTTCGGCGTCGAACCAGCCACCAACAACGAGCACCGCGTGCTTCACGCCACGGAGCGCTTGCGGCACGGCCCGGGCCTGCCAATACGCATCATAATTCGGGTGCGCGACGATATCTCGCCAGAGGAGGTTGTTCTTGTAGAATCGCTCGGTCGTCGTCGAGAGGGGCCCTAACGAGAGTTGATAGAAGTAATCGTCGGGCACGCCGTGCTCGGCGAGCTTCTCAATGGCCGGCCCCCACCAGTTCTCCGTCGTCGGGCCGGCGCGCGGCTCGCCGAAGACGGGATAGGCGTAGAAGTAGGCCTGAGTGAGTGCGCCGTTGTGATGAAAATCCTCGAAAAAAAAGTCCGTCACGGGTGCCTGTGGCGACGAGGCCACGAGTGCCGGGTGTCGGGACAGCGTACCCATCGAGGCGTAAAAACCGGGATAGCTGATACCCCACTGACCGACGCGGCCGTTGTTGTTCGGCACATTCTTCACCAGCCAGTCGATTGTGTCGTAGGCATCGGACGCCTCGTCGACGGCCTTGGGATTACGGGCCTTGATCGAATCCGGTACGAACGGTGGCGCCTCGACGAACTCGCCGTCGGACATGTAGCGTCCGCGCACGTCCTGGTACGCGAAGATGTACTTGTCCCGCACCATGTACGGATTGCCGCGGAGGCTCGAGGGATATGCCGCCGGCCCATACGGCGAGACTGAGTACGGGGTGCGCTGGAGGACGATCGGATAGCGAATCGTGGCGTCGGCGTCGTTAGGTACGTACACGGCCGTAAAGAGCCGGACGCCGTCGCGCATCGGGATGCGATATTCGTGTTTGATATAATTCGCTCGTACGAACGCCGAGTCGGAGAGCTCGGCGTTCTGTGCGCGCAGGATTACGGGAGAGAAAGCGGTCGCGATGACGAAGGCGAGGACGGCGCGATGTGAGGGCATGCGCCAATGGATAGCGCCACTATGTCGTTCGCGCGACCCCGTTCAAAAGACCACGTCACGACGATAGGCCCGCCGGGCCGCGCCGGCGTACGAAAGTAGCGTCAATGGCATGCCAATGTTGTCGGTGAACTACGAGACGCCATCGACGCCTACGGGGTGAATGTCGCGGAGCCGCCGCTGGCGATGATTGCTTCGTACGCCGCACGATAGACCGTGACCTGATACGTTGTGCCCGCGACGAGAGCCGTCGCCGCGCTACCGGGATCGGCGCCGTTAGGCAGCGCCCCATACGTGATCGGCGGCTTGAACAAGCCAGAAGCTGAATTCACCGCCCAGCCTTCGGTGATGAGACCAGGCGGCGGATTCGCGGGAAGGACGAGAAGCCTGTTCACGCCACAGTTTGGTGTCCAGTCGAACGTCGGCGTCGTGCCGCTCGAGACGGTTACGGTCAGCGGCCCGTCGCACGGCGTGACGCTCGCCGTCAGGGACCGATCCGCGCTGCACGAGCCGACGGCCGCGCCGATCAGGCAGGTCACAATGACTTTCAACCAGGGTGATGTCATGGGTATCCTTGAGCACGCTGATACTATGCCAAACCCGGCCGATGGGCCGGACGTCACCGTGGGCCGCCGCGGGTCGAGGCCTAACGAGGACGCCGCGATCGAGTGACCTTCCTCGTCTTCTTCTTGGCCTTCCTGCCGCCTTTGCCGGCCGTCTTCGTCTCAGGGTTCTTCTTGGCCTTGATGTATCGAATCGGCGGAGCTGGGCTGGCGGCTCCCTCGACGGTGTACGACAGGAAGACGATTCCACTCTTTGGAAGTCGCTTCACATCGGACAGTACGAGCTTGGCGGACGCGCCGGGTGGGAGCACCGGAATGCCGGCGCCGAGCAGCACCGGCATGACCGCCAGCTCCACCGTGTCGACGACCCCGGCGTCGAGTAGGGTCCGAAATAGTTCTCCACCCCCAAAGAGCCATATGTCTCGGCCCTTGCCCTTCTTGAGCTTTTCCACAACGCGTCCGGGGTCGTCGCCAACGATGCGCAGGCCCGCCTTCTCCATTGGCGCGAGCGTGCGCGAGAAGACGACGAGCTCGACGCCCGGCATGCCCGACTGTCCTTGCGAGACCATCAGATCGTACGTCTTCCGGCCGGCGACGGCCGTGTCGAATTCGTTGAATAGCGCTTTGAAGTCGATGTCCGGGTCGCCGACGATCCACTCGTAGCCGCCATCCGGTGTCGCGATGAAACCATCGAGACTGACAGCGACCTGATACCGTAAGCGTTTACTCATCGCGAGGAATGGTGAGTGATGAATGAGCGCGCATGGCGACCGTGGCGCAATACCAGCTCGATCGGCGCCCGCATTGGCCAGCCGTTAGGCGTCGATGGGGATAATGGCACTCGTCATGCGGTGAGAACGTGGCCAGTCGTTCGTATCGCCCTCTTGGACAAATCGCCACGGAAAACAAATGTACACATTCTTTCGAAGGACGGGCGTCGCTCGAGCGGCCGCGGTGCTGCTCGCGGCGGTCGCCTGTCAGACGTTGAACAAGAAAGAGCAGGGAGCTGTCATCGGCGCCGCCAGCGGCGTGGTCGTCGGTGGTGTCGTAGGTCACGCGACAGGGTCCACGGCGCGTGGCGCGGTTATCGGCGCGGCAGTCGGCGGTGCGGCGGGTGCCATCATCGGCCACCAGATGGATCAGAAGGCCAAGGAGATTCAGCAGACGGTCGCCGGCGCGCAGATCACACGCGTCGGCGAGGGACTCGTCGTCACCTTCGAGAGCGGTTTGCTCTTCGACTTCGACTCGGATCATCTGCGCGATGCGTCGAAGGAGAACCTCGACAATCTGGCGAAGAGCCTTTCCAAGTTCGGCGATTCGAAACTGCTACTCGTCGGCCACACGGATAACATGGGCAGCGATTCGTATAACCTGGACCTCTCGCGGCGGCGCGCCGGCGCCGTGGCGAGCTATCTCGTGTCGCAGGGTGTGCCACCCGCCCGTATCGAGACCGCCGGCCGCGGCGAGACCGAACCAATCGCACCTAACGATAGCGATGCGGATCGGCAGAAGAACCGCCGCGTCGAGGTCGCGATCACAGCCGGCGATCAGATGAAAGCACAGGCCAAGGCCCAGGCTGGAACGAGCAACTGACGACCCGGATCACTTCACGACGACCGACCCGCTGTAGGTCCCACCGACGGCGACGATGGAATTGACGTCGAGCTCACCCGCGACGCCATTCGAGAACACGAGGCGGCCGTCGATCGCTCCACCGATCTGAACGCGGCCCATGTAGAGCAGGTCCGAATGTGCCGGCTGGCCCGAAATCGTGCCCTCGAACGTCGCCACCGATTTGAAGACGTCGGGGAACGTACCGGGTGGGTGGAGAGCTACCTGGTCGCACGGCGCGAACTCGAGGGCGCTCGTGTGGCCCGTCGCGGTCCCCACGATCGTACCGGTGAACACCAGTCGCCCGTCGACCTCGAGGAGACAGTTGTCACCCCGCGGCGTGAGCGTGATCGTGGAGAAATCGACGATCGCGTCGAAGTGGCCCGACGTCTGAACGGGTGCCGCGGCTGACGCCGAGCGTCCGGACGTCGGTCCCCTAGCCGCGGACGGAGCCGTTGGCTCGAGCGCGTCATGGCCGTACGCGCATGCCCCGACGACAAGGAGCGCCATTCCAGCGGAAGCGAATCGGAGACTCTTCATGCGTGGTCTCTCCGGCGGAGTCGGGACCACGATTGTTGAGCAAGCAATAAATAGCAAGTCCCAGCTACTTCAGGTTCTGGCGGAGGAAGGCAAGGGTCCGCGGCCAGGCATCCTTGGCGGCCGTCAGGTTCGCCTGCTCCTCGGCCTCGTCGCGCGGCGTCTTCGGATCGTTCTGCGCGCGCAGAAACCCATGGATTGCACCCTGATAGTTCACACCGTAGTACGATTTGCCGAGCGCCTTCATCGCCGAATCGAGTGCCGGCATCGCCGCTCCGATGCGTGTATCCTTCGAGCCGCTGAGCAGGACAACCGGCCTGGTGATCCTGGCAAGTGAATCGCCGATTGGTACGCCGTTGTTCGCGTAGGGCAGTCCATAATACGCCACGCCGCCGACGTAACCCGTCGTGCCCCCATTGATGGCGTGCGCCCACACCGTGCTCCCGCCCCAGCAGAACCCGATGACGGCATATCGCGGCGCCGCCGCTGGCTGTGACATCGCATAACGAGCCACGGCGACAATGCCCTCGTTGCGCTCTGTTGTGTTCACGGCCTGGATGAGTCTCGTCGCCGAATCGCGGGGGAGCTCTTGTGTGCTCGGCCCACCGCGTGCTCGCGAGACGAGATCCGGCGCTATGGCGATGTAACCGTCGGCGGCGACCTGATCAGCGACCCCGCGGATCCAGGTGGAGAGTCCAAAAATCTCGTGAACGACGACGACGACCGGTGTCCTGGCGTTCGTCGTGGATGGATAGACGATCCACGCCATGAGCGAATCAGACGAGCCGGGCTCCCAGGCAATCTTCACCCACTCACCGTGACGGGGGCTCGCCGCGAGCCGCGCCGGAGCTTCGGTATTGCTCGGCGGCAAAGCCGGATTTCCCAGATTACCGGGTCTGGTCCCGTTAGGCACGGCCATATCGGCCGGGCTCATGTGGGACGTGTGCTCATCCGGGTTCGGCCGATGGCACGCGGCGATTGAAATGGCGACGAGGGAGCTCGTCAGCAGACAACGGATTCTCATGAGCGGTCTCGGTGGTCTGTGGACGGTTGACGGTGGTCGCTGAACTGACAGCTGCTGATCATCGATCAGCCCCGACCACCGCAATCTACCAATGATCAGGCCAATGCTAAGATCTCTCAATCAGCGACGTCCGCGGAAACTCCAAGGTCGCGCCGCCGATTTCTCTCCTTGCCGGTAACACTGGCCATGCGAATGGATGGCCACCACGGCGGCGCTCCAGCAAGGAGGTTCGAATGATCCGCGTCCACATTATTTGCGTTGCGGCGGCGGCAACTCTGGCGGCCTGCGACACGCCACCCGCGACAAAGACATTGGGACCTGCGCTCGGCACCGCACCTAACGCGAGCCTTTCCACGACGACTGGCACGATGAATACCAAAGGGATAGGCGGTGCGATGCCGGCATTCTACGACGCGAAGCTCTTCACGATCAATTTCTCGGAGCTGCCGTCTGGCGGAGAATCGGCGAACCTCGTTCACAATGGGTCCATCAACAACATTTATCAGAGCGATGCGTGTGTGGCGGCGGGCCACCCGTTCGTCAGTGTGATCGACGCGATTCCGACGGACGGAATGAATCCCCTCTGGCAAGAGGTGCAGGTCGTGTTCAAGTCGACCAGCAGCTGCGTGCAGTTCACGTCGGACAACGAAGTTCTGGCCGCCGCGGCGGCAGGCGTCGTCTCGCTGGTTCCTACCGGGGAACTCTATCGCTGCTCGGTCATCGCCAAACCGTAGACACTCAGGAGAGGCGACCGAGCAGGTACTGCTGTCGGCGTGCTTCCGGGAAGCGCTCGATGGCGTAGCGGAGCATCGTGCGGGGCATCTTACGATATTGTTCACGCAGGAAGGCCTCCTCTACGCCACGGTCGCGCTTCCCGACCTCTCGCAGCATCCAACCGACGGCCTTGTGAATGAGGTCGTGAGAATCGGTCAGGAGCAGTTTGGCGATGCGCAGGGCGGGAGCGAACTGTCCCCGCCTGATCCAGTGAAAGGTCGCGAGCATCGCGATGCGGCGTTCCCAGACCGACTCCGATCGCGCGAGATCTACGAGAATGCCGAGCTTTCGCGGTTCCGTGTGCGCGCCGACGATATGTTCGGCGGAGCTGTCCACGAGATCCCAATTGTTGATGTGCTCCGTATTCGCGAGATACGCCTGATAGATCGATTCGCGCTCGGCATTGGTGCCGCGGCGGTAGTGCTCGACGAGAAGCAACAACGCGAGTAGCCGCTGCTCGTGCCAGGGCGACCGAAGAAGATTGAGCACTTGCTCATGGGGAAGCTCACGCCGCCGCCTCGCCAGGGAGCGCAGCTGCGGCACCCGAATCCCGAGGAAGCGATCGCCCTCACCATACTGGCCAGCGCCGGTCTTGAAGAAGCGCTGCAGGAACGCAGCGTCGCTCGGGTTAGCCAGCGTGCGTAGTTCGCGCTCGACTTGACTGAGAGTCGTCCCCATCTGCCTTCAGAAACTGGCGTTTGAACCGGCGGACTTCGGAACAGACGAAGTCGGGATCCCTTAGAGGAAATTGCTTGACAGGGATTCCGGAAAGTCTGAGTGTGATTGACTCGTCGTCAATGTCGGTGTCCCGAACTCCCCGAGGTTCGATATGCGGATGATAATTCGAATGGCGATAGCCTGCACCAGTGTTGTGTTTCTCGCCAGTTGCTCCAAGGGCGGTCAGAGTACGCAGGACAGCGCAGCAGGGACCGCGGCTCCAGCGACACCCGCCGGCGCGGCAGCGGCAGCTCCGGCGCCCGCTCCGGCGCCAGCACTTTCGCTTGCCGACGTCGCAGGGAAATGGCAAGTGCGTGCGGTACCCGAGTCGGGGACCGACACTTCGGCGACGACATACGTGCTGACCGCCACGACGGACACTGCGGGTTGGGTCATGACCTTCCCATCTGGCCTCAAGGTGCCGGTGCATGTGACCGTTTCCGGTGACAGTCTGATTCAGAAAACGGGCACGTTCGCAAGCCAACGTCGGAAAGGCGTGAAGGTGACGACCGAAGGTTCGCTCCGACTGCAGAACGGGAAGCTCGTCGGCACCTCGATCGCCCACTACGCAAAGGCCGGCGGCGATTCCGTGCTTCGCCTGCACATCGAGGGAACGAAGGCGCCGTAAGCGCGCGAAGCCGTTAGGCCGATTCTCGAATCGGGAGGAGTTGTCACAACGCCTGCCGCCCATTCGCCGAACGTGCGAACCGCGCCAGTACACGCGGCTCGCACGTCGGACAGCGCGGGTGGCGCTCAGGGCAGATCTATACCTGCCCTCACATTCGGCTTTTGCGCGACACCTGGCACTTTCGGGCCAGGCCTCTTCGTCGGATAGACTTCGTCAAGGGTGTTTCCGTCGTAAAGCCGGCCGTTCTTCATGACATATCGGATCGTGTTGGTGTTCCGAATGTTCTGAAGTGGATTGCCGTCGAGCACGAGCAAGTCGGCCATCTTTCCGATCTCGAGCGACCCGACGTCGTTCTGAAGCCCAATGCCCTGTGCGCCGAAGATCGTCGCGCATCGCAGTACGTCGTGCGGCGACATCCCGCCTTTGGCGAGCGACCACATTTCCCAGTGATAGCCGAGTCCATTGAGCTGGCCGTGACTGCCGACGCCGATGCGCCCTCCGGCCTTCACGATCTCGTCCGCATACTTCGCGACGAGCGGGAAATTGTACTCCTCATCCATGAACCAGCCGCCCGCATTGCCGGCGCCGGGGAAGCTGCTGCGAATGCGACGGCGCGACTTCGCGGCGAGCTCCTGGTAGGGCGTGAACCGCTGAAGCTTGGGATCACTGTAGACGTTCTCGTGCTCGTACCAGTAGTTCTCGCCCCAGGGTCCGCCATACACGACGAGCAGTGTCGGCGTGTATGTGATTTGTGTCTGGCCATAGAGCTGGATGACATCCTTGTAGAGTGGCGTGATCGGAAGCGCGTGCTCCTGACCCGGGTAGCCATCGAGCGCCATCGTGAGATCGTATCGCTGATCGAGCGCACCCTCGGTGGTTGGCATGATGCTCTGCTCGCGCGCGGCCATGAGTATCCACTCACGTTGCTGACGATTCCCCGTGATATACATCTTGAGCGTATGCGTATCGTAGTACTGGCTATAGCGGCGCAGGATGCGGCGCGCATGGTCGAGATCCTTGATATCGTCGCCCATGCCGGGGAAATACGTCGGCCCGAAGAGGCCAGGGCCCGTGGAATAGATGCGAGGCCCGATGGCGAGTCCCGCGTCGACGGCATCCTCATACGACAGGACATCGGTCGTCCCCGTCTGGGGATCGCGCAGTGTCGTCACGCCGTAGGCGAGATTGGCGAGATACGAGGCCGGCTGCTGGTGCTCGCCGTGCTCGACACCAGGATGCGCATGAGTGTCTACGAAACCCGGCACGATCGTCTTGCCGGTAACATCGATCGTCTGCGTACCCGCTGGCGCCTGCACGCTTCCCGAGGCGCCGATGGCAGCGATGCGATTGTTGCGCACCAGAATATCGCCGCGCTCGATCACTTCGTCGCTGCCTCCCTTCATCGTGATGATCCGCGCGCCGGTGAGCAGTGCTGTCGACTGGGGGATGTCACGCTTCCCCTTCAGAATGATCTGGGTCTCGACAGGCTGATAGCGGCGAGGATTCGACGCCGGCCCCTGCGTGCGCTGCTGGGCCGTGTCGGAATTCGCCGGGCGCGCAGCGGCGATCGAGTCGTCGATCTGTCGGGCGCGCTCGACGTCGTACACGAAGTGCGAATGGCCGATCGACCAGTGCACCTTCCGGCCATCGGCGCTCCAGGCCGGGAACTGGCCGCCGACATCAGTGAGCTTTCGCGTCGGCACTTCCGCATTCTCGGGATTCGCCATGTTCACCGTCGGCGTCGTCCCGATCTCCGGCACCGTCACGAGGTACAGGTCGTTCGAGACCTGCACCAGTGCCTGGTCGCCCGTGGGACCCATCTGAATCGATACGGCGTTCGTCGCCTCCGGTGCTTCGGGCATGCGCAGCCCCGTTACCTTCAGATGGGTGCGCACATCGGTCCCGTCCCAGCGCATCGAGAGTAGTCCCTCGCTGGCGCTGTAAACGTAGATGCGCCCAGTGTCGCTCTTCACGAAATGCGGGCTCGCGCGCCCCTGCGCTGGTGCGATGACCGCCGGTGCCGCGGCGCTCCCATTCGCGCTCACCCACACCAGCTCGGCCGCGCCCTCGAAGCCGCCCTGCTCCCGCTGGGTCTGTGCCGGGCTCCGGATGACGACGACGCGATTGCCGTCGGGCGAGAAGACGGGCTGTGAGTAGAGCGCATTCGCCGGCGTCAACAGCACCGGTCGGCCACCCGTCGCGGAAACTTTGTAGACATGGCCGCCCTGCGCAGTCCACGTCACAAACGAGATCCACCGTCCGTCGGGCGACCACGCGGGCTCCGCCTCGTTGCCGTCGAGATCCGATATCCGCCGCGGCGTGCCGTTCGGGTAATCCATGACATACAGCTTGTCCATCGCCACGAACGCAAGCTTCTTCTCGTCTGGCGACGGCACGGCGTCACGGATCTGGTGCATCGTGAACTCGGCCGAGTCGGACATCGGATACGTAAACGCTAAACGAGGCCCGACGTCGACCTTCGTATGGACGTGGAAGGGGATGTTGGTTGCCGCGCTGCCATCCACGGGCACGCGCCAGATCTTGCCGCCGTAGGAGACGACGATCGACTTGCTGTCGGGCGTGAATGCGTAGCCGGGCAGCACGTCCATCGAGGCGACCGACTCCTGCTCGTCGCGCTGGACCGGGTAGGCGAGCCACCGCTCCTCGGTGGTCTCGAGGTCGCGAATGCGCAATCCAGTCTGCGCCTCGTAGCGCGAACCATACACCAGGTACTTCCCGTCCGGAGAAACCGCGGGCCGAAATGCTCCGCCCTGCATGTTCGCGCGTAACTCCCGACGGCCAGTGCGCCGATCGAAGGTGTAGAGCGCGAACTGCGGCATGCCCGAGTTGTACTCCCACGAGGCATACCGCTGGGCGTACCAGACGTAGCGGTCGTCCTTCCCGAATGCCGCGCCGAGTGTCGTCACCGGAATCGCGCCATTCAGCGGTTGTGGATCTTTGATCAGCTGGAAGCCGCCACCGCCATCTTTGTGGTACATGTAGAGCTTCGAGGGTCCGATGGCGGCCGCGGCACGCGAGACAACGATGTACTTGCCGTCGGGCGTCCACGCGGGCGAGCGATAGCGGCTCGTCTTTCCCTTGGTGACGACTTTCGTCTGTTTCGTCGCGAGGTCCATCACCCAGACGTTATCGCCGCCGTCGCGATCCGAGGTGAAGACGATCGACTTGCCATCCGGTGAGAAGCGCGGCTGGGCGTCATACGGCAGGCCACTCGTTAGGGCCGTTGCCGTGCCTCCCGTGCTCGGCATGGTGTAGAGATCGCCGAGAAGGTCGAAAACGATCGTCCGGCCATCGGGCGAGACGTCGAGGGAGATCCAGGTGCCCTCGTCGGTATCGAGATCGACGCTTCGTCCGGGGACAAGCTCGAGGTCGGGTTTGCGCGCGGTGAGGCGACGCGTGGAATCTTGTGCACCGAGTGCGGTTGTGCCGAGGGTGATCGCCAGAGTGGCGATGGTGAGGCGGCGGAGCATGTCGGGTTGGGTGAGGGTGCCGGTATCAGCGGGCCACGGAGTTTGCAAAGCGGTCCGCCATTCTGCCAGATAGGAGTGACGAACCGGCCGCTGCCCCGACGCTAGGCGCGAAATGCGGCGCTGTGCGTCACCAGCTCGGCGGCCGCCACTACCGAGGCCACGCTGCGCGCAGCTTCTGCATGTCGCCCACATTCAGCGCATGCCATTGCGCGAACACTTCGCGCAGGTCGGCTTCAACGTTATCGAGCGTGCGCCGCTCTGACTCCGTTGGCGGGAAAGATGACGACTCGAGTCCGCCGAGCAGATCAAACATCTGCCCGAACGGCGTCGAGTAGCTCATGCCGAAGCGCGGCCGGAGTGCGGCGAACGCGGAATCGACGCTCCTCACGAGAATGTCTTGCGACGCACTGCGCCGGTTGCCGAGTGACGCACTGCGCCGCGCGCGCTCACTGTCAGCGGCGACGAACGTTGCGCGCTCGCCAGCGAAGACGCGATCGACTGAGTCGATCTCTATCATCATCGACCATCGGGCGCGCAGCGCTTCGCTGGTGTCGACGTCGTGTGAATCGCCGCGAACGTGCACCATTTGCGTCAGGCTCTTCCCGCGAGTGACGAGCTCCACGGTGTAATCGCCCGGCAGGACGTAGGGCGCGCGGGGTGGCCCATAGAATCCGGAGTCCGATGCCGGTGGAACCATGGCAAACTGCATCCGCAGGTCCCAGAGCACGCGGTGCATGCCGGCATCGGCCGGTCCGGTGAGCTCACGGACGACTTCGCCGTTAGGCGAGTGAATGCGAATGCGCACGCGCGACGCCGTATCCGTCCCCTGAAGGGCGTAGCCGAGAAGGGCCCCCACCGGCGCGTTCGGCGCCATGAAGGTGCGCGCGCCAGGCAGGGGCAGATCGCGCCACTGATATACCTCGGTGGCGTCGCGCAAGGGAAAGAGCTGAGCGTCTGGCGACGACCGCGGGTCCCACTGCTCGAGCGGTGTGATGTCATCGAGAATGATAATGCCGCGACCGTGTGTCGCGAGGATCAGATCGTTCGTGCGCCCGTTGACAACGACGCGATCCACCATCACGTGCGGTAGCGTGCCAGAGGGGAAGCTCCAGTGTGAGCCGGCATCCAGGCTCCAGTAGAGTCCGAACTCCGTGCCAACGAAAAGCAGGCGTGGATTCCGCGGATCTTCGCTGATGGCTTTGATCGGCCCGTTCGGCAGGTCCGCGACGATCGAGTTCCACGTCACGCCGCCATCGGTGGTGCGAAAGAGATACGGAGACGCGTCGTCGTCGGTGTGGCCATCGAAGGCAACGTAAGCCGTCCGTGCGTCGAAGCGAGATGCGAGCACGCAGCTCACCGTATGTGGCATCGTCAGGCCAAACCGGCTCGTCAGGTTGACCCAATGCGCGCCGGCATCGGTGGTGAGCTGGACGTTGCCGTCGTCGGTACCGACATAGATCGTCCCCGTCGCGCGCGGAGATTCGCTGATCGTCGTGATGTTGCCGTACGCGCTCGTCCCATCGTCAACCGAGAGCGTGTTCCGGTCGCGCGCCGGGATTCCATCGCCGAGCGGCAGCCGTCGCCAATCCTGCGCGCGCGTCAGGTCGGGACTGATCGCCTGCCATGTCGTGCCGTAGTCGGCAGTGCGTAATAGCTTGTTCGCGCCGTAATAGTACACATGTGGATCGTTAGGCGAGATGAGGATCGCGGTATTCCAGTTGAACCGGTAACGCTCGGCGCGCGTCGGCGGCACGGGCGTGATGCGCCTCTCCTCACGCGTGACGAGATCGGTCACGTAGCCGCGTCCATTCTGCGAGTTCGTGTAGACGAGACGCGAGTTCGTGGGGTCGACGGCCACCTGGAAGCCGTCGCCGTAGCCGATGTGCATCACCTGATCGTCCGTCAGCGGTCCGCGCGAGTAGGTGCCGCTCGGGAGCGCATAGGTTCCATTGTCCTGCGTTCCTCCGTAGATCCAGTACGGTTCGCGCCCGTCGACAGCGACGTCGTAGAACTGACCGATGGGCAGGTTCGCGATGTAATCCCACTGCTTTCCTTCGTCGTAGGTGAAGTACACGCCCCCATCGTTGCCGAGCATGATATGCCGTGGATCGACCGGATCGATCCACATGGCGTGATGGTCGGGGTGCACGTGCACGGCCGACGAATCGACCGTGAATGTCTTGCCGCCATCGCGCGACTGATACAGCGTCGTCGTCAGCCACCAGACGTGGTCGGGATTCTTCGGATCGATTCGAATCTGGCTGAAGTAACTCGGCCGCTCCTGATACGGGCTTCGCCTGCTCCAGGTGATGCCACCATCGTCCGAGCGAAAGATGCCGCCCTCCTTCGCCTCGATCCACGCGTAGACGATGTTCGGATCGCTCTTGGCGACATCGATCGCGATGCGTCCGGCCTCGCCAGCGGGGAGACCATTCGTTAGGCGCTGCCAGCGGTCGCCGCCGTCGGTCGAGCGCCAGAGACCGCTGGTCCGACCACCGCCGACGAAGCCCCAGGCGCGGCGTCGCCGCAGATACGTCGCGGCGAGGAGCGTGCGACCGTCGGGCATGATCGCGACGTCGGTGACGCCGGTGTTCGCGTCGACCGCGAGCACTCTCTGCCAGCTCGAGCCGGCGTCATGCGTGCGGTACAGGCCACGATCCTCGTTAGGCCCGAACAGATGGCCGACCGCGGCGACGAACACCGTACTCGGATCGTGCGGGTCGATGACGATCCGTCCGATGCTCTGCGTCTCGCGCAGGCCCATGTTGCGCCAGGTGGTGCCACCGTCCGTCGAGCGGTAGACGCCGTCGCCCCACGTTGAGCTCTGGCGATTATTTGCCTCGCCGGTACCGACCCACACGACTCTGGGGTCGCTCGGCGCGATCGCGATGTCGCCAATGCTCAGCGCGCGCTGCGCGTCAAAGACCGGCTCCCACGTCGTGCCGTTGTTCACGCTGCGAAACACGCCGCCGGACGCGGTGCCCACGAAGATGATGCGCGGGTCGCTGGGTACCGCCTCGATATCGTCGACGCGGCCGCCGAACGCGCCCGGGCCGATCATCCGCCATGCCGAGTCCGGCCAGGTCGTTCGAAGACTCGATCGGTGGTCTTGAGCGCCGCCTTCCCGACCGATCCCAGTCAACGCGAGACCTAGCCCGTACGTGATAATCCGACCGAGCAGGCGCGTTGTCGAGCGCACGTTCAATAACTCGCGCCGAAGATCGCGCCCATCATCACGAGGCTCACGAGATTCGCGCCGGCATTGATCGCGAGAAACCCGAGCGGGCGCTTGGCCGCGGCCCAATCGTCGAGCTGCACGACGAGGATGAATCCGAGCCAGTTAAAGAAGCCGACGGCGGCGCCCGTGCCCACGGTGCGAGCGCCCGCATAGTAAACCGCGTGAGCGAGGACGAAGGCCATGAGCAAGGCGCCGAGGACCCATGTCGCCATGCCCTTGGCCATGCCGCCACGCATCGTCTCGTCGGACACTCCGCCGAGTCGTTGCCACTGCTTGAGGAAGAGCATTGGCGAGTACCACAGCGCGCCGACGATGATTTTTACGAGCACAGCCAGCGCGAACGGCAGCGGGTGGATCGGGACCGGTTGCATGACGTTTCCCTATCGGCGGTTTACAAGACGATGCCGCGACGGCGGGATCCCCGAAACTCGGAGGCCACAGTTTGCATGTGGTCGTGCCCTTTTGCCAGCCCGCAGGTGGCTTGGGCCTACTCGCCCTGGCGCATCGATGTGTTAGGACAACGTCCCGCTCATCGACCGTTCTCCATGGTCAGCTCGTCGGCGGCAGATCACCCAGCGCGGCGACGGGAACGGCATCTCGGTCGCACCACCAGGCCCCGTCTCGATACGAGAGCGCGTGCGCCGGATGCCGGGGGCACGGCGGCCACGTCGCATCCACGAGCGCATCGTTGAGATACTGCTGAACATCATTCACAAGTTTCTCAACACGGGTGGCGATGCCGAGCGTTGCGACATTCGCCGCCGTGTCGGGAACGATGCCGCGATAGCGCGCGCCGACGGTACGGACGACGTCGCGTTCGAGCAATGAGGCAGCTTCGTTCAGGCGGAATGAATCCGATGACACACTCTCTCCGGTGACACGAGCCACGAGGGAACGGCCAGCACAGCTCTTGCCGCTCCGGGTAGAGACTGCACGGCGCGAGACAAAGTAAAAAGCTCCGTCGGCCTGCCGGCCTGGTCAGTCTTGATTGCGGAGGGACTTTCCTCACCTTATTTCATCACCATGCGCGACGGTTGGCTTTCCGACACAGAGAAGGACCTTCGCTTTGCGCTGAGACTGTTCCGGCGCGCGCCGCTGAGGACGGCGGCAGCGATCATCACGATCGCGCTGGCGATCGGTGCGAACACGGCGATCTTTTCGGCGGTCAATGCCGTCATTCTCCGGCCGCTGCCGTATCCGCATCCCGAGCAGCTGTATCTCCTGGCGGAAGAGAATCCGGAGCGCGGATGGCATCGGGGAATGGTGTCGACGGCGAACTATCTCGATTGGCGCGACGGCGTCACTGCCTTCGAGAACATCGCCGCCTACGATTACAGCGCGACGAGCGAAACGCTTTCGGGGCTGGGTGACAGTCGTCGCATCCATGTCGTCGAGGCGACGGGGAATTTGTTCGCGACACTCGGCGCGCGCGTCCAGATCGGCCGTACACTCGAGGATGCGGAGACGTGGAAGAGCGCGCCGGCGACGCTCGTGCTCAGCGACGCGATGTGGACGCGCGAGTTCGGGCGCGATCCCTCGGTAATCGGTCGGCGAATCACGCTCGACGGTGAGAGCTATCAGATCGTCGGCGTGATGCCGCGATCTTTCGCATTTCCTTATGAGCAAGTGGATGGCTGGGTGTCGTTCCGCTGGGACCCGTCCGTGCGGTCCAAAGAGATGTGGCGCCGCGAACGCTGGCTCCGAGTCGTCGGACGGCTGCGCGCGGGGGCTTCGCCGACTCTGGCATCGGCACAACTGGAGGCCGTGGCGTCGCGTCTCGCGCACGACTTTCCGGTGACGAACACCCGCGCCGGCGCGAGCATCACGCCGCTCCACGACTATCTCGTCGGAGACGTCCGCACGCCGCTCCTCGTCCTCCTCGGCGCCGTGGCCGTGTTGCTTCTCATCGCCTGCGCCAACGTTGCGAACCTGTTGCTCGTGCAAGCGTCGGAGCGTCAACGCGAGATCGTTTTGCGACTCGCGCTTGGCGCAAATCGCCGAAGGCTGGTGAGACAGTCGATGACCGAAAGCCTGCTGCTGTCGGCGATTGGTGCGATATGTGGCTTGGCGCTGGGTTGGAGCGGAGCACGCATACTGCTGCGGCTTCTGCCCTCCGGGCTGCTGCACATCGAATCATTCGGCATCGACGCTGAAGTCGCCTTTTTGGTTGCCCTTGTGGCAGGCGCCACGGGACTGCTCTTCGGCGTCGCACCGTTACTGTGGATACAACGACGCAATGCCGCCGAGGTGCTCAAGGAGACCGCGCGGTCGGGCACCGCGAGCCGCGGCTCTCGCCGCTTCGCCGATCTACTCGCCGTCGCCGAAGTTGGCCTGGCGCTGCTGATGAGCGTGGGTGCCGCACTACTCGTGGGAAGTGCACGGCGTCTTGCCAGTGTCGATCCGGGATTCGACTCCCGCGGTGTGTTGATGACGGGCTACGCGCTGTACTCGCACGCATACGATTCCGCGACGCATCGCCAGACATTTCACGATGAGGTTCTAACCCGCGTTCGGCGGCTTCCCGGAGTGACGCACGCCGCGTTCGGCTCGACGCCGCTCGAGCCCAATCTCTTCCGAAGCGGTGTCGTGATTCACGGACGACCATCACCGCCCTCGGTCGAACCGGCGCGAATGTACGGCTCGCCGGATTGGCTGGCCACGTTAGGCATTCCGCTCCGCGCCGGCCGATTCTACACCGATGATGATCGGCGGGACGAATCGCGGATTGTTGTGAACGAGACCTTCGCGCGAATGTTCTTCCCAGGCGAGGACCCGATCGGCCAGCACATCGCCTTCACGAAGCGCGAATACGGTCCGCCGCTGTACACGATCATCGGCGTCATTGGCGACGTCCGCGAAACGTCGCTCATGGAGCCTCCGGGACCGGTCGTGGTCGACCAGTTCACCGCCTTCGGAGCACCGACGCTGCTCGTTCGATCTCAGGGTGATCCGACCGCGATCACAGCCGAATTGCGGCGGATCGTTCGCGACATGGATCCGCAGATCACGCTCGGTCGGGTGCAGCCGCTGGACGTATTGCGTGACGAGGAGATGGCGCGGACCCGCTTCTTTGCTTCCTTGCTGTTCGGCTTTGCCGCGATTGGGCTGTTGCTCGCCGCGGTCGGGCTGTACGGCGTGCTCGCGCAGCTCGCCCGAGGGCGCGCGCGGGAAATGGGCATTCGGATCGCCCTCGGCGCGCGGCCGGCGCAAGTGCAATGGATTGTCGCCCGTCACGCGGCGGTCATTGTCGGGCTCGGAATCGTTGCCGGCACCGCAGTAGCGCTGATGGCGACGCGAGTGCTGGCGTCGCTGCTGTTCGGTCTCGCGCCTGACGACCCTATCGTTTTCGCCGTAGCTGTAGTGCTGCTGGTGATCACCGGCGCCATTGCCGCGTACGTGCCGGCGTGGAGGGCGAGCACCGTCGATCCGATGCAGGTCCTGCGATCGGAGTGATTATTTCGGCACGGTGGCCGAGGTCGCCCTTCGACGGTTGATCGTGTCCTGAAGAAAGAGACGGTCTCCGACTCTGACGTTGTGTCGACCGAAGTAGCCGGCGTTCACCTCGAGCGCGACGCGGAAGGGGGCGCGCGCCGGGTATACCGGACACCCCTGCGCGAGCGTGCTCTGACATGGCTGCATCGTCTGGATCGAGCGAATGATGCCGGCGCTGTCAGCGAAGGCGATGTCGAGGGGAATACGCGTTCGGAACATCCAGAAGGCCGAAGTATCGGGCTGCGTCGTCGAGTAGAAAAAGAGCATTCCAGCGTTAGGCGCCAGGGAGTGGCGCTCCATCAGTCCCATCGTCCGCTGCTCCTCGGATTCCGCGAGCTCGGCCATCACGTGAGTGGTATCCTGCGCCGTCGTGAGCCTAACACGCGCCGTGTCGAACGCGAGGACGTGTGAGTAGTCGGTCGTATCGTCTCTTGCCTCGCCACCGCAGGCTGTGAGCCAGAGCAGGGCAGCGACGAATCGGAAGGGGCCCATCTTGGCGATTATCTCTGTCGCACTCACTGTTCGCACCAGTCAAAGGATGCCCGAATGGCCCAACTAATTACTCGACTCGCGTAAAGACAATCAACCTTCACGGAACCTGTCCGCAGCGCGAACCGCCTCGAGCAGATCCCTCCATGTGGCTACGACCAGGTCTGCCCCGCCCTCCTCGATGCGAGCCTGGTCCGGCGCGTACCAGACAGCCACCATACCGGCGGCACGCGCGCCGGCCACGTCCGTGTCGAGCCGGTCGCCGACGAACCACACATCCGATGAGGGAACGCCGAGCCGCGCGGCCGCTGTCTCGAAGAGGAGCGGGTTCGGCTTGCGTACCGCGTACTCCGCCGACACAACAAACAGGGATATCACGTCGGCCATCCCGTGCTTCGCAAGCTCGTGACGAATCACCTCGGCGCGAAATGAGCTGTTGCTCACCACGCCGAGCGGGATGTTCAACTTGCGCAGTGCGAGCAAGGTGTCCAGCGCGCCAGGCATCGGCCTCGTAGTGACAGACGCGTTCCAGAAAGCCAGCTCGAGATCCGCCAGTGATCGCGTGAAGCAAATGCCGAACGGCTCATATATCAGCCGCGTCAGCGCCGGCCACGGCGTCTCGACATTGAACTCGTCACGTCGATTGGCCACCTCGCGCGTCACGCGGTCGATCCGTGCGATCAATGGTTCGATCGGTATGGCTGAGTGTGGGGAGGCGACGTGCGAGAGCAAGAGATCCATACCCGCGCGCACATCGTACGCGACCTCCTCGACGAGCGTGCCGCCGTAATCGAGGAGCATGCCGCGTGGACGCGCGCGGGCACGAGGCGACACGAGAGGGAAGCCTAGCGCGCGTGTGCCGCGGCCATGTGAGCTGGCGCGGCATTCACCGCCGTTCGGCTGGCCGCACGCTCTTTCGCGCGGACAATGAGATAGCCGAAGAGTGCCATGACGAACAACAACAGCAGAACGCCGGCATCACTCTGGAGCGTACCCATCAGCGTTCGATAAACCTCGAGCGCCCAGCGATCTGGTGTGAGTACGAGCGTGTCATGCGTCGCGCCGATGGGAAGCACGTACTTCTCGAACTCCCAGATCCGCACGCCACCGTTGACGCCAACGAGATACAGCCCGAACAGGATATAGCGATGCCACGCGAGCGAGAGCTCATCCGGTATGAGGCGCGCGATGATGCCAGCAAGCGGCTGGTTGAACATGCGAGCGACGACGAACGAGGCGGCGACAGCGAGCGTGAACGTCACGATGAGCAGCAAGACGAACATGGCGCCTCCTGCCGGATTCCAGTCCGGCGGAACGATGTCGTATGATGATCGTCCAGCCAGCACAAAGGGGTAATACGTCAGGTGACGTAGAACGTCAGGGGCTGCCGAGGGTCGCATCGGCGGGCGATCCATAGTCATCCTCGGCCACCCCGTTAGGCGCCCGATCGTCCTATCAAGTCAGCCGGCGCGTACCTCCGCGAGCTCCGCGGCGGCGGTGGACCGTCGTGCGCTTGAGCGTTTGCGGGAGCGCCGCCGCGTTCTGAAGGACGCGAAGCGTTGCGGGCGCGACGACCTCGCGCCAGGGATGTGCGGTCGCGGTGGCGGCCTGGAGCCCTGCGTCGAGACTCGCCGCGGCCAGAGTGGCCGCAACTGTCGTGCGCGTTGCGCTCGGGGACGCTACGAACGGCAACGTCGTCATCGCCAACACGACCGCCAGGAGGGCCAGTGCAATCCGACGAGTGGGGCCGAGGCGGCGCGAATATCGGTCCGGTGGAGGCGTCGTCGCGGCGCCGACCGCGGTGGGTGGAAGATGCGGCGGCTCAGCGAGTAGACCGCAGCTCTCCGGAAGTGGATCCAGCAACAATCGACTCACAGGCTCACCTTCCTTGCTGCCGGCAGTATTATGCCGTACCATGACAACTTAGCGCCGCGAGGGCGGCCGACGGTCCGCGTAAAGGGTTCAACCCACCCCTGACAGTTTTCACACAACCTTCTGTCCCTTGCCCTCGATGCGGACCAGGGCGCCGCGAAAGGCGCTGCCTTTCCACGGGAGGAAGGTGAACAATGTCCGACGAGACGTCCGGGTCCGCCCCCGCGCGCGCGCAACTCCCTGACGCTCCGAGCCTCGAGTGGCTGCGCAAGCAGGCGAAGCAACGGTTGGCAAGGCTCCAGGTGACTGATCCCGACGCGCAGCTCGCCGCGGCGCAATTTGAACTTGCTAAAGAACATGGCTTCGCGAGTTGGCGGGCCCTCAAGTCGCACATCGAGGCGCTGACGATCGACGGCCAGCTCTTCACTGCCGCGGAGCGAGGTGAGGTCGACGCGCTGAAGGCGCTGCTCGACGCCCACCCGGAAAAACTCGCCGTTCGGAAGCCCCCGTATGAGTGGACCCTACTGCACGTGGCGGCGCAAAAGGGGCATCTCGCCGCCGTGGACCTGCTTTTACGCCGGGGGCTCGACCCGAACACGCGCGAGCGCGGCGACAATACCTATGCGCTGCACTGGGCGGCGGCGAGCGGTCACATCGACGTCGTGCGCCGACTTGTCGACGCGGGCACCGATGTCATCGGTGCGGGCGATGACCATCAGCTCGACGTCATCGGCTGGGCGACCTGTTGGGACGGCGCCCGTGACGAGGCCCACCGCGCCGTCGTGGACTATCTCGTTAGGCACGGCGCTCGCCATCACATCTTTTCGGCGGTCGCAATGGGACTGGCTGGCGAAGTGCGCCGCCTCGTCGCCGAGGATCCTTCGGTGCTTTCACGGCGCATGAGCCGAAACGAGAACCACATGACGCCCCTCCACTTCGCTGTTCGCATGGGCCGCCCCGACATGGTCGGGCTGCTCATCGCGCTCGGCGCCGACCCGCTGGCTGTGGATGGCTCGGGGTACTCTGCCGCCATTCACGCGACGACGACCGATGTGGACGATGCTGTGATGCGACGCATTCGCGAGCTCACGACGAGCGAGCTTCTGAGCGCCGAACGCGGCCAACGGTCGGCGCGCGGCACCACGCTGGATATGGTTGCGTCGCTAGCGTTGCGCGACTGGAGCACAGCCTCGCGCCTCGCACGCGAGAATCCGGGGCTGCTCACGAGCACGACGGCGAGCGGAGGAATTCTCCATCTCATGTCGAAGCGGGGTGACGCCGCGGCGGTGGAGTGGCTGCTTGCGCATGGTGCACCGCCGAACGCGATGTGGCCGCATTGGGATGCGGATGTCACGCCGCTCCACCTCGCGGCATCGCAGGGCCATGCCGCCGTCGTTAGGCTGCTGCTGGCCGCTGGCGCCGATCGAACGATCGAAGACACGAAGCATCACAGCGACCCAGCGGGATGGGCGGATTTCTTCGGGCAGCCCGCGATCGTCGAGATCCTTCGCTCCCGCCGACCATAGATTTCTTTCTTACCGCCTCTGCGGCAAAAAATGGTACACCGCTTCCAATTGTCATCCACCCACGAGCCAGCGCAGCAAGCTCCGAAGGATTACGGCAGCGAAGCCCCCGATGACGAGCACCGGGCCGCACGTGATGAGCATGCCGATCATTCCGAATGCGACTGGCGACCAATCCTGCGGCCACTCACCCAGGTCACGACGCTGCTTGCGCAGCATCGCAATCACGATGAGCGCCGCGGTGAGCAAGCAGCCGACCGCGAACGTCCGCAGGTTCGAGACGTCGTGACTCGTCATTCTTGGCACTCACGAACCGCTGCTGCGCCCGGGCCGCCGAGCGCAGCTGGTCGATCAAGAGCTTCTGCCGGGCTTCTTCAGATGTATAACGATCACGCCATTCGCGCCGCGTACGCCGTAGATCGTCGTGTCCTCTGGCCGCGTCAGCCCCTTGATCGACTCGATGTCGTAAGGGTTCACACCGATCAACTCTCCATTGGGGCCGGGATTGAAGGGCGTGTCATCGACCAGGTACAGCGGTTGGTTGCCGCCGTAGAATGACGTGGGCCCGCGGCGGAGTGTGACCGCGAGCTCTCCGCTCTGCGTCCGAAAAACCTCGAGCCCCGCTGACTTGTTGCGGAGGAGATTGAGAACCGGATCGTCCACGACTGGATGATCGTCCGGCTGTCTCTCGACGGCGGAGTAGCCTTTTTGCGACGCACAGGCGACGGTAAGGCCAGCGACGAGGCTCAGCAGGAGCGCGACGCGCATCGACCTAGAGAGCATATGTATCGGCCAGGTCGCGGACCGATCGGCGGCCAGGTCGCCTCGGAAAGAAGTTGGATGCCGCGCATCTGGCGGCTCCTTCAGTTTGAAGGCTCCTAACGAAGTGGGCAAGTACTATGCTGCAAGGGCTCTAGAATGCCTCACGTCGGAGGAGTGCCTCACGGGCTGAGGCTGATGCTCCCCGCGACTGGGATCTTCTGGGTCGTCCGGCTCTTAGCGGGCCGAAGCCCTACTTCAGCACGCGAATCTTGATATCCCGGAACCACACTGGGTCATCGTGATCCTGCAGCACGATCTGGCCTCTTCGACGGACTGGGAACCACGACGGATACTGCGCGTACTTGCTCTTCGCGAACGCGGAGTCGAATGCCGGGGTGCCGATGTCGAAGGTGAGGATGCGGACACCATTGAGCCAGTGCTCGCCATGGTTGCCGCGAAAGATGAGATGGGATCGGTTCCAGGCGCCGGCCGGCCGGCCTGGCTTCGACTCGTTAGGTGCGAACATGTCATAGAGCGCGCCGGTGCGGTGCGTCGCCAGCTTGTTGTCTTCATTCGCCGCGTCGTCGATCATCTGGTACTCCCATCCCTTCGCCGCGTGAGGCGGGGGAAAGGTCATCGACAGCTGTTCCGAGACATTGTACTTCAAGCCACTGTTTCCGGCGGGCGAAATCTTCCACTCCCAGGTGATCTCGAAGTCCTGGTAAGTGCTGTCGGAGACGAGATCGAAGCCGATGAGCGGCTGACCATCCGCTTGCCGGGTGCCCTTCGGCTTCACCAGATGTTCGATTGCGCCGTCGCGGACGACCCAGAGGCCGGACGGGATATTCGGGAATCCCAGGCCGTGCCAGCCCGCGAGGGAATGCCCATCGAACAACAACTGCCACCCCTCGCGTCGCTCGGACGCGGTCAACTCGTTATGTGCCTGCGCACGGAGCGGCTGAAACGCGGTGCTCGCGAGAGCGAGCGCACAGATGAATCCAGGTTTTCGCATGCGTCAGCTTGTAGTGTTGGCGCGGAACGCGCCAGGGTCAGGGACTGTTGAAGCGGAGCGTGTCTGTGCCCATTTGCCCGGCGCAGCCAGCGCGCGCGCCGGAATGACTCAAGGTCTCGTACTGCGCGCGAAAGATCAGCCACCGCGGCCCCACCTCGTTCTTCCATGGGACGAGTAGCCGCAGCGTATCGCTCGACTGCCAGGTCGTGAGTTGCGGCCCCGCCGAGTCGACGGTCGGCCGCAGCACGAAGGGCACGCTCTCCGTCGCCGGTGCATACGTCGCCGCGCCGAGCGGATGTCGGCTCACCTCGACGACGAGATGCAGATCATCCCATTGCTTGTCGTTGTCGCGCGTGACGGCGATCCAGGCATTGTTCATCGTCAGCTCGAGAGCCCGGTCGCGAATGATCGCGAAGCCATCGAACCGACCGTCCATCCAGCACTGGTTGCGGGGTGGAGTCTGGCCATGATTAGGCGACACGCCACTGAACGGCGCGACCATTACGTTCGCGGGACTGGGAGCAGTCTTCGGTGCGCCGCACGCGAGTACAGCAATCAGCACGGTCGTACCGCGGAGGCCGCGGAGTGTGCCGAGGACGCGAAGCCTCGCGGAGGGCTTCATACGGCGTGGATCATTCCGGCCTGGCGACGGTCGGCGTCAGCCCTTCCCACAAGCCCAATAAATACGTCGCCCCGAGCGCGCGATCGTGCAATCCGTATCCGGCGCGACCGCGCTCACCCCAGATCATGCGCCCGTGATCGGAACGCACGGGTCCGGCGAATCCCTCGGTCCGCAGGGCGCGGAGCACGCCTCGCATGTCGACGTCGCCGAAGGCCGACGGGTGCGGTACCTCGTGAAAGGAACGGTCACCGGTTCGCCGAACGTTGCGGCAATGCGCGAAGTGAATGCGGCCGCGGGCGGCGAAATGCCGGGCCATTGCCACGAGATCATTGTCGGGCCGGCTGCCTAACGATCCGGTGCAGAAGGTGAGCCCATTCGCCGGTCGATCGACGAGGGACAGTACGCGCGCGAGCGCGCCGAAGTCGGTGATGATTCGCGGCAGGCCGAAAATCGGCCAGGGCGGGTCATCGGGATGAAGCGCCATCACCACGCCCGCTTCCTCGGCCGTTGGAACGACCCGCCCGAGGAAATAGGCCAGGTTCTCCCACATTTGCTCGTCGTCGACTCCGCGATATGCGGCGAGCAGGGCTACAAGCTCGTCGCGCGAATACGCCTGCGCCCAGCCCGGCAGATCACCAGTGCCCTTCGAGAGATCGATCCGACTCAGCGCGTCGTGATCGTACGCGAGCGCGAGCGACCCGTCCGCGAGCTTCATCGCCAGATCGGTGCGCATCCAGTCGAAGATCGGCATGAAGTTGTAGCAGAGAACCCGTGCCCCCACGGTTCCGATGGCACGAATGCTCTCGGCGTAGTTGTCGATAAGCCGGTCGCGCGTCGGCCGTCCGAGTTTGATGTCCTCGTGGACCGGGATGCTCTCGACGACCGCGAGCGACAGTCCCTCGTTATCCACGGCCTCGGCAAGGCGTTCGACGCGATCACGAGGCCACGCGTCGCCGATCGGCACATCGTACAACGCGCTGACGATCCCGGTGACGCCCGGGATCTGGCGGATGTGTCGGAGGGAAACGGGATCTCGAGGGCCGAACCAGCGAAATGATAGCAACATGCTAAACCGCCCCGCGGGGGCGGCGGCGGTCCGTCATTCCGTTCCTCGCCGTCGCTGCGCCAGCAGCAACTTCACCGCCCACAGGCAGAGTCCCGCCGACACCAGCGTGAGCAACAGGAAGAACGGATCCTTCACGAGCGAGGACGACTCAGCCACCATCCGCCATACGTGCATGGCGGCCAGCAATCCGAAGACGACCGCGGTGAGAGCGAGATAGACCTTCATAGAGCCTCGGTGGCCAGTATGTCCCGAGGGTGATGTACGGTCACTGCTCGAGCGTGTCAACCGCTGCGCGTCACGCGGCTTCCTGCACCCAGACGACTGTCGGCAGCGTCAGATGGAAGGTCGTCGTATCGCCAGGTTTGCTCTCGGCCCACAAGCGTCCGCCGTGTGCCTCGACGACACCCTTCGAGATGTAGAGGCCGAGACCGAGGCCAGGGACTCCCGAGCCGCGTGTCGTCTTCGATCGCACGAATCGATCGAAGAGCCGTGGCAGCTCCTCGGGCTCGATACCTTTGCCGTAATTCGTGACGGCGATCTCGATCTCGTGATCGTGACGGTCCAGATGCACCTGAACGTCGTGCTGTCCGTCACCGTACTTGACCGCGTTCGACAACAGATTACCGAGCACCTGGCCGATGCGCATCGGATCTACGAACACCGGCGACAGGCTCTGGCCATTGACGACTTTCACATGGGCATCCTCGATCGTGTGCCGCTGTCGCTCGACGCTCTCCGTAACGAGCGTGCGCGGATCCACCCACTTGCGCTCGAGCTTGAGCCGGTTTGCCTCGAGAAGAGACATGTCGAGGAGATCGTCCACCATGCGCGCCAACGTGTTCGCGGCGTTACGAATGCGGTCCATGAATGCACGCTCCCGCTCGCTCATCTGACCGGCGTGGATTTCCGGGAGAAAATCGGACGCCATCGCAATGACGCCGATCGGTTGCCGCAGGTCATGAGCGATTACTGAAGTCCACTCGTCTCGCATCCGCTGCAGCGTCTTCACGTGGGAGATGTCAGCGGCGGTGCCATCGACGGCGATGATCTCGCCCTTGTCGTTGCGCACGGCCTCGCCATGTGCCGATACCCACCGTGTCGAGCCGTCGGGGCGTATCAGCTCGAGGTCGAGCTCGTACGGCTCGCCGGTCGCGAAGAGCTTCTCGAACGCCGCGCGCAGGCGCGCGGCGCTCTCGGGCGTGAAGATATTCGCGTCAGGCGAGAGAAGGCGCGGTGGCGGAAGGTTTGGGTCGCGTCCGAAGATGTGATAGAGCTCCTCGGACCAGACTGTCGTTTCCGTCTTTCGGTCCCACCGCCAGCTGCCGACGTGAGCGACTCGCTGTGCCGACCCGAGCGCATGCGCGCTCAGGCGGAGGGCTTCCTCCGACCGCTTGCGATCGGTGATGTCGGTCCAGATCGCCCCGATGGCGAATACAGCGAGGTTCTCGCCGAGAAGCGGAAACTTGCTGACGAGAACGACGCGGCCGTGCTCTTCAAGCTGGAAGCGCTCTTCGGTGACGAGCGCCGCTCGAGTATCACGCACCTTTCGATCGTTCGCACGGAATCGTTCGGCCACGATGCGCGGGAAGAGATCGAAGTCGGTCTTCCCCAGCGCGTCCGTGGCCCTGATCCCCGTGATCTTTTCAATGCCATGGTTCATGACGAGATAGCGGCCGTCGAGACTCTTGATGATGATCCCGTTAGGCGAGTAGTCGAGAATCCCTTGCAGAAAGCGCTGGCTCTTGCTCAGATCGCGAAGCGCGTCGGACAGACGTTGATTCGCGCTCCGGAGGTCGTCGCGGCCGCGCATCGCCTCGGACATATCCCGCGCAATCTCGCCAATGCCGAGCAGTCGCCCCTCCGGATCGCGAATGAGGAACTGCGTATCGGAAACGGGAATCGACTGATCCGACAGCCAGTGCCGCAAACGCGACTCGCCGCGCCAGCGCCCCTGCTCGAAGATCTCGTGCGAGATCAGGTCGGGTACGGCGCGCAGACCTTTTGGATAGAAGTCCTCGCGGTGAAGGGTGTCGATCGGGAAATCCGGCGTCAGTCCAATCAGCTGACGGCCGGCGGGATTGACGTAGGTTGGCTTGCCGTCGGCGTCGTAGATGCAGATGAAGTCCGTCGAGTTCTCGATCAGTGCAGAAAACACGCGGCGCTCATCGATGGCATGTTCGAGTCGCTCCGTGAGCCCTCGAGACTCGACCAACGCATGGGCGACCTGCGCCGTCCGGCGCCGCAGGCGGCGGTGCAGCCCGCTGATCACGACACCCATCACGAGGAAGATCATCGCCCCGAGATAGTACCGCGCGTCTGATTTTACCAAGGAGTGGTGCGGCGGGGTGAAATACCACCACATGATCCAGGCGCAGAGCACGGTGGCGGAGACGCCGCTCCGGAACCCGCCGAGCCAGGAGCTGACGAATACAGCCAGATAGAACAACGACCACCGGATGCTCGCGCTCCAGAACGCCACTTCGGTGAGAGTGGCAGTCGCCACTGGAACCAGAACGGCGATAACCACTCTCGGCCATGACGCGCGTTCGCTCGCCATGACTTTGTCCGAAGTCAGCTCGATTGACGAATCATCGGACCGCGTGAACACCATGACGCCATTTCGTTGCGCTTGACGTCAGATTGTCCGGGCCGAGCCAATCACGACAATCAGACCTTGGTCTGGGCGGTGACCAGTGGACGGGCGGTGACCTGCGACGACTCAGCATTGTTGGGCTAGCTGAGCACGCTCTCTGCCCGCAGCTTGAGGGCACAAATCACTAACCGCTGACTACCAACCACGGAAATGCGCGCACGTATTCTCATTGCACTCGCCCTCGCCGGCTGCTCCAGCCCCGGCGCAAATCTGTCACCCTTCAGCGGCGATCTGGCTATCGGAACATGGGGCGGCAGCGGAGCCGCGATGATCGTCGCCGACACGTCAATGCACCTGCACGTTGGCTGTACGTTTGGTGATGTTTCCGGACGCGTCGCCGTGACGAACGGTGAATTCGACGTCCGCGGCAGCTATATGCTGCACGCCTTTCCAATTGCCGTGGGACCTGCAATGCCGGCGCACTTCATCGGCAAGGTGCTCGGCAAGACAGCGACGATAACGGTCACCGTCGACGACACCGTCGCACATCAGAGTGTGGTGGAAGGTCCCGTTGTCGTCACACTGGGCGGCACGCCGCAGTTGGGTCCGTGCCCGATTTGTCGGCGGTGAATACAGAAGTTCTCGTCGTCGGTGCCGGGCCGACCGGACTCGCTCTCGCCGTCTGGCTTGCGCGGTTCGGCGTTCGCTTCCGCATCATCGATAAGAACGAGGACGTCGCGCCGATCTCGCGTGCTCTCGGTGTCCATGCACGGACGCTGGAGTTCTATCGACAGCTCGGCTTCGCCGACGCAGTCATTGCGCGCGGAGTGATCATGCCAAGCCTGAATCTGTGGGCGCGCGGAAAGCGAGCCGCCCGCGTGCCGCTCGAGGACATCGGCCACGGACTCACGCGCTTTCCATTCGTTCTCGACCTGTCACAGGACGAACATGAGCGCGTACTCATCGAGAAGCTTGCGGAAGCCGGCTGTCAGGTAGAACGCCGGACGGAGCTCATCGAGTTCACTCAGGATGGCGACGGCGTAACAGCAACGCTCCGGCACGCCGACGGTAGGGAAGAAAAATGTCACTGCGGCTACATCGCTGGCTGCGATGGCGGCCGGTCCGTCGTACGCACGACACTCGGCGTCGAGTTCGGCGGTGGGACATACGATCATCTCTTCTATGTTGCGGACGTCACGGCGCGCGGGCCTGTCGTCAATGACGGTGTTCACGTCGATCTCGACGACGCGGACCTGCTCGCCGTGTTCGACATGAAGGGAGAAGGCCACGTGAGACTCGTCGGCACGCTGCCGGACGAGAAGCCTGGCGAGGAAGGAAAATCTTTCGCCTTCGTGGACGTG
>Ga0070713_100000161_pt1 | contig 45444 bp, 44 predicted proteins | sample LARL82metaG_FD_65465 | JGI IMG/M metagenome (GOLD analysis project Ga0070713, IMG submission 65465) | Corn, switchgrass and miscanthus rhizosphere microbial communities from Kellogg Biological Station, Michigan, USA - LAR L8-2 metaG | ecosystem: Host-associated > Plants > Roots > Rhizosphere ... | reverse complement strand
AAGCTCGGGCTTGCGTGGTTGCGCGAGAAAATCGCGGAGCTGCCCGCCGTCGCTCACTGGCAGCGGCTCGCCAAGGAAGCGATGCAGGACGATCTGTCTGGGCTGCAGCGCGCGATCACGGCCGAGGTGCTTGCCGCCGGTACGGAAGTCGGCACCCGCGACAGCCTTATCGGCGCGTGGCAGGACCGCAACCGCCGCGGCATCGAACGCGCAGCGCAGCTTCTGACCGAACTGCGGGCCGCCAGCAGCGTCGACTCAGCGATGCTCTCGGTGGCTTTGCGCGAGCTGCGCGGGCTCGCCGGCTGAGCGGCCGCGGGTTTCAGTACGTCGTACCGCCCGGCGCGTTCGGCCGATTCGGTGGCAGCGTGCGGAAAATACAGTCGAACGCCGCATCGTTGCCCGTGCCCGGGCCGAAAAAGCCGACCAGCGCCTGGCGATAGCTCGCCTGGCTCAGCCGGTTGTAGTAGAGCTTCGACGTGGCGTCGACAAAGTAGTTGTAGTCGTTGTTGCCCATGTCGTTCATCAGGATCTGCTCGGTGAGGTCCTCAGACCCGATCTGCAGGCGCTTGCACGAAGTCGGCAGCTGCTTCATGTACGCGTTGAAGCCGGTCGCCTCTGCGCTGCGCACCGCGTCGGGCGCGCATCCTGACACCGTCGCCATGCCTGCAAGTGCGAGCGCTGCAATCACCGTAGCGGGTGGGAAACGGCTCTGTTCGGATGCGTGGCTGCTCATGTTCCGGTCTCCTTTCGGTTGATTACTGCACGCACGATTGCGCTCACACGTGGGCGTACGCGAGCGCGCCGACGACGACTGCGACCGTGGCGACGGCGTACGAGACGACCTGCAGTCCCTTGTTGCGGGTAAGAATCGTGATCGCCGCCAGCGCGATCGCGATCTGGATTAGCGTGGTGGCCTGTGCCCAGCGGTGGTGCACGTGCATCGACGCTTCGCTGGCGATCTCGGCGGTCTTCGACTGGTCCTCGAGTTTTTTTGCCTCCGGAATGATCGCGTCCTTCTCGCCCTTGTAGCGCTCGACTTCCTTCGCGTAGCGTGCCTGCGTATCACCGGTCGTCAGCGCGGCGCCGAGCTCGGCAAGATTCTGCTTGCTGCTCTTTGCCTGGTAGAAATTCCACTGGTCCGATGCTTCGGTGCGCCGGATCGCCGCTTCGTTCTTGAAAAGCAGCGCGTCATTCTGGGTGGCGCCGCCCATGTAGCCAAAGAATGCGCCGATGGTTGCGAAAATCGCCGTCATCACCGCAATGCGACCGGCGAACGGGTCGTGCGCGGCCTGGTGCTCGACCTCGTGATCGTGCGGGCCGTGAACATGAAATCCTTCGGACATCGATGATTCCCCTGGTGGTTGAAAGGAGCCGTGGCGTTATGCAACGCCTGCGCTACGCTCGTAGGTCACGAACGCAAAATCGAATCCGGCGGCGTCCGCTGCCGGATGCGTCTCGCGCGCGATCTCGACCCACTGGGCGGGCGCGAACTGCGGAAAGCGCGTGTCGCCCGCGAAGTCACGCTGGATTTCGGTGATATGCAGCCAGTGTGCCGTAGATAGCGCTTCACGGTACAGCGATTCGCCGCCGATGACGAAAACCGGTTCCGGTCGCGCCGCAAGGGCAAGCGCCTCGTCGAGACTCGCTGCAATTTGCGCCTCGGGCGTGACGAAGTCGTGCTGACGCGTGACCACGATGTTCTGACGGCCCGGAAGCGCCTTGCCGATCGATTGCCACGTCTTGCGGCCCATGATTACGGTATGCCCAGACGTGAGACCACGAAAGCGCCGCAGGTCCTCGGGAAGTCGCCACGGCAGGCGGTTGGCATCGCCGATCACGCCGTTGCGCGCGACGGCGACTATCAGCGCGATGCGCGGACGCTCTCCGCCGCGCTCCGGCACGCTTGGCGCTGCTGCGCGCGGTAGTGTATCGTTCACGCGGTACTCGCAGGCTGAGTTGCTAGCCAACTATTATAGCGGCCGCTCCTGACCACTCGTGTACTACCCCCGTTCATTCCTCAAGTTCATCCTGCTCGGATTTCTGCTGGTCAGCCTGCCGTTGCTCTATGCGCTGGTCGAGTTGATCGTGAGTCTCGACCGGCTGGGGAGCCAGGGGCAGCAGGCAGTGTTGCAGGCTGCGCAGGCCGGCCGCGCCAGTCGTCAGCTCTACGAGCAGGCGACCACACTCGAGCGCCTGGTGCGCCAGCACCTGATCCTCGAGGACCCGCAGCTCATCGAGGACTACGCCAAGCTGCGCCAGGACTTCCGCGCGACAGCACAACAGTTGCAGCAGCTGCCGCTCGATCGTCCGCAGGCGACGCAGCTGGAATCGATCATCGACCGCGAGAGCGAGCTCTACGGTGTGTTGCGTGCGCCGCAGCGCTCGCCGAGCGGGGGAGCGGTGCTCGCTGCCGGCTACGCCGATCTCGCCGAGGGCGCGCAAGCGATGCTTACCGCGAGCAACCAGCTCACCGAACGCGAGATCGAGCGATTGCAAGCGACTGCCGCCGAGGGCCGCAAGACCTGGGGTTATCTGGCGCTCAGCGCCGGCGCCATCGCGCTCGCGCTCGCCATCCTGTTCGCGGTGCTGATTGCGCGTCCGATCCGACAGCTCGACCAGGCAATACGGCAGATGGCAACCGCCGACTTCTCGCATGCGATCGAGGTCGACGGCCCGCAGGACATGCGATACCTGGGGCAGCGCCTGGAATGGTTGCGCTCGCGCTTGCACGACCTCGAGCAGCAGCAGACGCGCTTTCTGCGCCACGTCTCGCACGAGCTCAAGACTCCGTTGACAGCAGTGCGCGAAGGTGTCGAGCTGCTGCGCGATCGCGTCGGCGGTGCGCTTTCTACCGAGCAACAGGAGATCGTGCGCATCGTGCGCGAGAACACGCTGTCGCTGCAGAAGCTCATCGAGGATCTGCTCACCTACCATCAGACGCGCAACGTCGAGCCGCAGACGCTGGGACCGGTCGCGCTGGGTGACATCGTTCGCCAGGTGCTTCGCGAGCACAAGCTGGCCGCATTCGCGCGTCTTGTCTCGTTCGACGCCAAGGTGAAGCCGGCGGTCGTGGTCGGTGACGCGTCGAAGATCCGCGCCATCGTCGACAACCTCACGTCCAACGCGATCAAGTATTCGCCGCCTTCAGGCGTCGTCGCGGTCGAGCTCAAGGTCCGCGACGCGTTCGCGGTGCTCGATGTCGTCGATCAGGGGCCGGGCATCGACCCGGTGGACCGGCCGCACATTTTCGAATCGTTCTATCAAGGGCAGACGCCGCCCGGAGGCCGCATCAAGGGGTCGGGTCTGGGACTCGCCATCGCGCAGGAATACGCGCTGGCCCACGGTGGGCGCGTCGAGGTGGTGGACCGCAGCGGCGGCACGCGTGGCGCGCACTTCCGCGTCTGGCTGCCGGTCGCCGTCGGCGGAGATCCGGTACGATCGTCGGCTGGCGACCCCGCTGTCACCATTGCGGGTCCAGGATGACGCGGCGGTGCAATCGCGCGCGTACGCTCGCCCTTCATGCGCTGTTCTCGTTCCTATGCTGTGTCGTGCAGCGGCCTGTGCTGGGTCAGCCCACGACGCCTGCACCGCCGGTGCAGCAGACGCCGGCCCCTGCCAACGCGGAGCCGGCGGCAAACGAGGATGAACAGCAGGCGATCCTTTTGCTGACCGACCTGCAGCGCTACGCGGGGGAATCACCGGAGGAGCTGCGGCGCGAGCTCGCGGCCGCGGGACAGGCGGTGACCCGTGCACGCACCGAACCCAACCGCATCCGGCTGGCGGTGTTGCTGACCATGCCGGCCGCCGGCGCAGCCGACGACGCTCGTGCGCTCGCGCTGCTCGATTCCGTAGTAGGCAAGGCAGGGGGCGCTTCACCGGTGAAGCAGCTCGCTGCGATCCTTTATCTCCAGATCGCCGAACGGGTGCGCAACGTGGCCGAGGAAAGGCGCAAGAGCGCCGCGGCGCAGGAGAAGCTGGACCAGCTGCGGGCGGTGGAACGCAGTCTTTTGCTGGAGCGCAGCCGTAACGCCGGGGGCGCGGGCGGCGGCGGCGGCGGCGGGACCGGACGATGAAACCCCAGGTAACCGCTGGCGCCGATGTTCTGCTGGTCGACGACGATCCCGACCTGCTCAAGCTGATCACGCTGCGGCTCACGTCGGCGGGCTATCGTGTGCGCACCGCCGACAGCGGCGAAACGGCGCTCGCGGCCCTCGCAGTCGCCCGTCCGGCGGCGGTGGTCACCGATCTGAAGATGCCGGGCATCGACGGGCTCGCCCTGTTCGACGCCATCCATCGCCAGCATCCGACGCTGCCGGTCATAATCTTGACGGCGCACGGCACCATCCCCGAGGCGGTGTCGGCCACGCAGCGCGGCGTGTTCGGTTTCCTGACCAAGCCCTTCGACAGCCAGGAACTGCTGCAAAAAGTCGCCAACGCGGTGAGCCTTACCGGCGGGGATGCCGAGCCTGCAATGCAATCGACCGGCGACTGGCGAGCCGGAATCATCACGCGCAGTCCACGCATGGAGGACCTGTTGCGCCAGGCTCGCCTGGTCGCCGACTCGGACGCCAGCGTACTCATCCTCGGTGAGTCGGGTACCGGCAAGGAGTTGCTGGCGCGCGCGATTCATCGCGCCAGTCGCCGCGCAGCTCAGCCCTTCGTCGCCGTCAATTGCGGCGCCATGCCCGAAGCGCTGCTCGAGTCCGAGCTGTTCGGTCACGCGCGCGGCGCCTTCAGTGGGGCGGTCGCGGCGCACAAGGGCTTGTTCCAGGCAGCGAACGGGGGCGCGCTATTCCTCGACGAGATCGGCGACATGCCGCTCGCGCTGCAGGTGAAGTTGTTGCGCGTGCTTCAGGATGGAGAGGTGCGTCCCGTGGGGGCGACCGCTCCCGTGCCCGTCGATGTGCGGGTCATTTCTGCCACGCACCGCGACCTGGAGGCGCAGCGTGCCGCCGGCGAGTTCAGAGAGGATCTGTACTACCGGCTTAACGTGGTGTCGCTGAAACTGCCCTCCCTTGCAGAGCGTCGCGAAGACATCCCGCTGCTGGCGACGCACTTCCTGCGCAAGCTCGCCGAGCGCTACCGCAAGCCCGTGCTCACCCTTGCGCCGGAGGCCATGGCCCTGTTGGTCGGCGCGCCTTGGCCCGGTAACGTTCGGCAGCTGCTCAACTTGCTTGAGCAGGCGGTCGCGCTGACGACCACCAGTGTCATCCCCGCGACCCTGGTCCAGGGAGCGTTGCGCGAGGATGCTGGCGTGCTGGCGCCCTTCGAAGAGGCGCGCAAGCAGTTCGAGCGCGACTATCTCGTGCGGCTGCTCAAGATCACCGGCGGCAACGTGACCCAAGCGGCGACGCTCGCCAAAAGAAATCGCACCGAATTCTACAAACTGCTTCAGCGCCATCGGCTGGAGCCCGCGATGTTCAAGGAAGCCAAACCCGACAGCTAGGATCGCACGCCGTCTGTCGCGCCCCGCACACCTTGTCGCTTTTCAGCGACAACCGTTCACTTTTATAATCAGCAAGCTACAGCGCATTGGCGGCCCACTGTCGGGTCCGCGCGACAGCTTTCGCCGAGCTTAGGAGTCTTTTGCCGACCAAGGCGCCCGCGCCCGTACCCCGTCTTTGCTAAGTCACTGAAATAATAACGTAACAAATGTTAGGCACATTCGTTGCTCCGCAAGTGCAAGGGCGAACAACCGCGACTTGTTCAGCGAGTGCAACATGGAAAAATTCTCACCGGAATTCAATGCCCTCTGGCGTGCCGAACAGGACGCCAAAGACGCTCGGGACGCTGCCGCCAAGGACGACGCCCTGTCCTCGCAGGAGGTTGCGCTCGAAGAACTTGCTGAACGGGTGAACGCCGCGCGCAGCATCGCCTGACTCCTCTGCGGCGCTCGCAGGCGACGCCGCGCTGTTTCATGTTGTGCGCCTGCCCCGCGAAGCCGGGGTCATTGCTTCGTCACCGGAACCCCCTTGCCCGCTAACACTCCTCCCAGCGGGCTTTTTTTAACCTCACGCATAGTTATAGACTAATCGAAATATAGTATCAATCGATTTGAATTATGAACGGTCTGGCCTCACCCTAGTCACTGTTCTCTCATCTGCACCAGCAATGAGCCATTCGAGGAGCGCCGTTTATGAAGACAGTAGGACAACGCATCGAGTCATTCAAGGTCGCCGGGGTCAAGCCGGGTTTCAACCTGCCCGAAGAGAAGGGCGTGTCGGCCTTCGAGGAAATTACCGACAAGTCGTTTCCCGGCAAGTGGAAAGTCATTTATTTCTATCCGAAGGATTTCACCTTCGTATGCCCGACCGAGATCGTGGGTTTCTCCAAGCTGCAGAAGGATTTCGACGATCGCGAGGCCGTTGTGCTCGCGGGCTCGACCGATAACGAATTCGTGAAGCTCGCCTGGAGGCGCGAGCACCGGGATCTCGATCGGCTCAACCACTGGCAATTCGGCGATAGCACCGGTTCGCTGGTGGACCAGCTTGGCGTGCGCGATCCGAACGAAGGCGTCGCGCTGCGCGCGACCTTCATCGTCGATCCCGACAACGTCATCCAGCATGTGTCGGTCAATAACCTCAACGTCGGTCGCAGCCCTGAAGAAGTACTGCGTGTGCTCGACGGATTGCAGACCGACGAGCTGTGCCCGTGCAACCGCGGCGTCGGCGGCACCACCCTTTGACACGATTGTCCGTTGCGGGCATCGCGAGGCGCCCGCAACGCGCTCATTGGAGCAGCGATGGAACATATGACTGCAATCAAGGACCTGATTCCCGACTACGCGAAGGATATCCGGCTTAACCTCGACGCGGTGCTCTCGCGCTCGAGCCTGGAGGCGCATCACGCGCTGGGCGCCGCGCTCGCGGCGGCGTTCGCCGCGCGAGCCAAACCTCTGGTGGAGGTGCTGCGCGCTTCCAGCGCGCTGGAAGCGACGCACGCGCAGGCTGCGCTCACTGCCGCCGCGCTCATGGGCATGAACAACGTCTGGTATCCGTACGTCGAGATGGCCGGTGACGCCGACCTCAAGACGGCGCGTCCGGAATTGCGAATGAATGCGTACGCGTCGCATGGCGGCGTCGATCGCGCCAGCTTTGAACTGTACGCACTGGCCGCGAGCATCGTCGGCAAGTGCGAATTCTGCGTGCAGTCGCACTACAAGCTGCTGCGCGAAAGCGGGTTCACCGTGCAGCAGCTCCGCGACATCGGACGCATTGCCGCGGTCGTCAACGCGGCGGCGCAGGTGATCGCCGCGGAGTCAGAGACCGTCGGCGCGACGTAGCGGATCTGCCACCGAGAACGCTACTCGTGCGGGCGCGCGCCCCGCGCGGGTCAAACGGCGACCGGTGCCCTGATCGCCGCGTGCGGCTGGTAGCCCACGATCTCGAAATCGTCGTAGCGGAACTCGAACAGCGAAGCAGGGCGGCGTTTGATCATAAGGTGCGGCAATGGCATGGGTGTGCGTGCGAGCTGCAGCTCGACCTGCTCGAGATGATTGAGATAGAGATGGCAATCGCCGCCGGTCCACACGAAATCGCCGACATCGAGATCGGTCTGCTGGGCGACCATGTGCGTGAGCAGCGCGTACGACGCGATGTTGAAAGGCACGCCCAGGAAGATGTCGGCGCTACGCTGGTAGAGCTGGCAGGAGAGCCTTCCTTCAGCGACGTAGAACTGGAAAAAGGCGTGGCACGGCGGGAGCTTCATGCGCGGAATGTCGCCGACGTTCCACGCCGAGACGATCAGCCGGCGCGATGCCGGATTCCTGCGGATTTCCTCGACCAGGTTGGACAGCTGGTCGATGTGCCCGCCGTCCGGCGCCGGCCACGACCGCCATTGGTATCCGTAGATCGGCCCCAGGTCGCCGTTCGCGTCGGCCCACTCGTCCCAGATGGTGACGCCGTTGTCGCGCAGATAACCGACGTTGGTGTCTCCGGCGAGAAACCACAGCAGCTCGTGGATGATCGAGCGCGTGTGCACCTTCTTGGTGGTGAGCAGCGGAAAGCCCTGACCCAGATCGAAGCGCATCTGGTAACCGAAGACCGAGAGCGTGCCGGTGCCGGTGCGGTCGCTCTTGCGATGACCGTGATCGCGCACATGGCGCATGAAGTCGAGATAGGGCTGCATGGGGACGGGGCGTACGCGATCACGGATATTGTAGCGGGTGCGCTCGACCGGCGCAGGGGGCTTGACACGGATTCGGTTGCGGCGCTATGGTATGCAACCATATAACTAGTCGCATAGTTATGAAAAAAGCGTATGCGCGCGCGCTCCCACCCGCCTGGCGGCGAATCGCCCGCATCTTTGTCGCATTAGGCGACGCGCACCGCCAGCGTATCGTGCTGATGTTCGAGCCAGCCGAGCGGCTCAATGTCGGCGCGATCGTCGCCGCGTCGACGCTCTCGAGGACCGCGGTCGCGCATCACCTGCGCGTCCTGCGCGAGGCGGGGGTGCTCAAGAGCGAAAAGATCGGCAAGGAAGTATTCTTCTGGACCGACGTCGCGGCGGTCGAGGCGGCGTTGACGGCGGTCCAGGACGTTCTCTCGACCATGCGGTGAGCGCGGGAGGCGCGAGGATGCACAGCGAGCAAGGCGGGCACAGCCAGTTCCAGTTGCTGCGGGAGCGGCGATTCGCACCGTTTTTCTGGACTCAGTTCCTGGGCGCCGCGAACGACAACATCTACAAGAACGCGCTGGTGATCTTCGTCGCCTTCCAGGCGGCCACGCTGACGGCGCTCTCGTCCAACGATCTGGTGAACGTCGCCGCCGCGGTGTTCATCGCGCCGTTCGTGCTTTTCTCCGCGACCGCGGGCCAGCTCGCGGACAAGTACGAGAAGTCGCGGCTCATCCGCTTCGTCAAGATGCTCGAGATCGCGATCATGATGGTCGGCGCCATCGGCTTCTACCGGCGCGACCTCATCCTGCTCTTTCTCGCGCTCGGCCTGATGGGCGTGCATTCAACGCTGTTCGGACCGGTCAAGTACGCGATCCTGCCGCAGAATCTGCGCAGCGACGAATTGATCGGCGGCAACGGCCTGGTCGAGATGGGCACCTTTGTCGCGATCCTGCTCGGCGAAGTCATCGGCGGCATCGTGATCGCGATCAAGCCGAACGGGCCGATCTATGCCGGCGCCACGGCCATCGCCGTCGCGCTCGCCGGCTACGCGGTCAGCCGGCGAATTCCGGTCTCGCCGGCGGTCGCGCCCGAACTCAGGATCAACTGGAATCCGTTTACCGAGACCGCGCGCAATCTGCGCCTAGCGCATGGCAATCGCGTCGTGTGGCTGTCGATGCTCGGCATCTCCTGGTTCTGGTTCTACGGTGCGACCTATCTCACTCAGTTCGCCAATTTCACCAAGGACGTGCTGGGCGGAGACGAGCACGTCGCGACGCTCCTGCTGGCGATTTTCTCCATCGGCATAGGCGTCGGCTCGCTCCTGTGCGAGCGACTGTCCGGACGCAAGGTCGAGGTGGGACTGGTGCCCTTCGGCTCGATCGGTCTTTCGCTGTTCGCGATCGACCTCTACTTCGCAAGCCGCGGGCTGGCCGGCATAGGCTCCGTAGGCGCGCTCGAATTTCTTACGCGGCCCGCGCACTGGCGCGTCGTCGCCGACCTCGTTCTGCTGGGCATGTTCGGCGGCTTCTACATCGTGCCGCTCTACGCGCTCATCCAAGAGCGCTCCGATCCGGCGTACCGGTCTCGTTTCATTGCCGCCAACAACATCCTCAACGCCCTGTTCATGGTGGCTTCGGCAGGCATTGCGCTGGGACTGCTGAAGGCGGGCCTGACCATTCCGCAGCTGTTTCTGATCACAGGACTGATGAACGCGGCGGTGGCGCTGTACATCTATCTGCTGGTGCCCGAATTCCTGATGCGCTTCCTGGCGTGGATACTGATCCACACTATCTATCGCGTCGACAAGGAGGGCCTGGACCGCATTCCGCGCGAAGGGGGATGCGTCATCGTGTGCAACCACGTGAGCTTCGTCGATGCGGTCGTCATTGCGGCGTGCGTGCCGCGTCCCATCCGCTTCGTCATGGATCACCGCATCTTCGCGCTGCCGCTGCTCAACTTCATCTTTCGCACCATGCGCGCGATTCCCATCGCGCCGGAAAAGGAGGACGCGGCGATGAAGGAGCGCGCGTTCACGGACGCCGCCGCGGCGCTTCGCGATGGCGAGATCGTCGGCATTTTTCCGGAAGGCAGGATCACTGACAACGGCGAGCTCGGACGGTTTCGTCCGGGCCTGCAGCGCATCCTCGCCGAGGCGCCTGTTCCGGTGGTCCCAATGGCGCTGCGTGGGCTCTGGGGCAGCTTTTTCAGTCGCGCGGCAGGCGGCAAGGCGATGCGTCGCATTCGCGGGGTCTTTTCACGCATCGCGCTCGTCGCGGGCGCACCGCTCGCGCCGGAGATAGCGACGCCGGAATTCCTGCAGCGTGAGGTGCTGGGGCTGCGCGGCGATCAACGCTAGCGAAATTCGGGCGCACGAAAGGGGAGGCTTTCATGTGGGCTGTCGGATTGATCATCGGGGCGGTTGTTGCGGGCGCCTACAGCGCGTGGCTCGCGCCGCGCGGCGCGATCCTCGGGTGGTCGCAGGCACCATCGCCGGCTCGATGAGCCAGCTCGTGAAGCGGCGGATCGATGCGCTCGAGGCGCATCGCGCGAGCAGCGCCGCACGGGCATAGAGCAAGATCACCGCGTCCAGCGTGCTACACTCGCGCGACCTTCACGCGACGATCCCGACGATGTCCGGCAACACTCTGGGCACCTTGTTCTGCGTTACTTCCTTCGGGGAATCGCACGGTCCCGCCATCGGCTGCGTCGTCGATGGATGCCCGCCCGGCATGACGCTCTCGGCCGACGACATCCAGCGCGATCTGGACCGGCGCAAGCCGGGAACGTCGCGCCACGTCACGCAGCGCCGCGAATCGGACACCGTCGAGATTCTCTCCGGCGTCTTCGAGGGCGTCACCACTGGCACGCCGATCGCGCTGCTGATTCGCAACGAGGACGCGCGCAGCAAGGATTACGCGAAGATCGCCGACACTTTCCGGCCGGGTCACGCCGATTACACGTACTGGCAGAAATACGGGATCCGCGATTATCGCGGTGGCGGGCGGCAGTCGGCGCGCGAGACCGCGGTACGGGTCGCCGCCGGCGCGGTGGCGCGCAAATGGCTGCGCGAGCGCTACGGCGTGGTGGTGCGCGGCTACCTGGCACAGCTCGGCTCGATCCCACTCGCGTTCAAGGGTTGGGAACACGTGCATGCCAATCCTTTTTTTGCGCCGACCGACGAGATCACCGAGCACCTCGAGAGCGTTATGGATGCGCTTCGCAAGTCAGGCGACTCGGTGGGCGCGCGCATCAACGTCGTCGCGCAGGGCGTTCCGGTCGGCTGGGGCGAGCCGGTGTACGGCAAGCTCGACGCCGACATCGCCGCAGCGATGATGGGCATCAACGCGGTGAAGGGCGTCGAGATCGGCGCCGGGTTCAGGAGCGTGACGCAAAAGGGTACCGAGCACTCGGACGAAATGACGCCGGCGGGATTCGTCTCCAATCACGCCGGCGGCATTCTGGGAGGCATTTCCAGCGGGCAGGACATCGTGGTATCGATCGCGGTCAAGCCGACATCGTCGATCCGTCTCGATCGGCGCAGCATCGACAAAACCGGCGCGGCGGTGATCGTCAACACCCATGGCCGGCACGATCCCTGCGTCGGCATCCGCGCCACGCCGATCGCCGAGGCAATGCTGGCGCTGGTGCTGATCGATCACGCGCTTCGCCATCGCGCCCAGAACGCGGACGTGGTCAATACGACGCCGCGCATCGCCGCGCAGGCGCCGGCAGATGCGCTGGCGCGCGCACCGGCGTCGGGCGCGATCGACGATCCCGACCCCGACGAAGCCTGATCGCGCCGTCACGATCCGCGCCCGGATTCAGGACTCGCGCCTGGCGGTCACCTTGGCGAGCGCGCCGCCACGCGCGAAGCTGAGCGCGAGCGCCTCCCCCTGCTCGATTTGCGCCACATCCTGCACGATCGTTCCGTCGGTGCGGGCGACGATGCTGTAGCCGCGATCGAGTACGCCCTGCGGCCCGAGCAGGCGCAGTCCCGCATCGAGTACGCCCAGCCGGCGCTCGAGTCCACCGGTGTGATCGGCGGCCGCCTGGCGCCAACGTTGTTCGAGCCGTGCCAGCAGGGGAAGCTGTCGCGTCGGCGTGCGCAGTTGCCGCAACAGCCGGCGCCCGTGCTCGCCGCCCTGGCGTTCGCGCTCGCGCACGCAGGTCGCCGCTGCACGCATCAGGCGTGCCGCCAGGCGCGAGAGTTCCGCCTGCTGCGCGTGCAGTCGGGCGGCGGGGTGCACCAGCCGGCGCGACACGCCGTCAAGTCGTTGCATGCGCGGTTCGAGCGCGAGCGCGGCGGCGCGTTTCCACCGATCGCGCAGCGCCGCGAGCTCGTCGCGCAGCCGCGAGCAGTCCGGTGCCACCAAGGCGGCCGCAGCGGTGGGCGTGGGCGCGCGAACGTCGGCAACGAAATCACAAATTGTGAAATCGGTTTCGTGGCCGATGCCGCTCACGATGGGAAGGATCGAGTCGAACACCGCACGCGCAACGACTTCCTCGTTGAATGCCCAGAGATCCTCGATCGAGCCGCCGCCGCGGCACACGATAAGCACGTCGACCTCGGCGCGCTCGTTGGCGAGAGCGATCGCGGCGGCGATTTCGGCGGCGGCGCCAGGGCCCTGGACCGCGGTCGAATACACGATCACTCTCAGTGCGGGAAAGCGCCGGCCCAAGGTCGTGAGCACGTCGGCGAGCGCGGCCGCCTGGCGGGAGCTCACGATGCCCACCGAGCGCGGGAATGAGGGCAGCGAGCGCTTGCGCGCGGCCGCGAACCAGCCCCCGGCTTCGAGACGCGATTTCAGTCGCGCGAATTTCTCATACAGCACCCCGACGCCGGCGAGTCGCACCGCCTCGACCGAGAGCTGGAAATCGCCGCGCGCCTCGTAAATGGTAGGCAGTGCGCGCACTTCGACCGCCATGCCGTCCTTGAGCGTGACCGTCTGCAGCGCTGCCTTGTAGCGAAACAGCACGCAGCGCACCTGCGCGCGTTCATCCTTGAGAGTGAAGTAGCAATGACCGGACGCGGGGCGGCTTAACCCCGAGACTTCGCCGCTGATCCAGGCAAGTCCGAGATGACGCTCGATGAGCATTCGCGCCGATCCGACGAGCAGCGATACTGGAATCACCTCGGCGCGCGGCAGCGCTTCCGCGCCGGACTCCGCGCTCGACAAGGCGACAAATTTGGGGTCGATGTCCATGACAAAAAGGAGGGTCGTTAAGAGTGCGCGCGGATGTTTTCCGAGAAGGTGCCGCAGCGCCGGCACGCCCGTACACGCGTCGGGGCGCAGGCTCAAGTCACTGAATTGTAATGTCGAAATCTCGTAAAGAATTTGGGCATGACAACGAATTCCCCACCCGGCAGGCTACTTAGGTAGGGTATTTACAAGATATGCACACTTTTATCCACAGATAATGTGGACAACGCGGCGAAAATTGTAAATATGACAGCCTGAAGACCGTTGCTGGACGCGGCTCGCGCGGCATGCGCTCCATCGCAGTGGCATGGCGGTCGATGACGGCCCCCATCCCAGCGGTTAGAATGCATGTTCCTCGTCATTTGTTCATGAACAAACGGTAATGAGTGTTGCACCGCCGCACGACGCTGCCTCGCCCGGTTCGAATTTTCTGCGCCAGATCATCGCCGAGGACCTGCGTACACGCAAATATGGCGGCCGGGTAGTCACCCGCTTTCCTCCAGAACCCAACGGATATCTGCATATCGGGCACGCCAAGTCGATTTGCCTCAATTTTGGGCTGGCGGCGGAAAATGGAGGCGTCTGCCACCTTCGCTTCGACGACACCAATCCGGTCAAGGAGGACGTCGAGTTCACCGACTCGATCATGGATGCGGTGCGCTGGCTCGGTTTCGACTGGGGAGCGCATCTCTATCATGCGTCGGACTACTTCGACCGGCTCTACGAGTTCGCGCGCCATTTGATCAAGGCGGGATGGGCGTACGTGGACAGCTCGACCCCGGAGGAGATGCGCCGGCTGCGCGGCACGCTCACCGAGCCGGGACGCGACAGTCCCTACCGCGACCGCTCGGTTGAAGAGAACCTGCAGCTGTTCCGAGCGATGAAAGAGGGCGAATATCCTGACGGTGCACACGTGCTGCGTCTGAAGATCGACATGGCGAGCCCGAACATCAACATGCGCGATCCGGCGGTGTATCGCATTCGCCACGTCACTCACCAGCGCACCGGCGAAAAATGGTGCGTCTACCCGCTCTACGATTACACGCACTGCATCTCCGATGCGCTCGAACGCATCACCCATTCGATCTGCACGCTGGAATTCCAGGACCATCGTCCGCTCTACGACTGGATCATCGAGCGCCTCGCCGGTGCAGGGCTGCTGCAGAGGCCCTTGCCGCAGCAATACGAATTCGCGCGCCTCAACCTCACCTACACGGTGATGAGCAAGCGCAGGCTGATCGAGCTGGTGGAGGGCGGGTACGTCGATGGGTGGGACGATCCGCGCATGCCGACGCTGGTGGGATTGCGCCGGCGCGGCTATACGCCTGAGTCGATCCGGCTGTTCTCGGAGCGCATCGGCGTGTCCAAGGCGCATCAATGGATCGACATCAGCGTTCTCGAATCGTGCCTGCGCGAGGATTTGAACGAGCGCGCCCAGCGGCGCGTCGCCGTGCTCGATCCGATCAAGCTCATCATCGACAACTTCCCCACCGATGTCGAGGAGACCTGTTTCGCGCCCAACCATCCGCAAAAGCCGGAGCTCGGACAACGTGCGCTGCCGCTCACGCGGGAATTATGGATCGAGCGCGACGACTTCAACGAGCAGCCGCCCAAGGGCTATTTTCGGCTCTCCCCCGGCGCGGAAGCGCGCCTGCGCTACGGATACATCATCAAGTGCGTGGCCGCCGAGCGTGATGGGGCGGGCAAGATCGTCGCAGTGCACTGCACCTACGATCCGAGCACGCGCAGCGGAACGCCGGGCGCCGAATCGCGCAAGGTGAAAGGCAACATCCACTGGCTCTCGGTCGTGCATGCCGCGCGCGCCGAAGTGCGTCTGTACGATCGCCTGTTCGTCGTTCCGGAGCCGGGGCGCGCGCGTGAGGCCGCGACGGTCCAGCAAGCGCACGGCGCGGCCGCGCTCGACGAGGACATCCATTTCGAGGAAGCCGCGGAGCGTAACTATCTCGACGATCTGAATCCGCACGGCAAGCGGGTGGTCACCGCGTACATCGAGCCGGCGCTCGCGTCAGCCGCGTCCGAAGATCGCTACCAGTTCGAGCGCCACGGTTATTTCATCGCCGACGCGCGCGAATCCCGCCCGGGGCAACCGGTGTTCAACCGCGCGGTCACCTTGCGCGACTCGTGGGCGCGCGACGCCGGCTAGTCGCCCTGAAGCGCCGGTGCGTTTGCGCTACACTCTTCCGCGGTAGCTTCTGGAGGACCCGATGAAGCGCATTTTCCTGTTCGTGCTGACCAACATCGCGGTGCTGGTCGTGATCAGCATCGTCACCAGCGTCCTCGGGATCGACCGGGCGCTCGCAGAGAACGGTCTCAACGTCGGTGCGCTGCTGGTGTTCTCCGCGATCGTCGGCTTCACCGGCGCGATCATTTCGCTGCTGATGTCGAAGTCGATCGCCAAGTGGTCGACGGGCGCGCACGTCATCACCACGCCGGCCAGCGAGGGCGAGGCGTGGCTGATGTCGACGGTTAAAAAGCTCGCCGACAAGGCGGGGATCGGGATGCCAGAAGTCGCCGTATACGAGGGCGATGCCAACGCCTTCGCGACCGGTGCATTCCGCAATTCGGCGCTGGTCGCCGTGTCGACGGGACTGCTCAACTCGATGTCGCACCAGGAGATCGAGGCAGTACTGGGGCACGAGGTCGCGCACGTGGCCAATGGCGACATGGTGACGCTCACGCTCATCCAGGGCGTGGTGAACACCTTCGTCGTGTTCCTGGCGCGCTTGGTGGCGTTTTTCGTCGACCGCGTGGTCTTTCGCACCGAGCGCGGCAACGGACCCGGCTATTTCATCACCATGATCGTTGCACAGATCCTGCTCGGGATCCTGGCCAGCCTCATCGTCGCGTGGTTCTCGCGCCGCCGCGAATTTCGCGCCGACGCCGGCAGCGCGCAGTACCTGGGATCGCCGCAGCCGATGATCAGCGCGCTCGCGCGCCTTGGCGGCCTGCCGCCGGGCGAGCTGCCTCAGTCGCTCAATGGTTTCGGCATCACCGACCGCAGCGGCGGCATCACGGCACTGTTCGCCACGCATCCGCCGATCGAGGAGCGCATCCGCGCGCTGCAGACGCGCGCGCGCCCGCCGGTGATGAGCTGAGCCGCTGAGCCCATGTCGCAGCGCACGCGCTTTCGCATCGAGGTGGAGGAGGGCAATGGCCTTTGGCACGACGTGCGCGGCGCCGATGGGCAGGTGCTCACCTTCGACGACGAGGCGTCGGCGCGCGCCAAGCTCGCCGAGCTCTTCCCGGTGATCGTGCAGATGGAAAAATACGGCGGCGGAAAGCGCACCCGCGTGCTGCGCATCCTGGTCGACGAGGACGACTGGCCTAAGAGGCCTCCCCAGCAATAACTACATCGGCGGCACCAGCCCGTCCTTGCCGACGTTGACGCCGGCCGCGGTGAAGGTGCCATCGGGCTGTTTCGCGGCTCCGAACATGACATGCGCACCCGGCACGAGCATGCTACGGTCCCCCGGCTCGAACGTCACCACCGGCGTGCCAGGCGGCACGACGATTACCTTTTCACCATCCTTGTACTTGAGCGTCAGGCGCTGTCCCTGGTCGACCTTGGTAATCTCGGCGACGGTGGCGTTGGTCATCATGCTGCCCGGCTGCAGATCCCATGGGTAGTGCCCCTCTCCGCTGCCCCGCCGGGCTTCGGGAAACACCAGCACCTCGAGCGACTTCTGCGTGCCATCCGCTTGCGGCAGTGACGCGGTCCCGACGAAGACGCCGGGAACGATCCGGTCCATGCCGACGCGAGCGACCGCCGTGACGGTGTAGTTGTCGGCGAGCTTCACGTCGACTACCTCGCCGGTGCGCGAGCGCACTTTCAACGCCTGGCCGTCGAGAGCGATCACGTCGCCGCGGATGCGCTGCGTCGGCGCAGCGGGGGCCTGGGCGAACGCTATGGCCATAACGAGATTGAGCAGGGCAACGCAGACAACCGTCGCGGTTCGGCGCATGGCGCACCTCCTGGCAGGATGAGCGATGATTATAGATCGGCAGTACGATGCGAGCACCCAAAACGAAACGGCCGGTCAACGCATGCGCTGGCCGGCCGTCGCTCCTGCCAGCGCCAAGAAGCGCCGGCCGGAAAAGATTGTTACTTGAGGTGGTTCGAGACCAGTTTGGTCATCTCGAACATCGACACCTGCTTCTTGCCGCCGAAAACCTGCTTGAGCTTGTCGTCGGCATTGATCAGGCGCTTGTTGATCGAGTCCTGCAGCTTGTTCTTCTTGATGTAGTCCCAGATCTTCTTGGTCACCTCGGTGCGCGGAATCGGCATGCTGCCGACGACGGCGGCGAGAACAGACGAAGGTGTCATTGCCTTCATGAACGCGGCGTTGGGCTTGCGCTTTACGCCTGTCTTCTTGGGCGCTGCCTTTTTCTTCGGGGCTGCCTTCTTGGGGGCAGCCTTCTTCGCGGGTTTTTTCGCCGCGGGTTTTTTCGCCGCGGATTTTTTCGCCGCCGGTTTCTTCGCGGGCTTCTTTGCAGCTTTCTTGGCAGTAGCCATAGCTCTCCTTCCTGGGTTGATCGCTTGATACGGCGATGAATATGAAGCCAGGCCAATCTCCTGTCATCGGCCCTATGGCTCCATCGGGGCAAATATACCGCAATCTTTCGGAGGTGGTGAGCAAATATGCGTGCTTTTGAGAGTGACGCGCGCGCGGTGTTGCATCGGGGAGAATGGCCATTTTTCCGAGAGTGACGCGGGCGATGCGCGATCGGGGTCGCCGCGCGGCGCTCGGACGCGCCAGCTGGGTGCAACCGCCGATGCGAACCGCCATAATGGCGACGCTCGCGCTTCCCTTACTCAGTGAAAATCGCCGACCTCCGCCGGGAATACCATCGCGCCGCGCTCGACGAGAACGCCGTCGATCGCGATCCGATGCTGCAATTCGAGCGCTGGCTCGACGAGGCGGTGCGCGCCGAGCTTCCCGAGCCCACTGCCATGGCGCTGGCAACCGCCGATGCCGCCGGACGGCCCTCCGCGCGCATCGTGCTGCTCAAGGGGCTCGCCGACGGCGGCTTCACCTTCTTCACCAACTACGAGAGCCGCAAGGGTGGCGAGCTCGCCGCGCGCCCGGACGCGGCGCTGCTATTCCACTGGATCGAGCTGGAGCGGCAGGTCAGGATCGAAGGGCGCGTCGGCAAGCTTGACGACGGCGAGTCCGACGCCTACTTCGCGTCCCGTCCGCTGGGGTCGCGCCTGGGCGCGTGGGCATCGCCGCAAAGCCGTGTCATTCCTGACCGCGCCTGGCTGGAGCGCGCCTTCGATGCAGCGCAGAGACGCTTCGGCGGTTCGGCGTTGCCGCGTCCAGCGCACTGGGGTGGCTACCGCCTGGTGCCGGAGAGCCTCGAGTTCTGGCAGGGTCGCGCGTCGCGGCTGCACGATCGCATTCGCTATCGGCGCGATGAAAGCGGGTACTGGCTCGTCGAGCGTCTCGCACCGTGAGCGAGGATGGATCGCCGCACCGAAATTCCTTTCATGCCCTGATCGGTCTAGGCATCTGCAACCACGCGGTGCTGTCGGGCGGCCGGGTGACCGTGGCGCTGTTCGCGCTGTCGCAAGGCGCGTCCGCGCTGGTGGTGGGGACGCTGATGGGTCTCTATGCGTTCCTGCCTATGCTGCTCGCGGTTCTCGCGGGCCGCCACTCCGACCGCGTGGGCGTGCGCAAGCCGATGCTGGTGGGCTCGTGCGGGATCATGCTCGGCGCGGCGATTCCTATCCTGCTGCCGGGCATCGCGCCACTTTTCGTGGCGACTTCGCTCATCGGCGTGTCGTTCATGGTGTTCCAGATCTCGATGCAGAACGCGACCGGTTGGTACGGCCCGCCGAGCGATCGGGCGCGCAATTTCAGCCTGGTGGCGCTCGGCTATTCGACGTCGCTGTTCGGCGGACCGCTGATCGCCGGGTTGCTCATCGATCACGCCAGCTTCAAGGCGACCTTCGCGGTGCTGGCGCTGTTTCCGCTGCTGCCGATCATCGTGCTTTCGCGCAACGCGATCGTACTCCCTGGCGGACATCGTACGCACGCCGAGAAATCGCCGGGCGGGCTGCTGGAGCTCCTGAAGAACCCTCAGCTGCGCCGCGTCTATATCATCAACGGATTGCTGTCGATGGCATGGGATCTGCATTCGTTTTTCATACCCATCTACGGCGCCGGCATCGGTCTGTCGGCGTCGCGAATCGGCGTCATTCTCGCGTCGTTCGCGGCGGCGACCTTCTTCGTCCGCCTGCTGATGCCGCGCATCGTCCGCCGCTTCTCAGAACTGGAGGTGCTGACGCTGGCGTTGTTCATCGCCGGTTGCGCGTTTGCGCTGTTTCCCTTCGTCCATCAGCTCGGCGTGCTGATGGCGCTCTCGTTCACGCTGGGACTGGCGCTGGGGAGCGGGCAGCCGATGGTGATGTCGCTGCTCTACAGCATCGCCCCGGCCGGCCGGATGGGCGAAGCCGCAGGCGTGCGCATGACCATCATCAACGCGTCCACCTTCGCCATGCCACTGCTGTTCGGCGCCGTCGGCTCGACGCTTGGACTCGCCCCCGTGTTCTGGACCGTGGGCGCAGCGCTGGGAGGCGCCGGCGTGCTCGCGCGCCGGGCGTCAGCGTTGAGCGCGTCGCGGCGCTAGCGCTTGAGGCGGTCCAGAAACTGCTTGCGAAACTTGGCGACCTTGGGCGCGACCACGGCCTGGCAATAAGGCTGGCGAGCGTTGCGCTCGAAATACTCCTGGTGGTAGCTCTCGGCGGGATAGAACGTCGCTGCGTCCCCGATCTCGGTGACGATCGGCGCGTCCCACGGCCCGCTCTTCCCGAGCTCAGCGACGATTTTCTGCGCTTCGGCGCGCTGTTCGGGCGATTGCGCGTAGATCACTGAGCGATATTGAGTGCCGATATCGTTACCCTGGCGGTTGAGCGTAGTCGGGTCGTGGATCGCAAAAAATACATGCAACAGATCGGCGAAGGACAGCACCGACGGGTCGAACGCCACGCGCACGACTTCGGCGTGGCCGGTGTCGCCGCCGCACACCTGGTCGTAGCTGGGATTCTCGCTGCGCCCACCCGCGTATCCCGATTCCACCGAAATGACCCCCTGGAGCTGGTCGAAAACGGCCTCGAGGCACCAGAAACAGCCGCCACCGAGCACCGCGGTTTGAGTCGTCGTCATGGCTTGCAAGCTCCGCATCAGGCCCGTGTCTAGCATAGCGCGATCGAGCGCCACGTGTGCCCGTTGGTCGAGCCCTGCGCGGCTTCGCTTACAGCCGGCGCGCGATGGCGTTGAGCGTTGTGCGATCGCGATGCGATAATCGCGCGCTTACGCATCCCCGCGCAGGCGCATGACGCACCCGCAGTTCATCGAATTCATCGCCCGCGTGGTCAGGCGCCTGCGCGCCGTCCAAGTCGACCGCATGGCGGGCAACCTGACGTTCACGACGCTGCTCGGGCTGGTGCCTCTGTTCACCGTCGCTTTCGCCTATGCTTCGCGGCTTCCCGGATTCGAGCGCTGGCTCGATGCGCTCGAGCCGCTGCTGCTGCGTTTCCTGCTCCCTGGAAGCAGCGGGACGGTGCGCCACTATCTAACGGAGTTCACCGCGCGCTCGGCGGACCTGCAGGGCATCGGCATCGCTTTCGTCGTGTACACCGCGTTGTCGCTGGTAGCCGAGGTCGAGCGCGAGATCAACGCCATGTGGGGCATTTTCACCACGCGCTCACTGGTGCGCCGGGCCATCGTGTACAGCATCGGCTTCATCGCCGTGCCGGCGCTCATCGGTGGCGCGGTGTACGCGACCAAATGGGGCGTCGAGCGGTCGCTGCGTTTAGTGCCCGCCGCCGCATCCGAAGCGCTGACCTGGCTGGTGCAGCCCTTGACCCTCGGCATCGCCGTTGTGATTCTGACGCTCATCTACGCGTTGGTGCCGGCGCGACGTCCGGTCCGCTGGAAGCCGGCGCTCGCCGCGGGGATGCTCGCGGCGGTGGCCTTCGACGTCGCGAAATCGGGTTTCGCGTTCTACATCAAGCTCGCGCCGACGTACGAGATCGTTTACGGCGCGCTCGCCGCATTGCCGCTGTTCCTCATCTGGGTGTACGTGTCCTGGCTGATCCTGCTCGTCGGCGCAGCGATCGCGGCGACGCTCGCGGAAATGTCGAGCATGCCGGTGATCCCCGGCTGAACACGCGATATCGCGCAGCACGCGATCCGAGCACCAATGCACGCGCCGATGCGCGCATTGCCTTGCCGAATCGGTACGTCCAAGCTAGAGTGCACGCTTTCTCGCGTCGGGAGCACGGATCCGTGTGGTCGATCATTCAAGCGGCGGGCTGGCCGATCTGGCCGCTGATATTCGCATCAGTCGTGGCTCTCGCCTTGATCTTCGAGCGCATGTGGTCGTTGCGACAGTCGGTGGTCGCACCGCCGGGACTGGTCGACCGCGTGCTCGCTGAATTCAAGCGCGACGGCCTGTCAGCGGAGCTGGTCAGCAAAACCGCCGCGCAAGGCCCCCTGGGACGCGTGCTCGCTGCGGGGCTCGCCAACGTGAAGAGTGCGCGCCCGGTGATGAAAGAGGCGATCGAGGAGGTTGGCCGCGTCGTCAGTCACGATCTCGAGCGATTCCTGACCACGCTTGGCACCATCGCCGCGATGGCGCCGCTGCTCGGGCTGTTCGGAACGGTGATCGGCATGATCGAGATCTTCGGATCGCAGAGCAACGCGGGCTCCAATCCGGTGCAGCTCGCGCACGGCATCTCGGTCGCGCTTTACAACACCGCGCTGGGCCTGATCGTGGCGATACCCAGCATGATTTTCTACCGCCATTTCCGCGCGCGGGTCGATGACCTCATTCTGGAAATGGAGCAGCAGGCCGTCAAGCTCGTCGAGCTTGCGCACGGCGAACGGCGCTAAGCGATGCCGCGTACCGTGTCGGTCGGCGCCATGCGGGGATTGCCGCGATGAACCTGCGCGGCACCCGCGGCCGAGAAGAGCCGGAGATCAACTTCATCCCGTTGATCGACGTGCTGCTCGTCATCCTGATCTTCTTGATGGTGACGACGACGTATCAGCGCGTCGCCGAGCTGCAGATCACGCTGCCGGAGGCCGATGCCGACCAGATCAAGCAGCGGCCGAAGGAGATCAACGTCGGCATCGACGCGCAGGGGCAATACGTCATCGACAAGAGCGTATTTCCGTTCACCACCGTGACGGCGCTGGCAGAGATGCTCGAGCGCGCCTCGGGTGGCTCCAAGGACGCGGTGGTGATCATCAACGCCGACGCCAATGCGACGCACCAGTCGGTGATCCACGTGATGGAAGCGGCGCGTCAGGTCGGTCTGATCCACATCACCTTCGCCACCCAGACCACCAGAAAGTGACGCGCCGGCCAGGCGCGCCATCGCGACCAGCGAAGCGACGAGGCATCTGCATTCTCGACCAAGCAGATGCCTCGCTGCGCTCGGAAAGACCAAAGCCAATCGTGACCTTCGCCGAGCGCCTCGTCGCCGACTGGTACGCGCCGCGGCTCACGGCGCTGACCGCGGCGATGCTGCCACTGTCCGTCGTCTATTGCGGCGTGGTATCGCTGCGCCGTGCGCTGTTCAAGCAGGCCGTGCTCTCGAGTACACGCCTCCCGGTGCCGGTCGTCATCGCCGGCAACATTGCGGTCGGCGGCACCGGCAAGACGCCGCTGGTCATTGCGCTCGCGCGCGCGCTTGGTGGGCGCGGGTGGCATCCTGGACTGCTCAGCCGCGGCTACGGCGCCCGGGACGAGGCCGTGCGCGAAGTGACGCAGGACGCTGGCGCGGATGACGTCGGCGACGAGCCGCTGCTGCTCGCGCGCACCGGTTTTCCGGTGTTCGTTGGCGCGAAGCGGGCAGCCGCCGCGCGCGCGCTGCTCGCCGCGCATCCACGCTGCGACGTGCTGCTCTGTGACGACGGCCTGCAGCACTATGCGCTCGACCGCGATGTCGAGATCGTCGCAGTCGACTCCACTCGCGGCATGGGCAATGGTCTGGTGCTGCCCGCCGGGCCACTGCGCGAACCGGTGTCGCGCCTGGCCGGCGTCGATGCGATAGTGCTGCAAGGCAGCGGCCACGTCCCGCGTGGCAGCCGCGAGTTCGTCATGCGTTTGGTAGGTGATCGCTTCGTGCGGGTCAACGACGAAGGGATCACGGCCGGCGCCGAGGCGTTTCGCTCCGGCAGCGTGCACGCCGTCGCCGGCATCGGCAATCCGGCGCGGTTCTTCGCCGACTTGCGCGCCCACGGCATCACGGCGACGTGTCACGCGTTTCCCGACCATCATCGCTACAGCGCCGCCGATCTCGACTTCGCGGGCGCGTCGGCGATCCTGATGACCGAAAAGGATGCGGTAAAATGCAAGAGTTTCGCCGACGACCGCTTCTGGTCGTTGCCCGTGGAGGCGATCATCGACCCGGCGCTGATTGCGCTCGTTGAGGAGAAGGTGCGTGGATCAAAAGTTGCTCGAGATACTGGTGTGCCCCGTCACCAAGGGTCCGCTGATCTTTGACCGCGCGCGCCAGGAGCTGATCTCGAAGTCGGCGCGACTCGCCTACCCGATTCGCGACGGGATCCCGGTCATGCTGGAAGAAGAAGCACGCCGCCTCGAGCCCGCCGAATACGAGTGATGCATTGAGGCCGGACTCGATGAATGCGAGCCGGCGACTGCGCGCTCCATAGCGGACAAGCGCGTGTTCACTGTTCTCATTCCCGCGCGCTACAGTTCGACGCGCTTGCCCGGCAAGCCGTTGTCGGACATCGGCGGCAAGCCGATGGTGGTTCGCGTCGCTGAGCGCGCACACACGTGCGGCGCGAAGCGCGTGGTGGTGGCGACCGACGACGCACGCATCGCACAGGCGGTGCGCGCGCATGGCTACGAAGCAGTGATGACGCGCGCCGATCATCCCACCGGCACCGATCGCCTGGCCGAGGCGGCGAGCGCGCTTGCGCTCTCCGATGACACGATCGTGGTCAATGTCCAGGGCGACGAGCCGTTGCTGGAGCCCACGCTCATGCGCGAGGTCGCCGAGGCGCTGGCCGCGAACAGCGACGCCGCGATCGCCACGGCATGCCATGCCATCGAGGACCCCGTCGAGGCCTTCAATCCCAACGTGGTCAAGGTGGTGCTCGATCACCGCGGTTATGCGATGTACTTCAGTCGAGCGACGATTCCTTGGGCGCGCGACGCGTTTGCCGGCGGGCAGCAGGCCGTTCCTTCTGGGCTTCCGCTTTACCGCCACTACGGCCTGTACGCCTATCGCGTCGCATTTCTCCGGCGCTACCCGTCATTGACTCCTTCGCCCATCGAGGGCTTCGAGGCGCTCGAGCAGCTGCGTGCGTTGTGGCACGGCTTTCGTATCATCGTGCGCGTGACGCGCGGTGCGCCCGCGCCCGGCGTCGATACGCCCGAAGATCTCGAGCGCGTGCGCAGGGTCTACGCGCAAGGTGTGGTTTGACCGGCGACGCCATTCCGGACAAAATCCGCGGCAGTTGCCATCGCAGCAGGCGCAAGGGAACGCAGGAAAGCCGTTCCATGCCGCCTCGCCTTTTGCTGATCGAACCAGGTCCGGATCTCGACATGCGATTGATCTTGCTCGGCCCGCCCGGCGCGGGGAAAGGCACGCAGGCGAACTTCATTCGCGCCGCATATGGCATTCCGCAGATTTCGACCGGTGACATGCTGCGCAGCGCGGTGAAGGCGGGCACCGCGCTGGGCCTCGCCGCGAAAAAGGTCATGGATGCCGGCGCGCTCGTATCCGACGACATCATCATCGGGCTGGTCAAGGAGCGGCTCAAGGAGCCCGACTGCGCGAACGGATACCTGTTCGACGGTTTTCCGCGGACAATTCCCCAGGCCGACGCGATGAAGGATGCCGAAGTCGCGATCGATCACGTGCTCGAGATCGCCGTTGCCGATGCCGCGATCGTCCTGCGCATGAGCGGACGTCGCGTGCATTTGCCGTCAGGACGCACCTACCACATCGTGTTCAATCCTCCCAAGGTCCCTGATCGCGACGACATCACTGGCGAGCCGCTGATCCAGCGTGAGGACGATCGCGAGGACACTGTTCAGAAGCGACTCGCGGTCTACCACGCACAGACCGAGCCGCTGATCGCCTACTACACCGAGTGGTCGGCGAGCGGCGATAGGCGCGCGCCGCGCGTCCAGCGCGTCGACGGCATGGGCAGCGTGGAAGAAATCCGCGAGCGCGTGTTCGCGGCGCTTTCTGCCTAGACGCACGGAATCGTCAGCAAGACGCACGAGCGAAAGTAATGCGTCAACCGGCCCTTCCGCGCGTAACGGTGATCGTCCGCAGCATGAGCCGCGCTACTTTGGTGCAGACGCTCGACTCCAACGCGGCACAGGCGACCCTTTGTGCGACCCCCGGCCTTTCTTCGGGTGAAGTGCGATGACCACGCTCTCGTATGAGCCCGGCGGAGCACAGGGCGTCGATGTGCACGTTTCGGTGGTTATCTGCAGCATTGACGCGAAGAAATTCGCCGATGTCACCGCTCTGTATAGCAAGTTGCTTGCGGGCGAGGCCTTTGAGATCGTAGGCGTCCACGATGCCAAGTCGCTCGCCGAGGGCTACACCCGAGGCATCGCACAGGCGCGCGGCGAGATTCTGATCCTTTCGCACGACGATATCCGAATCTTGTCTCCCAATTTCGCGACTACGCTTTCGGCTCATCTTGCCGTCTACGACCTCATCGGAGTCGCCGGCACGAGCAAGGTAGTCGGGGGGTCTTGGCTGGATTCAGGTGATCCTTATCTCTACGTCTTAATCACCACACCGGAACCGATGACTCGCCGACTGCAAACCGTGATGCTCGGGGGTGACTCGTTGAATGTGGCCAACATCCAGGCACTTGACGGGGTGTTTCTGGCAATGCGCAAAGAAGTCGCCAGGCAGGTCGGCTTCGACTCGGACACTTTCGACGGCTTCCATTTGTATGACCTGGACTTTAGCTACCGGGCATATCTCGCCGGCTATCGTCTTGCAGTATGCCGCGACATCGTCATTGTCCACGATTCGGTCGGAAAGTATGACCATCGTTGGGCAGAATACTCACGTCGCTTCAAGGACAAATTTCACGAGCGGCTGCCGTCCAAGTGGCGTCCACGTGACGGCGCTCGGGCCGAGTTTTTCGCCACCAGCGACAGCGAAGTGATTAGCCGATGCAGCGCCGAGAATCTTGCACCCGTCATTCGCCAAATCACCAACCTCAATTCTACGCTGGCCTGACCCGTATTTCGCATATTCCCGCCACGCCTACTCGAGAAGCGCCCTATGGCACCACACAACGCGTTCTATGCCCAGTCCGGCGGCGTCACCGCCGTGATCAACGTCACCGCGTGCGCGGTGATCGAGACCGCGCGCAAGCATCGCGCGCGCATCGGCAAGCTCTACGCCGGCCGCAACGGCATTATCGGTGCGCTCACCGAGGAGTTGATCGACACCAGCCGCGAATCGGCAAGCGCGATCGCGGCGCTGATGCACACGCCCGCGGGCGCCTTCGGGTCGTGCCGCTACAAGCTTAAGAGCCTCGAGGAGAACCGCGCGCAGTACGAGCGCCTGATCCAGGTGTTCAAGGCGCACGACATCGGCTATTTCTTCTACAACGGCGGCAACGATTCGGCGGATACCTGCCTCAAGGTCTCGCAGATCTCGGCGCGAATGGGTTATCCGATTTGCGCTGTGCATATTCCCAAGACAGTGGACAACGATCTGCCCGTGACCGACTGCTGCCCGGGCTTCGGATCGGTGGCGAAATACGTCGCGACGTCGATGCGCGAAGCCGCTTTCGACGTCGCGTCGATGGCCAAGACGTCGACCCGCGTGTTCGTGCTGGAAGTGATGGGCCGGCATGCCGGGTGGATCACCGCGGCGGTGGGGCTGGCCAGCGACGACGCCACGCCGATCCCTCTGTTGCTGCTCTTCCCCGAGCGGCGCTTCGACGAGGCAGCCTTTCTGGCGCGCGTCGACACGCACGTGAAACAATCGGGATATTGCTGCATCGGCGTTTCCGAAGGACTGCTCGATGCCGGCGGCGCATTGATGGCGGAGGCCGGCACGCGCGATGCGTTCGGTCACGCACAGCTGGGCGGGATCGGCCCACGCATCGCCGAGCTGATCAAGTCGAAGCTCGGCCACAAGTATCACTGGGCGGTGGCGGATTATCTGCAGCGTGCGGCGCGCCATCTGGCCTCCAAGACCGACGTCCTGCAAAGCTATGCCGTGGGCAAGGCAGCGGTCGAGCTCGCGCTCGCGGGAAGGAATGCGGTCATGCCCGCGATCGTGCGCGTCTCCGACAAGCCGTATCGCTGGAAGATCGTCGCGGTTCCGCTCGAGCAGATCGCCAACGTAGAGAAAAAGCTACCCCCGGGCTTCATCACCGCCGATGGGTTCGGCATCACCGCGAAGGCGCGCGCGTATCTTCAGCCGCTGGTGCAGGGCGAGGATTACCCGCCGTACCTGCGCGGCCTGCCGCGCTACGTGCGGCTGAAGAACGTCGCCGTACCCAGAAAGCTCGACGCCTCCTTCAAGATCTGATCCGTTCCCATTCCAAGGCGGCCGCCCCATGAGCAAATCGATCGACTACTATTTCACGCCGGTTTCCCCCTGGACATACCTCGGACACGCGCGCTTCATGGACATCGCGCGTAGGCACGGCGCATCCATCGCGGTGAAACCGGTGGACTTCGGCAAGATATTCCCGGTGTCCGGAGGGCTGCCGCTCAAGCAGCGCTCGCCGCAGCGGCAGGCCTATCGGCTCACCGAGCTGGGGCGCTGGAAGGACTACCTCGGCGTGCCGCTGAACACGCAGCCGCGTTTTTTTCCGGTGCCAGCCGAACTGGCGGCGCGATGGATACTCGCCGCCGGGGAGGGCAATACCGATGCCGCGCTGCGCCTTGCGGGCGCATTCATGCGCGCCGTCTGGGCGGAAGAACTCGACATCTCCGATCTGGCGACGCTTAAGGCGCTCGCGGCCGGCGCCGGGCAGGACGCAAATGCGCTCGTGCAGCGTGCGGCCGCTGATGCGACGCGCGAGCGCTACGAGGCACTCACCCAGGAAGCGATCGAGCGCCAGGTCTTCGGTGCGCCGACCTTCATTTATGGGGGCGAGCTTTTCTGGGGGCAGGATCGGCTCGACTTTTTGGACCGGTCACTGGCAAAATAGCGTGCTTTGCCGGCCGGGCGGGGTCGGGATCGGCCGTCTGGCCCAGACTGCGCGGTGCAAGCACGGCGCGAAGCGGCGCCCGCGATGCGCGATACGCGGCGCCGGACGATAACGACATCGCGCGATAGCGCGTTTTTGCCAATTCTGAGGGGTTCGTCATGTCATACGCAGTCGTGTTTGCGCTCGTTTGCGCAGTCGCAGCGCTGGTTTACGGCGGCTGGTCGATCAGCTGGATCATGGCCAAGCCTACCGGGAACGATCGCATGCGCGAGATCGCGGCTGCCGTCCAGCAGGGCGCGAAGGCGTACCTGGATCGTCAATATCTCACCATCGGCATCGTCGGCATCCTCCTCTTTGTCGTGATCTGGTGGGCGCTGGGTGCGCGCACTGCCGGCGGTTTCGCATTGGGAGCGATCCTGTCTGGCCTGGCAGGCTACATCGGCATGAACGTCTCGGTGCGCGCCAACGTGCGCACCGCGGAGGCGGCGCGTGTGGGACTCAACGAAGCGCTCGCAGTCGCCTTTCGGGGCGGCGCCATTACCGGGCTGCTGGTGGTGGGCCTCGGATTGCTTGGGGTCGCCGGGTTCTACTGGTTCCTGGTGCAATCGGCGCCGTATGCGCCAAACCTCATGAAAGAAGGATTACACACCGCCATCGGGCCGCTGGTCGGGCTGGCCTTCGGCGGTTCGCTGATCTCGATTTTCGCGCGTCTGGGCGGAGGGATTTTCACCAAGGGCGCCGACGTCGGCGCCGACCTGGTGGGTAAGGTCGAGGCTGGCATCCCGGAAGACGATCCGCGCAACCCGGCGGTGATCGCCGACAACGTCGGCGACAATGTCGGCGACTGCGCCGGCATGGCCGCGGACCTGTTCGAGACCTACGCGGTGACCATCGTCGCCACCATGCTGCTAGGCGCGCTGCTGCTGCCGGTGAATGCCGAGGCCGCAGTGACGTATCCGCTGGCGCTCGGAGGCTTCTCGATTCTCGCGTCGATCGTCGGCTGCTTTTTTGTCAAGGCGCGCGTCGGCGGCAAGATCATGAATGCGCTGTATCGCGGGCTGGCGGTCGCGGGCGGGCTCTCGGCGATCGGCTTCTGGTTCATCACCGACCGCTTGATGGCGGGCGTCGTCGCGTCGGACCCGCAGCTCACGACGCTGCACCTGTGGGGCGCCGGCATGGTCGGACTGGTGCTGACCGCGGCGATGGTGATCATCACCGAGTACTACACGGCCACCGAATACAAGCCCGTTCGGCACGTCGCCGAGGCATCGACCACGGGACATGCGACCAACATCATCGCCGGGCTTGGTGTATCGATGAAAGCGACCGCGTGGCCAGTTATTTCGGTGTGCATCGCGATCCTGGCGTCGTACTGGCTCGCCGGCCTGTATGGGATCGCAGTCGCGGCGACGTCGATGCTGTCGATGACAGGTATCATCGTCGCGCTCGACGCTTACGGACCGATCACCGACAACGCCGGCGGCATCGCCGAAATGGCGAACCTTCCCGACTCGGTGCGCGCGATCACCGATCCGCTCGACGCGGTGGGCAACACGACCAAGGCGGTCACCAAAGGTTACGCGATCGGCTCCGCCGGTCTCGCTGCGCTGGTGCTGTTCGCCGATTACACGCATGCGCTCCAGGGCGCCGGCATCAACGTCTCCTTCGACCTGTCCGACCATATGGTCATCGTCGGGCTGTTCCTGGGCGGGCTAATTCCGTACCTCTTCGGGGCGATGGCGATGGAAGCGGTGGGCCGCGCTGCCGGCGCGGTCGTCGTCGAGGTGCGTCGTCAGTTCAAGGAGATCAAGGGCATCATGGAAGGCACCGCCAAGCCCGAATACGGCGTGGCCGTCGACATGCTCACCAAGGCGGCGATCCGCGAAATGATCGTTCCGTCGCTGCTGCCAGTGCTCGTTCCGGTGGTGGTCGGGCTGGTGCTCGGTCCAGTCGCGTTGGGCGGATTGCTCATGGGCACCATCATCACCGGATTGTTCGTCGCGATCTCGATGACGACCGGCGGCGGCGCCTGGGACAACGCCAAGAAATACATCGAGGACGGACATCATGGTGGCAAGGGCTCCGACGCGCACAAGGCCGCCGTGACCGGCGATACCGTGGGCGACCCCTACAAAGACACCGCGGGCCCTGCGGTCAATCCGCTGATCAAGATCATCAACATCGTCGCGCTGATGATCGTTCCGCTGTTGGCGCTGCAGTTCGGCTCGAAGTCGGCGAGTGCACCGACGCCGCCGTTGACGATGTCGCCCGCGCTGGTGACCGCGGTCGCGACTCCCGCTAACACAGCCTTGCCTGCGCCGGCGATGGTCGCCAGCGTGCCCGCGTCGACGGTAGCGATGATCGCGGACGTCCCTGCCAATGGCGCGTTCGTCGTCGTCCAGGATGCGAAGCTTCCGACCGTCAACGTCTACTTCGCCTCCGGCAAGGCGGACATGCCCGGCGATCCTGCCCAAGGCCTTGCGGTGGTGATCGCCTACCTCAAGTCGAACGCGTCCGCGAAAGCCGCGATCTCGGGTTTCCACGACGCGACCGGCGATATCGCGCAGAACCAAGAGCTTGCGAAACAACGCGCGATGAGCGTGCGGGACGCGATCAAGACGGCGGGCATCAGTGAAGATCGCCTTGAGCTCAAGAAACCCGAGCAGACGCAAGGCACCGGGAGCAACGCGTTGGCGCGCCGGGTGGAAGCAAGGGTCATTTAGTCCGCTAGTCGACGCAGGCAGCTACGCGAGGACGCGCGCCGCCGAAATCCCGTGGCGCAAGCGCGGCGGCGCCGCGCGAGCTATCGCGGATCGAGCGTCGGTGGGCGCCAGTTCGCTGCGGCGGTCGCGGCGCCGCGCAGCACACGCAGCATGCGAATGGCGGTCTCGCGTCCGCGATAGTAGCCGGCAAGCCGCAGCGTTTCACTGAAGCCCAGTGCGCGATAGAACGCGTAGGCGTGCTCGTTGTGCTCGCGCAGCTCCACGTGCACCGAAGTCATGCCCGCGGTGACGGCGCTTTCCATCAACCATCCCAGCACGCGGCGCGCCACTCCGCGCCGGCGCAGCGCCGGCCGCACCGCCAGCAGAACCAGATGCGCGTAGTCGTCGCCGAAACTCATGATGCCAAATCCGGCGAGTGCGGCTCCGCGACGCGCGACCAGCGACACCGTTTCCCGGTCGTCGAGCAGCGCGCCGATGCGCTGCGGCGGATAGGACCAGCCGAGACCATTCTCGATGAGATCGCGCGACATCACCGCAATCGATCGTGTGTCACGGCGCTGCGCCAGCCGCAGCTCGATGTCGGCGTCGTCCATGTTGGCCTCGTGTCCGCTCAGCGCTTGCGGGCGACCATCACGCCGTCGCCCACGGTAAGAAGACACGCGTCGACGCGGGCGTCATCGCGGATCTTCGCATTGAGTGCCCGCAGCGCGTCGGTATCGGCGTCGTGCACCTCGGGCTGCACAACCTTGCCGCCCCAGAGCATGTTGTCGAGCAGGATCAGACCGCCCGCGCGGACAAGTTTCAGGCACGATTCATAGTAACGATCATAATGGGTCTTGTCGGCGTCGATGAAGGCGAAATCGAAGCTGTTCGCGCCGTGATCGCGAAGCAGCGCGTCCAGCGTCGCCAGTGCGGGTCCGAGGCGGAGGTCGATGCGCGAGTCGACACCGGCCTCTTTCCAATAACGCTTGGCAATCCCGGTCCATTCCTCGCTGATGTCGCAGCAGACGAGCTTGCCGTCCGCGGGTAATGCCTGCGCGACCGCGAGCGCGCTGTAGCCGGTGAAGGTTCCGATCTCGATGGCGCGGCGTGCACCCACGGTGCGCGCGAGCAGCGCCAGCAACGCACCCTGGTCGGCGCTGACCTGCATCATGCCCATCGGCAACGCGTGCGTCTCATCGCGCAAGCGTCGCTCCAACGGCGACTCTCGGCTGATTTCGACCGCCACGTAGCGTTCGACGTCCTCGGGGAAGAGCGAGCGGCGCATGCGCTAGCATGCCGCAGGGTGCTTTGCGCCGCAAGACGCGCCGGCCGCGAAGCGATGGCGGCCCAGGCGAATCGTCTGCGGAACGCACGGTAGAATCGGTAATGCACCGACCCAACGCCAACCCGATCGAGCGGCCGACTTTTCATTCGTGGGCGCTGAGCGACGGCAAGCCGGCGCGAAGGCGGCAAACGACCCCGCTCGGCGATCGCGCCCACGATTGTGTACGATGATGCGACTATATCCTCATGAACTGCAGCCGAACATGAGCGCGACTGATTGCCGTAAGCTCCTCGGTGTCCAATGCGTGGGAGCGAGCCGATGAGCGCCGCACACGACGGGCCGCACCGCGTCGTGGTCGTCGGCGGCGGGGCCGGCGGTCTGCCGCTGGCGACGGCGCTGGGTGACAAGTTCGGACGCCACCGCTACGCCGACATCACGCTGGTCGACCGCTACGAGACGCACGTGTGGAAGCCGCTGCTGCATGAAGTCGCTGCGGGACGCATGGACGCCGACGCGCACGACGTCAATTATCTCGCGGTGGCGCACTGGCACGGCTTCACTTTTCGCCAGGGCGCGGTGGCGAGACTCGATCGCAAGCGTCGCGAGCTCAGGCTGCAGGCGGTGCAGGATGACGATGGCCACGAGATGCTGCCCGAACGCGGCATCGCCTACGACACGCTGGTGTTCTGCGTGGGCAGCACCAACAACGACTTCGGTGTTCCTGGCGTTGCCACCTTCGCGATATCGCTCGATACCGCGCAGGACGCCAAGCGCTTTCACCGCAAGCTGCTCGCCGCTTGTGTGCGCGCCGACGATCGCGCTGCGGCGGGCGATTCCGCCGGGGTGGACATCGTGATCATCGGTGCAGGCGCCACCGGCGTCGAGCTGGCCGCGGAGATTCGGCACACGACCCGGGAGCACGCGGGCTACGGGCTCAAGCACCTGCAGACGGCGCGCGATGTGCGCCTCACCGTCATCGAGGCGGCGGCGCGCATCCTGCCGCAGCTCAAGGAGCGCATCGCCACCGCCGCCACCGGACTGCTGGATGATCTCGACGTCGCGGTGCGCACCTCGGAGCGTGTCACCGGCGTCGATGAAAAAGGCGTGCACACCGCGAGCGGTGCCTTCTACCCGGCGGACCTGGTCGTGTGGGCGGCGGGCATCCAGGCGCCGTCGTTTCTCGCCGACCTCGACGGCCTGGAAGTCAATCGCGTGAACCAGCTGCTAGTCCAGACGACCTTGCAGACCACGCGCGACCCGAACGTGTTTGCCTTCGGCGATTGCGCGGCGTGTCCGTGGCCGGAAGCTGGCGAGCAGGCGCTGATCCCGCCGCGGGCGCAGGCGGCGCGCCAGCAGGCGTTGCTCCTGGTCAAGAGCGTGAAGGCACGGCTGGCCGGCAAGCCGCTGCCGACGTTCCATTTTCACGATCTGGGCTCGCTGGTATCGCTGGGCGAGCTTTCGGCGGTCGGCAACCTGATGGGACGGTTGATCGGTGGCAGCATGATGATCCAGGGGCTGATCGCGCGCTGGATGTACGCCTCGCTCTACAAGATGCACCAGGTTTCGATCCATGGGTACCTGCGCGTCACGCTGGACACGATCGGCCGCTTCCTGCGTCGGCGCATGGAACCAAGGGTCAAGCTGCACTGACGGTCCGCGAGCGCCGCGTGAACTCCGATCTTGTTTCCGCGGCGATCCTGCTGCTGCTGGTGATGGATCCCTTCGGCAACGTGCCGTTGGTGGTGACCACGATGCGTTCGGTGCCGCGCGAGCGCCACTTGGCGGTCGTGCTGCGCGAATGCGCCATCGCCTACGTGCTCCTGCTCGTCTTCCTGTTCGGTGGGCACGCGTTCCTGACGCTGATGCGCCTGTCGGAGACATCGCTGTCGATCGCGGGCGGTGTCATACTGTTCCTGATCGCGTTGCGGATGGTGTTCTCGCGCCCCAGCGAAGGCGTGTTCGGCGATGGCAGCGTGGGTGAGCCGCTGATCGTTCCCCTCGCTATTCCGGCGATCGCGGGACCTTCGGCGATGGCCACGGTAATGCTGATGGCGTCGCGCGACCCGCAGCGTATCGGCACCTGGGTCCTGGCACTCACCGCCGCCATGGTGGTGACGACGATCGTGCTCGCCGCCGCGGGTCAGCTGCAGCGTTGGCTGGGCGAGCGCGTCGTGCGCGCCTTCGAGCGGCTGATGGGGCTGGTGCTCACGGCGGTGGCGGTGGAGATGCTGCTCGGCGGCATCCGCGCATTCGTCGCCGGCATGCACTGAGCCTCAGCGTGGCAGGAGGACGTCCTGTTCGACACGCACGGCTCCCGCACGCTCGAGCTCGCTCACCAGCATCTGCGCCAGCTCCTTTGGCTCGCGCCGGAAGTAGATCGCGTTGAACTCGCGAAACACCGGAATGCGTTCGACGAACGCAACGACCTCGTCGAGCGTCATGCGCTGCCGGTCGAGTAGGTTGAACGCGAGCAGCGCCTTGAGCGCGTGGCGGGCGATGCGCACGCTGTCCGCCTCGAATGCCGCGGTTCTCTGGAACGCGTGCTCGAGGGCGGCGCCGACGTCACCGAACGGCTCGCCGTGGCCCGGGATGACGGTGTCGACCTCCAGCGCGGCAATCATTTCCAGCGTGGCCCGCGCGGCGGGAAGCGCACCGACGTCGACTTCCGGCGGCATCAACAGCCCATAGCCGTTTTCCCACAGCGCATCGCCCGAGATGAGCAGCCGGTGCTCGGCGTTGTAAAATACGAGTGCACCCATGTCGTGACCGGGCGCCGACAGCGCGCGCCATTCCAGCTCGCCCCAACGGTGAACCGACCCCGGCGCGATCACCTCGTCGACATCGAAGCGGTCGGCACGCTGACCGCAGTACCCGAGCAGCAGCGCCTTCTGATCCCAGGTCCGGAACGCCTCGACCTCGCCCTCCGGCACGGCGATCGGACACGCGTAGCGCGACTTGATCGCGGCATTTCCGCCTATGTGGTCACTGTGGCCGTGCGTGTTCACGAGTCGCGCCAGCGGCGCGCCAGCGAGACCCTGGGAAGACTCGAGCAGCGCGAGTGTCAGCGGTGAGTGCCGTATGTACCCCGAGTCGACCAGGACGTGACCGTCGCGCGACTTCAGCAGGATGTTGTTGGCCGACAGCCAGTCGCGAACGAAAACGTGGACGTGCGGCGGGAGCAGAATCATTTGTCATTCCGAGCGCAGCGAGGAAACTGCTGTTTGCGGATCGTACCAATCCGCGCTGAGGTCTTCCCAAGTTGGATTGGTTGCCTCAACGAGGAGGCATTTCTTATCGCGCCTCCAGGATTTAATCTGCTTTTCACGCGTAACGGCAGATCGGATATTGCCTGTGTCCTCGAAGTGAACGAGCCGGTCGATCCTGTAGCGCGCCGTGAAGCCCGCAACGGCGTGCGACTTGTGCTCGAAGATGCGACGAAGCAAGTTACCTTTCACGCCGACATACAGAATTCGTGACCGACTCGCGAGAAGATAGACGTAGTAGGTTCCCATCGCGCAAGCGTACCAGGGTGTACTGCTTGCAACATCGGTCATCCGCCCTAAGCGTTCCGTCGCGAAAGCAGATTTCCCGCTGCGCTCGGAATGACAAACTCACGCCAACCGTCGCAAAAAATCCTCGACCAGCGCGATGCGGTCGTCGAGATCGGGTGCGGCGCGTTCGATACGAACGCGATCCGGCCCCGCGAAGCGGTAGCGGCCGTCGCGCTGCACCAACGAGATCAGCCGCATCGGGTCGAACGGAGGATGGCGTCCGAACTGTAGCTGCGAGCGCTCGGGCCCCGCGTCGATCTTGGTCACGCCCAGCGGTTTGGCGATCAGGCGCAATCGATGACAGGCGAGCAATGCATGCGTCGGCTCGGGGGGCAGTCCGAAACGGTCGATCAATTCTTCCTGCATCGACGTGAGCTCGTCGGTGCTCGCGCAGTTGGCCAGGCGCTTATAGAGCACCAGCCGCTCGTGGACGTCGTTGCAGTAATCCTCGGGCAACAGCGCGGGAATGTGCAGACTGATTTCGGTGGTCACGCCGAGCGGCTCGGTCAGGTCGGGCTCTCGGCCGCTCTTGAGCGCATCGACGGCGGCCTTGAGCATGTCGGCATAGAGCTGGAAGCCGATCTGCTGCATTTCTCCGGATTGCTCGTCGCCCAGCACTTCGCCTGCACCGCGGATTTCGAGGTCGTGCATCGCGAGGTAGAAGCCCGAGCCCAGGTCCTCCATGAGCTGGATGGCTTCGAGGCGCTTCTTGGCAAGCGCTGAGAGTGCTTCCTCGGGGGGTGTGAGCAGATACGCGTACGCCTGGTGGTGCGAACGCCCGACGCGCCCGCGCAGCTGGTGCAGCTGCGCAAGCCCGAACTTGTCGGCGCGGTTGATGATGATGGTGTTGGCGCTGGGCACGTCGATGCCGGTCTCGATGATGGTCGAGCACAACAGCAGGTTGTTGCGCTGCTGATAGAAGTCGCGCATCACGCGCTCGAGGTCTCGTTCGCCCATCTGTCCGTGCGCGATCTCGATGCGCGCTTCCGGGACCAGCGCCGCCAGCTTGTCGCGCATCGAGACGATGGTGTCGATGTCGTTGTGCAAAAAATAAATCTGGCCGCCGCGCTTGAGCTCGCGAAGGCACGCTTCGCGCACGATGCCCGACGAATACTGCGAGACGAAGGTCTTGATCGAGAGGCGCCGCTCGGGCGCGGTGGCGATCACTGAGAAGTCGCGCAGGCCTTCGAGCGACATCGCCAGCGTGCGCGGGATCGGTGTCGCCGTCAGCGTCAGCACGTCGACCTCGGCGCGCAGCCGCCGCAGCTGCTCCTTCTGGCGCACGCCGAAGCGGTGTTCCTCGTCGATAATCACCAGCCCGAGGCGCTTGAAGCGGATGTCCGGCTGGATCAGCTTGTGCGTGCCGATCACCAGGTCGATGGTTCCATCCTCGATGCCCGCCAGCGCAGTCTTCGTCTCCTTGCCCGAGCGAAAGCGAGAGAGCTCCGCGATCTTGACCGGCAGCTCGGCGAAACGGTCCGAGAACACCTGCAAATGCTGCTCGGCGAGCAGCGTCGTCGGCACCAGCACCGCAACCTGCTTGCCATCGGCGATGGCGACGAACGCCGCGCGCAGCGCGACCTCGGTCTTGCCGAAGCCGACATCGCCGCAGACCAGCCGGTCCATCGGCTTGCCAGAGGTCAGGTCTCCGATCACCGCTTCGATGGCTGCCGCCTGGTCGGGCGTTTCCTCGAAGCCGAAGGCCTCCGCGAAGGCCTCGTAGTCGTGCACGTTGAACTTGAAGGCGTGGCCTTGGCGCGCGGCGCGCTGCGCGTAGAGGTTGAGCAGCTCCGCCGCGGTATCGTGCGCGCGCTGCGCGGCGCGCTTTTTTGCCTTTTCCCACTGTCCGCTGCCAAGCTCGTGCAGCGGCGCCGCTTCCGGCGAGGCACCGCTGTAGCGGCTGATCAGGTGCAGGCTCGACACCGGCACGTAGAGCTTGGCGTCGTTGGCGTAGAGCAGATGCAGAAATTCGTTGGCGCCGTCGCCCAGGTCGAGCGTGGTCAGTCCGAGGTAGCGTCCGATGCCGTGTTGCTCGTGCACCACCGGGTCGCCGATGCGCATTTCGGAGAGATCGCGCAGCATCGCGTCGATGTTGCTGCGGCGGGCCTCGCGCTTGCCGACACGGCGTCCCGCGGACGCGTAGAGCTCGGCCTCGGTGATGAGCGCGACGTTCGCCGCCGGCCAGGCAAAGCCCCCGTGCGTCGGACCGACCGCGAGGGCGGGGCTGGCGTCGCTGGCGACGAATTCTTCCCATCCGCCGAAGATGGCGGGTTTCAGGCCGTATTCGGCGAAGTACTGCTGCATGGTCTCGCGCCGTCCCAGGCTTTCGGCGACGATGAGCACGCGCTCGCGGGTAGACGTCACATAGCGCTTCAAGGCACGCAGCGGGTCATCGGCGCGGCGGTCGACCTGGATGGGTGGCAGCGCTTCCGTCGATGCCTTCTTGCGCGGCGATTCAGGCGCGGCCCCGGCGCCGCTCGTCGCGGCGGCCCGGTCGGTGAGCCCCGCGATCTCGATGCGCGCGAATGGCTTGAGCGCCGCGTTGAAGCTGTCGTGCGGAAGAAAGATCTCGGGTGGCGGCAGTAGCGGCCGCGCCTTGTCGCCGCGCAGCAGGCGATACCGCGACTCGGTGTCCTGCCAGAAGGCGTCGACCGCGGCGCCGACGTCACCGTGCAGGCAGACCGCCGCGTTCGCCGGCAGGTAGTCGAGTAGCGTTGCGGTCGTGTCAAAGAACAGTGGCAGGTAGTACTCGATGCCGCCCGGCGCGATGCCGCTCGAGATGTCCTTGTACAGCGCCGACTTCGACGGGTCACCCTCGAACACTTCCCGGAACCGGGTGCGGAAGCGCGCGCGCGCGGCATCGTCGAGCGGGAATTCTCGCGCTGGCAGCAGGCGGATGTTCTGCACCGGATACACCGTGCGCTGGGTGTCGACGTCGAAGGTGCGGATCGATTCGATGTCGTTGTCGAACAGGTCGATGCGATACGGCAGTGCGCTGCCCATGGGATAAAGGTCGATCAGTCCGCCGCGCAGCGTGTATTCGCCCGGCGATACGACTTGCGTCACGTGCGCGTAGCCCGCGAGCGTGAGCTGAGCGCGAAGTGCATCGACGTCGAGCGTTTCGCCCTGCGTCAGGAAAAAGGTGTAGGCGGCGAGATAACCCGGCGGTGCGAGCCGGTACAGCGCGGAGGTCGCCGCCACCAGAAGCACATCGCACTCGCCGCGCGAAGCGACGTAGAGCGTCGCCAGCCGCTCCGACACGAGGTCCTGGTGCGGCGAGAAGTGATCATAGGGCAGTGTTTCCCAATCCGGCAGCACGGCGATGCGAAGCGATGGCGCGAACCAGGCCATCTCCGCGGCAATGCGCTGCACCGCCAGCGGATCAGCGCACACGACGCTCAGCAGCTGTCCGCTGGTGCGCGCGTCGAGCGCGCATTGCGCGAGCGCGAGCGCATCGGCCGAGCCGGTGAGCGCCGCCGCCGACACCTTGCGTCCCGGCGCGGGGAGGGCAGGCAAAAGCCGGGGCAGCGGTGAGGAAACGCGGGAGGGAACGCTGGACAGCACGGACATCAGGCAGAAGACGCTGCAAAGCAACGATTATACGTGGTGGCGCACATCGCCCATCTCAACAGCACGGGTGCCAATTCGCGCCGCAGTTGGCAAGCGTCGGCGATAATGCGGACATGGACACGCCCCTGCCTCCGCGTGCGACACGCACAGTCTCGCCTTACCTGCTGCTCACGCTGACGCCGTTCTTCTGGGCGTGCAACTGGATCGTCGGACGGGGCTTGTCGACGTCGATCCCACCGCTGGCGATGACCTTCTATCGCTGGTTTTTCGCGCTGCTGATGCTGGCTCCGTTTGCGTGGCCACACCTGAGGCGCGAATGGCCGATCGTATGGAGAAACCGCCGGGTGATGATCCTGCTCGGCATTGTCGGCGTCGGATCGCACAACGCGCTCGCCTACATCGGGCTCAACTACACGACGGCGATGAACGGCGTGATCCTCAACTCGTTCATTCCGGTGATGATCATCGCGCTGTCGTGGATCTTCCTGCGCCAGCGCCTGTCCGGCGTACAGCTCGCAGGCGTCGTCGTATCGCTGTCCGGCGTGCTGTCGATCCTTTCTCAGGGCAGCATCGAGATGCTGGCGACGCTGAGCATAAACCGCGGCGACCTCTTCGTGATCCTGTCGATGCTGCTGTGGTCGATCTACACGATCTGCCTTCGCTGGAAGCCGCCCGGGTTGCACACGCTGACGTTCCTGTTCGTGATCGCGATCATCGGCGACAGCGCGATCCTGCCGTTGTACCTGCTGGAGTCGGCAATGGGCCTGCCCATGTCGTTCACGCCGACCGGCGTCGTCGCGCTGTTGTGCGTCGCGCTGTTTTCGTCGGTTCTCGCGTACATCTTCTGGAATCGCGGCGTCGAGGCGGTCGGTGCGAGCGTCGCCGGGCTGTTCGTCCACCTCATGCCGGTTTTCGGGACGATACTGGCGTGGATGTTTCTCGGCGAGCGGTTGCGCGCGTACCATGTGGTCGGCATTGCGCTGATCCTGAGCGGAATCTACGTCACCAGCCGCGCGTCGGCGCGACCCATCGCGGCGCCGCTCGACTGAGCGCGCGCGGATGCGTCACGCGGTCAAGACGCGTCGGCGTACAGCAGCGATCGTACCAGTGCGATGTAGTCAGCCTTCGCCCGTTCGGCAGAAGTGCCACGCAGCTTGTCCCAGGCGTCGAACTTGGCGCGTCCCACCGGATCGGTGATGCCGGGCTTGTCGCCGACCGCATCGCCCGCGCCTGCCTGTTTGAACATCGCATAGAGGGAGAGCATGGTCGCCGCGTCGGGGCGCTTGACGAGGGTGCGGCTGGCATCGGCGGCGCGCTTGAAGCGGGCATCGAGATCCCCGCTGTCCAGGTCGATTGCCGGCACGGCCGACTTCGGCGCTCGGGTAGGCGGCAGCGTGGCGTCCAGCGCCGACTGGGAGATTTGTTCGCCACGCCAGAAGGCATCGGCGGCAGCGTTATCGGCCGACATGTGCCACACCTCCGCGACGCGTCCTTCGGAGCCGCGGATGATCATCGTCGCGCTGCCCGAGAATGTACGGCCTTTGCGCGTGGCCGAGAAGCGCAGCGGTGCCGCGGCGAGCCGGTCGGTCACCGCGACCGGACCGACCTCGTCGAACGCGAGGGTGCCCTCGGACAGCTCCATCAGCCGAGAAAAGAACTGCACGAGCTGGCTGCGGCCTGCGTGCTCACCGGCAATCGAGCTGGTACCGGGCTGATGCCATAGCACGTCGGAGGCGAACAGGCGGATCAACGTCTCATACTGCTTGTCTTTCAGCGCGCCGAAGTATTCGTCGGCAAGGCGATACAGCTCTTCGGGAGTCATGCGAGGTCCTTCCTCGTGCACTCGGCGCGGGTTGAGCGCGGCGTCGGCGTCGGCGTCGAAATGCTCGAGCACGCGGCGCGCGACGAGATCGCGATCGTTGTCGACGCAGATCATGTGGTAGCTGTTGTCGAGCAGCTGGACGGTCGTATGCTGTGGGCCGATCTCGCGCTGCAGGAACTCGGCGGATTTCGGGCTGGTGAGCTCGTCGTCGCGCGCGTGGCAGATCAGCACCGGACAGGTGATCGCGTCGAGCCCGTTCATCACCCACTCGCGCAGGCGATCGACCTGCTCGATGCACGCCAGCGGAACCCAGCGATAATGAAAGGCTTCGCCGCGTGCGAACTTGGCCTTGACGATATTGCGGATCAGGTCGTTCTTGATGCCGTACGGGTCTTCTTCCTCGATCCGCATCACCTTGAGCGGGGGCAACCAGTAGAGCAGTCGCCTCAGGTTGGCGTACCACGGCGTCGACCATCCGTCGATGAAGATCGGCGGCGCGAGCGCAACCAGCTTGCCCTTGGAATGACTCTCGCGCTTGACCAGCTCGATGCTGAGCAGCGCGCCCATGCACATTCCGCACACATGCAGAGTGTCGTATCGGCGAACGAGGTTGCGGTACAGCGTCTGCACGGCGTCGAGCCATTGCTCGGCTTCCACGCCGAGCAGGTCTTCAGGCGTGGTGCCGTGTCCCGGAAGCGTCAGCGAATGCGTTGCGAAACCCGCGCGCTGCAGCGTCTTGTGCATTGAACCCAGGTCGTACTGCGTTCCGCCGAGCCCGTGCACCATGAGCACTGCGGCATTGCCAACGGGCGATGCGAGGAGCGGATTCATGGCACGCGGAAGCGAACGAGGGAGAGGCCGATCGCGCCGCGATCCGTACTACCGATCCGGCCGTCGCGGTCCACTAGAGGCCCGCAATCACCCGAGCCATACCGGCGATGCGATAGATGGTGCCGTCGAAATCGGCCACCGCGCGGGCGACAAACTCGACCTGCGTCGCGCCGCGGCCTCCGGGCCAGACGATGGTCGCCGCGTGCGCTTCGGACTCCGACGCGCGCAGCGCGTCGAACATCAGCCGCAGACGGGCGCGTGCGGCACCCTCGACGTGAGTGGTTACCGCGTCGATCGAGGCCAGGCTGACGGCGGGCTGGCCGAGGACGGCCTCGACGTTGTCGCCCCATGCGACGGCTCCCGACACCGGATCGACGTCGAACACGACCTGGCCCGCCGCGGTGGCCGCGGCCTCGTAGCGGATGCGCCACGCATCGGAATAGCGTAGCGCGCGCTCCTGCTCGGAGCGCATCGCGGCGATCAACAGCGCCATCAACGCGGTGATGGCGAGGTAGAGCTGCAGCTCGTAGATCGACGCTTCCAGGCCTGATGCCTGCGAGATGAAGTGGCCGTCGCCACGGCTCATGCTGTGCAGCGCGATGGCCGCCAGCGCCAGCAGCGATACGCTGCCGCCGCGAATGCCCCATGCCAGCGCGGTGAGCACGACGAAGGGCTCGGGGAGATAGGTGAGCGCGAGCCGGATGTACTCGGGAAAGACCTCGATGACGCGGTTGCCGAATACCGCGAACAGGGTGAGCAGCAGAAGCACGAAAAAGACGAGTCCGATGCGAAAATCGCGGCGCGCGAGTCCGCCCGAGCGCTTCGGCCGGAAATCCGACCACGCGATGATGGCCGGTGCGACGACCACTGTACCGACGACGTTGGCGATGATCCATATGCCCCATGTGGGCACGAAGGGTGCGCCTTGCGCCATCGTCAGTATGGCCGCGCCTGGAATCGATGAAAGCAGCGCGCCGCCGATCGCGCCGATCGCGACGAACATGCCGACGTTGCGCAGCGAATCGAGGCGGGGAGGACGGCCGATGCTTCGTTGCAGCACCGACGCGACGATGCCCGACGAGACGAGCTCGACGACGGTCAATCCGACCGCAAGGCTGACCGGCTCGCCATAGAGAATCGACACTGCGGTCGATGCGACGGCGATCGCCATTAGATATGCCGTCCAGCGCGCCACCGGCACCAGCGAAAGCACGCCGATGGTGACGCCGGTGGCGGGCCACACGTACGCCGCATGAGTCTGAGGATCGACGAAGTGATTGCCGACCAGGCCGCCGCCGAAAAACAGCAGACCGGCCATCAGCGGGAAAAACAGCGGCGGGCGGGCCCCACCTCCGGCTTTGGCATCCATGGTGGCTCCCCTGCGGGCGGCCTAGGCGCCGCCGCGCGCGTTCAGGCCTTCACACGGCCGTACTGATCATCGAATCGTACGATGTCGTCCTCGCCGAGATAATCTCCGCACTGCACTTCGATCATTACCAGCGGTTCGGTACCGGCGTTCTCGAGACGGTGGCGGGTTTCGCATGCAATGAATGTCGACTCGTTGGTGCCGATCGAGTAAACCCGCTCGCCATTGGTCACGCGCGCGTCGCCGCTCACGACCACCCAGTGCTCGCTGCGGCGATGATGCAGCTGCAGCGACAGGAGGCCGCCGGGCTTGACCTCGATGCGTTTGATCTTGAAGCCCGGCCCTTCCTGCAGCACGGTGTAAGCACCCCAGGGACGCGCCACGGTGCGATGCAGCTTGTACGAGTCGTGCCCGCGCGCCTTGAGCTCGCCCACCACTTCACGAACGCGCTGCAGGTGATCGCGATGAGCGACCAGCACCGCGTCGGGCGTGTCGACGATCACGAGGTTATTCACGCCGACGGTCGCCACCACGCGGCCCTCGGCATGAACGAAGGTGTCGCGCGTGTCGATGGCGACGCGCTCGCCCTGGCCGCGATTACCCGCGGCGTCGGCTTCGCTCAGCGCCGACACTGCCTGCCACGAGCCGATGTCGCTCCAGTCGAATGCGCCACGCACGACGCCGACGTTGGTCGCCTTCTCCATCACGGCATAGTCGATCGAGATATCGGGCACCGCCGCGAACAGCGTCGGATCGATCTCGAGCATCGGCGCGTCGATTCGTGGGCGCAGCGCCCGCCAGACGCTGCGCACCGACTCGATCACCACCGGCGCGTGCTCGTCGAAGGCCGCGAGCATGACTGATGGCGTAAAGCAGAACATCCCCGAGTTCCAGGAGTGACGGCCGCTTTCGAGAAATGCGCGCGCGTCGGCGAGAGGCGGCTTCTCGATGAAGCGGCGCACCTTGAACGTGTCTGCGACGTCGATGGCTGCGCCGCACTCGATGTAGCCGTAGCCGGTTTCAGGGTGGCTGGGCGTGATGCCGAACGTCGCCAGCCAGCCTGCGCGCGCGAGGTCGGTGGCGCGCTCGACGGCATTCGCAAACGCTTGCGTGTCGCGGATCAGGTGGTCGGCGGGAAGAACGAGCAGCACCACGTCGGGCCCGTAGACGGCTTCTGCGAACAGAGTGCCCAGCGCGATCGCCGGCGCGGTGTTGCGCCCGAACGGCTCGAGCAGGTACGACCAGCGCTGCGCGGGCACATGGGGAAGCTGCGCGCCGGCGTAGACGTCCTTAGTATGGAAGTAGTACTCGCGGTTGGTGATCGTCACCGTGCCCGCGACCCCCGGCAGCGATGCCGCGCGCACAGCGGTCTTGCCCAGCAGCGTGTCGCCGTCCGGCAGCGGCATGAACGGCTTGGGCGCCGCCTCGCGTGAAAGCGGCCACAAACGCGTTCCCGCGCCGCCGGAAAGAATGATTGGAACCAGCGCCATCGGCAAACGCTCCGGGTGTAAGAGTTTCACTGCGAACAGCGAGATATTGTAACCGATGAGCGTTGGTGTTGATGGTGGCTGCCCGTCAGCGGACGGGGCTTGAGCGGTCCGGATTCGCCCCCATTTTTGTAGCTTGATTCAGGCGCCGTGAAAGCTCGGCGCCGCGGGTGGTATGATTGACACACAGCGCGCAGGTCGCGGAAAAGCGATCTGCCGCAGCACGTTATCCGGGGGCGACCTGGTTTCGACGGGGACTGCGAAGCAGCGCGGGGCATGCCAAGGTGCAGAACCTTGTGAAT
>Ga0070713_100000158_pt1 | contig 45791 bp, 40 predicted proteins | sample LARL82metaG_FD_65465 | JGI IMG/M metagenome (GOLD analysis project Ga0070713, IMG submission 65465) | Corn, switchgrass and miscanthus rhizosphere microbial communities from Kellogg Biological Station, Michigan, USA - LAR L8-2 metaG | ecosystem: Host-associated > Plants > Roots > Rhizosphere ... | reverse complement strand
TGATGGTAATCGCCAGCGCGCTGTCGGTGCCCGACCCGCGCGAGCGTCCGCTGGACAAGCAGCAGGCCGCTGACCAGGCGCACCTGCGCTTTCGCGACGAGCGCTCCGATTTCCTGAGCCTGCTCGCACTCTGGCAGTTTTTCGACGATGCGCTTTCAGCGAAGCTAGCGCATCGTGCGCTGGTGGATCGCTGCCGCACGCATTTCGTGTCCTATCTGCGCCTTCGCGAGTGGCGCGACCTGCATCATCAACTCACCGAGCAGGTGCGCGAGCTCGGCTGGAAATGGACCGATGCGCTGCCCGACGCGATCGACGACGCGCGCTACGCCGCGATTCACCGCGCGCTCCTTGCAGGCCTGCTGTCCAACATCGGAACCAAGGCCGACGACGGCGAGCATTATCTGGGTGCGCGCGGCATCCGCTTCTATCTGCACCCGGGGTCGGGCATGGCGCGCCGCAATGCCAAATGGGTGCTCGCCGCCGAGCTCACCGAGACGACGCGCCTGTACGCGCGCTGCGCGGCGCGCATCGAGCCGGCATGGATAGAGGCCGTTGCCGGCGACCGGGTCGAGCGCAGCGTGTTCGATCCGCGCTGGGATCGCGAGCGCGGCGAAGTGGTGGCCGCAGAGCGCGTGTCGCTCTACGGACTTACGCTGGTGGCGAGGCGCCGGGTCTCGTTCGGACGCATCGAGCCCGTCGCGGCGCGCGAGATTTTCCTGCGCGAGGCGCTGGCTGCCGATGACATCGCTATCGACGCGCCATTTCTCGCGCACAACCGGGCACAGATCGCCGAGGTTGCGGAGCTCGAGCACAAGGCGCGCCGTCAGGACGTGCTGGTCGACGAGGATGCCATCGCGGCTTTCTATGCCGAGCGCGTGCCCGCAGGCGTGCATTCAACGGCATCGTTCGAGCGCTGGCGGCGCGATGCCGAGGGCAGGGAGCCGAAGCTGCTGTTCATGACGCGGGAGGCGCTGATGCGTCACGCCGCGAGCACCATTACCGAGGTTCAATATCCCGATTTCATCGATACGGCGGCGGCGCGGTTGCCGCTCAGCTATCGTTTCGCGCCTGGGCATCCCGAGGACGGGGTCACCGTCACGGTGCCGCTGGCCCTGCTGAACCAGCTCGACGAGGCCGTGCTCTCGTGGCTGGTGCCGGGACTCATTCGCGAGAAGATCGCCGCGCTGATCAAGGCTTTGCCCAAGGCGTGGCGAAATCGCCTCACGCCGGTGCCCGAAGTCGTCACCACGTTCCTGATCGATGCCGATTCAATCGCACCCGGCGAGCGGGGGCGTGTCGAGGATGCGCTGCGGTCGTTTTGTGCGCGACGCCTGATAGAAGCGCCGCCGCTGGCCGCGGCTGCGTCATCGGCGCTGCCGGCGCACCTTTCGATGAACATCCGCGTCGTGGACGCCGCCGGCAAAGAACTGGCCCAGGGTCGTGACCTGGCCGCGCTTCGCGCTCAACTCGGCGACGCGGCGCAGTGGTCGTTTTCGGCGGAAGCGCCGATCGAGCGCAGCGGCATCCGTGCGTGGGACTTGGGCGACCTTCCTGAGTCGATCGCCATCGAGCGCGCCGGTCGCCAAGTGACGGGGTATCCCGCACTGGTGGACGACGGCGAGAGCGTGTCATTGAAGCTCTACGACACGCGCGCTGCTGCCGATGCGGCGACGCGGGTGGGTGTGCTGCGACTGTTGCGCCTGCAGCTTGGAAGCGCATTGCGGGGATGGGAAAAGCCCCCGGCGGGCTACGTTGCCACCGCACTGTCGCTTCGGCCCGCGGTGAACCCAGATGCGCTTTGGGGCGATGTCCAGGCGGCGATCGCCGATCGGGCGCTGATCGGCGACGATGCGCTGCCGCGCTCGGAGCGCGCCTTCGTCGAGCAGCTCAAGCGTGCGCGCACCCGCCTGCCGGCGGTCGCCGAGGGCGCCTTTCGCATGCTCTCGGCGATCGCCGCGGAGTACCACGCGCTCAGCCAGCAGCTTGCCGCGCTTTCCTCGGCGCGTGCGAGGCTGCGCTGCGAAGTAGCGCAGCAGCGCGATGCGCTGGTGTACGCCGGCTTTTTCGCCGCGACGCCGTGGGCGCAGCTATCGAACCTTCCGCGCTTCCTGCAAGCGCTGCAGCGTCGACTCTCCAAAGCTCCCGGTAACAGCCTCGCCGAGACGCGGCATGCGCCGCAGGTGGCCGCACTCTGGGAGCGATACCGCGCACGGCTGGACGCCAACCGAGCCGCGCAGCGGGTGGAACCGGCGCTGGAGACGTACCGCTGGCTCATCGAGGAGCTCAGGGTGTCGCTTTTCGCCCAGGAGCTTCGGGCGGCGGTTCCCGTGTCGTATAAACGCCTCGAAAAGGCCTGGGCGGAGCTTTTGCGGGGGTAAATGGCCATTAATCGCATTGGCACCGCGAAACCACGCGTGATACAGTCACTTACCGCATTTTCTGGGTCCGCGGTCGAGGTTGCGGCAGGCTTTCATGGCCCAGCGAACGCGATCGCAACGACACCAAAAGGACTGGAACCAGGTGAGCGCAACGACGACCTCGGGCGAGCGGGTGGTCGCAAACCGCCGTCAGATGCCCAAGGAAATGGCCAAAATTCTCGGCGACTGCCGCGACTTGGCCATTCATCGTCTGTTGTTGTCGTTCACCTCGATGCTCGACCGGGTCGGCGACCTCCTCATGGCGCGCGCAGAGCGCACCGACGTGCGCGAGGAGCAGACCCTATGCCTCGATGCCCGGGCGATGCTGAACACCGAAGGCGCCAAGCTCATTGCCGACTTCGAGCGACACCTGCGCCAGCATATCGACGACCGTATGCAGGGGAGGATCGAGACGAAGGCCGACTTTGCCAAGGTCGACGCCAAGAAGCTCACTCTGGTCGACACCTCGGCGATGGACGAGTCGGTGCTCTCGGGGAACATCGTTCGTGTGGTCGAAAACCAGTGCGAAAGCGAGCTTCGCGAGTTCAACCGCGCGGTCGGCTATCTGCTCGGACGGCCCGACCTCGAGACCGCCGCCAATCCGCTTGCGCCCACGACCATCGTCGAAGCGTTTACCGATGCGCTGCACGGCATCGATGGCGACCAGCGCATCAAGCTGACGATCCTGAAGGAGCTCAACCAGACCTCGCTGGGCGACATCAACGAGATCTATGCTGATCTCAACCGGCACCTGGACAACCTGAAAGTCGTTCCCAAGCAGCGCTCGGCAATCGTCAACCGTTCAACGGCGGCGGAACGCGCAGCTGCGGCCGAGGGCAGGGCCTCTCCGCATCAGCAACCGCCCGGTGCGCCCGCGCCCGGAGGCGACATCGACCTGATGGCGGTGCTGCAGCGCCTCGCCAGCCAGGGCATGCTGCGCCAATCGGCGCCCGGAATGTCGGGGGGACTGCCTCCCGGTGGTATGGCGGTCCCGGGAATGGGTAGCGCAGCGGCGGCCGCAGGCTACGCGTTGAGCATGCCCGGTAGCGCGGGCGGATTCGCCTCTGCCGGCGGACAGGCGGTTGGGTATGCGCAAGGCGGCACCGGCGCGCCGGCGGCACCGGCGATCGGTCCTTTCGGCGGTCCGCGCATCCTCGTCACGCCCGAGCTCGGCGAGGCGCTCGGAAGGCTGCAGCACGGCGAAAGCGGGTTCGAGGTCGGCGGCGCCGCGGTTTCGTTTGCCGGCTTACAGCAGGATATGCACAACGTCCTGCGCGACATCCAGGATTCGCCGCTCGGCGCGCGTGCCAACCAGCTCGAGGCGATGACCATCGAGCTGGTCGCCATGCTGTTCGATTTCATCTTCGAGACCAAGGATCTGCCCGACAGCATCAAGGCGCTGATCGGACGCCTGCAGATACCGGTGCTCAAGGCGGCGATGCTCGACGGCGCATTTTTCTCGAAGAAATCGCACCCTTCGCGGCTGATGGTCAACGCGCTCGCGCACGCGGGCATCGGCTGGTCGCCGATGATGGGACACGACGATCCGCTGTATCGCAGGATCGAGACCATCGTTCATCGCGTGCTCGACGAATTCACCGACGACATCGGATTGTTCGACACGCTGCGCGAGGACCTGGAGGCGTTCCTCGCCACCGAGGAGAAGAGCGCCGAAGTCAACATCCAGTCCAGCGCGGAAGAAATAAACAAGCGCGATCGCCTCGAGATCGCGCAGATGGTTGCGCGCTCGGAAGTAGAACGCCGGTTGAAGGAGAATCCTGCGCCGAATTTCCTGGCGACGTTCCTGCGCGACAAGTGGCAGGGCACGCTGGCGCAAATCTACATGCGCGACGGCGAGGAATCGGAGCCGTGGACCGGCGCGCTGTCAACGCTCGACGACCTTGTCTGGAGCGTGCAGCCCAAGCGCGCGACCGACGATCGCAAGAAGCTGGTGGCGATGCTGCGCAATCTGCTGCGTCGACTGCACGGCGGACTGCACAACGTGTCGTGGGAATCGGGCGAGCGCGAACAGTTCATGTCGAACCTGGTCGCCGCGCACGCCGCCGCGGTGAAGGCGAGCCTCGCCTCGACGCCGATGCCTACCACCGCCGTGGCCGAGGCCGCTGCCGCCGCGGCGGCCGAAGCCTCCGCCAAGGGCGATGTCGACACCGCCACCAAGGCGCGCGCGCTCGCCGAAGCGATGGCGCCCGCGCCGCCTCCTCCCGCGCCGCCGCCGGAGCCCGAGATCGTGCAGGACCGCTTCGCCGAGATCGCGGGCAGCCTGGAACGCGGCATGTGGGTCGAGTTCGAGGGCGAGGACGGCCAGCTCGCGTTCGCCAAGCTCGCCTGGGTAAGTCCGCTGCGCGGAACGTATCTGTTCACCAATCGGCAGGGGCAGAAGGCGGTATCGCTCACCGCGGACGAACTCGCGCAGCGCTTCCGCAACGACCGCGCACGGCTGGTCGAAGCCGAGCCGCTGGTCGATCGCGCATTCACCAGCATGCTTGCGTCGATCGAGGAAAAGTTCGGCGACGCAGCCACCGCGGACGCCCCCGCTTGATCGACCGCACGGGCGCGGTCGCGCTCGGCCCCGCACCGCCGCGATGAGTGCCGCAGGGCCGCCTCAAGAGACGCGCCCCCTTGGGGGAACGGCGCGTAGCGACGCTCGGGGGGATACCACTTCCGCCGGGCAGCCCCCAGGCACTCATTCACCCGGAGCAACGGCACGCAGCGGTAATCTAGGGGAAGATCCAAGCCTGGCGCAGGGCGCGTGGTTCGATGACGTGCGCATCGGCGACCGGTTCAGCGCCCGCGTCACCATCACCGACGCGCACCTGCTGATCGGAGCGGGGCTGATCGGCGATTTCAATCCGCATCACGTCGACGACGAGTACGCGAGGACGACGCGCTTCGGTTCGCGCATCCTGCATGGCGTACTCACCAGCGCGCTCATGGGCGCGCCCGTGGGCATGCATTTCCACGGCACCGCGGTCGCGTATCTGGAGCGCTTCGTGGCGCCAGCTTGCCCCGGCGATACGCTGACCACGACCTGGACGGTCGCGGCGTGCGATCCCAAGCCCGCCAAGCGATCCGGCGTCGTCGTGCTCACCGGCGTATGCCACAAGCAGGGCGGCGTGCTGGTTGCCGAGGCCAGCGCCAAGATGCTGGTGAACATGCGCCCCGCGCTTGCAGCGGCCACCTGAGCGCCGTGCGTCGCGTGCGCTAAGCCGCGCGCACCGGATCGTCGGCCAACGCCCGCGCGATCTCCGCCACCATACCGGGGCCGCGATAGATGAGTCCCGTGTAGATTTGCACCAGCGTCGCGCCAGCGCTGATTTTTTCCCGTGCATCGTCGCCGGAGAAAATGCCGCCGACGCCGATGATCGGCAGCGCGCCGTCGAGCTCCCGCGCGAGCGCGAGCACCACGGCGGTGGCGCGCTCCTTGAGCGGCCGGCCCGATAATCCGCCGGCTTCGCCGGCATGCGGGAGACCGGCTACGCCTTGGCGATCGGTCGTCGTGTTGGTGGCGATCACGCCGTCGATCTTGCGCGCGGCCAGCGTGCGCGCCACTTCGGCAATGGCGTCGGCGTCGAGGTCCGGTGCGATTTTCACAACGATCGGCGTGTACTTGCTATGCGCTTGCGCCAGCCGCGCCTGCGCCCGCTTGAGCGCGACCAGCAGCGCGTCGAGCGCGGCGTGCTCCTGGAGCTCGCGCAGTCCTCGCGTGTTGGGCGACGAAATGTTGATGGTTACGTAGCTCGCGTGCGCATACACCGCATCGAGGCAGGCCAGGTAATCGTCTACCGCGCGCTCGTTCGGCGTATCGAAGTTCCTGCCGATGTTGAGTCCGAGCACGCCGCCCGCTTTCCGGTAGCGGGCGCGTGCGACATTGGCGAGAAAGGACTCGACGCCGTCGTTGTTAAATCCCAGTCGGTTGATCAGCGCATCGGCTTCGGGCAGGCGGAACATGCGCGGTCTCGGATTGCCGGGTTGCGCGCGCGGCGTGACCGTGCCGCACTCGATGAATCCGAAGCCCAGCGTCGCCAATCCGTCGATGTGCGCGGCATTCTTGTCGAGTCCTGCGGCGAGACCGACGCGATTGGGAAAGCGGATTCCCATCGCGGTGACCGGCGATGCGGGCGCCTTGGCCGCGATCAGCTGCGCGACACCGATGTTGGCGGCGGCGTCGAGTCCGGCGAAGACGGCGTCGTGTGCAGCCTCGGGATCGAGCGCGAAGAGCAGCGGGCGGAACAGCGGATAGAGCATCGATGCGCACCGGGCCACGCGCAATCCATGCGCGGGCGGATGATACCATTCGCCGCCGTATGCATTGCCATCGCGTCCCCGACGATATGTGCACCCACGCGGCGCCAAAACGACTCGCGTGGTGCGCGGCCATGCTGGTCGCACTCTGCACGTGCGTGAGTGACGGCGCCGAGGCACAAGCGAGCGCGAAGAGTGCCACGGTGGGCGGCGAAGTCTACGCTGGCCGCGCCGACGTGCAGGCCTTCATCGCCGGGCTGGTGCGCGACGACGGCTTCGACGCCAGGACGCTCGCGCAGGTCTTCGGACAGGTCCGCCCGCAGCCCAGGGTTGTCGCGGCCATGTCGCGGCCGATCGTCGCGCCGCCCAAGTGGTTTGAATACCGACCGCAGTTTCTCAACGCATCGAGAATCGACGCCGGGGTGGCCTTCTGGCATGCCAACGAAGCAGCGCTCGCGCGCGCGCAGGACGGCTTCGGCATTCCCGCGCCGGTGATCGTAGCGATCATCGGCGTGGAGACCTACTATGGGCGCAACACCGGGTCCTACCGGGTGATCGACGCGCTGTCGACGCTGGCGTTCGACTATCCGCGCCGCGCCGAGTATTTCAGCGCCGAGCTGCGCAACTTCCTGCTGCTGTGCCGCGAGCAGGGCGTCTCTCCGCTCGAGGCGCGCGGTTCGTTTGCCGGCGCGGTGGGACTGCCGCAATTCATGCCAGGCAGCATCCGCGAATATGCGATCGACTACGATGGTGACGGCCGCATCGACCTTGCCAACGATCCCGACGACGCGATTGGCAGCGTCGCCAATTACCTCGCCCGCCATGGCTGGCAACCCGGACAGCCGGTGATGGAGCCGGTGCGCGTCGAGGTTGAACGCGCCGAAGCGGTGGTGGCGTTGTTCGACGGCGGTGTCACGCCGCGTCGCAGCGTCGCCGACTGGGTCCGCGATGGCGTGACCGGGGTGGCGATTCCCGGCGATCTCGCTGCCGATCCCGTCGGACTGCTGATGCTCGAAACGACCGACGCCCCGGAGTACTGGATGACGTTCAGCAACTGGTTCGTGCTGACGCGTTACAACCGCAGCCGGCTTTACGCCTCGGCGGTCTGGCAGCTCGCGCAGGCTCTCGCCGAGGAGCGTGAAAGGGTATTCTCGCGCTAGAGTGCAACACGCCCCGGCAGGATCCGAAGTTCGCGGCTTCGGCCGCGGAATGCGGACCTTGAAGGCAGGAGTACGGCATGACGACACGATTTGAAGGCGTCTCCGTGCGCAGGGCGGCGGTCGTCCTCGCGCTCGCTTCCAGTTTGCTCGGCCTGACCACCCGTGGTTCCGCGCAGACGGACATGCTGGACGTGGCGGCGGACGGGCGCGATATCCGGCAAATAGACATCGCGGACGGTGTCTATCAGTTCATGACCATGCGCGACAGCTATGTCAGGCAACTCAATTCGGTGGTGGTGGTGAACGAGCGGGACGTGCTGGTTTTCGACACCAACACCCGTCCCTCGAGCGCACGCATCATTCTCGACAGGATCCGTCGCATCACCGACAAGCCAGTGCGCTACGTGGTGAATTCGCACCATCATCCAGACCACTGGTCCGGCAATGAGGTTTACGTCAAGGCTTTTCCCGGAGTGGAGATCATCTCCACCGAGCAAACGCGCCAGTTCATGCAAGCCGTGGACGCCGCCTGGCCCGCGAGATTCACGGAAACCCTGAAAGCCATGGAGATGGCGGTGGGAAAGGAAACCGCGACCGGCAAGCTGGGCGACGGAACGGATCTCTCATCGGAGCGGCGCCGGCGCGATGAGAACGACCTGCGCGACTATCGCAGCTTCGTCGACGAGATGACGAACTTGCATCGGATCTATCCGACGCTGGTCTACCGCGACCAGCTGACGCTGCTGCACGGAGGCCGCGAGTTTCGGTTCATGAGCGTGACCGGTGACGCCGAGGGCACCACCGTGCTCTACCTGCCCAACGAAAAGATACTCGTCACCGGCGACGCGGTATCGTATCCGATCCCCTACGTGACGCCGCCGCCCAGCCGCCAAGCGAGAAGCCTGCGCGCGCTGGCGCAACTGGACGTGGACGTCATCGTTCCTGGGCATGGGCCGGCGTTTCGCGACAAGCGCTTCATCGCTCTCGAAGCGCAATTGCTTGAATCGGTCGTCAGGGACGTGCGCGCCGCGTTGCGCAAGGGCGTGCTGACGCTCGATGAAATCCAGCGCGAAGTCACTGCCGAAGAGTTGCGGGAACAGTTTACCCACAACGACGCGGATTTGGACGCGCGTTATCGAGACCGGGTGAAATACATCGTCAGAATCGCCATCCGCGAGGCGAGGGACGGGCAGGACCTTCAGTAATGCGGAGCGAACGCCGTGGTCTGCGTCATCGCCTTCGCGCATCTTCCAGGCGCCCCGCATCACTGCCGCCGGTTCAACGCCGCGCGCACGTACGCAAGCAGGCCCTGCGTCGAGGCATCGGCGTCGGCGAGGTTGCCGTCGCCACGCAGCGCGGCCGCCAGCGGAGTCGCGAGCTGCTTGCCGAGCTCGACTCCCCATTGGTCGAAGGAATTGAGTCCGAGCAGGATGCCTTCCACGAACACGCGATGCTCGTAAAGTGCGAGCAGTTGTCCGAGCCGCCGCGCGCTCTGCTCGGGCATGAGCAGCGTGGTCGACGCGCGATTGCCGGGGCACACGCGATGTGCCGCCTGTATCGCGACCGTGGCGGCGTCGACGCCCTCCGCGACGAGTTCGGCGCGAACGGTATCGAACGAACGCCCGCGCATCAACGCCTGCGATTGCGCGAGCGCATTGGCGATCAGCGTGTCCTGCTGTTCGCCCAGCGGATGCGCGGCACGCAGCGGAACGACGAATTCCACAGGAACCGATTGCGTCCCCTGGTGCAGCCATTGGAAAAAGGCGTGCTGGCTGTCGCTACCTGGACCTCCCCACAGCGCCGGCGTAGCGGGGCCGTGGAGAGGCGAGCCGTCGCGCGCGACCGACTTTCCGTTGCTTTCGAGGGTGAGCTGCTGCAGATACGCCGGAAGCAGCGAGAGGGCGTGTGCGTAGGGGACGATCACGCGCTGCGGATGCCCCAGCACGCGCGCGTTCCAGAAATCCACCAGCGCCAGCAGCACCGGAACGTTGTGCTCCAGCGGTGCGTCGCGAAAATGCGCGTCGGCGCTGGCGGCGCCGCCCAGCAGTTCGACGAAGGCGTCCCAGCCGCAGCGTACGGCGATCGCGAGACCCGCGGCCGACCACACTGAATAGCGGCCCCCCACCCAATCCCAGATCGGGAGAATGTCGCTTCCCGCAACACCGAATGCACGCGCTGCTTCGGCATTGCCGGTAACGGCGATGAAATGCGGAGACAATTGCATGTGCCCGCCGAGCGCGCGCGCCAGCCATTCGCGCGCGGAATGCGCGTTGGCGAGCGTTTCGGCGGTGGTGAACGTCTTCGAGGTGACGACGAACAGCGTCGTTGCCGGCTCCATGCCCGCGAGCGCGCGGCTCAAGTGCTCGGGATCGACGTTGGAAACGAAACTTACGTCGGGGCCCGATGCGTTCGGCGCGCGCGGTCCCGCGAGCGCGTCGCACACCAGTCGCGGCCCGAGATCGGAACCGCCGATGCCTATGTTCACCACGTTGCGCAGCGGGCGCCCCGTGGCGCCGATGCGAGCCCCCCCGCGAATCTGCTGCGCGAGCGTGCGCATGCGCGCCTGCGTCGCTCGGATGAGCGGGATGATGTCGGCGCCGTCGACGATGCAAGGCGTCGCATCCTGCTGGCGCACCGCGCTATGCAACGCCGGCCGGCCCTCGGACAGATTGACCTTTTCGCCCGCGTAGAGCGCGGCGATCCAGGCCGGCAGGTTGCGCTCGCGCGCATAGTTTGCGAGCAGCGCGACCGTATCGCTGGTGATCCTCTGCTTGGATAGATCGACCAGCCACTGATCCCACACCAGCGACAGCTGCGCGAAGCGGTCCGAATTATCGGTGAACAGCGACTCGAGCGATTGCCCCGCGAGCACGCGTCCATGCCGTGTGAGCGCGTCCAGCGTCGAAAGGGAGGAGGGATCGCTGCTCATCGCGGGAGTGGGTTCGGGCGCAAATGCATCGGGTCGGCACCACGAAGGTGCGCGTGAGCATAAGCTATTGAGGCACGCTTCTCAAACTCGCTACAATGAGACGTCGTGCCGGCACCGGTGCATGAGGTCGGTGCAATGGTGCAATACTTCGCGCCACACTTCAGCCACCATGGATGCCGCCACCGACAAGGATCTGCCGCTCAAGGAGGATACGCGACTCCTCGGCCGCCTGCTTGGCGACGTGCTGCGTGCGCAGACCGGTGCCGCAGGCTTCGAGCGCATCGAGGCCATCCGCCAGACCGCGATCAGATTCCGCCGCGCCAGCGGCGACGAAGCAGTCAACGTCAAGCCCGAGCTCGACGCGCTGCTCAACGGATTGCCGATCGCTCAGGCGCTGGAAGTCGTGCGCGCATTCTCGTACTTTTCGCACCTGGTCAACATCGCAGAGGACGTGCATCAGAACCGCCGCCGCCGCGCCTACGCGCAGGCCGGTGCGCCGCCGCAGACAGGAAGCATGGCGCGTGCCCTTGAGCGTGCCGCGCAGCGCGGAAGCGACGGAGCGTCGCTAGCCCGCTGGTTCGCCGCTGCGCTGGTGAGCCCGGTGCTCACGGCGCACCCGACCGAAGTGCAGCGGCGCAGCATTCTCGATTGCGAGCGCGAGATCGCAAGGCTGCTGCAATGGCGCGATCGCGTGGTGCTCACTCCCGACGAGGCCGAAGACCTCGAAACCGGGCTCTATCGTCAGGTGCTTGCACTGTGGCAGACGGCCATGCTGCGCTTGTCCAAATTGCGAGTGAGTGACGAGATCGACAACGGCCTCGCCTTCTATCGCTATACGTTTCTCTCCGAGATTCCACGCATCTACGCTGCGCTTGAAAAGTGCCTGCGCGAAGACTTCGTGATGGGGCCGGATATGCGATTGCCTGCCTTCCTGCGCATGGGGTCGTGGATCGGCGGTGACCGTGACGGCAATCCGAACGTCGTCGCCGAGACGCTCACCAACGCGATCGGCGCACAGGCGACACTGGTGTTCACGCATTATCTCGAACAGGTGCATCTGCTCGGCGCGGAGCTGTCGCTTTCGTCTCGGCTGGTGACGCCGACGCCTGAGCTGTTGGCGTTGGCCACCGCCGGCCACGACACCAATCCGCATCGTAAGGACGAGCCGTATCGACAGGCGCTGGTCGGCGTGTATTCGCGCGTCGCGGCGACGGCGCTGGCGCTGGCAGGCGTGGTTCCGCGCTACGAGCCGCAGGCGGCGCTGGCGCTCTACGCGTCGCCGGCGGAACTGCTCGCGGACCTGGAAACGATCCGCGCGTCGCTCGCCAGCCACGGCGCGCAGCTTTTGGCGGCAGGGCGACTGGAGCCACTGATACGCGCCGTCGAGGTTTTCGGTTTTCACCTCGCGGTGCTCGACCTGCGTCAGAACGCCGACGTGCACGAGCAGGTCGTGGCGGAATTGCTCTCCCGCGCCGGTGTCGCCAGCGACTACGATCGCCTGCCGGAGGACGCTCGCGTCGCGCTGCTTACGCGCGAGCTTGGCGGTCCACGATTGCTCTACTCGCCGCATCTGGACTATTCGCCGCGCACGGCATCTGAGCTCGACATTCTCCGCGTCGCCGCAGACATTCACCGGCGCTTCGGCGCTGCGGCGCTGCCGAATTACGTGATCTCGAAGTGCCAGTCGGTGAGCGACCTGCTCGAAGTCGGCATCATGCTCAAGGAAGTCGGGATGCTTCGCGGCGAGGAGCTCGCGCTCAACATCATTCCGCTGTTCGAGACCATCGACGACCTAAAGCGGGCGGCCTCGATCATGAGCAGGGCGTTCGCGCTGCCTTCGTATCGGCGCTGGCTCGCCGGTCGCGACGACTGGCAGGAGGTCATGCTCGGCTACTCGGACAGCAACAAGGACGGCGGCTACCTGACCGCGAACTGGGCGTTGTATCGCGCGGAGCTGTCGCTGGTCGAAGCATTCGCCGATCACGGGGTGAAGCTTCGCCTGTTCCACGGGCGCGGCGGCAGCGTCGGACGCGGCGGCGGCCCGAGCTACGAGGCGATCCTCGCGCAACCGACGGGCAGCGTGCGCGGCGGACTGCGCATTACCGAGCAGGGCGAGATCATCGCCAGCAAGTATTCGGATCCCGACCTCGGCCGCCGCAATCTCGAGACGCTGGTCGCAGCAACGCTCGAGGCCAGCCTGGTCGACGCCGAGCAGCTGGGCAATCGCGCACGCGGCTACTATGCGGCGATGGACGCGCTCGCCGCGTACGCGCTGGCGACCTATCGCGCGCTGGTGTACGAGACGCCGGGCTTCGTCGACTATTTCCGCGCGTCGACGCCGATTGCCGAGATCGCCGAACTCAACATCGGCAGCCGGCCGTCGTCGCGGACCGCATCGACGCGCATCGAGGACCTGCGCGCGATCCCGTGGGTGTTCAGCTGGGCGCAGTGTCGACTGATGCTGCCGGGCTGGTTCGGCTTTGGCGCCGCCGTCGACGCGTGGCTCGCCGTCCGTCCGGACGGTCTCGCGCTGCTGCACGAAATGCACGAGCGCTGGCCATTTTTCAGGACGATGCTGTCGAACATGGCGATGGTGCTGGCCAAGACCGACCTGGCGGTCGCATCGCGCTATGCGGAGCTGGTGCCCGACGCAGCGCTGCGCGAAAAGATCTTCGGCCGTCTCGCCACCGACCATCGTCGCACGATCGAGCTCGTGCTGCAGATTACCGGGAAGGACAGCCTGCTCTACGACAATGCGACGCTGGCGCGCAGCATCCGCGACCGTTTTCCCTACCTCGATCCGCTCAACCACCTTCAGGTCGAGCTGCTGCGTCGCTTTCGCGGCGGCCAGACCGACGAGCGCACCAAGCGCGCCATTCACCTCACCATCAACGGCGTCGCCGCCGGCCTGCGCAACAGCGGCTAGTGCGCTTTCCTGCGCCATCGCAGTGCGGGCGCGTCGCGATGGTGCATTCGCCGCTTGCCGCTGCTCATCGAATCAAGGGGAACCCGATGGAATGATCCATGCTTGATGAACCGTATCCCACCCTGCCAAGGAGTCGGCCGTGCTCGACCGCACCTCGCTCAGGTTCTCGCAAGACAAGCCCGGGTGCGCGCTAGAACTCCATGTCAAGCTCGTCGATTTCCTCCGGCTCGCGTTTCGCTGCGGCGATCCACTCCATCATTTCCGGCATTTTCATGATCAGCTCGCCGTAGGCGGTGCAGCGCTTGTCGACGGCCACGTCGTAGGTGACGAAGCGCGTGACCACGGGTGCGTACATCGCGTCGGCCATAGTGCGCTTGCCGAAGAGGTACGGTCCGCCATAGCGTGCGAGGCATTCGCGCCAGATCGTGGTGATGCGCTCGATGTCGCCTTGCGCACGCGCCCAAACCTTGTGACCGGGAAAGCGCCGCTTGAGGTTCATCGGCAGCGCGCCGCGCAGGCTGGCGAAGCCCGAGTGCATTTCTCCGCACACCGCGCGGCAATGCGCGCGCGCCGCCCGGTCTGCCGGTAGCAGCCCACTCTTGGGCTTGATCTCGTGCAGATACTCGGCGATGGCGAGCGTGTCCCAGATCTTGATCCCGTCGTGGGTCAGGCACGGCACCAGGATCGACGGCGAGAGCAGCAGGATTTCCCTGCGCGCTTCGGCGTCGTCGGGAGAGATCATCACCTCCCTGAAATCGAGTGCGGCGAAGCGGGCGAGCAACCAACCCCGCAGCGACCACGAAGAGTAGTTCTTGCTGCTGATGGTTAAGGTTGCCTTCGCCATGCTGCGGGTCTCCTCGCACGTCGCTGCACCGAAATGGTCAGCCGCGGCGGCGTTTAGTGCGGTCGCGAGCAGTGCGTGCAAGCGACGTGCCACAATCACGCGTCGTCCATCAAGTGCCCGTACGCCCGCCTTGGAATAATCGATGCGTGCTCTCGCTCGGAACAGCGCAATGATCTACCAGACCTATCAGGCGCACTCCGACAGCATGTGGCCCCTGCGCGCGCTGGCGACTGCCGCGATTCCCATCCTCGACCACACGCGTCCGACGCTCTCGGGTGATCGCGCACTGCGCAAGATCGCCGCGGCCTGCGAGGTCTTCCTGCTCGCCGCGCTCACACACCGGCGGCCGCCTTTTCGCATCGATTGCGTCGTCGTGGGAGACGCCGAGGTCGCAGTGCACGAGCAGCCGGTGACGGCGACGCCCTTTGCGACGCTGCTCCACTTTCGCAAGGACGTTCCCGATCCGGGGCCGCGAGTTCTGGTCGTTGCCCCGATGTCGGGACATTTCGCGACGCTGCTGCGCGATACCGTGCAGACCATGCTGCGCGATCACGACGTCTACATCACCGACTGGCACAACGCGCGCGACGTGCCGCTCGCGGCGGGGCGCTTCGGGCTCGACGAATACACCGCGCACATCGTCGACTTCATCGCCGTGCTCGGCCCTGGCGCGAACGTGATGGCGATCTGCCAGCCGTGTGTGGCGGTGCTGGCCGCGGTGGCGCTCATGTCGGCGCACGAGCACCCGGCGACGCCGTCGTGCATGGTGCTCATGGCCGGCCCGATCGATTGCCGCATCTCGCCGACCACGGTCAACGTGCTGGCCACCGACAAGCCCATCGAGTGGTTCGAGAAAAAGCTGATCGCCACCGTCCCGGTGCGCTACGCCGGCGCGATGCGGCGGGTCTATCCGGGCTTCTTGCAGCTGTCGGCGTTCCTGAACATGAACCTCGACCGGCACATCGCCGCGTTCCGCGGGTTTTTCGAGGACGTCGTCAACAGCCAAAACGAAAAGGCCGAGGCAACGCGCAGCTTCTACCGCGAGTATTTCGCAGTGGCCGATCTTCCTGCCGAGTTCTATCTCGAGACCGTGAAGCGTGTTTTCCAGGACTACGCGCTCGCCAAGGGCGAGCTGACGTGGCGAGACGAGCGCATCGCTCTCAGCGCGATCCGGCGCACCGCGCTGCTCACGATTGAAGGCGAGCGCGACGATATCTGCTCGCTGGGCCAGACGCTCGCCGCGCACGATCTTTGCAGCCGGCTGCGCCCGTACATGAAGACGCACTACGTCCAACCCGGCGCCGGGCATTACGGCGTGTTCAGCGGACGGCGCTGGAGCGGCAACATCTATCCGGTGGTGCGCGACGTTATCCATGTGTCGCGCTGACGCGCCCTGCACATCTGCAGTAGCTTGACACGCGCAGATGGCCGTCTATAATCCGGGTACCGAATGTTCATACGGTAACCGCCTTGGCTCCTTCCGCGCGCCGCCGTCCCTACGCGCATCTGCGCATGTCCGCCGAATCGGTCGCACCGCGCCTCACGACGCGCCAGCAGCAGATCCTCGACTGGATCCGCAGCTTCATCGAGACGCGCGGCATGCCGCCTACGCGTGCCGAGATCGCGACGGCACTCGGATTCTCGACGGCAAGCTCGGCGGAAGACCATCTTCAGGCGCTCGCCAAGAAAGGCGCACTCGAGATCGTCGCCGGCGCGGCGCGCGGCATCCGGCTCAAGGATGTCCCGGGCGTCCCATTGCAGGGAACGCTGCCCCTGGTGGGTCGGGTCGCCGCGGGCAGTCCCATTCTCGCCGTGCAGCACATCGAAGCGCACTACCGCATCGATCCGGGGGTGTTCGCAGCGCGCGCAGACTACCTGCTGCGCGTGCACGGGCATAGCATGAAAGACGCAGGCATACACGACGGCGATCTGCTCGCCGTACGCAGCATGGCGGAAGCGCGCAATGGGCAGATCGTGGTCGCGCGCCTCGAGGACGAGGTGACGGTGAAGCGCTTCAGGCGTCGTGGTCGCGAGGTCATGTTGATGCCTGAAAATGCCGAATTCGAACCGATCGTCGTCGATACCCGCGTCCAGTCGCTGGTCATCGAGGGCGTCGCGGTCGGCCTGCTGCGCGACGGCAGCCGCTGGTGAGCGGGCAGCGGCGCTTCGCCGTCAGTTAACTCCCGTGAATCGAATAGGAGCAACGCATGGCCCAAGCCATACCCGCCGGCTACCCCGGCGTGACTGCGTACCTGATCCTGAACGACGCTGCGTGCGCGCTCGATTTCTATGTCAAGGCCTTCGGTGCCGAAGAAGTGCTCCGCATTCCGGGACCCGCCGGCAAGATCGGTCACGCCGAGATCAAGATCAGCGGCGGACACGTCATGCTCGCCGACGAGACGCCTGGATCACCTTACCGTTCAGCGCAATCGCTCGGTGGATCACCCGTGAGCCTGATGTTCTACGTGCCCGACGTCGATGCGAGGTTCGCGCGTGCGCTCGCCGCGGGCGCGAAGGTGGAGCGCGCCGTTGCCGACCAGTTCTACGGCGATCGCAGTGGAACGCTGACGGACCCCTTCGGCTATACGTGGACCATCGCGACACACACCGAAGACGTCTCCGAAGCCGAGCTTCAGCGCCGGATGGCTGCGATGGGACACGGTAGCTCCGCTACGTAGGTTGTCCCGCCATGTACACTCTCTACGGCAAGAAAGGTTCGGGGTCGGCGGCGATCGAAGCCGCGCTGACGATTGTCGGGGCACCTTTTCGCCAGGTCGAAACCGCGTCGTGGGACCAGAACGCCGCGTTCCCCGAGCTACTTGTGGTCAATCCGCTGGGACAGATCCCGACGCTGGTCCTCGCCGACGGCAGCGCAATTTCCGAAAGTGCCGCGATCCTCATTTACCTCTGCGATGTCCATCGCGACAGCGGACTGCTTCCGACGGGCCCTTCGGAACGCGCGCACGCAGTGCGCGGCCTGGTGTTCATCGCAGCCAACTGTTACGCGGCCATCAGCGTCATCGATTTTCCCGAACGGTGGTGCACCGGTGCCGATGACGACGACGCACTGAAGGATCGCATTCGCTCCGGATCACGGGCGAGACTGCATCGCTACTGGGAAATCTTCGCCGACCTGTTTCCGGCGCGACCTTGGTTGAGCGGCGAGCGGATGGGCGCGCTCGATCTGCATGCAGCGGTCGTGTCCAAATGGTCCGGCGCGCGGGCGCATCTGGCGCAGCATCGACCCGCCCTGTTGGCGACGCTGCAGCGCGTCGAGACGCATCCTCGCGTCGCCGACGTCTTCTCCCGGCACTGGCCGCCCAAAAAAACGTAGCGCAGCTCGGGCGCGCTGGCACCGATCGACACGCGCGGTCCTGCGGGCTCGCCCGACGTGTCCGGGCGGGTCGTCTATAATGCGACGCATGCTCCGGCGCGCGTTTTTCGCGCGCGCGAGCAGCTTCCATGCGCATACTTCTCAGCAATGACGACGGCTATTTCGCTCCAGGTCTGGAGCGGCTTGCCTCGGTGCTCGCGCCGCACGCCGAGATCACCGTGGTCGCGCCCGAGCGCGATCGCAGCGGTGCCTCAAACTCGCTGACCCTGGACCGGCCGCTCACCGTGCGCCGCGCCGCGAACGGCTTCCTGTTCGTGAACGGTACGCCGACCGACTGCGTGCATCTCGCGGTCACCGGCCTGCTCGATGCGCTGCCCGACATGGTGATTTCGGGCATCAACCTCGGTGCCAACATGGGCGACGACACGATCTATTCGGGGACCGTGGCGGCCGCCACCGAGGGCTATCTTCTGGGCATCCCATCGATTGCGGTTTCGCTTGCGAGCAAGGAGGGTCGTCACTTCGACACCGCCGCGCGCATTGTCGTGCAGCTGCTCGAGCGTCAGCGCACGCATCCTTCAGGGCGGTGGCTGCTCAACGTCAATGTTCCCGACGTGCCGGAATCGTCCATACGCGGCTTGTCCGTGACGCGATTGGGCAAGCGCCACAAGGCCGAGCCGGTGATCAAGACTCAGACGCCTCGCGGCGAGACCTGCTATTGGGTCGGTGCAGCCGGCGCTGCCGCCGACGCCGGTGAAGGCACTGATTTCCGCGCAATCGACGAGGGCTTCGTGTCGCTGACGCCGCTGCAAATGGATCTGACGCATCACAGCGAGATGCCGAGCGTGATGGCCTGGCTGGACGCGCGCACGCCATCGATCGCGGAGCGCGCATGATCGCCGGAGTCGAGAAGTTCGACGGCATCGGGATGACCTCGGCACGCACGCGGGCGCGCATGGTCGAGCGCTTGCGCGAACAGGGCATCGTCGACGAAGGCGTGCTCTCGGCGATGGGGTCGGTGCCGCGCCACATCTTCGTCGAGGAGGCGCTCGCGATTCGTGCCTACGAGGACTCTCCGCTGCCGATCGGTGCCGGACAGACCATTTCGCAGCCGTACGTGGTAGCGCGCATGACCGAGCTGCTGCGCGCGGGCAGCCGTCGACGTCGCGTGCTCGAGGTTGGGACCGGCTGCGGCTACCAGACCGCCATCCTCGCGCTGCTGAGCGACGAGGTGTACACGGTCGAGCGCATCGCGACACTGGTGGCCAAGGCGCGGCGCAACCTGCGCTTGCTCAAGCTTAACAACATCCGAATCAAGCACGGCGATGGCTCGATGAATCTCGGCGAGACACTGGCGGTCGACGGCATCATCGTCACCGCCGCGGCGCGCGAAGTCCCGACACCGCTGCTCGACTATCTCGAAGTCGGCGGTCGCATGGTGCTTCCGCTCACGGGGCGCGGCGGCGAGGATCGCGGTACGCAGTTCCTGACCGTGATCGACAAGACCGCGGACGGGTTGCGCGAGCAGACCTACGATGCGGTGCGCTTCGTGCCCTTGCTTCCGGGCATCGCATGACGGGGACGCCGGGCGCTGCGCGCAGTCGTGCGTGTCTCATGGTGCTGGCGGCGCTGCTCGCGGGGGGCTGCATGACGCGTCCGCCGGCACCGGTCAGCGAGCGTGCGCCGCTGGCTCCGCCGCCACCGCCGGCGATGGCACCTTCGGTCGAGCGCGAGCACGAGCACGAAGCCCCGCCGGTACCGACCTACACCGTCAAGCGTGGCGACACGCTGGCGCAGATCGCCCTCGACAATGGTCTCGATTACCGTGAGCTCGCTTCGTGGAACGGCCTCGACAACCCCAACGTGATCCGGGTCGGCCAGGTACTGGTGCTCGCCGCGCCCGGGTCGACACCTTCGGCGCCACCCGCACCCGGCACGGTGGTCACCACGCCGCTCGCGGGTGCGCCACCTGCGCCGCCCAAGGTCGCCGAGCCGGCGACATCGCAAGGCGCGCCGATGCTGCCTTCGGGGCGCGGCAACACCGCGACGCTCAAGGCCGAGCCGCGCGCAGTCAAGGTTCCGTATTCCGAACAGGCGCTGGCGCAGATGCAGGCGCACGCGAGCACGACGCCACCGCCGGCCGCAGTGGTGGCCGCGGCGCCAGCGACAATCGCGGCACCGGCAACGAGCGCGCCGCCGGCCGCACCCGCTCCTGCGCCGGCCGCACCCGCATCTGCCCCAACGTCTACGCTGCCCGCACGGCCGGATGCCGCGCGCGTGCCAGAGATCGATGACGACAAGCTGGGCTGGATCTGGCCGACGCAAGGCAAGGTCATCGCTCCGTTTTCCGACAGCAAGGGCATCGACATCGGTGGCAAGGCGGGACAGCCGGTGGTCGCGAGCGCTGCAGGGCGCGTGGTCTACGCGGGAAGTGGACTGCGCGGCTACGGCAAGCTCGTCATCGTCAAGCACAACAGCACCTTCCTATCCGCGTACGCCCACAATCGCGAGCTGGTGGTCAAGGAAGGGCAGCAGGTGACGAAAGGACAGAAGATCAGCGAAATGGGCGACACCGACGCCGATCAGGTCAAGCTGCATTTCGAAATCAGGCGCCTGGGCAAGCCGGTCGACCCGATCAAGTTCCTGCCTCCCGCCTGACGCGCATGAGAACGCGCCACGCGGCCGACGACGACTCCGGCGCACATGCATTCTCCGACGCGCATACCGAGCGCGAGGCGCGCAGCGAGCCCGATACGCGAACGCGCGAGCTTCCGCTCGACGTTCCCGAAGTCGGCGTCGGCGCGGATTTCCTCAACGACATCACCCAGATCTACCTGAACGAGATCGGGCAGGCGCCGCTCCTTTCCGCCGAGCAGGAGTTGGGTTACGCACGCGCCACGCGCGACGGAGACTTCGGCGCGCGCCAGAAAATGATCGAGCACAATCTGCGGTTGGTCGTGAGCATCGCGAAGCACTATCTGAACCGCGGGCTGACGCTTGCGGACCTGATCGAGGAAGGCAATCTTGGACTCATCCACGCGCTGGAGAAATTCGATCCCGAGCGCGGGTTTCGTTTCACGACCTACGCGACATGGTGGATCCGCCAATCGATCGAGCGCGCGATCATGAATCAGTCGCGCACGGTGCGTCTTCCCGCGCATGTGGTCAAGGAGCTCAACATCGTGCTGCGTGCGCTGCGCCACCTGGAAACGCATGGCATGGCCGGCGAGCATCGCGAGCCCACGCTCGACGACGTCGCGCACTTGATCGGCCGGCCGGTCGACCAGGTGCGCAAGGTGCTGGGCTACAACGAGCACGTGACCTCGCTCGACACGCCTACCGATGCCGAGAGCGGCGCGTCGGTCGTCGAACAGCTCGCCGACGACGACGCTCCGAGTCCCGAGCTCGTGCTTCACAATTCCGAGATCGAAGGCTGGATCAGGCACTGGCTGGACGAGCTGTCGCAGCGCCAGCGCGAGGTCATCGAGCGCCGCTACGGCCTGAGCGGCCACGACGTCGCGACCCTCGAGCAGCTCTCGCAGCGTCTCGGCGTGACCCGGGAACGTGTGCGCCAGATCCAGTCGGAAGCGCTCGAGAAGCTGCGCGCGCGCCTGCGTCGCATGGGCCTCTCGCGCGACGCGTTGCTTTGACCCTGAGTGGCCTCAGCTCGCGAGCGACCTCGCACGGGGCATCGCGTCGACGCTGGCGCACAACTTCGACAGCAGCGTCGCGCGCCGCGCATCGGGAGCGCCGTAGCGAAGCTGCGCGTAGCTGGTGCCGATGAGCAGGAACAGGTCAGCCCACTGCGGCCAGCGCAGTGCCGCGCGCTCGACGTAATCCAGAGGGCCTTCGTCGGGGCGTCGTGCAAGGCCCGCGCGTGCGAGGCGGCGGCAGGCGCGCGCCCACAGTGCGACTTCGGCGTCGGCCCGTGTGCGACGAACGCGCGACAGCGCCAGCACCGGTATCACCCAGGCGAACGCCATCGCGGCGATGATCGCCACCAGCTGCACCGGACGCGCGCTGTCGAGGCCAAACTCGCGCAGGAAGTCGCGCTGGCGGTCGATGTTGAAGCCGACGATGCCGCGCTGCCACTGGTAGTTGATCGAATCCCAATGCAGCCGCAGGCTCTTGAGCCACGTCATCTCGAGACGCGCAAGGTACGGAACAGGCTCACCCAGCGGCAGCGCGGCGCCCAGTCCGCGCTCGACGCGCGACGGCGCAACCGCGCCGGTGGGATCGAAGCGCTGCCATTTGCCGTCGACGATGGCCTCGGCCCATGCGTGCGCGTCGGACTGGCGCACGATCATGTATTTGCCGTCGAGGGCCATCTCGCCGCCCTGGTACCCGGTGACAACGCGTGCCGGAATGCCGGCGGCGCGCAGCAGCAGCACGAACGACCCGGCGTAGTGCTCGCAAAAGCCGCGCCGGGTGTCGAACAGGAACGCATCGACCGGATCGGGTTCGGCTTCCAGAAGCGGCGGAGTGAGCGTGTAGACGTAGGGCTCGTCGTGAAAGCGCCTGAGCACCGTGTCGATGAACGCCCGGTCGGAATCGGAGCGTGCGCGCAGCTCGCGAGCGAACGCGATCGTGTGCGCGTTGTTGCGCGACAGCTGCAGGTTGTCAGTCGCGTCGCCGGGCACCGGCATCACGCTGCCCTGCAGCACCGAGCGCTGCGTGTAGCGCACCGTCTGGTTGACTGTCGAGCGCGCGATCAGCTGCTGGTCGTAGGTGAGGAACGCGATGTCGCTGCTCACGCCGGTGATGTCGTCCTCGCTCGCCGGACGCGGCAGCGACGCCGGGTGCTCCAGCGCAAACAGCCAGAGTTTGCCGTGCGGCTCGAGTGTCACCGTGTAGTCGATCACCGGTCCTTCGCGGCGAGCGAAGCGTCCGGGTTGAATGCGATACGACGCGCTCCACTCTCGTCCGCTGAAGCGCGAGAACACCGGCCCTCTCCAGTAGCGGTTGCGCGAATCCGGCGGCGGCCCGTTGAAATCTACGCGAAACGCCACCGCGTCCGAGCGCGAGAGCTCGCTGATCGCGCCGGGCGACATGCGCTCCGAAAGACCCGTGCGTGCTCCGGCATCGGCGGGCGACCCCCAGAGCGGACCCGCCAGGCGTGGAAACAGCAGGAACAGCAGCGCCGCGAGCGGGATGCCCTGCAACATCAAGCGACCAGGCGCAACGAGCTGGGCGGCAATCGGTCCCTGAGCGGCGTTTGACGCACGCAGCGCCGCGAGTGCTCCACCGAGCGCAAACAATGACGGCACGGCGGTGATCGCCGCGAAGATCGACTGCGCGTAGAAAAACTGCGTGATCGCCAAAAATATCGCGAGGCAGATCAGCAGCGTACCGTCGCGCGTGCTGCGTGCTTCGACGAACTTGATGCCGACCAGCACGAACAGGAATTGCACGCACGGATCGCGCGCGAGAAAGTAGCCGAGGTGCGCGCGGATGCCCACGGCGGCAGCCACCGCCAGCACCGGAAGCATCCAGCGCCTCCACAGCGGAGGGCGAGCGTAGCCGGGCGCGTTGAGGGCCGGGACCAGACGCACGATCACGAGGCCCGTGCCGGCGATGGCGATCCACGGCAGCACATCGCTCCACAGCGGCACCTGTGCGCAAAGCAGCAGCGCCGCCAGCCATCCGCTTTGCGCGCGCGACAGCGGCGAATCCGGCAATTTTTTCGCTTTCACGGTGCCTTGTCTTCCGGCGCGTACAACGCCAAGGCGATCAGGGCGGATCGGCGCTGAATCGGTCCCTGTCCCTGTGGAAGATCGGTACCCGGAATGCGCAGCGCGAACGATCGCGCCTCGCGCTCCGCGGCGAGAATCCACGCGGTGAATCTCGACAGGCGCGTCTCGACGTCGAGGCTGCCCGGGAGCTGGGCCCATTCGAGGTCGATGGCACCACTGCCGCCCGCGCCCTCGAATTGCTTGGTGAACCATCCGGCGCCGCGTGCGACCGCCTTCCACGCGATCCGGTGCTGGGGGTCGCCGCGCTGGTACTCGCGCAACCCCGCCAGCTCCGCCTCGGCGCTGCGGGTCGAGCGCCGGGCATCCGAGCCCGTGTGCCCCGGCGGCAGTGGCGGGGGTGACGCTTCAGGGGCAGGATAGACGCTGGCCGTCAGCGGGAAGTGGACATATGCCCACGCGCGCCAGAGTCCGAGCGGGAAGTCGCTGGACACCGAGACCCGTCCCAGTGGCAGGCGGCCGCGCCGGGGCGCCGGCACCTCCAGCCGCAGCGGACGGGTGGCACCTGCCGGCAGGTCGACGTCGACCGGGGCACCGGTTCGTGCGCCGACTGAGATGCTGGTGCGATCGCGCCCTCTGCTGGAAAGCGACAGCGTGAATTCCATCGTGCCGCCCGCGAAGGCCTCGCCTGCGACCAAGGGCGAGATCGCGACCCCGACGACGTTTCGAAATGTCGCCAGCAGCGCCGCCGCGACCATGCCCCCGGCCAGGAAGGTCATCGCGTAGCCCAGCGACAGCGCATAGTTCATCGAGGTGAGCAGCATGATCGCCAGCGTGCAGATCACGGCGGCGCCGCGCGGCGTCGGAAGGATATAGATGCGGCTGTGGCGAAGCACCACCATGTCGAGGTCGGCGGGCCGCAGCCGCCACAGGCTCTGGCGCCATTGCGCCAGCCACCCTGTGGAGAGATCGCCGCCGGGAAAGGCCGGAGTCATTCGGCCGCGGAAAGTCGAAGTGCCCGCTCGCGGACGCTAGGGCAGAGGTACCGCGCGCAGCAGCGCGAGCGACTGCGGGCCGCCGGCGCGCGCGCTGCCGGCAAGCCGGTGTGCGGCGACCGACGGAAAGACCGCCTGGACGTCCTCCGGCAGCACCATCGGACGTCCGGCGAGGAGCGCCCACGCGCGGCTTGCCGCCATCAGCAGCAGTCCCGCGCGCGGCGACAGACCGCGCTGCATGCGCGGTGCGCCTCCACCCGTGCCGCGCGACGCCGCCAGCAGCGCCTGAACGTAGTCGAGCAGCGCCGGTGCAACGTGGATCTGCGCGGCTTCGCGCTGCCACTGCGCGAGCGTCGCCGCGTCGGCGCATGCGTCGAGATCGGGGATGCGCGCGCGCCGGTCACCCGAGGTCAGAAGCTCGCGCTCGGCGGAGGGATCGGGGTAACCAAGCTCGATCGACATCAGGAAGCGGTCGAGCTGCGATTCGGGAAGCGGATACGCGCCGATCTGCTCGGCGGGATTCTGCGTGGCGATGACGAAGAAGGGATCGGGCAGGGGGCGCGTCACGCCGTCGATCGACACTTGGCGCTCTTCCATAGCTTCGAGCAATGCGCTTTGCGTCTTGGGCGGCGCGCGGTTGATCTCGTCGGCAAGCACGACCGAGTGGAAAATCGGGCCGGCGTGAAAGTTGAACGACTGCGTTGCGGGGTCGAAAATCGACACGCCAAGCACGTCGGCGGGCAGCAGGTCGCTGGTGAACTGGATGCGTGAATAATGCAGCCCTAGCGCCCCCGCCAAGGCCTGCGCGAGCGTCGACTTGCCGACGCCGGGAATATCCTCGATGAGCAGGTGACCGCGCGCCAGAAGGCAGGTGAGGGCGAGCTTGAGCGCGTTGTCCTTGCCGACCATGATGCGGCCGAGTTCGGCCAGAACGGCAGCCAGGCGTTCCGGAACGGGTACCGCCTGGGTCTCAGCTGGACGAAGGGTCATCCGCGAATTCGGAGCAAGAAAAGTGCCACTATAGAGTGCAACGTCTGGCTAGTCATTACCGTCGGCGCCGCGCTACACTCCGCCGAGCTGCCGCCGGTGCCGGCGGGGGCGCCCCGCAGCGCTGCATCCTGCCGTTTTCCGCGTTCTCGAATGCTCATCGCCTACATCACCCATCCGAGCTGTCGCCAGCACGAGATGGGACTCCATCATCCCGAGTGTCCGGAGCGGCTGGATGCGATTCAGGACCGCATGATCAGTGACGGGCTCGATGGATTGGTGGCGCATTACCAGGCGCCAACTGCGACGCGCGAGCAGCTCGAGCGCGTGCACAGCGTCCGCTACATCGACGAGATCGAGGCCGCGAGCCCGAGCGCGGGCGTGCATTTCGTCGATCCCGACACCGCGCTCAATCCACATTCGCTCAATGCGGCGCGCCACGCCGCGGGTGCTGCGGTGCTGGCAACCGATCTGGTCATGCGCGGTGAATGCTCGGCGGCGTTCTGCGCGGTGCGCCCGCCGGGACATCATGCGACGCGCGAAACCGCGATGGGTTTTTGCCTGTTCAACAACGTTGCGGTCGGCGTCGCGCACGCGCTGGAAAAGCATGGTCTCGCGCGCGCCGCCGTCGTCGACTTCGACGTCCATCACGGCAACGGTACCGAAGACATCTTCGCGGGCGACCCGCGCGTGCTGATGACGGGCACGTTCCAGTACCCGCTCTATCCGTACACCGGCGTCGATCCGCGCGGACCTAACATGCACAACGTCCCGCTCGCGCCCGGCAGTGGCGGCGACGCTTTCCGCAAGGCCTTCGTCGAGCGCTGCCTGCCGGCGCTCGAGGCGCACCGCCCCGAAATCGTGTTCGTCTCGGCGGGTTTCGACGCGCACCGCGAGGATCCGCTCGCCAACCTGAAGCTCAGCGAGGCCGACTTCGCGTGGGTGACCGCCGAGATCGCACAGGTCGCCGCGCACCACGCCGACGGCAGGATCGTGTCGACGCTCGAAGGCGGTTATTCGCTCGCGGCGCTGGGCCGCAGCGCCGCAGCGCACGTGCGCACGCTGGCGGCGGCATAGCGATGGCAGCCCGCCGCGTTTGCGTGTGCACCTACTGCTTGGACTGCGCGCGTCGCCGTGGACGCGAAGGCGGTCGCCGCGCGCGCTGACGCATGCGCCGTCGCCAATTCCTGAGCGCGTGCGCGGTGGTCGCGGGGTCCGCACAAATCGCCGCCGCGGCAACCGCATGGTCGGCGACGCCGGCGCGCCTCTACGCGCGCACGCTGCTGGTCGACGTGCACGGTGCGCCGCTGAAGGCGTCGAGCCTCGTGGCGCGCACTAACTACGTGTTCAATTATCCGTATGCGGGGACGCCGTGCTTCCTGCTCGACCTCGGCCGCCCGCTGGTGGCCAAGAGCGAGATGCTGCGAGCCGACGGCGCCGCGTACGCGTGGACAGGCGGCGTAGGCAAATCGCGCTCGATCGTTGCCTATTCGGCGATCTGCGCGCACAAGCTCGCTTATCCGACGCGAGAGGTGAGCTTCATCCGCTTTCAGTCGAATCGCTCGCCGACGTCCGACGGCGACGTAATCCATTGCTGCGCGGACCACAGCGTCTACGATCCGTCGAGCGGCGCGCGCGTCGTGAGCGGGCCGGCGCCACAGCCGCTCGCCGCGATCGTGCTCGTCTACGACACCGCAGCCGACGAGCTGCACGCGCTGGGCACGCTGGGCGCGGAGCAGTTCGACGATTTTTTCACCAAGTACGATTTCAAGCTGACGATGGAATACGGCACCGGCCGTGCGCGCGCGCCGACCGCCGATACCACCGTGGTTCGCGAGCTCACGCAGTATTGCCGGCAGACGATCCAGTGCTGAGCGCGCCGCGCCAGTCCGGTACCGCTCACGTGGAGGGCATGCGCGCGTAACCGGGCTGCGCCTCCACGCGGGCGAGCCACGCCTGGATCGACGGAAAGCGATTCAGGTCGAAGCCGCCGTCGGGAGCGACGTGCGTGTATGCGTAGAGCGCGATGTCGGCCAGCGTATAACGGTCAGCCACCATGAAGGGCGCAGCGGCGAGAGTTCGCTCCATGACCTCCAGCGCGCGGTAGCCTCCCTCCATTTTCGAATCCGCAAGCGCGCGCTGCGCCGCGGGGTCGGCATGGAAGCGGCGCAGGAAGCGCGCCACCGCGATGTAGGGCTCGTGGCTGTACTGCTCAAAAAAAAGCCATTGCAGCATGCGCGCGCGATCGAGCCGCTCGCCGGGAATGAGCGTCGATCCGTCGGCCAGATAGCACATGATGGCGTTCGATTCGGCGAGAAACACGCCGGGTTCGACCTCGGCGACTGGCGCCTTCCCGTTGGGGTTCATCGCCAGAAAGCCGGCGCTCCGGGTGACGCCGCTGCGCGTGTCGATCTCGTTCCATTCATAGGGAAGTGCGAGCGCTTCCAGCACCATGCGCACCTTGTGGCAGTTTCCCGAGGTTGACATGCCGTAGACCTTGATCATCGTATCCTCCGCGCCGGAATCGAGCCCGAGCGCCGAGTCTACCCAATCCGCTACAATCCCGGCGCGGGCGAGTTCAAGCTCACGCCCGATGCCTGCATGCCACCCACAACATCGCCTTTCGACGCCGTCATCGAGGTGCGCGCCCTGCGCAAGTCGTTCCGCAACGTGCACGCGGTCAAGGGCATCGACTTCGACGTGCGCCGAGGCACCACGACGGCGCTGCTCGGCGGTAACGGCGCGGGCAAGACGACCACGTTGTCGATGCTGCTCGGCGTCCTGACTCCGACAGCCGGCTCGATACGCGTGCTCGGCGTCGACATGCTGCGCGAGCGCCACAGCGTGCTGCCGCGCATCAACTTCACCTCGCCCTACGTCGACCTGCCGAAGCGCCTGACCGTATCGGAAAACCTTCGCGTGTATGCCCGCCTGTATGGCGTCGAGTCCCCGCGCGATCGCGTCGGTGAACTCAGCGCCGAGCTCGATCTCGACGAGGTGCTCGACAGGCCTTACGGCAACCTCTCCGCGGGCCAGCGTACGCGCGTCAGCCTCGCCAAGGCGCTGCTCAATCATCCCGAGGTGCTCCTGCTCGACGAGCCGACCGCATCGCTCGATCCCGACGTCGGCGACCGCATGCGCACGCTGCTCGAAGCGTACCAGCGCAAAAGCGGCTGCACGATGCTGCTGGCATCGCACAACATGGGCGAGGTCGAGCGCATGTGCGACGACGTCATCATGCTGCGCGGCGGGCTCGTCGTCGATCATGCGCCGCCGTCCGCGCTTCTGGAACGCTACGGGCGTGGCAACATGGAGGAGGTCTTCCTCGATATCGCGCGCGAGCGCTCCGCAGCGTTTGTGCCCGAGGCGGCCGGCGAGCGCTCCGAAGCTGGCATCCCCTGAGCGCCGCACGATGAGCTCGAGCGCCGCGCATGCATCGGTCAATCGCATTTTCGCGCTGATCGAGCGTCACGCCTTCCTGCTGCTCAAATCATGGCCGCGATTGCTGTCGATGGCCTATTACCCCACGGTGACCATGATCATGTGGGGATTCGTGACGATCTACCTGCGGCCGACCAACAATTTCCTCACCGACGCGCCCGGGTTGTTCATCGGCGCGGTTCTGCTCTGGGACATTCTCTTTCGTGGGCAGCTCGGTGTCTCGCTCACGTTTTTCGAGGAAATGTATTCACGCAACCTGGGGAACCTGTTCGTGAGTCCGCTGCGCGCATGGGAGTTGATTACGGGGCAGCTGGTCATGAGCTTGCTGCGCACGCTGATCGGCGTGGGCGCCGCGTGCATCGTCGCGTGGCTCTTGTTTCACTACTCTATTTTCTCGCTCGGCTTCCCGCTGCTCGCGTTCTTCGCCAATCTCATCATCTGCGGGTGGGCGATAGGCCTCGCGGTATCGGGCATGGTGCTGCGCTGGGGACTCGGCGCCGAGGAGCTGGCATGGGCCGCGGTGTTTCTGCTCGCGCCAGTATCAGGCGTGTACTACCCGATCGCGGTCCTGCCGGATTGGCTGCAGGCCGTGGCGCGCTCGATCCCGACCAGCTATGTCTTCGAAGGCATGCGCGCGGTGCTGCTCGAGCACGTTTTCCGCACCGATCTGTTCTTCGCGGCGCTCGCGATCAACGTGGTATTCATGGCCGTCGGCGTGGGGCTGTATCTGCTCGCGATCGGCTACGCGCGCCGCCACGGCATGCTGCTGCAGATGGGCGAGTAGAAGCGGCCCCAATTCAAGGTTTCAATGATCGCCGGCGCTGTCATCGGGACGTGACGCGCCATTTCTTCGCCGCTATGTATGCAACCGAACACACGGCGCGTACGCGAGCGTACACACGGCGATTGTTTGCGCAGACGCGCTTGATGACCGTATAGTCGCCACCAATTCATCGACACAGTTTGCGACGTCGTCACCTCTGGGCGTCGGGTGGATTCCCAACGTCTCCATGGTGCGCACAACGATGTCCGATGTCCTGGATCCGCGCGTGAACAGCCTGCTCGCGCGTCTTCCGCGTCGCGAACAGGAAGCGGTCACGGACGGGTGCGAGCTCGTGCCATTGAACGTCGGCGTAACCCTGTGCATGCCCGAAGACACCATCGAGCACGTCTACTTTCCGGTCGACAGCTACATCTCCCTGATCACTCCTGCAGGTGGCACCGAGAGCCTGGAAGTCGGCATGGTCGGCAACGAAGGCATGTTCGGCGCCACGTTGCTGCTCGGCGTAGAGGTCGCTGCATTTCGCGGCCTCGTGCAGGGCGGCGGTGCGGCATTGCGCATGAGCGCCAAGCGCTTCGCCCGCGCGCTGCGCCAGCAAGAGAACTTTCATCGCATGATCGACCGCTACATGTTCGTGCTGATGACGCAACTTGCGCAGACCGCGGCATGCACTCGCTTTCATCTCCTCGATGCGCGGCTGGCGCGCTGGCTACTGATGACGCACGACCGCGCGCACAGCAACACCTTTCGCATCACGCATGAATTCCTCGCCTACATGCTCGGCGTGCGCCGCGCCGGTGTCACCGAGGCGGCGGGGCGACTGCAGGCCAGGGGCCTGATCCGCTACAGCCGCGGACGCCTAGCAGTGCTCGATCGTGCCGGGCTGGAAGCGGTTACCTGTCCGTGCTACGGCATCATCAAGGACCACTACATCAAGCACATCGGGCGCGCCCGCGCGACGGGCTGAGGCGCGCCACCTAGAGAAGTATCGCTGCCGCCACGCGGCGCCCTTCGGCGGCAAGGATGTTGAAGGTTCGGCAGGCCGCCGAAGTATTCATCACCTCGAGTCCGATACGCGCCTCGCTTAGCGCTTGCGTGAGCTTCGGATGCGGAAAGCGCAGCGTGTCCCCGGTGCCGAGCAGCGCGACCTCGGGGCCGAGCGCCGCGATCGCCTCGAAATCCTGCAACGAGAGATGCTCGAAGCCGCGCGCTGCCCACCCGGTGATGATCTGCTCCGGCGTGACCAGGACGTTCTCGCGGTACTCGACGATGCCAAGGCGCACGAAGCCGGGGCCGTGCCCGGTGAACACGTTGCCATCGGGTGCGCTGAGGTGGAATTTCACGAAGTTTCGAGGCGAAGGCGCGGGCTGCGAAAGCGCGACCCGCGCCATGTTGCATTGCGATAAAGGGGCAAGTCCGCTAGCATTATATCTTCGCCGCCTTTTTCTACGTCGCTCGGACGGTTCCGGGCGCTTACGATAGAAAGTCCCGCATGGCCTCTTCCTCCGCAGTCGAATTCGCGCGACTCAAGCGCCTGCCGCCGTACGTCTTCAACATCACCTACGAGCTCAAGATGGCCGCTCGCCGCCGGGGCGAGGACATCATCGACTTCGGCATGGGCAATCCCGACGGGCCGACGCCGGCACACATCGTCGCCAAGCTGGTCGAGACGGTGCAGCGTCCCGACACGCACGGCTATTCGGTGTCGCGCGGGATTCCGCGTCTGCGCCGCGCGATCTGCCAGTGGTACCAGCGCCGCTGGGGTGTCGAATTCGACCCGGAGAGCGAGGCCATCGTCACCATCGGCTCGAAGGAAGGCATCGCGCACCTCGCGCTCGCCACGCTCGGACGCGGCGATACGGTCCTGGTGCCCAATCCCAGCTATCCGATTCATATCTATGGCCCGGTGATCGCGGGCGCGGACATCCGACAGGTGCCGCTCACCCCGGGCGTGGATTTTTTCGCCGAGCTCGAGCAGGCGATCAAGATGAGCTTTCCCAAGCCGAAGATGCTCATCATCAATTTCCCGGCGAACCCGACCGCACAGTGCGTGGAGCTTCCATTTTTCGAGAAGATCATCCAGCTTGCGAAGGAGCACGGCATCTACGTCGTGCACGATCTCGCCTATGCCGACATCTGCTTCGACGGCTGGAAGGCGCCGTCGATCATGCAGGTGCCTGGCGCGCGCGACGTCGCGGTCGAGTTCTTCACCATGTCCAAGAGCTACAACATGGCGGGATGGCGCATCGGCTTCATGGTTGGCAACAAGGACCTGGTGCACGCGCTGTCGCGCATCAAGGGCTATCACGACTATGGCACTTTCACTCCGATCCAGGTCGCGTCGATCGCGGCACTCGAGGGACCGCAGGACGCGGTCGCCGACATCGCGATGACCTACCAGAAGCGTCGTGACGTGCTGGTCAAGGGACTGCACGAGGCTGGCTGGATGGTCGACCTTCCGAAGGCGTCTATGTACGTGTGGGCGAAAATCCCCGAGGCGTACGCGACGCTGGGCTCGCTGGAGTTCACCAAGAAGCTGCTCGCGCAGGCCAAGGTCTCGGTATCGCCCGGCGTCGGCTTCGGCGAATTCGGTGATGGCCACGTGCGCTTCGCGATGATTGAAAATGAATCCCGCACGCGACAGGCGATCAGAGGCGTGAAGCAGATGTTTCGCGAGGACGGGCTGCTGTAGTGGCGACCGGTTCGATGCAGCCGATGCGGGTGGGCCTGCTCGGCATGGGCACCGTCGGGCGCGGCACCTGGGACGTCCTCAATCGCAACGGCGAGGAAATCGCGCGCCGCGCCGGTCGCCCCATCCGCATCCAGCGCATCGCCACCCGTACTCCGGAGCGCGCAATGCGTGCGCTCGGAGGCGCGAGCGGCGTGGCGGTCGGCGACGACCTCGATGCACTGGTCGTCGCCAATGATGTGGATATCGTCGTCGAGCTGATCGGCGGGATCGAGCCGGCCAAGCGCCTGGTGCTCTCGGCGATCGCGCATGGCAAGCATGTCGTGACCGCCAACAAGGCGCTGCTCGCCTCGCACGGCAACCAGATCTTCGCCGCCGCGCACGAAGCCGGCGTGATGGTCGCCTTCGAGGCCGCGGTGGCCGGCGGCGTGCCGATCATCAAGGCGCTGCGCGAGGGGCTGACTGCCAACCGCATCGAGTGGATCGCCGGCATCATCAATGGCACCAGCAATTTTATCCTGTCCGAAATGCGCAGTACCGGAGCATCATTTGCCGACGTGCTCGCCGAAGCGCAGCGCCGCGGCTACGCCGAGGCCGACCCGACCTTCGATGTCGATGGAATCGACGCCGCGCACAAGCTCACGATCATGTCGGCCATCGCCTTCGGCGTCCCGATGCAGTTCGACAAGGTCTACACCGAGGGCATAAGCGCGCTTACCCGCGAGGACCTGCGCTATGCCGAGGAATTGGGCTATCGCATCAAGCTGCTCGGCATCACGCGACGCGCACGCAGCGCGGGGTACGATGGCATCGAGATGCGCGTGCATCCGACGCTGGTCCCGAAAAAACGCCTCATCGCCGACGTCGAAGGTGCGATGAACGCGGTGCTGGTCAAGGCCGACGCGGTCGGCTCGACGCTGTACTACGGCGCGGGCGCGGGCGCGGAGCCCACCGCCAGCGCGGTCATCGCCGACCTCGTCGACGTCACGCGCATGCACACCGCCGACCCCGAGCATCGCGTGCCGCATCTCGCGTTCCAGCCCGACCAGCTCTCCGACGTTCCCTTCCTGCCGATGGGCGAAGTCGTCACCAGCTACTACCTGCGCATGCGCGTGCTCGATCGCCCGGGCGTGCTCGCCGACATCACGCGCATCCTCGCCGACCGCGATATCTCGATCGATGCGATGATCCAGAAGGAGCCACCGGAGGGCGAGCAGCGAACCGACATCATCCTGCTCACGCACGTGACCGTCGAGAAGAACGCAGTCGCGGCGATCGCGGCGATCGAGGCACTCGACACCGTCAGCGGCAGCGTCGTGCGCATCCGGCTCGAGTCGCTGAACTGATGCGCTACGTCAGCACGCGCGGTGGCATGTCGCCGCAGACCTTCACCTCAATCCTGCTGCAGGGTCTCGCTCCCGACGGTGGGCTGGCCGTGCCTGAGAGCTATCCGCGCTTCACGCCCGCAGATCTCGCGCGCATGCGTCCGATGGGGTATCGCGCGCTGGCCTTCGAGATCCTGTCGCGCTACATGGACGACATCGCGCCCGCGGACCTGCGCGACATCATTGACCGGACCTACACCGAGAGCGCATTCGGCAGCGACGATATCACGCCGGTGATCGATCTCGAGCGCGGATTGTTCCTGTTGCGTGCGTCGAACGGCCCGACGCTCGCGTTCAAGGACATCGCGCTGCAGTTGCTCGGCAATATCTTCGAGCACGTGCTCGCCGAACGCGGTGAGACGCTCAATATCCTGGGCGCGACCTCGGGCGACACCGGCCCTTCCGCCGAGTATGCGATGCGCGGCAAGCGCGGCATGACAGTATTCATGCTGTCGCCGCGCGGGCGCATGAGTCCGTTCCAGACCGCGCAGATGTATGCGTTGACCGATGCCAACATTTTCAACATCGCTATCGACGGAGTGTTTGACGATTGCCAGGATCTGGTGAAGGCAATCGCCGGCGATGCGGACTTCAAGCGCGACTATCGGCTGGGTACGGTCAACTCGATCAACTGGGCGAGGGTCGCAGCGCAGATCGTCTACTATTTCAAGGGTTACTTCGCGGCGACCTTCGCAGACACCGAAAAAGTGTGTTTTTCCGTGCCCTCGGGCAACTTCGGGAACATTCTGGCGGGGCACGTCGCACGGGCGATGGGCCTGCCCATCCACAAGCTTATCCTGGCCACCAACGAGAACGACGTGCTCGACGAGTTCTTCAAGTCGGGCCGCTACCGAGTACGCTCGGCGAGGGAAACGCGCGCGACCTCAAGCCCGTCGATGGACATTTCCAAGGCGTCGAACTTCGAGCGCTTCGTGTTCGATCTCGCCGGTCGCGACGCCGCCACGGTGCGCGCGCTGTGGGAGCAGGTCGAAGGGCACGGCGGCTTCGACTTCGCGGCGACGCCGCTCGCTGGCAAGCTGCGGGCTGCGGGCATCGTCTCCGGCCGAAGCACGCACGCCGACCGTATCGCCACTATTCGCGACGTCGCCAAGCGCTTCCACCGCGTGATCGATCCGCACACCGCGGATGGCATCAAGGTGGGGCTCGCACATCGCGAGGCCGGGGTCCCGCTGGTATGCATCGAGACAGCGCTTCCGGCCAAGTTCGCGGCGACGATCCGCGAAGCGCTGGGGACCGACCCACCGCGGCCACCGGCGTACGAAAAGCTCGAGTCGCGTCCGCAGCGGTTCGTGACGCTTCCCGCGGATGTCGACGCGGTCAAGGCGTACATCGGCGAACACGCGCTGGCGTGATGCCGTCCGACAGCCGCGGGCCGCATAACGCCCGATGTACGCCTCTCCCATGTCGATGCAGCGCGTGTTGAAGGACCTGCGCTTCAACCTCGCCAGCGGCGCGCGCCTGGCCCTCGGCTTGCCTGTGCGCCTGCTGCTGTTTCGCGTCGGCGTCGCGCAGCTGCTCGCGCTGGTCGGCGTCGACGTCGCGATCAGCATCGTCATCGATCGGCTGCGCAGCGGGCCGGATGCCGTCTTCTCTCTGCATGCGATCGTTTATGAAGGCTTCATCATCGCGGTGCTGTTGTTGTTCGCACTGCTGCTCGCCGCGACGACGCGTCAGCCGCACCTGCGCCTGGCGATCCCGGTGCTGACGCTCGCCAGCGAGCCGATGTTGAGCGTGCTGAGCGTGCTGCTCACGCTGCCGGGCGCGCAGACCATCGTCTTCGGCTACCCGGTGCAGTGGATCGGCTTCTGGGTGCTCACCTTCTGGGCGGCGTTCGTCTATTGGCGAGTGGTGGCCACCGCGCTGATGCCGCGGCGCCCGCGCTTCCTCCTGCGCTCGTTCGGCGGCGCCTGTCTGCTGCTCCTTGCCATCCCGATTTCGATGTGGTCGTACCAGCCCTGGTGGTACCGCGACGAGCCTGCGCAGACCGCAGATCCGGCGTATGTGAGCCCGGTGACCGAGGCCGCGCTTGCGGCGCAGCAGACGCTGCTCGACGATGCGCTCGACGACCTCGACGAGGAGCGTCCGCACCAGACCGATCTGTATTTCGTCGGCTTCGCGCCGTACGCGAGCGAGGACGTATTCCGCAAGGACATGCAGGTCGCGCGCGACCTGTTCGACGACCGCTTCGACACCGACGGGCGCTCGATCGTGCTGCTCAACAACCCGCGAACGATCCTCGACGAGCCGCTGGCCACCGTGACCAATCTGCGCACGACGCTCAAGGAAATCGGCGGCATCATCGATCCCGACGACGACGTGGTGATGATCTACCTCGAAAGCCACGGCACGCGCGACCACCGCCTCGCGGTCGAGTACTGGCCCCTGCAGCTCGACCCGCTGACGCCCGCCGGACTTCGCGACATGCTCGACGAAGCAAAGATCAAGTGGCGCATCATCGTCGTCTCCGCGTGCTATTCGGGTGGCTTCATCGACGCGCTCAGAGACGATCACACGCTGGTGATGACCGCATCCGCCACCGATCGGACATCGTTCGGCTGTGGCACCGAAAGCAATGCGACGTACTTCGGCGACGCGCTGTTCCAGCATGCGCTGCGCTTCGAAGATTCGTTCCTGAAAGCTTTCGAGGACGCCCGCCAGCGCATCGCCGAGCGCGAGAAGGCGGAAGGCCACGCGCCGCCGTCGGACCCACAGATTTCGGTCGGCGACGCGATGGCGGAAAAGCTGCCGAGCCTGGAAGCGGCGTTGCGCGCGCGGCGCAGCGGCAGCACGATCTAGTCTGCGCGCCTGCCATCGCGGCAGTAGAATCACATCGTTCGCAGTCGCTATCTCGACATGACCTCCGCCTCCGCAAAGACGCGTCCGCTTTCCGGGCTAAAGGTGCTCGAGCTCGGACAACTCATCGCCGGTCCCTTCGCGGGCAAGGTTTTCGCGGAATTCGGCGCCGAGGTGATCAAGGTCGAGCCACCCGCCGCCGGCGGAGCGCAGGGAGGCGACCCGCTGCGTCAGTGGCGACTGCTGCACGAAGGCACGTCGCTGTGGTGGTACGTACAGGCACGCAACAAGAAGTCGATCACCGTCGACCTGCGCAACAAGGAAGGCCAGAACATCGTGCGCCGGCTCGCCCGCGACGCCGATTTCGTGATCGAGAATTTCCGCCCAGGCACGCTGGAGAAGTGGGGATTGGGCTACGACGCGCTCGCCGCCGACAATCCGGGGCTGATCATGATCCGTCTGTCGGGGTTCGGGCAGAGCGGCCCCTACCGCGACCAACCGGGTTTCGGCGCGATCGGCGAATCGATGGGCGGCATGCGTCACGTCACCGGTTTTCCCGACCGGCCGCCGGTGCGTCCGAACATCAGCATCGGCGACGCGCTCGCATCGCTGCACGGCGTGATCGGCGCGCTGATGGCGCTGCATCATCGCGAAGCGCATGGCGGCAAAGGACAGGTGGTCGACGTGGCGCTCTACGAGGCGGTGTTCAACATGATGGAAAGCCTCGTTCCCGAGTACGACCTGTTCGGCGAGATCCGCGCGCGCATTGGCACCGGACTGACCAACATCGTGCCATCCAACACCTACGTGACGCGCGACGGCAAGAGCGTGGTGATCGCCGGCAACGGCGACAGCATCTACAAGCGCCTGATGCACGCGATCGACCGCGACGACCTTGGACAGGATCCCGCGCTCGCCGACAACCGCGGACGCGTCGCGCGCACCGGTGACATCGACGGTGCGATCGCCGCCTGGAGCGCCAATCACGACCTGGATGCCGTGCTCGCCACACTCAAGGCCGCCGACGTCCCGCATGGCAAGATCTACACCGCCGCGGATATCGTCGACGATCCGCAGTACCGTGCGCGCGACATGATCTGCGAAATGAAGCTGGCCAGCGGCGCCACGCTGAAAATGCCCGGTATCGTGCCCAAGCTGTCGGACACCCCGGGAACGCTCGACTGGGTCGGCCCTGCGCTGGGCGAGCATACCGACGCGGTGTTGCGCGAGGCGGGATACGACGCCGACGAGATCGCGCGCCTGCGGGCGTCCGGCGCGATCTGAGGCCCGGACTAATCAGGAGATGTCGATAATGAAGCGCGTGTTCATCAACGACGTCGTCGCTCGCGACGGATTCCAGATCGAGCCCGAATTCATCCCGACCGAGCGCAAGATCGAGCTCATCGACCTGCTCTCCGCCACCGGCGTCGCGAAGATCGAGGCCACGTCGTTCGTCTCGCCCAAGGCGGTGCCCGCGCTGCGCGATGCGGCGGAGGTCATGGCTGGCATCCGGCGCAATCCGGCGGTGATCTACGTCGCGCTGATCCCCAACGCGCGAGGCGCAGAGCGCGCGCTCGCCGCCGACGTCGACGAAGTGGTGATGGTAGCGTCGGCGTCGGAAACGCATAACCTAGCTAACGTACGGCGCAGCGTCGCGCAATCGTTCGAAGGATTTCGCGAAGTGTTCGACGTGCTGCGCGGCAGCCGCACGCGCACGAGCGGTGCGGTGGCGACGGCGTTCGGCTGTCCCTTCGAAGGCGTCCTGCCCGATGCGCAGGTGCTCGACTGCGTCGCGCGTTACGTGGATCTGGGTGTCGACGGCGTGACCTTCGGCGACACCACCGGCATGGCCGATCCGCTGCGCGTCGAGCGCCTCGCGCGGGCGGTGCAATCGCGCTGGCCCGACCTGCCGTTGACGCTGCACTTCCACAACACGCGGGGGATGGGGCTCGCCAACGTGCTGGCTGGCGTCTCTGCAGGCGTGCTGCGCTTCGAAGGCTGTCTCGGCGGGCTGGGCGGATGCCCTTTCGCGCCCGGCGCCACCGGCAATGTGTGCACCGAAGACGTCGTGCACATGCTGCAATGCATGGGCTACGACACCGGAGTCGATCTCGACCGATTGCTAGCCGCCTCGCGCCGCCTGCGCGAGATCGTCGGGCACGATCTTCCCGGCCAGGTGGTGAAGTCGGGCAAAGTGTCCGATCTGCACAAGCCGCCGGCCGAGCTCGAGACGCAGCGTTGACAGTGCCGGGGCGCTGTGTGAGCATCGCCGCTCCCACGCGCCGTCGACAGCAAGCGCGGCGCGCAACATCGGTCGACCGCCGCCGTATTTCTGGAGGAGCACGATGAAGCTGTTTCGCATTCTGTTCGCAGCGGCGCTCGCCGCCACGGTTTCCGTTGACGCCTTCGCGCAGGGCAAGATCGAGAAGCCCAAGGTCAGCATCGCTGTCGGTGGCAAGGCGGCGTTCTACTACCTGCCGCTGACCATCGCCGAACGTCTGGGCTATTTCAAGGACGAAGGTCTCGACGTCGAGATCAGTGATTTCGACGGCGGCTCGAAGGCGTTGCAGGCGGTGGTCGGCGGCAGCGCCGACGTCGTTTCCGGCGCATGGGAGAACACGATCGATCAGCAGCCCAAAGGCTTGCAGCTCCAAGGCTTTGCCCTCCAGGGCCGCTATCCGATGATTTGCGTAGGTATCGCCAAGGCGAAGGCGGCGAACTATAAATCGCCGAAGGACCTCAAGGGCATGAAGATCGGCGTCAGCGCGCCGGGTTCCAGCACGAACCGCGTGGTCTTGCGTTTGCTGGCCAAGGACGGGCTCAAGGGCGATGACGTGTCGATCATCGGCGTCGGCACGTCGTCAGGCGTGATCGCCGCGATCACCAGTGGTCAGGTCGATGCGGTATCGAACCTCGATCCCGCGATGGCGATGCTCGAGAGCATGGGTGCGGTGACCATCATTGCCGATACGCGCACTGCCAAGGGCACCGAAGCGGTGTTCGGCAGCGCCGACATGCCCGCCGCCGCGCTGTACGCGCCGATCAGCTTCATCCAGAAAAATCCGAATACGGTGCAGGCGCTGACCAACGCCATGGTGCGCGCGCTGCTTTGGCTGCAGAAAGCTACCCCGGAGCAGGTGGTGGCGACGGTGCCGCCGGAATATCTGCTCGGCAACAAGGACGCCTATCTCGCGAGCTACATCAAGCTGAAGGATGCTTACTCTCCAGACGGCACGTTCACGGAAGCCGGTGCGCAAAACACGTTGAATTACCTTGCGTCGTTCAATCCGGCGATCAAGCCGGCCGACATCAAGCTGGCGCAGACGTTCGACAACAGCTACGCACAAAAGGCGCTCGCCAAGTACAAGAAGTAGGCCGCTGCCGCATTCTGGAAAAGGGCTTGAGCGCTCCGGCACTTCTGATCGACAACGTCACCTGCGCGTTCGCCTCGCGCGAGCGCGCAGGCGAGCGCTACACGGCGGTCAAGGACACGACGCTGAAAGTGGCACCTGGCGAGTTCGTGTCGTTGGTCGGGCCGACCGGCTGCGGCAAATCGACGCTGCTCAACGTCGCCGCCGGATTGCTGCAACCGTCGTCGGGCAACGTGCGCGTGCTGGGCGAGCCGCTCGCGGGCATCAACCGCCACTCGGGCTACATGTTCCAGGCCGAGTCGCTGATGCCGTGGCGCAACGCCATCGACAACGTCCGCACGGGGTTGGAGTTCAGCGGCGTCGCGCGCCACGAATCGGACCGGCGCGCCACCGAATGGCTGGCGCGTGTGGGCCTGGCCGGATTCGAGGCGCGCTATCCGCACGAACTCTCCGGAGGCATGCGCAAACGCGTCGCCCTCGCGCAGATGCTGATCCTCGATCCCAAGATCATGCTCATGGACGAGCCGTTTTCGGCGCTCGACATCCAGACCCGCCAGCTCATGGAAAACGAGCTGCTCGAGCTGTGGTCTGCGGACCGCAAGTCGGTGCTATTCATCACGCACGACCTGGAGGAGGCGATCGCGTTGTCTGATCGCGTGATCGTGCTCTCTGCGGGGCCGGCCACGCATCCGATCGGCGAGTTCGCGATCGATCTGCCGCGGCCGCGCGACGTCAACGAAATCCGGCTGACGCCGCATTTCGTCGAGCTGCACTCGAAGATCTGGCACACGATGAAAGCCGAAGTGCTCAAGGGCTATGCGCAAAGCAAGAAAAACTAGTCTGCGCGCCTCGCCCGGCCGGCTTGCGCTGTATCACGCGCTGCTGCTCGGGGGTGTCTTCGTGTTCTGGTACGTCATGACCGAGCCGGGGCTGATTCCGCCGTTCTATTTCGACGACCCGACGCGCGCAAAATTCTTCTTCGGCCAGCCTCAGGAAGTGGCCAAGCGCATCTGGAACTGGTTCGTCGGAGGCAGCATCTATCTGCATTTGGCCGTCACGCTCATCGAGACGCTGCTCGCGTTCGCGATCGGTACGCTGCTCGGACTTGTGCTCGGTCTGTGGCTTGCGCTGGCGCCGACGGCATCGACGCTGGCCGATCCGTACATCAAGGCGATGAACGCGATGCCACGCGTGATCCTGGCGCCGATCTTCGCGGTGTGGTTCGGACTGGGTATCGCGTCGAAGGTCGTGTTCGGCATCACGCTGGTGTTCTTCATCGTGTTTTTCAACGTCTATCAGGGCGTGAAGGAAGTGAGCCCGGTTGTGCTCGCCAACGCGCGCATGCTAGGCGCGTCGGGCAAGCAGCTACTGCGCTACGTGTACCTGCCGTCGGCGACGAGCTGGGTGTTCTCCAGCCTGCACACTTCCGTCGGCCTCGCGTTCGTCGGCGCGGTCGTCGGCGAGTATCTAGGCTCGGCGCGGGGCGTGGGGTACCTGATCCATCAGGCCGAAGGCGTGTTCGACATCGACACGGTGCTTGCCGGCATCCTCGTGCTGACACTGTTCGCGCTGGTGCTCGACTTCATCGTGACGCGCATCGAGAACCGCCTGCTGGTCTGGCGTCCCGGAACAGCGGAAACCGAAGCGATATAGGAGGCAGTCATGGAGGGTGCAGCGCAGGGACTTCGTGTCCTCATCACCGCCGGTGCCGCCGGCATCGGCCGTGCCTTCGCGCAGACCTTCGTCGAGGCCGGCGCCAAGGTGTTCGTGTGCGACATCGACACCTCGGCGCTCGATGTGATGAAGCTCGAACTGCCGCAGGCCGGCAGCGTGATCGCCGACGTTTCCGATCCTGCACAGGTCGACAAGCTGTTCGCCGCAGCGACTTCGTTCCTCGGCGGACTCGACGTGCTGATCAACAACGCCGGTATCGCCGGTCCGACGGCGCGCATCGAGGAGACGAGCATCGAGGACTGGGATCGCACGCTCGCCGTCGACGTCAACAGCATGTTCTACTGCACGCGGCTGGCCGTGCCGCTGCTGAAGGCGGCGGGCGGCGGATCGATCATCAATCTGTCGTCGGTCGCTGGCCGCCTCGGCTATGCGATGCGCACGCCGTACTCGACCGCGAAGTGGGCGGTGGTCGGCTTCACCAAGAGCCTCGCCAACGAGCTCGGGCCGTCGAACATCCGCGTCAATGCGATCCAGCCCGGACTGGTCGACGGCCAGCGCTTGCGCAACGTGATCCGCGACAAGGCCAAAGCGCTGGGCGTGAGCGAAAAGGAATTCGAGGCGCAGCTCGTGTCGCGCGTGTCGCTGCGGCGCATGGTGAGCGCGCAGGACATCGCCAACACGGCGCTGTTTCTGGCGACGGCGGCAGGGTCCAATATTTCCGGGCAGGCGCTGTCGGTGTGCGGCAACGTCGAGTCGATTGTCTAGGAGAAAGATATGGCCGCACGTCGCGACAAGGTCATCATTACCTGCGCCGTCACCGGCGCGATCCACACGCCGACGATGACGCCGTACCTGCCGATCACGCCGCAGGAAATCGCCGACGGCGCGATCGGTGCGTGGCAGGCCGGCGCCGCGATCATCCATCTGCATGCGCGCGATCCGGTCGACGGCCGGCCGACGCCGGACCCGAAGGTTTTCATGCAGTTCCTGCCGCGCATCAAGGCCGAGACCGACGCGGTGATCAACATCACTACCGGCGGTGGCCACAACATGACTGTGCAGCAGCGCCTCGAGGCACCGCTGGTGGCGAAGCCCGAGATGTGCTCGCTCAACATGGGGTCGATGAATTTCGGGTTGTTCCACCTCACGGGCAAGTACAAGCAGTGGAAGCACGAATGGGAGCCGCAATACCTCGAGAACACGCGCGACTTCATCTTTCGCAACACGTACAAGGACATCGAGTTCTCGCTGCAGCACTTGGGCGTGGAATGCGGCACCAAGTTCGAATTCGAATGCTACGACGTCGGACATCTCTACAACCTGGCGCACTTCGTAGACCGCGGACTGGTCAAGCCGCCGATGTTGATCCAGACTATTTTCGGCATTCTCGGCGGCATCGGACCGGAAGCGGACAACCTCATGCATATGAAGCGCACCGCGGATCACCTGTTCGGCGACGCGTATCACTGGTCGATCCTCGGCGCGGGCCGTCACCAGATGGGATTGATCACAATGGGCGCAATTATGGGCGGGCACTGCCGCGTCGGGATCGAGGACAGCATCTACCTGGCCAAGGGCGAGCTCGCCAAGACCAACGCCGCGCAGGTGGCGAAGATCCGCAGAATCCTGGGCGAGCTCTCGCTCGAGGTCGCGACGCCCGACGAAGCGCGCGAGATGCTCGCACTCAAAGGACGAAACGCCGTGGGGTTCTGAGGTGTATCGAGTCGCGCCGAGTCGCGTTTGCCCTGGCACGCGTTACGCCGTATAATTGCAGGTTCTGACGCGGGGTGGAGCAGTCTGGCAGCTCGTCGGGCTCATAACCCGAAGGTCACAGGTTCAAATCCTGTCCCCGCAACCAATAAATCAAGCGGTTGCAGTTTCGCGGTTTTAGGCGCGCTGCAACCGTGCTGCACTCGGTGGCCCTTCGTTGACTTGGCGGTCTAACGAATGGGAGTCCACCCGAATGGCAACAGTGATCCGCCGTCGCGCTCGCGATGGTTCCGTAAACTGGCAGGCGCAAGTGCGCGTGCAAGGCTATCCGTCGCACTCGAGGACGTTCGCAACCAAGCGCGAGGCCGAGTCGTGGGCGTCGCGCGTGCAGAACGCCGCCGAGGGCCGCACGCTCGCGGTGTCGCGTGGCATGACCGTCGCCGAACTGATCGACGAGGGCAAGCCGCGCCTGCGCAATCCGATGGAAGCCGCGTTCACCTACTGGCGCGCGCATCTCGGCACACTCCGACTCGTCGACGTGACGCCGAACGTGATCGCCACGCACCGCGACCGCCTGCATGGCGCGTCGTGTCGCGGCCACAATCACAAGAAGCTGAAGCCGCGCTCGGCGGCGACCGTGAGAAATTACATGGTCGAGTTGTCGCGGCTGTTCGCGCTGGCGGTGAAAGAGCTACGCGTGATGGACAGCAATCCGTGCGGCAACGTGCGCAAGCCCGCCGCGTCACAATGGCGCGTGCGCTTCCTGTCCGACGACGAGCGCGTGGCGCTGCTCGCCGCGTGCAAGGCGTCCGACTCGAAGGACCTGTACGCGTTCGTGCTGTTCTGCCTGACCACCGGATGCCGCAAGGGCGAAGCGTCGGCGCTGCTGTGGTCGAACGTCAATCTCGCGCGCCGATGGTCAGTATTCCCGACGACCAAGAACGGCGATGCACGCGGCGTGCCGCTGACGCCCGCTGTGGCCGACCTGCTGCGCCAGCGGGGGCGCGATGACGCGCGAGTGTTCCCGGTCGATATCACGAAGGCGTGGCATACCGCCGTCGCCGCCGCCGGGCTGGCCGACTTCCGTTTCCACGATCTGCGCCACACCTGCGGCTCGGCGCTGACGATGAACGGTGCCAACGCGATCGAGGTCGCGACGTTGCTCGGACACAAGACGCTTGACATGGTGAAGCGCTACTCGCATTTGTCGAACGCGCACACGTCGTCACTTGTGGATCGCGTGATGGGGAGCGTCGAATGAAGCCATACCGGCACCTTGTCGACGGCATCCTTGCCGAAGGCGACAGGCTGTTGTCGTGGACTGTCTCGCCCGCTGCCGACGTGTGGACGCTTCGCCAGAATCGCCGCATCGTCGCCCACTGGCGTGAGTCCGATGCGCCCGGCCTTGGCTTCGCGATGCAGGAGATTCTCTATACGCTCGCGAAGGTCGGCCCGTATGCGCTGGCCGCAGCACGCTCGCACAAGCAACAAGCCGCAGGCGGAGCGCGTCGCGGGTCGCACTTGCAGGCGAAGCGCGACGAGGTGACGCGGCTTGCTCGCCAGTGCATCGCGCGCGGCGACGATCCGAAGGACAGCGCCCACGCTTGGGCCGCCACGCAGGGTGTCGACCTGTCGACGGTGTATCGCTGGATCGCAAAGGCGCGCGCCTCTCCGTAAATTCGTCAGCGGCAATTTTGCCGGGTGTTTTCGCAATAGTTCCTGCTGCAAAAAATTCCATCTATTCTCCGTCGCTGACCGCCAAGTCAACGAAGGAGAATAGAAATGTCCGCAGCAACCCCCGCACTACGTCGCAAGCCGCTGCCCGCGCCGGAACCCCCGGCGCTGCGCGCGCTCACCGTCGATCAGATCGAAGCCCTGCACCCCGGCTGCGCTGGCCGCGTGCGCCAGTGGATCAAGCGCTGCGATGCGCGTGATGTTGAATTTCTCGGACTGCGCCTCGCGATCATCAGAATCGGTCGCTCGGTGCTGGTCGATGAAATCCGCTTCCGCAATTTCCTGTACGAGCGCAGCGCAGCGGAACCTGCCACGGCGCGCAACCGCGCGGCTGCGCCTGCACGTCGCGGACGGCGGACAGCATGAGCACCACGTCACTTCACTCTACGACGGGCCTTCGGGCCCGTCCTGTTTTGTGGCGGACGATTTGCGCTTCTTTGCGCAAGTGGCTGGCGCGCTGGTTCAAGCCCGCCGATCCAGCGCCCGCCTACGTTGCCGCCGCGCCGGGATTCTGCGCGCTGCACGTCGCCGACGACGGGTCCATGACCACGATGCCGTTGTGTCCAAAAATACGAACGACGGGGCGGCGGTAGAATGACGGCATGGTTTCGGTGCCACCGCTGCTGTCGTTTCTGCTGATGATCGCC
>Ga0070713_100000157_pt1 | contig 46028 bp, 39 predicted proteins | sample LARL82metaG_FD_65465 | JGI IMG/M metagenome (GOLD analysis project Ga0070713, IMG submission 65465) | Corn, switchgrass and miscanthus rhizosphere microbial communities from Kellogg Biological Station, Michigan, USA - LAR L8-2 metaG | ecosystem: Host-associated > Plants > Roots > Rhizosphere ... | reverse complement strand
GGCGGTGGCGGTGGCGGCGGCGGTGGTGGTGGCGGTGGCGCTCGTGGTGGTCGTGGCGGCGGCGGTCGTGGTCGCGGTGGCCCCGGTGGCGGCGGTGGCCGCGGTGGTCCGGGCGGCCGCGGTGGTGGTCGCGGCGGTGATGGCCGCGGTGGAGATAACCGCGGCGGTGGCGATCGCGGCGGTCATGGCGGTCGTGAAGGCCGTGGTCCGCGTGGGGGCGGCGGTGACGAACGCTCACGCGAGGGCGGCGATCTCATCGAGAACGTGATCGCGATCAATCGCGTCGCCAAGGTCGTAAAGGGTGGCCGCCGGTTCTCTTTCAACGCACTTGTCGCTGTCGGCGACGGCCAGGGTCGCGTCGGCTTCGCATCCGGCAAGGCGAACGAGGTCTCTGAGGCCGTCCGCAAGGCCGTGGACGCGGCGCGTCGTCGGCTCACGCAGGTCCCGCTCACCGGCAACACGATCCCGCACGAGATCGTGGGTCAGCACGGGGCAGGCAAGGTTCTCATGAAGCCGGCGGCGCCCGGTGCCGGTGTAATCGCTGGTGGCGCGGTGCGCGCCATCATGGAATGCGCGGGCATTTCTGATATTCTTACCAAGAGCCTCGGCTCCACGAACCCGCACAACATGGTGCGTGCGGCGATGGATGGTCTTCGCCAGCTCACCACCGTGGAACAGGTCGCGCGGGAGCGTGGTATCGAGGTGTCTGAAATTCAGTACCGGTCACGCGCGAAGTCGAAGGAGGCGGTCTAATGCCGCGTACATTCGTTTGGCACCGCACGCGCGGTCCGAAGCATAGACCAAAGCTGCAGTTGCCCGAGACCGGAAAGGTGCGAATCAAGCAGGTGCGTAGCGGCATTGGCCATTCGTGGCGAATGCGGGCGACGCTCGAGGCGATGGGTCTCCACCATCATCAGCACGAAATCGTGAAGGACATTCACCCGGCACTCATCGGGCAACTGAAGCAAGTGTGGCACCTCGTTGAGGTGTCCGTGGTCGAGGAGTAAGCACTGTGGCCAAGAACGTCGAGACGACAGAGAAGGTCGCGAAAATCGGCCTTCACAACCTGAGCGCCGCACCGGGCTCGCATCGCGACCGGAAGCGTATCGGCCGCGGTCCGGGTTCCGGCAAAGGCAAGACGGCCGGCAAAGGACATAAGGGTATCAAGGCCAGGTCGGGTCATCACGGTCCCGGTGGCGGAAAGCCTGCGTTCGAGGGCGGCCAGATGCCGATCACGCGTCGGCTGCCCAAGCGGGGCTTCACGAATCCGTTCCGCGAGGAGGCGGAGGTCATCCGGCTCGACGACCTGTCCAAGGTCTCCGGTGAGGTGACACCCGAATCCCTCGCCGAGGCGGGGCTGGTTAGGCGCAACCATGGCAAGATCAAGCTGCTCGCCAATGGTACGGTGAGCGGCGCGATAACGGTTCGTGGGGTGAAGATGAGCGCCGCGGCGCGCGAGAAGATCGTCGCCGCGGGCGGCACCGTAGAAGGTTGATCTGGTGACTGGCGGCGGCTGACTCGTAGTCCCCAGCTAGTCAGTCACCAGCAACCTGCAACGTTTTTTCCGGTAGCGTCTTATGGCTCAGAGCAATGCCGCGGCGACGGCGGTGCGCAACATCTGGAACACCACCGAGCTGAAGGAAAAGATTCTCTTCACGCTCCTATGTCTGCTGATCTATCGGGTCGGCGCGCACGTTACGGCACCCGGCGTCAACCCAGCCGCGCTCGTCGACTTCTTCCGCAACCAGCAGAACAGCGGCGGTCTGCTCGGGTTGTACGACCTCTTCACCGGCGGGCAGTTGTCGCGCGCGACCGTGTTCGCGCTCGGCATTATGCCGTACATCTCCGCCAGCATCTTCCAGCAGATCGCCGGTGCGGTACTGCCGCAGATCGAGAAGATGCAAAAGGATGAAGAAGGCCGGAAACGCGTCAATCAGTGGTCGCGCTACGCTACCGTCATCCTCGCGGCCGTGCAGGCCTGGGGCTTCGCGCTCTTCACGGAATCGCTGCCGGGCGTGGTGGAAGGTCCCGGGTTCGCGTTCCGCTTGCAGATGACGTTCTTTCTTACTACCGGCGCGATCTTCGTCATGTGGTTGGGTGAGCAGATCACCGAGCGCGGCCTCGGCAACGGAGCCAGCTTGATGATCTTCTTCTCCATCGTCGAGCGAATCTGGCCTGGCATCGGTGACACCTTCCGATTCGTCAGCTCGGGGGCGCTCGGCACCTTCAATCTGCTCGTTTTGATCGTGTTGATGGTCGCCGTGGTCGCGTCGGTGGTCTACGTGACGATGGCGGCGCGGCGCGTACTGATTCAAATCCCCCAGCGGACGATGGCGCGGGGACGTATGCGCGAGGCGTCGCGCAGCTTCATTCCGCTGCGCATCAACTCGTCAGGCGTCATGCCGATCGTGTTCGCGCAATCCGTTGTCGTTATTCCTGGTGCCGCGGCGCAGTTCTCCGGAAACCCAACGCTGCGCGACCTCGCCGACAAGTTCCAGCCCGGCACAGCCCCATACTACATCGCGGAAGCGATCCTCATTCTCTTCTTCACGTACTTCTACACGTCGATCATCTTCAACCCGATCGACATCGCCGAGAACCTGAAGAAGCAGGGCGGCTTCATTCCCGGCGTCAAACCGGGCGCGAAGACGGCTGAGTACATCGATGATGTCGTATCGAAGATCACCTTCCCTGGGGCGATCTTCCTGACGCTGATCGCACTGCTGCCGATCTGGATCAGCAAAGCCTCGAATGTTCCGTTCACCTTCGGCGGCACGTCGCTGCTCATCGTCGTCGGCGTTGCACTCGACACGCTCACGCAGATGCAGCAGCACTTGCTCCTCCGAAAGTACGACGGATTCATGAAGAAGGGTCGGGTGCGATTCCGCGGCCGACAGCCGTCCGGGTACTGAGCATCCCACTCGGCGCCTTGGGTTGAGTCCGGACTCGCCCGGTCGCGCGGCGCGCGACCGGGCGCTGTGTGAAGGGCAGCACCGCAGGAGATCGCACTCTCGCTCGTCGGGCGTCGTGAGCCTAACGAGGCGACGTGCTTCCGCTCGATTGAAGATCGCTCACGGCTCATGAATATCGTTCTGTTCGGCAAACCCGGCGCTGGCAAGGGCACCCAGGCGCCGAAGATCGCCGAGGCGCTCGGCGTCCCGACGCTGGCGACGGGGAACGTGCTGCGCGCGGCCGTTAAGCTGGGGACGCCGCTCGGCCGCGAAGCGAAGGGATTCATGGATCGCGGTGATCTCGTCCCCGACTCCGTGATTCTCGGCATCGTCCGTGAAGAGCTCGCGCGTCCCGATTATGCGAGCGGGGTCATCCTCGACGGTGTGGTGCGCACGGTGCCGCAGGCCGAAGGACTCGAGGGGATGCTGAAAACCCTGGGACGGAAGGTTGACGCTGTCGTTTCGCTCGAGGTGCCTGACGAGGAAATCGTTCGCCGGATGGGCAGTCGCACGGTCTGCTCCACGTGTCAGACGCCGTATAGCGACTTGGCGCCCGGCGCGAAGTGCCGCAATTGCGGGGGTGTCGTTATGCGCCGCAGCGATGACGAGCCCGAGGCGGTGCGCAACCGACTGAAGGTGTTCACGGAGCAGACAGTCCCTGTCTTCGATTGGTACCGGAGGAATGGCGCGCGTCTCGTCGTGGTGGACGCGAACGGGCCGGTGAACGACGTCACGCAGCGTGTGCTGCACGCGCTCGGAAAGTGATCCAGCTTAAGTCCGCTCGAGAGATCGAGCTGATGGCTCAAGGCGGGAAGATCCTCGCCGCGACTGTCGACCATTTGCGGAGTGTGGTTCGCGCCGGATTGTCGACGGGCGAGCTTGATCAGGTTGCCGAGGACTTCATCCGCTCGCACGAGGGCGCCACACCCGCCTTCAAGGGACTCTACGGTTTCCCCGGCAGCATCTGCACGTCGATCAACAGCGAGGTCGTCCACGGCATTCCATCGCGCAAGCGCGTGCTCAAGGACGGCGACGTGATCTCGATCGACGTCGGTGTGGGATACAAGGGCTACTTCACCGACAGCGCCGTAACGGTACCGGTCGGCGAGATCGATGTCGAAACGCAGCGGCTGTTACGAGTGACACAGGAGGCGCTTGCGGCTGGCATTGCCGCCGCGACGCCGGGGAATCACATCGGCGACATCGGTGCTGCGGTGCAGGGGGTTGTCGAGAAGGCAAAGTTCAGCATCGTGCGCGACCTGGTCGGCCATGGCATCGGCACCGATTTTCACGAAGAGCCGCAGGTCCCGAACTACGGCAAGCCGAAGCGTCGAGAGAAGCTGGTGCCGGGCCTGACGATCGCGATCGAACCGATGGTGAACGCCGGCAGTCCGGCAACCAGGCAGCTGTCCGACAAATGGACCATCGTGACCGTAGATGGCTCACGCTCCGCGCATTTCGAGCACACTGTCGCGATCACCGACTCCGGACCTCGGGTTCTCACCGCGCTCTAGCGGCTCGCCGAACGCGTGCCGGAGGCACGTCTCGCTGCCCGAGGCAGAGCGAGCCGCGCGCCACGTGCCCCACCACCCCAGCGCTCGGGGCTATCGACACGTAATCCCGGTTGGTAACCTCAACCCATCCTCACGTGGCACTTTGTCGCGTGAGTCCCACCTTTGGAGGTTTCGAGATGCTGAAGCGCAGTCTTCGCCCCTGGCGAGCTGCTGCTCTGCCGCTCCTCTTCGCCGCGGCGGTCGCGCAGGGTCAAGGCCATATCACGAGTCCCAAGGAGCAGTTCGGCCACAACATCGGCGACGACTACTGGCTCGCGAACTACGATCAGTTCCAGGAGTACTGGCACAAGCTGGCGAAGGAATCCGATCGCATGAAGCTCGTGGAGATCGGTAAGAGCGCCGAAGGACGGCCCCAGCTCATGGCGATCATCTCGTCGCCGGAGAACATGAAGCGGCTGGATCGCTACAAGGAGATCTCGCGCCGTCTCGCGCTTTCCGAGGGCCTTACCGACGATCAGGCGCACGCGTTGGCGAAGGAAGGCAAGGCAGTCGTCTGGATCGACGGCGGACTGCACGCGACTGAAGTGTTAGGCGCCGCCCAGCTGATGGAGACGGTCTACCAACTCCTCAGCCGCAACGACGACGAGACGCGTCGCATCCTGAACGACGACATCATCCTCGCCGTGCACGTGAATCCGGACGGTATGCAGCTTGTCTCGAACTGGTACATGAAGGACGCGGACACTGCGAAGCGCAACATGAACATTCCTCGCCTCTACCAGAAGTATGTGGGTCACGACGACAATCGTGACTTCTACATGTCCAACCAGGCGGAGACGAAGAACGACAACCACGTGATGTACTGGGAGTGGTTCCCGCAAATCGTTTACAACCATCACCAGACAGGCCCCGCCGGCGCCGTGATGTTCGCCCCGCCATTCCGAGATCCGTTCAACTTCAACTTCGATCCGGCAATTCCGATGGGCATCGACGCTGTTGGTGCGGCGATGCAGACTCGCTTTGCGATGGAGCACAAGCCGGGTGTCACGATTCGCTCCGGGTCGAGTTACTCCACCTGGTGGAACGGCGGCCTGCGCACGACGGTCTACTTCCACAACATGATCGGTCTGCTCACCGAGACGATCGGCAATCCGACGCCCCAGCGGATTCCCTTCATTCCACAGATGACCCTCCCCCATGCCGACCTCATGTACCCCATCGACCCACAGCCGGTGTGGCACTTCAGGCAGTCGGTCGATTATTCGGTGACGGCGAATTATGCGGTGCTCGACTATGCCTCGCGCCAGCGCGATGAGTTGTTGTTCAACATCTACCGCATGGGGAAGAACGAGATCGAGAAGGGTAGCCGTGATACGTGGACGACGACACCAAGTGAGATCGCGCAGGTGGAGCGCGCGATCGCCGAGAGCAACTCGGGGGCACAGCTCGCTGGCGACCTGACGAATGGCGGACAGGGCGCCGGACGCGGCGGACGCGGTCGTGCGACCGGCCCGGCGGGCGCGGGCGCCGTCGGCAATCCCGTCGCGCCATTCGGTGAGGGCACCGATATAAAGTTCTTCAACAGCGTGCTGCGCGATCCCGCCAGGCGCGATCCGCGTGGTTACGTCGTCCCGGCCAATCAGCCGGACTTCCCGACGGCGACGAAGTTCATCAACACTCTGCGACATGTGGGTGTCACGGTGTTGCGCGCGACGGCTCCGTTCACTGTCAACGGCAAGTCGTATCCAGCCGGTTCGTTCGTCGTGAAGACAGCGCAATCGTTCCGTCCCTATGTTCTCGACATGTTCGAGCCGCAGGATCACCCGAACGACTTTGCCTATCCCGGCGGTCCACCGAAGCGGCCGTACGACAACGCCGGCTGGACGCTCGCGTATCAGATGGGCGTGCAGTTCGACCGCGTGCTCGACGGGTTCGACGGACCATTCGAGAAAATCGACGGGCTCGCGACCGTCCCGGCCGGTGCCGTCTCAGCGGCCAATGGCGCCACGGGTTTTGTGTTCTCGCATCAAGAGAACGACGCGTTCACCGCGATCAACCGGCTACTGAAGGTCGGCGAGGACGTATTCTGGCTCAAGTCCCCGGTGACGGCGAACGGCAAGTCCTATCCGGCCGGCGCATTCTATGTGACGGCGAAACCTTCGACTCTCCCAATCCTCGAGAAGGCCGCGGCCGATCTCGGCGTGAGCTTCGACGGCACGACGACGCGTCCCGCTGGTGATGCGACGAAGCTCTCGGCGCCTCGTGTCGCGCTCATCGACGTGTACGGCGGATCGATGCCGTCGGGTCAGATCCGGTGGCTGCTGGAGCAGTTCGAGTTCCCGTACACGGTTGTCTATCCCCAGGACATTGACGCCGGCAATCTCAAATCAAAGTTCGACGCGCTCATCGTGCCCTCGGGCATCGTCGGGCAGAGTAGCCGCGGTGGCGGCCGCGGTGAGGGCGGTGGTCGGGCGAGCGTTCCGCCGGAGTATCAGCACATGCTCGGCAGCATCAGCGAGCAACGCTCCATCCCCGCGATCAAGGAATTCCTCGATCAGGGCGGCAACGTCGTGAGCATCGGAACGTCGGCGCGGCTAGGCGACATGCTCGGTCTTCCGATCTACAACGCGCTCGTCGAGCGGACCCCGACCGGCGACGAACGAGCGCTGCCAGCGGAGAAGTTCTACGTGCCGGGCTCGATTCTGAACGTCGCCATCGACAACAGCACCGGCATCGCCACGGGTCAGCCGTCTCGACTCGATATCTTCTACGACAACAGTCCTGCGTTCCGCCTTGGACCAGACGCAGCGCTCAAAGGCGTTCGACCAGTCGCGTGGTTCGATTCAGACAAGCCGCTGCGCAGCGGTTGGGCGTGGGGTCAGAACTATCTCGAGGGCACCGTGGCGATTGCCGAGGCGAACGTCGGACGCGGGCATCTGTATCTGTTCGGGCCGGAAATCACGTTCCGCGCGCAACCGCATGGGTCGTTCAAGTTCCTGTTCAATGGACTGTACGGCGGCGGCGAGAAAACGGCGGTCAATCCCTGAGTCGTCGCCTCGAAAACTCCGTGTAAGTGTTGGATCAACTGCAATAAACACGGGCGAGGCCGGATACGGCCTCGCCCGCGCTTATCGCAATGCCAAGTTTGTCTGGTTGCGGAGTCTTCGTTAGCCGATAGCACGCTCGACGGCGTCCATTGCGCTGCGTGCCCGCTCCCCGGCCTGCCTGACGAGCTGATTAGCCTCCGCTAACAGGACCGCGCCCGGGGACTTGTCCTCGAGCGACGCGACATTGATCCGGACGTTCAAAGCCGCTCCCCGGCATCCCGCTTCGGCGAGCAGCGCGGCGACGCCCGCGTCCGACGCGGCGTTCGTGTTCCCCTTGTTCGCGACGACGACGGCAAGATCGGCGGCGCGCACGCACGCGCGTGCGGTCTCCAGCGGCACCTGAGCGGCACCGAGCAGCGACTTCGTCACCGCGGCTGATCGTCGCGCCGCGGCGTCCGCCGGCTCGTTAGGCATCTTGTACGCGGTGGCGACATCGGCAAAGGCCGCGGCATCTCTGGCCACGAGCGCCGAGAGCTCCGTCACCAGAGCGGACGCATCGAGCGCGACCGATCGCATCTCCGCGTCCACGGCGGCGTATTTCTTCTTACCCGCGGTGAGCCCAGCAACCATCTGGACGAGCGCCGCGGCGAGGGCGCCGACGTGTGCTGCCACACTCCCGCCGCCTGGCACGGGCGCGGACGACGCGACGCTGCTCACGAAGCCGCTCAGCGACTGTCCACCCTGCACGGTATCGCGGACGCGTCGCTCGAGCACCATCTCCGATGAAAAGTTGCGCAACTGGATATGGCGTGCCGCCGTCTCGAGGAGGGCGCGCTCTGGCACCAGTCCGACGATCTCCGACCAGGTAGGAAGGACACCCTGGGCCATCGCCTCCATCTTCACCATGTCGAACGCGCGATAGAGCGGCGTCTTCTCGGTGTCGACGAGATTCATCGACACCTGCGCCTGCTCATCGACCTCCAGGCCTAACGCCTTGACGTAGCGTAACCCGCCCGTCGAATGCCGCAGCGCCTTGGCGACGTCCTTCGCGACCTGAAGATTCGTCGCCGGGCCCAGGTACACGTTGTACGCGACGAGAAATGGCCGCGCACCGATCGCCACAGCGCCGGCCGTCGGATGAATGCGATTCGGACCGAAGTCGGGCACGCGCGCGGGGTCATTGCCAATCTGCTCGCGTAAACCCTCGAATTCGCCGCGCCGCACGTCGGCGAGGTTCTCACGGTCGGGACGTGTCGCCGCTCGCTCGTAGAGAAACACGGGAATCTCCAACTCGCGCCCGACACGCTCGCCTAACGAGCGGGCGAGAACGATGCAATCCTCCATCGTCGTTCCCTCGAGCGGAATGAACGGCACGACATCGGCCGCCCCCATGCGCGGGTGCTCGCCAGCGTGATGATTGAGGTCGATCACTTCGCGAGCCTTGCTGATTCCCGCGAACGCGGCATCTACCGCGCGCTCGACAGGCACGACGAAGGTCACCACCGTGCGGTTGTGCGAGAAGTCGGACGAGCTATCCAGAATCGCCACGCCGTCGACGGCAGCAATGGCATCACGAATGCCCGCGATGATCTCCGAGCGACGGCCCTCGGAGAAATTCGGAACGCACTCGACGAGACGCATGGACAAGAGGAGGGGATAGGGAGTAAGGACTAGGGGCTAGGGAATACTAAAGAGAGCGGCCCGCGTCCCCACCCCTTAGCGCTGTCCCTAGCCCAAGCCCCTGGCCCTATTCGCGAGCCCCCAGCTCCTAGCCCCTAGCCCCTTAATAAGTCCAGTAACCACGCCTGCATTTTCGGATTGCCGGCCACGATGCTCGTGTGTGCGATCGGGGGCGGTGCACCAGCAATGTCTGTGACGATGCCACCCGCCTCACGAACCAGGAGAACCCCCGCGGCGAGGTCCCACGGCGCCAGCATCAACTCCCAGAATGCCTCGTACCGTCCACAGGCAACGTCAGAGAGATCGAGAGCCGCCGAGCCGACGCGGCGCACGCCCGCCGCCTGCCGCATCGCGTCGCCGAAACCCCGCAGATAATCATCGACCTGATCGCCTCGCTTGAATGGAAAGCCAGTGGCGAGCAGCGCCTTGATCGGCTCCTCGATGGACGAGACGTGAATGGGCTGCCCGTTGAGGCGTGAACCGTTCCCTTCGACAGCGGTAAAGAGATCGCCCGTGGCGACATTCAGCACGACGCCGGCGACGAGTGTGCCATCTATCGCCGCGGCGATCGAGACCGCATACCACGGAAAGCCATGGAGGAAGTTCGTCGTCCCATCGAGTGGATCGACGACGAAGACCAGACCGTGCTTGAGCGTTTCCGCCGACGCCTCGGGCGAGAGCTCCTCACCGAGGATCACCGCGTCCTTGTGCCGGCTCAGAACAAGATCGCGTATTGCGTGCTCCGAGTCACGGTCCGCCGCGCTGACGTAATCCGCGCGCGACTTCTCCTCCCAACGGAGCGTCGAGAGATTCTGCGCGTGCGCACGCACTTCGTCCGCGCCCTTGACGGCGGCGGCGACGCAGGTCGCGAGGAGTGCACGGCGATCGGCGGCCGTGGCGCGCAGCGTCACGTTGGTCGCATCAATCGCGTGATTCGCGTTTGCTTGCGAGCGCTTCGGGGCACTCATACCTTGCGCGAATGTCTCGAATATTCAGTGGTATTCAGCCGTCTGGGGAGCTGCACATCGGAAATTACCTTGGCGCGGTGAAAAATTGGGCGAAGCTGCAGTACGAGCACGAGTCGATCATCTGCATCGTGGACTATCACGCGATCACGGTGCCGTACGACCCTGCGCAACTGCGTGCGCGTCGCGCCGAGATGGCGCTGTCGCTTCTCGCGGCAGGAATCGATCCGAAGGCAGCGACATTGTTCGTACAATCTCAGGTGCCCGAGCACACCGAGCTCGCGTGGATACTGAACACGGTCACGCCCCTCGGCGAGTTGGAGCGGCAGACCCAGTTCAAGGAGAAGTCGCAGAGACAGGAAAGCATCAACGCCGGATTGTTGAACTATCCCGTGCTCCAAGCCGCCGACATCCTGCTCTATCGCGCCGACCTCGTTCCAGTCGGCGAGGATCAGGTGCAGCATCTCGAACTGTCTCGCGTCGTCGCACGTCGCTGGAACGCGCAGTTCGCGGCTGAGGCGGAGTTCTTTCCGGAGCCGCGGCCTGTGCTCACGCCAATTCGTCGCGTCATGGGCCTCGATGGTCAAGCAAAGATGTCGAAATCGCTCAACAACACCGTGGGTCTGCTGGAATCTTCGGACGAGATGTGGGCGAAGCTCCGACCCGCGGTCACCGACCCCAAGCGCATCAAGCGGACCGATCCCGGCACGCCCGAGGTTTGTAACATCTATCACCTTCACAAGGCCTTTAGTCCAGCAGCGACCGTGGAGAACGTCGCCGTACAGTGCTCGACGGCGGGCTGGGGCTGCATCGACTGCAAGCGGGTGCTCTTCGAGTCCATGGAGAACGAGCTGGTTCCTATTCGTCGGCGCGCGGAAGAGTTGCGGCGCGATCCCGGTGCGGTGGACGCGGTGCTCCACGCGGGAGCGGAGCGCTGCCGCGCCCTCGCGGCGGACACGATGCATGGCGTGCGCGAGCGGATGGGTTTCGACTAGCCGCACTTCGGGCATGTGTCGTGCATTTTGCCGTCTCGGTCACCGGTCCGGCATCGATGATACGCCGCGCAATTGCCGGAGCGGGTGTGGCGAGTAGCGCGGCTGGAAACCAAGCGACCGATGCAGCTCTTCCGCCGATTCATTGCCCGGGTGCAGGCATGGCGCACCTCCCGACGCGCGCTTCGCATGAAGCCGAACGACGTCCTGCCCTTGATCGCGTTTCACGCAGCGATCCATCGTGAAGTGACGACTTCTGGCGTGCGGGTATACAGCCTATGTGGAACCTGCGGGGCGCGTCTCGAGGCCAGCGCGACATTGTGCGAAGAGTGCGCGAGTCGGCGGAGTCTCTCATGAGTGGTGGCTCGTGATTGGTGGCTGGTGAAATCGGATCGATAGCGAGCGACGCTCGCCGGCCTCCCTCCTTCACTAACCACCCGCAACCAGCCACCAACCCCCAAAAACGAGCCACCATATGCCCGATCAATCCGGTCCCCGCGGCCTTCTCACCCTCGTATGCTTGACGTGTGGCAACGAGAAGTTCTACGATCAATCTGTTCCTGCCACGGTATCTTGCGAGAGATGTGGTGGAACGGTATTCCGGAACTTTGCCACGCCCACGGAGCCAGACGAAGCGTCAATTGCTCAACTCGAGGATCAGGCTCGCAGCATCTCGTACGGTGATTCGTCGCCCGATACGACGCCCGGCGACGTTCGCGATCTCGACACGCGCTGACGGCGCGCGCGCTTCACACGAACGGCGGGGAGGCCGGTAATCGCTCTGCCCGCCTCCTCGTTCTTTCTGCACGCTCTCGTTCAGAGTCCGCTCGGCGCGGTGGGCGAAACGCTCAGGGTGACGCTGCTGCTCAAGCTGCTGCTCGCGACCCTGCTCGGCGGCGCGATCGGCTTCGAGCGTGAGGTCGCGGGAAAGCCCGCCGGCCTTCGTACGAACATACTCATCTGCGTCGGCGCCGCGCTTTTTACGCATCTGTCGATCAACATCGCGCAGATCGGCTTCACGCCGGACGGTCGCCCCTACGGCGACACGACGCGCATCGCAGCTCAGATCGTCTCGGGAATCGGCTTCCTTGGCGCGGGAGCGATCCTCCACGCGCACGGGGCCGTCGTCGGCCTAACGACGGCGGCAACGATATGGGTCGTCGCCGCCGTCGGCGCCGCGATCGGCTCTGGCGCGTACATTGAAGGCGTCGGCACGTCGGTGCTCATCATTCTCGTTCTCGTCGGACTGCGTCCGGTCGAGCGAAGGCTGTTGAGGCGCCGGCGCAAGGTAAACGCGACGGTACGCGTGCGGCGTGAGGCCCGCTTCGACAATATCGAAGACGTCATTCGGGGCTGCGGCCTGCATCTTTTCTCCAAGCGCACCTACGAGCACGAGTCCGATCGTGCGTTCGAGCTCGAGCTCATCGGCACCTCGAACCAGGTGGACGCCGTGATCGAGGAACTGCGGCGCCGCCAGGACATCATCAGCGTCTCGGTGGACTGAAATGCCGCTGCTCGTCGTCGACGGCAACGCGGCATCCCGGACATGGACGCTAACCCGCAAGGCCGAACAGCGTATCCGCAATGAAGCGCCTCCGGGGTGGGACATCTACTTCGTGCAAGCGCAGACGAGCTCCGACGGCGATGGGCCACGTGGATCGAGCGACGAAGTGATGCATGCCATCCCGAAGGCCGACGTGTATCTCGGATTCGGCATTCCGCGGCCGCTCTTCCTCGCCGCCGAACGATTGCGTTGGGTGCACTCGGCGGCTGCGGGCGTCGGCAACGCGCTCTACCCGGAAATGCGTGATGGCGGCATCCTGCTCACGAATTCGGCCGGGGTCCACGCGATACCGATCGCCGAGTACATCGTTGCGTCCGTCCTCTATTTCTTTCGTGGTCTGGACCTCGCCGTCGATCAACAGCGGCGCAGCGAATGGGACAAGCAGCGCTTCGTGGGCGAAGAGTCGCCTTTGCGGGAAGTCGGCGGAGCATGCGTACTCGTCATCGGCGCTGGTGGCATTGGCAGTGAGGCGGCGCGTCGTCTCGCCGCGCTCGGCGCGCGCTGCGTGGGTGTCAGACGCCGGCCGGCGCTCGGCGCGCCCCAGGGCTTCGATCGCGTCATCGGCTTCGATGCGATAGACGATGAGATCCCGAATGCCGACGCGATCGTCCTTGCCGCGCCGCTAACCGTTGCGACGCGCGGCATCCTCGACGCACGGCGGCTGAGCGCCATGAAACCGAGCTCGATCCTCGTGAATGTCGCGCGCGGCGCACTCGTTGACGAAGGCGAGTTGATCGCAAGACTGCGAGATGGCCGGTTACGCGGTGCGGCGCTCGACGTGTTCCAGGAGGAGCCACTGGCGTCCGATAGTCCGCTGTGGCAGCTTCGATCGGTGCTCGTGACACCGCACGTTTCACCGGTGTCGCCCGGCTGCTTCTGGGCACGAGAGCTCGATCTCTTTCTCGATAACTGGCGACGGTTCACGCGCGGCGAACCGCTGCGCAACCTCGTCGACAAGGACGCGGGCTACTGACGCTCGATCATCGCGGTGTTCTCATGAGGCATGCAATGCGCCTTGAAGGAGTGTTTGGTCCTGTCGTCACAAACTTCGATGCGAGAACGGGTGACCTGGATCGTGACGCGTTTGGCGCGAATGTCCGAGCTCACCTCGACGCCGGCATGAGCGGTATCGTCGTGACCGGATCGACGGGGGAAGCAGCACTGCTCGACGAAGGCGAGCGCATGGCACTCGTCGAGACGGCACGCGAGCTGATTCCGAGCGATCGACTGCTGATCGTCGGCACCGGAGCGGAGTCCACCCGCATGGCGCGTCGTTATGCATCGCTCGCCGCGGAACGTGGCGCCGATGCGGTGCTCGTTGTCGCGCCGCACTATTACGGCGCGAAGGCGATGAACAGCAGCGCGCTCCGCGCTCACTACTCCGCGATTGCCGACGAAAGCCGAGTTCCGGTGCTCTTGTACAACATTCCGAAGTACATGCACTTCGCGTTGCCGCCGCAACTCGTCGCCGAGCTGGCCCGGCACGAGAACATCGTCGGCATCAAGGACAGCTCCGGCGACCTGGAGCTGCTCGGCGGATATTTGCAGGCGCAGAGCGATAGCTTCTCCGTCCTCACGGGCAATGGCCAGACCTTCAGGCGAGCACTGGAGCTCGGTGCGCGGGGCGGAATTCTCGCTGTCGCCTTGTTCGCCGTGGGTCTCGCGCTCGAAGTTTATTCGGCGCTGGCCGAGGGCAGCGCTACGGCCGCGAGCCAGGCGCAGGACCGTCTCACGTCCCTCTCGGCGCGCATCGTCGGCGACATGGGCGTGCCCGGGGTGAAAGCGGCACTCGACCGTGTCGGACTGCGCGGCGGCCCGGTCCGCGCGCCCCTGCTCTCGCTCGGAAACGCGGAGCTGGCGGACGTCACGGAGCTCTTACGCGTCGCGGAGCTCTCGCACGCGGCCTGACCGCGGAGCGTTGTCGTGAGCGCCTGGAACGCGGCGACGCCTAACGATACAGAGCTCGGCGCCTTCGCGCGGAGTCACCTCCGGCGCCTCGCGCGAGCGCCACGCCCAACGTGCAGCGCCGCCGCGGCGGACGCGCGTCAGTACTGCAGCTTCACTCTCTCCTCGCTCGGCTTCCGAGTTCGAGAGATTCCCTTCGAGTACAGCGCGGCAGTGGGCGCATACGGCACACCGGCTGGCGGGGCGGCGCTGTGTCTCGTCATAATCGGCGCAGCCGGCGCAGCGTGGGGAAATCGCGCCTCGATGGCCCTCGTCGTGTTGATCGTCGGCGGACTCGGCGTGGCGCTAGGCGGCCGATGGCTCGCGGCCGATGGTGTGCTCTCGCTCCCCTTCATGCGGCGTCGCGGTGTAAACATCGAGGCGACGCGTGGGGAAAACGATCCCGACGTCTGGCTCGTCGCCCACGTCGACTCCAAGTCCCAGCCCGTTCCATTACTCGTTCGTGCCCTAGGAATCTTGCTGTTGGCGATCGGCTGGATCGCCGCCATCATGCTCGCCGTCGGGAACATGCTGGGACATGCGGCGCCCCATCTCTGGAGCGCGGTCGTCGTCATCGCCGTGGTGGGTGCTCTGCCAGTGCTCGGGTCGGTTGTCGGTACGCGCTCCGCCGGCGCGATCGACAATGCCTCCGGTGTCGCGACGGTGCTCGCCGCGGCCGCGGCGTCGCCCGAGGCAAATCTTGGAGTGCTCATCACCGATGCCGAGGAGATGGGGCTTGCCGGTGCACGGGCCTGGTGCGCCGAAACAACGCGACGGCGCGTCCCCGTACTCAATTGTGATGGCGTCGACGACGAGGGTCTGCTCACGCTGATGTGGACGCGCCCGCGGTCACTGCGAATTGAAAGCGTCGTACGTAGAGCGAGCCGGGATTTCGGAGCACTGCGTGTCATCCCGCTCGTTCCAGGAGTTCTCGTGGATGGCGTGGCATTCTCCGATGCCGGTTGGGAAAGCCTTACACTTAGTCGCGGCTCACTCGCGACGCTTCGCCGCATTCATACACGGGCCGACAACCTGGATCATCTCGAAGGACGCGATCTCTCTAGCGCGGCGCTCACGCTCGCACTCGCCGCGCACGCGCTCATGGAGCACTGATGGAAGTCATCATTCTCGCCGCGGTTCTGCTGCTAGCGCTCATCATGATCCCGTTCGGCATGCCGGGGACGCTGGTGATGTTCGCCGCGGCGCTCTGCTACAAGCTCCTCGTCCCGCAGGGCGGGATCGGCTGGGCGTCGGTCGTAATCGTTGGCATCCTGATGGCGATTGCCGAGGGTCTGGAGTGGACGCTCTCGGCGCGATTCGCCAAGAAGTACGGTGGCTCTCGTCGGGCAGGCTGGGGTGCGGTGATCGGCGGCATGGTGGGCGCGTTCATCGGCGTGCCGCTTCCGATCGTCGGGCCGATTATCGGGGCGTTCGCCGGCGCCTTCGTGGGAGCGTTCGTATTCGAGTACAGCCGAGGCAGTGGCGGAGGCACCGCGACGAAAGTGGCTTGGGGCGCGCTCATCGGCCGCGTTACAGCGGCCGCCGTGAAGATCGCTATCGGCTTGGTGATGGCCGTCTGGTTGCTGTTCGCTGCCCTCACGAGCGTGTGACCGGTGATCGGTCAACGGTGATCGGCGAATGGATGGTGAACGGCATCGATCGGTCACCGCCCGCCGCCCGCCGCCCGCCGCCGACCACTGCTAGATTCTCCCTCATGTTCAGCTCTAACACTCGTACGCTCGTCGTCGTCGGGGCGCAGTGGGGCGACGAAGGGAAGGGAAAGCTCGTCGACGTCCTCGCCGAAGGCGCCGATTGGGTCGTCCGGTATCAGGGCGGCGCGAACGCCGGCCACACCGTCCACATCGGCGACACGGCGTTCGTGCTGCATCAGATCCCGAGCGGCATTCTTCACTCGGGTGTGCGCTGCGCGATTGGCAACGGCGTCGTCCTCGATCCGGATACCCTGTTCACCGAGATCGACGGCCTCGTGCGCGACGGCGTGGACGTTGAGGGACGACTTTACGTGAGCGATCGCGCGCACCTCGTGCTGCCGTATCACAAGCTCGTCGATGCGGAAAGCGAGGCGAGCAAGGCGATCGGTACGACCGGCCGCGGTATCGGTCCCGCGTACGAGGACAAGATCGCCCGTCGTGGCGTGCGGGTGCTCGACCTGCGTCATCCTGATCGCCTTCGTCAGCTCGTGGAGCAGGGCGCGGCACACGCCGAGGCGCAATTGACGCGATTCGGCAGCAGCAAGCGCGTGAATTGCGCTGAGACGATTGCGATGCTCGAGCGCCTCGGCGAACGCCTGCTTCCGCTCGCCGAAGATGTTGGACTCGTTATGCACCGCGCTGTTCGGAGCGGCGCGGCGGTGCTCCTGGAAGGCGCGCAGGGCTCGCTTCTCGACATCGATCACGGCACCTATCCCTTCGTCACGTCGAGCAACACGACATCGGGCGGTGCAGCTGTCGGAGCGGGAATCGCGCCGACGGACATCGACGCCGTGCTTGGCGTCGTCAAGGCGTACACGACGCGTGTCGGAGCGGGTCCCTTGCCAACAGAGATGGACGACACGCTCGCCGGCCAGATTCGGTCGTTAGGCAACGAGTTCGGCGCGACCACGGGCCGTCCCCGCCGCTGCGGCTGGTTCGACGCTGTCGTCGTGCGTTACGCGGCGCGCATCAACGGTCTGACCGATCTCGCCGTCACCAAGCTTGACGTGCTGGATACCCTCGACAAGATCGCGATCTGTGTCGGCTACGAGTACGAGGGTGAGCTCCACGAGGAGTTCCCCGCTGACCTCACGGCGCAGGAGCGCGTCGTGCCGCGATACGAGTGGCTCGACGGCTGGCGAGAGTCCACCGCGGATTGCCGGCACATCGACGAGCTGCCCACTGCGGCCCGGCGCTATCTCGATCGGATGCAGGAGCTCGTCGAGACGCCGATTACGTACGTGAGCGTCGGTACGAAACGCGATCAAATCATCGGGAAGGGACTGGGGACGTCGCTTGTCTGACGTCGATGTGCTCATCGTAGGTGGCGGCCCATGCGGGCTCGCAGCAGCCGTCTCCGCGCAGCGCGCCGGGTTGCGTACGGTCGTCATCGAGTCCGAGATGGTCGTGAGCACGATCGCCCATTATCCGACTTACGTACGCTTCTTCTCGACTGCGGAGAAGCTCGGCATCGGCGACCTGCCTTTCATCATCTCCACGGAGAAGCCCACGCGCCGTGACGCGCTGGCGTATTATCGCGCCGCGGTCACGCATTTCGGGATTGCGGTACGGCAGTACGAGCGGGTCACCGCTATCGAGCGCGGTGATGACGAGCTCGTCGTCCACTCCCGTACCCGCGGGGGAACCGACCGTCGTACGAATGTTGGCGCGGTCATCGTCGCGACAGGCTATTTCGGCTCCCCGAACCGCCTTGGCGTTCCAGGCGAGACGCTGCCACACGTCACTCACGTATACCGCGAAGGGCACGAAGCCTTTGAGCAGCGAGTCGTTGTGGTCGGCGGCGGCAACTCGGCCGCTGAAGCCGCGCTCGATCTCTGGCGATCGGGAGCGCACGTCACTCTTGTCCATTTCGGCCCCACCTTCGACAAGCGCATCAAGCCCTGGGTGCAACCCGATTTCGAGAATCGCGTGAAGGAGGCTAGCATCCACGTTCGCTGGAACAGCCGCGTCGCGTCCATCGAACCAGATTCGGTTTGTATTCGCTCAACCGACGACGCCGGTCACAGTGAGCGGCTGCCAGCGAATCTGGTTTACGTGATGACGGGCTTTGCCCCGAATACGGATTTGTTGAAGCAGGTCGGCGTGCCGATCGATCCGACAACTGGCATCCCGGAGCATGACCCTGAAACGCTCGAGACGAGTGTGCCCGGCGTTTTCATCGCCGGTGTCGTCGTCGCGGGCTTCGATGCGAATAAGGTGTTCATCGAGAACGGCCGTTATCACGGCGACCGCATCGTCGCCCGCCTCCTCGGCCGCTCCGCCCCCCCTTCGCCCAAGCTCAGCGCGGAACTGGACACGTGACGAGGGGCTAGGGACTTAGGGGCTGGGAGGCGGTGACTGACTGCACGCCTCCATCGACACCATTACTTTCTTCAGACTAGCCGCTCTCCTAGCCCCTAGACCACCCCAGCCCCGCATCGGTCCCTTGTCTTCCGTTTCCGCCAACCCCGAAGTCCTCGAGAAACTCGTGTCGCTGTGCAAGCGGCGCGGCTTCATCTTCCAGTCCTCCGAGATCTACGGCGGCACGGGCTCGGTATGGGATTACGGCCCGTTAGGCGTCGAGCTGAAGAAGAATCTGAAGGATCGGTGGTGGCATTCGATGGTCCGCGCCCGAGATGATATCGAGGGGATCGACGCGGCTATTCTCATGCATCGCGAGGTGTGGGTGGCGAGCGGCCATGTCGCCGGCTTCACCGATCCGTTGGTCGATTGCCGCAATTGCAAGAAGCGATTTCGCGCCGACGATCCTCGCATCAAGGGAACGCCCGGCGCACCGGACGCGCAGTGTCCCGTCTGCGGGATGAAGGGCACGCTCTCGGAGCCGCGGCTGTTCAACCTCATGTTCCGGACGTTCATGGGGCCCGTCGAGGAATCGGCGGCCGAGATCTTTCTCCGGCCTGAGACGGCGCAGGGAATCTATGTGAACTTCCTGAATGTGCAGCAGGCCATGCGGCAGAAGGTGCCGTTCGGCATCGCGCAGATCGGCAAGGCCTTCCGCAATGAGATCACTCCCGGCAACTTCATCTTTAGAACTCGTGAATTCGAGCAGATGGAGATGCAATTCTTCGTCGAGCCGGGCACCGATATGACGTGGTTCGAGTACTGGAAGGAGCAGCGCATGGCGTGGCACCGCGGTCTTGGTCTCGCCGAGGAGCGGCTGCAGTTCCACCAGCACACGAAGGAGGAGCTGGCGCACTACGCGCGCGCTGCCTTCGATATCCAGTTCGATTTCGGTGGCACTCTGGGTTTCCAGGAGATCGAAGGCGTCCACAACCGCGGCGACTTTGATCTGACGCAGCATCAGAAGCACTCCGGCAAGAAGCTCGAGTACTTCGATCAGCCTAATAATCGACGATACGTGCCCCTCGTGGTGGAGACGTCGGTCGGCGCGGACCGGACGACACTCGCGCTGTTGGTGAATGCTTATCGCGAGGAACAGGTGCCCGGCGAGGAGGAGGGCCGTACTGTGTTGGCTCTCGCACCATCCCTCGCGCCGGTGAAGGCGGGTGTGTTCCCGCTCGTGAAGAAGGATGGCATGCCGGAGTTCGCCGAAAAGCTCTCCAAGGAGCTGCGCAGCTCGTTCCCGGTGTTTTACGACGAGTCCGGTGCAATCGGCCGCCGTTATCGTCGCCAGGATGAAGTCGGAACGCCTTTCTGCCTCACGATCGACGGCCAGACGATGCAGGATGGAACGGTGACGATCCGTGATCGCGACACGCTGCAGCAGGAGCGCGTGGCGGCCGATCGCGTCCGTTCGGTCATCGCCGAACGGATTGGGAGCTGACATGGCCGTAGCGAATACGACGTCACTTTCCATGGACCGCTTGCGGCGCGACGGCGAGCGTTTCATGGAGGAGCTGTCGCGTGAGTACTACCTTGCGCACTCGGGGCAGAAGTCTTCAGCGGAGCTGCAGCCGGTTTACGAGAAGTACGCGGCCATTCTGGGCCCCGATGCGCTGGCTATGACATTGGACCAGTTCCGCGGCGCGGCCCCGGACAGCGAGGCGCATCGCGGCCTACGGCTCCTCGCTGATTGGCTCGCGGAATCGCAGAGCGCCCGTGCCCTCGCATCACTCGACGAGCGAGAGATCAGCTGGGAAGGGAGCGCCGTCGTGCGGCTCGCCGACGGTCGCGAACTTGAGTATCAGCGGGTCGCCATCGAGCTCGCCAACACGGCCGATGTTCGCGAACGGCATGCGATCGACAGCGCCCGTGCGGCGCTCGTACAGCGCGAGCTGGCTCCTTTGCGACGGGAGCGCTTCCAGCGTGAACGCGACATCACCGAAGAGCTGGGAATCGGCGACGGCTACAACGCGACATTCGAGCTGTTGAGCGGCATCCATCTGAATGGCCTGCGTTCCGAGTGCGATGCTTTCCTTCGCGAAACGCAGTCGATGTGGGACGACGTGCTCCCCGAGTTCCTGCATGCGCGGTTAGGCATCACAAAAATCGAGGCGACTCGCGCCGACGCGCTGGCCCTGTTCCGGGCGAAGGAGTTCGATCGCTTCTTCCCGCCAACGTCGATGGAGACATCGATTCGCAAGCAGGTGCGGGAGATGGGCATCGACGCGACGGCGTCGGGCCGTGTCATCTTCGACACCGGAGACCGAGAGGGGAAGCGCTCGCGCGCCTTCTGCGCGCCCGTGCGCATCCCGAACGAGGTGTATCTGGTCATGCGGCCGCACGGCGGGCAAACCGACTGGAACACCTTCCTCCATGAGCTCGGGCACGCGCTGCACTTCGCCTACATGCGACCCGACCTGCAATACGAGTATCGCTGGCTTGGCGACAACTCGATCACCGAAGGCTACGCCATGCTCTTCGACCACCTGATGCAGGACGTCGGCTGGTTGAAGCGATATACGGAGCTCGGGCCCGCCAACCTCCGGAGCTTCCTCCGTGCCGTCGGGTTCGAGGAGCTTCATTTTCTCCGTCGCTATGCCGCGAAGCTCAGCTACGAGATCGAGCTTTATGGGGGTGGCGTGTCGTGGGACGCGCTGCCCGATCTCTACACCGACCGCCTAACGACGGCCACCGGCTTCCGCTACAGCCCAGCCGACGCGTTCGTGGACGTGGACCCGCACTTCTATGCCGCGCGTTACCTGCGCGCCTGGCAGCTGCAGGCGCTCCTGACAGAGACACTAGTCGACCGCTTCGACGCGGATTGGTGGCGCAATCCGCGTGCGGGACCTTGGATCTGCTCCGCCCTGTTCGGCGAGGGCCAGCGCGAGCTCGCCGGCGAGCAGGCGCAGAGGGTGGCCGGGAAGGAGATCTCCTTTGCTCCGTTGGTTCGAGCGGTGACGCGACTCCTGGAGTAGTTGCGCGACGGGTCGCCCTTTTCGGCTCGCCCTTCCCGGTTCACCCTTCCCGGCTCGTTCTTTGGTTAATGGTCTTGGACTCGGGTAGCAGCCAGTGGTCTCATCCCTTGATCGAGCAGGAATTCGCTCGCGCGTCCATTCGCCATCGTGAAGATCACCCGTGCTCCCGGCTGTCCCTTCACTGCGAACATGTCCGGTCCAACCGCGATCAGTTGGCCGTGCTGTCCGCGGGCCTCGAGCACCAGGTGGCCGTTTTCATCGACTACCTTCGCCGGAATTCGCGACGCGTCGGGATTCTGTAGCGAGTAGTTGCCCACATAGCGGGCACGCTGAGCGCTGTCGAGCGCGATCTCCTTCGGGGCCGACGGACCGTTAGTCAGCGGCAGGCCGAGCACCAGCCGCGCCGCATTCCGCGCCACGGCCTGCGACGGCGCCGGGCCGGTGTTCGCCAGAACTACGACGGTGAGGCTATCATCTGGATAGATCTCCTCATGGGAGATGAAGCCATTGATACCGCCGCCGTGGCCGACATTGCGATGTCCGCCGACGGTGTCGGGCGCCAGACCGAAGCCATACGGCATCGGCCGGTTGCTCGTGAGCTTGGCCGGTGTCGTCATCTGCGCGAGCGACTGCTGGGACACGACCTTTCCAGAGAAGAGCGCGTGCTCCCACTTCACCAGATCGCCGACCGTCGAGCAGAGCGATCCCGCGGCGAAGGGAAGGCCCATGTCGATGTACGACGCGTTCACGAGCTTCCCATGATCCGTCGCGTAGCCCTGCGCGCGATGCTTGATGAGGGGTGCCGTGGCGCAGTAGTACGTCGAGTGCAAGCCTAACGGCTCGAAGAGATGTTGGGCCAGGTAGTCGCCGTACTTCTGCCCGGTCACCTGCTCTATCAGCACGCCGAGCATGTAGTAGCCGGAATTGTTGTAATAGAAGCCGCTGCCCGGCGCGAACATCAGCGAATCCCTTCCGACCATGGCGAGCAGCGAGTCATGTGGCAGATCGAGCGTGATCACACGGCCGAAGCCTGGGATGTCGGTGTAGCTGGGAATGCCCGACGTATGATTGAGCAGATGCCGGACGAGAATGTGCTGGCCGCGCGTCGGAAAGTTGGGGAAGTACTTCGTGATGTCGTCGTCCAGGTTCACCTTGCCCTGCTCGACGAGCTGCATCACCGCCGCTGACGTGAACTGCTTTGTGATCGAACCGATGCGATACACCGTCGACGCCGTCGCCGGCACGTCGTTCTCCACGTCCGCGAGACCATAGCCCTTCATGACGACCGTATCGCGTCCCTTCACGACGGCGATCGACATCCCTGCAACTGGACCATTGCGTAATGCGGCAGTGGCCAGTGAGTCGATTTGCGAGACGATCGCCGCGCGAGACGTCTTCTGTGCTGCCGAGGCGCTGGAGACGGTCACAAGGAGAGTGGCCGTGAAGACCGCAGGGAAGCGAACTGCACGAAAATCGAACATCGAGGCGGGTCCGGTGTGGGTTCTCGATACGATGTAGCGATAGCGTCGTCATCGCCAGACACAGCCGGACGTGCAGTTACGCTGCGGTGCGTAACTACGGTCCAGCTCGATCGTCAAAACGACGACTATGGCCACCGTCCTTCTTGTCGACCAGGATCCGTCCGTTCGCGGCGTGCTCACGAAGGCGCTCGCTCGCTTCGGACATGACGCATTGACCGCGAGCGATGCAGCGGAGACGCTGCAGGCGCTTGGAGTCAATCACATAGATCTCGTCATCTGCGACTGGAACATGTCGGGGCAGGTCGATGGCCTCGAGCTGCTCCGACTGCTGCGCGAGGAAGACCGCGACGTCCCCGTGATCATGCTCACCGAGTTCGGCACCATCGAACACGCGGTGTCGGCGATGCGGGCTGGCGCCACGCACTACATCGCGAAGCCGTTCCAGAACGAGCAGCTCCAGCTCACCATCGATCAGGCGCTCGCCGTCGCGCGGTTGCGCGATGAGAATCGCGCGCTACTTCGGGAGCTGCAGGGCCGGCGCAGTGAACACGAGATCATCGGCGAGGGCCGAGCGATTCGCCAGCTACTCGATGGCGTCGCCTCGGCGGCCTCGAGCCGCGCGACGGTGCTGCTGCAAGGTGAGTCCGGCACCGGCAAAGAGCTTCTCGCTCGCGCGATCCACGCCCAGAGCGATCGGCGCGAGGGTCCGTTCATCCGCATGAACTGCGCGGCGCTTCCCGAAGGCCAGATCGAGAGCACGCTGTTCGGCCACGAAAAGGGTGCTGTCGGTGGATCGCCAAAGCGGTCGCTTGGCGCCCTCGAGCGCGCCAATGGCGGAACGCTGCTGCTCGACGAGATCGCCGAGCTTCCAGCGGATCTGCAGCCGAAGTTGCTGCGTGTTCTGCAAGAGCGGGAGTTCGAGCGCATTGGCGGCGCCGAGCCAGTAAAGGTCGACGTGCGCATCATCGCGACGACGAGCCGCAATCTCGAGGCTGAGGTCAACGCCGGTCGCTTCCGGCAGGACCTCTTCCATCGACTGAACGTTTTCCCGATCTCCATTCCGCCGCTGCGCGATCGCCGGGAGGACATTCCGGTGCTCGCCCAACGCTTCGCCGCTCGCGCAGCTGCCGAGGCAGGGAAGGAGATCACGGGCTTCGAGCCGGATGCGCTGGAGCTGCTGTGCGGCCACGAGTGGCCGGGCAACGTTAGGCAGCTGCAGAGCGCCGTCGAGCGTGCCGTGATTCTGAGCACCGAGCCGCTTCTCCGCGATCATCTGTTCGCATCGCTCCGCACGGGTGCGCCGCACGCGAATGGCGCCTCGCCCGCTGCATCGGCGCCGTCCACGAACGGCACCGGCGGCGCACACGTCCTCGAGCTCCCGTCGCTCGATCTGATGGAAGTGGAGCGACGCGTCATCGAGCAGGCACTTGCGCTCACCAAGGGTAACCGCACCCGTGCCGCGCACATGCTCGGCATCAACGTGCGCACCCTCCGCCGCAAACTGAATGGCGGCCGTGACGACAACGACGATGAGGTGCGTGGCCGGGTCGCTTAGGTAGAGTGTAGCGGGCTGAGGGTAGAGTGGTGAAGGCGGAACGGCCGGCGGCAAATGCCGTCGGCCTTCCTTATTCCAACCCTCTACCCACCACCCTCTCCCCTCTACCAGCTTTTCTCCATGCCGCCTGATTGGAATAGCGTTCGCCACGAAACGATCGAGCATCTGCAAGCGTTGATTCGTTTCAACACTACTAATCCTCCCGGCAACGAGCTATCGCTCGCGCGCTATCTGACGGACGTCCTCACGGCGGCTGGAATCGACTGTCAGCTCTTCGAGCCGGCGCCGCGGCGCGGGGCGGTCATCGCGCGGCTGCGTGGCGACGGTAGCGAGCGGCCGGTGCTGATGATGGCTCACATGGATGTCGTCGGCGTCGAGCCCGAGCATTGGTCCGTAGAACCATTCGCCGGTGAGATCCGCGACGGCTTCCTCTACGGCCGTGGCGCGATCGACGACAAGGGCATGCTTGCCGCGAACCTCATGACGATGCTGTTGCTCGCACGCGAGATAGTGGCGCGTCACGTCCAGCTTCGGCGCGACGTCATCTTCGCCGCAACCTCCGATGAAGAAGTCGCCGACGAATGGGGTATGGGATGGCTCATCGACAATCATCCGGACCTGGTGCGGGCCGAGTTCGCCCTCAACGAGGGCGGTCGAACAAGAATCCTCGATGGCAAGCCGCTGTATCTCGCCGTGCAGAGCGCGGAAAAGATTGCTCACGTCGTCCGTTTAACGGCGCACGGTCCGGGCGGTCACGCCTCGGTGCCGCTCGAGGACAACGCGGTCGTCCGCCTGGCTCGCGCCATTGCGGCTATTCAGTCGAATCCGCTCCCTGTTCGCCTGCTGCCCACGACGCGTGCCTTCTTTCGAGAGCTGAGCCGCGTCTGGCCAGTGGCTGCAGAGCGCGAGGCGATGGAGGACGTGGCGTCGGATAACTCCGCGCGCATCGATCGCGCTGCGCGCGCCTTGCGTCAGATCCCGCTGCTGGATGCAGTGCTGCGGACCACTGTGTCGCCGACAATGCTCGACGGTGGCGTCGCGCCTAACGTCATACCGACCAAGGTCTCTGCCACGCTCAATATTCGCACGCTGCCCGGCGATTCGATCGATGATGTCATCCGCACCCTGGGACGCAGCGTCGGTGATCCACTCGTCGATTTCACCATCATCGAGCGAGGCGAAGATTCGCCGAGCTGTGAGCTCTCGTCACCGCTCTTCCGCGCCATCGCCGACGCGACGCACGGGCTGGATCCCGCTTTGGCCGTCGTTCCCTTTCTCGGTACCGGCGCGACCGATAGCGCCCGCATGCGACGCTGGGGAGTCCAGACGTATGGCGTGCTCCCCTTTCCGATGGAGGAGTCCGACGAGGAGCGCATGCACGGCAACGACGAACGCATTCCGCTCGATTCGCTGGCGTTCGGAACGCGTCTCATCTACGAGACCATCCTCCGCGTGGCCGGGACCTAACGAGCATTACGCGTGCGGACGGTTGCAGCGGGAGGCTCGTCCCGAACAGGATAACTGGCTTAAGCCCGCGAGCGACACTACATTAGCCCCGTGTCTATGGCGAATGGTGGCGGAGTGACGACGTCCGAGCGTGTGAAGTCCAGCGCGCACGTCGACCCGGGAGTTCGTGAGCTCATCGCGGTACGCGAGATCGTTCACGCCTTTCTCACCGCCGACCGACCCGAAGACGTCTTCCAGTTTGCGCTGGACCGCGTCAGTCCCCTCGTTGGGGCCTCCTTCGCCTGCGTCTATCTCATCGACGGCGCGTCGGAACTGATGCGCCTCGGCGCGGTGCATAACTGGCCCGCGCAGTTCTCTCCCTTCCTCGGCGAGATGCGCGTCCGTCTCGGGTTCGGTCCCAGCGGTGAGGCAGCCAGCGAGCGACGGACCATCGAGGTGCCCGATGTCTTCGCCGACCCGACGCTCGAGGATTGGCAGGAAGTCGCGTCCGAGCTCGGCTTCCGCTCGCTCGTTGCTCTGCCGCTGCAGACCGGCCAGGCGGTGCTGGGCGCAGTCACTTTCTATTTCGCCGATGCCCATGGGCTGACCCAGGAGACTCGCAGCCTCCTGCGCATGGTCGCTGACCAGATGGCCGCGACGGCGGAGAAGGCACGCCTCATCGAAGAATTGCGTAGAGCCAATGGCGCGCTCGTCGAATCGAACGCCGAGCTCGAGCGGCAATACGTTGCTCTCCTCGAAGCGAGACGCATCAAGGACGAGTTCCTCTCCAACATCTCACACGAGCTGCGGACGCCACTCACGGCCGTGATCGGTTACATCTCGCTGATGCAGGAGGGCTTGGCGGGTCCGATCAACGACGAGCAGCAGAAAACGCTCGGTCAGGTGAAAAGCGCCAGCGAGCAGCTGCTCGGTCTCATCGGCGATCTGCTCGAGCTCACCACGCTCAAGCGCGGCGGACTGGAGGTCATCGTCAGCGGCTTCGATCCACATGAGCCGCTACAGATAGCCATCGACAACACCCAGGGGCGGCCGGAGGACGTTGCTCTCCGCGTCATCGAGCCGCGCCGCACCGAGACCGGCGACGGAGACCATCCGCCTCCGGCCCGGGTGATGTGGAGCGACAAGAAGAAGATCGCGAAGATCCTCGGAAGCCTCCTCAGCAACGCCTATAAGTTCACCCACGCCGGCGAAGTGCGGATCGAGCTCGAGGTGCTGGAGGACCGCGTCATCTACAGCGTACACGATACCGGCATCGGCATTCCTCCCGAGGCGCAGCGCTTCGTCTTCGACGAGTTCCGGCAGGTGGATGGCTCGATGACCCGCCGTTACGGCGGCTCTGGCCTGGGACTCGCGTTGGCGCGACGCCTGGCGAGATTACTGGGCGGCGACATCGTCCTCGTCTCCACGCCCGGTGTGGGCTCGACCTTCCGCGTCGAGATACCGCTGGCGTACGAACCTAACGAGGAGCCGGCGCTGGACGCCCATTGACCAGCAATTAGAACTCTCGAAATGGCACCCTCTCAACGCACGTTGCAGGAATGCACGACGACGCTCCCGCCGGGGGAAGTCCTCGCGCGCGCGAAGGCATTCTTTCCGCGCCGCTCGACGCTCTACGCTGCCTTTCTCGACGAGGAGGGGCCGACGTTCTGCACCTTCCGCGGCCAGGGCGGCGAGGAGCTGGTGATCGGCGTCGCGCCCGCGGACGGCGGCACCCGGGTCACTGGCTCGACCTATCTCTTCGACATGCAGGTCGCCCGCTTCTTCAGCACGCTGCCGGCGACGGTGCAATCATGACGCAGCCATTCGTCTCCCAGCTCCGGGCGCGGAGCTCGACGATTCGTCTTCTTCCGCAAGGCGCGCAGGGGATCACCATTCGCGTCGAGATGCCCGAAGTCTGGGACGCAGTTCGCATTGTGACCGCGGCCCGCGAGCCGCTTCTCACGATCAAGGTGCGCGCGCTCGAAGCGCTTTTTCCCGAAGCAGAGCTGCACAACGATTTCGTCCTCAAGTTCCGCGGCTGGGACATCCTCGACGAAGCCTCCCCTCTCGCCGATCTGGGCATCGAGAACGGCTCGATCCTGCTCCTTACTCATCGGCGGAGAAGGCCTGTCCGATAGGTGCCCGTTGCTCTCGTCTCCAATGCGGATTGCGGCCGACACGACACCGGCTGGGGCCACCCGGAGCACGTGGGCCGGCTGCGCGCGATTCCGAGGGCGCTGCGCGACATTCCGGAGCTCTTCCATGCACTCGTCCATGTCGAGGGCCGGCATGCGAGGGAAGACGAGTTGGCTCTGGCGCACGATCCTCGCTACGTCGAGCGAGTAAGGGCGATCGTGAACACCGGAGGCGGGCGGCTGGATCCGGACACCGTTGCGAGCCCTGGATCCTGGGACGCCGCCACCGCCGCGGCTGGCTGCGTTCTCGATGCCGTGGACATGGCGATGGACGGCCGCGCAGTCCGGAGCTTCTGTGCCGTGCGACCTCCGGGGCACCACGCTCTTCGCTCTCGGGCCATGGGTTTCTGCCTGTTCGGCAGCGTTGGCGTGGCGGCACGCTATGCCCGCGCGAAGCATGGTCTCGGTCGCGTCCTGATCGTCGACTGGGACGTACATCACGGGAATGGCACCCAGGCGCTCATCGAGGACGAGCCGAATATTCATTTTGTGTCCATGCACCAGTGGCCCTGGTATCCAGGGACCGGTGCTGCCGAGGATCGCGGCCCGTTTGGGACGGTCTGGAACGTGCCCATGGCTGCTGGGTTGGCTGCGGAGACGTATGTCTCGGCATTCCTGAGTGCCGTAGACTCCGCGACGAACGGCTGGGCACCCGATCTGGTGCTCGTGTCGGCGGGCTACGATTCGCTCGCCGGCGACCCGTTAGGCGGCTTTACACTGGATCTGGATGACGTGGACCGACTCACTCGTGAGATGGTCTCCCGTGCCGAAAGCTGGTGCCAGGGGCGCCTCGTGGCGGCCCTCGAGGGAGGTTACGTGCCGGAGCGGCTCGGCCACGCCTGCGTCGTCACGATGCAGGCGCTGGGGGCTAGGGAATAGCTCCCAGCCGAGCTTGATTTCGCAGCCTCCGGCAGCGCGACCTTTAGCGCCGGGTGATCGTCTTTATTTCGGCATACCGTGGGCTCCCGAACTGATCGCGCGAAGGGGATTTCGATGACGACGTCCGAGTCCGGACAAGGCAGGATGAACATCAGCGGCGACGGTCCGAGTGCCTAACGCGCTTCGATTGTACGGCATCACCGACGTCCAGCATCATGCTCAGGCGAAGCCGCCGGAGGGGACGGAAGTCCTTCCCTTCCGCGACCTTGCCGCGATCGTTGGGTCTACGGATTACAACGCCGCTCCACCCACGGGCGAGGTGATCGATCAGTACCGCCGAATCGTGGACGACGTGTTCTGCAAGGCGCCCATACTGCCGGCGCCCGTCGGCACGGTGTTCCGCTCGCGCGATACGCTGATGCGCTGGCTCGAGCTTCATTACGTCGCGCTCAGCGAGGCGCTGAACTTCGTCGAGGATCGAGCCGTCGCACGCGTGCACGTGGGTCGCGTGGATGGCAAAGCCGCAGACCGAGACACTGGCTCCGAGGTGGCCGCTGCCGCGGCGGACTCGTTGCGGCTGCTGCGCCGTCATGCAGTCGTCGCGGTGCCGCTCAAGTCGGAGCAGGTCACCGGCATCGTTCTCAGCTCCGCGTTCCTCGTGGACAAGGAGCTCTGGGACGACTTCGTCACCGCGGTCGACGATCAGCGTCACCGCAATCCTGGTCTCGCGCTCGATCTCAGCGGCCCCTGGCCGCCCTTCGACTTCGTTCGCATGCAGTTCGGGGGCTGAAGATGTTCTGCCCCGACTGCGGTACTTGGAACCGCGCGTCCGCCGCGGCGTGCACACGCTGCAGCAGCGGCCTCCCCGAGCTCGTTGCCGCGCCCTTCGAGCAGCCTGACGCCGAGCTGTCGAAGCTCCGTCGCGCCACCGGGAGCCGCTACCGCGTGCTCCGTCGCCTTGGTGGCGGCGGTATGGCGGACGTGTACTTCGCCGAGCAGGCGCTGCTCGCGCGCGGCGTGGTGATCAAGGTGCTGCACGCCCACCTCGGGAAAGACCCGGAAATCGCGGAGCGATTCCGTCGCGAGGCGGAGTCGGCGGCGCAGCTCTGCCACCCGCACATCTGCCCGATTCTCGACTACGGCGACGTAGACGGCGTGGTGTATACGGTGATGCCGTACTACGACGGAGGGTCGCTCGCAGACAAGGTGCAGAAGCAGGGAAGCGCGGACATGCTCCTCGTCGCCACGGCCGCGGCACAGGTGGCGTGTGGCCTCGACTACGCGCACCGCCGAGGGATCGTCCACCGTGACGTGAAGCCGGACAACGTGCTGTTCGACGAGGACGGCAACGCGATCATCACCGACTTCGGCATCGCGACGGCGCGCTTTCACGGCCGCCTAACGGCGAGCGGTCGCGCGATGGGCACGCCGCACTACATGTCGCCTGAGCAGGCGATGGGAAAGCTCATCGACGGCCGCAGCGACGTGTACGCGATGGGCATCATGCTCTACGAGTCGCTCGCTGGCTACCCGCCCTTCGACGGCGCCGACTCCTTCTCCGTCGGCTACAAGCAGGTCCACGAGAAGCCAGTCTCACTCGACGAAGCGAACAAGCGCGTTCCCGCTGCGCTCTCCGCGATCGTCATGAAGTGCCTCGAGAAGAGCCCAAGCGATCGTTATGCACGCGGCACCGAGCTCGCCGACGCATTGATCGCCTACATCGCGTCCTCCTCCGGGAACTCGAACTACTTCCGGATGGCCCGCGTGGCGAGGATGGCGAAGGGAGCGTAGCGCGGCGGGCGGCGGCGCTGTTCCCACGATTTGCTACTCTTACTTCAAACTGAGAGCTAACGTTCGAATTCTCTCCGCATCAATACTTCGGACTTGCTCTCGCGCACTTTGCGACGGATCGCGACCGGTAGCTCTCAGTTTGGGAGTACGAAAGTAGAAGTATGAAGTACCGCCGACTGCGCCCATCGCCCATCGCCCATCGCCCGCCGCCCGCCGCCCGCCGCCCGCTATAATTCCCGCATGAAGCTCACTCACGATACCCACACCGTTCACACGAAGCATCCATTCGTCATCGCTCGCGGCGGCTCGAGCGAATGGAAGCTCGTTCGCGTCCGTCTGGTCGATCGCGATGGCGTGGAAGGGTGGGGTGAAGCGGCGCCGAATCGCTTCTATGGGGAGACGACCGAGACCGTCATCGCCGCGCTCGCGAAGCTCGCTCCAGTTGTAGAACGGGTACTGGGCGAGGATCCCTTCGCGCTCGAGAATCTCGAGTCGGAGATGAACACGGCCATCCGGCTCAACGGCTCGGCGAAGTCCGCGATCAGCGCCGCGGCACATGATCTCGTGGGCAAGCGTCTCAATGTGCCCGTCTATCGCTTGTGGGGGCTGGATCCGTTCAAGGCACCCCTCTCGAGTTTCACGATTGGCATTCCGTCGACCGAGAAGGAGCTCGTGCAGCGCGTGGAAGAAGCGGAGTCCTATCCGGTGCTCAAGGTGAAGCTGGGCAGCGATCGCGACGCGGAGATCATTCGCGCCGTGCGTCGGGCCGCGCCTACCAAGGTGCTTCGTGTGGACGCCAATGCCGCGTGGACGACAAAGCACGCCTTGCGCATGATCGACATGCTCGTGGAGTACGGCATCGAGTTCGTCGAGCAGCCGCTCCCGGCGCACGATCTCGACGGCCTGCGCTTCGTGCGTGAGCGTTCGCCACTTCCGATCGTCGCCGATGAGTCATGCATCGTCGCGAGCGACGTCGCGAAGCTGGCTGGTGTGGTGGACGGCATCAACATCAAGCTGGCCAAGTGCGGTGGCCTGCGTGAAGCGCTCCGCATGATCGCAACGGCGCGGGCACACGGCATGATCGTTATGTGCGGCTGCATGATCGAGTCGAGCCTCGGCATCAGCGCCGCCGCGCACTTCGCGTCGCTGCTCGATCACGCCGATTTCGACGGCGCCGCGCTACTCGCCGACGATCCGTACGAAGGCGCCACAATCGAGCGGGGGCAAATCCGCATTCCAAACGCGCCTGGTCTGGGCGTGACCAGAAAAGCAATGGCTGTGGTGTAGCGCGCCACGCGCCACGCGCCACGCTATCTTCTGGCATGCTCGTCGACGTCGCCCTGCCACTGCCGCTCTTTCGGACGTTCACGTACGCGGTGGAAGGGCGACGTGAGCCGCTCGACGTTGGTACGCGCGTCCTCGTCCCGTTCCGCAATCGAAAGGAGATCGGCATCGTCGTGGGCGAGGGAACTGCCCGCGAAGGCATCACACCAAAGCCGATCGCCGCCGTTCCCGATGACGCGCCTGTGGTCGACGTCGCGATGCTCGCGTTATGCAAGTGGATTGCGCAGTATTACATCGTCCCCCTCGGGGTCGCGCTTCGCTGTGCGTTGCCGGCGGCGCTCAGCGGCGCCGATGCGCCCGTGCCGGCGCAGAAGACACGCCGTGTCGCGCGGATCACGCGTGAGCTACCGTCGCTGCTGCATCGCGACAACACCTTTGTCCGCGCCCCGCAGCAGCGCGCGCTCTTCGAGCTCATAGAGTCGTTAGGCGGGCGGGTCGCCGTCGAGCATCTCGTCGAGCGGCTCACCTTTTCGCCCTCCGTGCTCAAGGGTCTCGTCGCCCGCGGTCTCGTCGTCATCGAGCAGGACGTCGTGGCACGCGACCCATTCCAATCGCGGGCGACCGCGCCGTCAACCTCCCTCGTGCCCTCACCGGCCCAGCGAGCCGCCATCGATGCGCTCCGGGCTGGGAAGGCTGGCGAGACCTTTCTGCTGCACGGCATCACCGGCAGCGGCAAGACGCTCGTCTACATCGAGTTGCTGCGCGCCATCGTCAACGATCGCAATCAGAGTGCGATCGTGCTGGTCCCCGAGATCGCGCTCACGCCGCAGACGGTCGATCGCTTCCGCGCCGCGTTCGGCGACCGCGTCGCCGTCCTGCACAGCGCCCTGAGCGACGGTGAACGGTACGACGCGTGGCTAGCGCTCCAGCGCGGCGAGAAGCGCATTGCCGTCGGCGCTCGGTCGGCGATCTTCGCGCCGCTCACCGATCTGGGGGCGATCATCGTCGATGAGGAGCACGAGTCGAGCTACAAACAGGGCGAGGCGCCGCGCTATCATGCGCGCGAAGTGGCGATCGTCCGGGCGCGCACGGAGGGCGCCATCGTCGTCCTCGGCAGCGCCACCCCCAGTCTCGAGAGCTGGGTGAATGCGACGACGGGCAAGTACCATCTGCTCTCGCTCCCCGATCGTGTCGGCGGCGCGCGGCTCCCAGCTGTCGGCGTCGTGGACATTCGCGACGCTCAGAAGCCGAGGCCAAGCGGCGAGCCTAACGATCCATTCCGACGAGTCATCAGCGAGAAGCTCGAGAGCGCGCTGGCAGCGCGCCTCGGGCGAAACGAGCAGAGTATTCTGCTCCTCAATCGGCGGGGCTACGCTGCATTCGTGCAGTGCGGCGACTGCGGTGACGTGGCCGCTTGCCCGCACTGCTCGATCAGCCTCACGTACCATCGCACGCCCGAGCGGCTCATCTGCCATTACTGCCAGCATGCCGAGCCGCCGCGCACGCGCTGCGAGCGTTGCGGCGGAACGATGTTGCGCCAGAAGGGACTCGGCACCCAGCAGGTCGAGCGGTTGATCGCCGAGCGCTTCGCGGCAGCGCGCATCGCGCGCATGGACGTCGATACGACGAGCGCGAAATGGGCACACGCGGAGATCCTCGATCGCGTCGGTCGGCGTGAGGTCGACATCCTCCTCGGCACGCAGATGATCGCGAAGGGACTCGACTTCCCTAACGTCACACTCGTCGGTGTCGTCGATGCGGACGTGGGGATCAATTTGCCGGACTTCCGCGCCTCGGAGCGATCGTTCCAGCTTTTGAGCCAGGTGGCCGGCCGCGCCGGTCGCGGCCCGAAGGGCGGCGAGGTCATCATCCAGACGCGTGTTCCCTCCCACCACGCGGTTCGCTACGCGGTGGCGCACGACTATCACGCATTCGTGCGCACGGAGCTGGAGGGCCGCGAGAAGCCGATCTACCCCCCGTTCATTCGCATCGCCAACGTGGTCTTCAGTGGCACCATCGAGGCCGTGACGGCGCAGCTCGCACTCGACGGCGCGGTATGGCTGCAGCGTCTCGTTAGGCAATCGAAATCCGGCATTCAGATCATCGGGCCTGCGCCATGCGCTGTCGACCGGATCAAGAGGCGTTGGCGCTGGCACCTGCTGTTGAAGGCCGAAAAACCGGCCGAGCTCACAAAGCTCGCGCGCTATTTCGCCGAGCGCTTTCCGGTCCCGAAAACCGCCGATCTCCGCATCACGATCGACCGGGATCCGGTGGCTCTTCTTTGACTAGCGCTGTTTCACCAGCCGTTTCAGCGCGTATTCAGCCCGTTGCCGCGCCGATGCAGGGGCCGCTTGACGGTGAATCCCGATTTCCCCGCCGCACTCTTATCTTTTGACCGTGCCATTCTCTCGCCCTGACTTCAGCGGAGCCGGGTTCGCCTCGGCCCCCGACGCCAAGTTCGCTGCCGCGCCCGCGGATGGCGTGCTCCCCGAGGGCTTTTTCTCCACGACCAACCTCCCGACCTACGCCCACATCAAGGGCGAGTGGTTGATGCCTCGCGAGCCGCGCATGGACTCCGCGCTCGTCCTCGACCGCGACGGCACGCTCTGGGTGAAGGAAGGGCGCCGCGTGAAGAAGGGCGACCTCGTGGCCGTCGGCAAGGCGGAGGATGGAACCGAGGGGATCTACGTCCAGACAGACCTCATTGGCGCCGAGGGTGACGACGAGTTCAAGTTCATGACCTCGGAAGTTTCCCGCGAGAAGCCGATCGACTACGCGCTCATGGCCCAGCTCCTCGTCGACGAGCGCGAGCGTGGCGGCTATCCGGTATGGGTCACTGGCCCGGCACTCGTGCACTCGCGCGCGCGCAACGACATGAGCTGGTTCGTCGCCAACGGCTTCGTCGGCGCGTTGCTCGCGGGGAATGCCGTCGCCGTGCACGACATCGAGGCGTCGATTTTCGGCACCACGTTAGGCATGACCAATACCGGCGAGGCGACGAGCGGCGGGCACGGCCTGCACATGCGCGCGATCAACAAGGTCCGCGCCGCAGGGTCCATCGCTGACGCCGTGAAGCAGGGCATAATCAAGGACGGGATCATGTACTCGTGCGTCGTGCACGACATCCCGTTCGTCCTCACCGGCTCGATTCGCGACGATGGTCCGCTACCCGACGTCATTACCGATTCCATCGCCGGCCAGGACGCGATGAAGCGGCACACCACCAAGGCCACGATGGCCATCCTCATCGCGACGGCGCTCCATGCGATTGCCACCGGCAACATGCTCCCTGCCTTCGTTACCGAGCCTAACGGGAAGATGCGTGAGCTGCCGACGATTTGCGTGGACTCGTCGGAGTTCGTCGTCTCGAAGCTCAAGGATCGCGGCACGCACCAGGCGTTCGGCGTCGTCACCAACGCTCAGGATTTCATGCACATTCTGCGGCTGTACGTCGAGCGGGAGCTGGAGACCCGCGGCATCCGGGCGAGGGGACAGGGCGAGCACCGCACCGCGGTTGGTGCGCGGTGACGCGCTTCCTCGACCCGACGCGCGAGCGCTTTCTGATGGCGGTCGCCGCCTCGCTCCCGCCGGAGCGCCTCCTCGAACTGCACTTCTTCGCCCCGATTCGGCAGGGCGGCATCGAGAGTGGCGTGGCGGTCATCGCGGCGTATCCGGAGATCATTGCCGAGCCGATAATGGCCGACGCGCCCCCGGTTGAGGAACCCGAGGACGACGACCTGCCTGACGTCGAGCAGCAACTCTCCGCGCTCGCGGAGTTGCGAGATCCCGACGATCTGTCCGGTATCGACGATCTGCCTGACGAGCGACCTTCGTCGCCGCGCCGCTACACCGTCTACACGGCGAAGTACCGACTCGTCTTGAAAGGGCGGGACCGCGGCAAATGGGAGTCGAGTCTCGTCGCGGAAGCCGATGCGCCGCTCGTAACGGTCGAGACAGTTGTACGCGGCGTGCAACGGAGGTCGGGCGACGCCGACGAGCCGGAGCGCATGTCGGGCGACGAGGCGCGGGAATTCGTATTGGCGGCGTCTGGGGCGTCGCGCGCGGCGCTTGGCCGCTAGGCGTCCCGCGGCGCGCACCCCGCGCCCCGCGCCACGTACTTGCTCATCAGCTCCCGATGCAGATCGCGAGCATCTTCGAGCACGGCCTCTTCCAACCCCAATCCGCGCGGGGCAATGAGGAACGGGTGCAGCTGGCTTCCACCAGCCGCACCATGCGCCCCGATCTGATCGTCGAAACAGACAATCTCGTACCCGTCGTACGCGCCGAAGAGCACGAGATCTCCCGCGTTCGGCTGCTTCACGAGCCGCTCAACAGCCCGGGCGAGTACGGGCTCCGTACCATACGGCTCCAGCGGATTGGAGCCGATTACCTGTGCGACCTCGCCGTCGACGATGAACGCGCGCCCCCGCGCGCTCTCGACGCGCACGCCCTCGCCGTGGACGGTGCCAATGAGACCGATGCCGGGATGCGCGAGCAGCTCCGCGTAAAGCTGCGCGCGCCGTCGATCACGGGCGATCTCGGCGTAGGAAAGACGTTCCGGGACGTCCGCGTAGTACACGAGCGCCAGCGACGAGCTGTACGTCACGACGACGTCGTGCCGATCGTCCACCCGATACTTCTCGGGCAGAATCAGCTCGCGCACGCCGTAGTGTCGGCGCACCCAGTTCCCGACGCGTCGCAGCGCGCGTCGCACCGTGCGACGGCGCGGCGGCGTGCGCTGCGCTAGTGACTCCAGCAGGTTGGCGCCGACCTCGCCGTACTCGGAGATCGGGTTCTCGCTCGTGTGCGCGCTGATGCTGACACGACCGCGCCGCGCCGCATCGCCGTCGAGGATACGCTGCACCGTGCTGCCTAACGACTCACCGTAAAGTACCCGATAGCTCGCCGAGGGTGCCATCCCGTGGTCCGAGATGATGACGAGGTCGTAGTCTCGGCCCGCGGCACTGCGCATCATCCGTCGAATCGAACGGATGCGTGAGTCGGTGCGGCGCAGGTCGCGCAGCGCCTGCCAGCTCGATGGGCCGAAATGGTGCCCGAGCTCATCGTATTGCATGTACGTGCTGTAGATGACCGGCACGCCGAGGTACACGTCGAGCAGGATGGCCATCGACTGCAGCTCGCGCACGACGACATTGCTCAGGATGCGAATGAACGGGAACAAGCCTTCGCTATGGGTCCGCCGTCGTGCGAGCTCCCCGACCGTCCGCTCCCACTCCTCACGCAACCACTCCAGCACCGAGTAGATGACGATGATCGCCGCGCGAATCGGATGCAGCGCGATGAGCAACGCCATGCGCGTCCCGCCTAGCCTGCCGTACACGGACATGCGCTGCCTCGTCGCCACCGTGAACGCGACAGTCTGCGCATCCCCATCGAGCAGATTCACATAGCTCGAGCCGCCCGCCAGCGCACCCGGCGTGTGGATGCGATCACGTATGTACTGCACGCCCCGCGGGCTGTTGCAAGTCACCACAAAGCGCGACTGCTTGTCGTAGAAGCGAAAAGCTGGAATCCCATCGTTCTCGCCGTGAAAGATCCCCGCCTGGCAGTACGGCGTGGCCGCCGGCAAACCACAGAACCAGCGGCGCAGGACGTGATCTTCCTCGCGCACCATCTTCGTGATCGTCGGGCAGTACCCCAACTCGATAGCGCGTCGCAGCTCCGTGTACGCGAGTGCGTCGATCTGCAGCACGATCAGGCCGCGCCGGCCGTCGCGTGGTCGCCGCTCGCGGCGAAAGACGCGATATTTCAGCGCGTAGTAGAGCCGCAGTAGTCGGGTCCGTGCCGGTTCGCGCGGACGGATCACGCTCTCGCCACCGCTTTCGCCAGTCGTGCGCGGCGGCGCGGCGGCCGTGCCGGAGGAGGGAATGGAGTCTGTCTCGTTAGGTGTGTTGATCGCGTTCACCGCTGGGTTGCTGAGCTTCCTCTCGCCGTGCGTGCTGCCGCTCATTCCGAGTTACGTCACGTTCGTCACCGGCTTGAGCCTCGAGGATGTTCAGCATTCGCGAAAGACGGCGCTCATCCACGCGCTGCTCTTCGTCGTCGGCTTCACCCTGATCTTCCTTGCCCTCGGCGCGACGGCGACGGCGATCGGCCGCTTGCTGCTCGTCAATCGCCGCTGGATCAGCCGTATTGGTGGTGTGCTCGTCCTGTTGCTCGGTTTATACCTGCTCGGCGCCTTCAATATGCGCTTTCTAGCGCGCGAGCGCCGCATTCACATCAGCGACAAACCGCTCGGCTACCTCGGCACCATCCTCGTCGGCATTGCCTTCGGTGCCGGCTGGAGTCCCTGCATCGGCCCCATTCTCGGGGGCATACTGACTTACACCGCGACCCAGAGCGAGTTGCGCCGCGGCCTGCTGCTGCTCGGATCATATTCCCTGGGCCTCGCGATCCCCTTCGTCCTCGCCGCCGTCGCGGTCGAACGATTCATTGCCCTCTTCCAGCGCTACCGATCCAGGTTGATCTGGGTCGATCGCGCAGCCGGAGTCCTGCTGGTAATCGTTGGCGTCCTGATGATGACGAATTACATGACGGTGCTGACGGGGTATCTGCAGGCGCTCACCCCAGCCGTCCTCAGGAACCGGCTATAGGCGGAGGTCAGTTTCCGGCGCCGCTCAGCCACTCTTCCGCCCGTCTCAGTAACTCACGAGTAGGCACCGGCTTCAACAACACATCGGCGCAGCCTAACGCTGTACACCGCGCGACAATCGCCGGCTCGTCGTGTCCGGTGAGCGCGACCGCAACCCGCGGCTCGCGGTTTTCCTTGCGCAACTCCTCGAGGATCAGCAGGCCATTCCCGTCCGGCAGCGTCAGGTCGATGAGCATGAGGTCCGGTCGGTCGGCGCTCGCGACCGAGATCGCGTCCGCCACCGTTCCCACCGTCGACACTCGTCGTCCCGTCTGCTCGAACAGAACGCGCAGCGCCGCGCTCACCAGGTCGTTGTCTTCGACGATGAGCACATGCGCAACGCGCTCATCCTTGGGGGTACGGGATTGTGAAGAAGAATCGGCTGCCGGTTCCAAGTGCGCTCTCGACCCAGATCTGTCCGCCATGGAGCTCCACGAGCTTTCTCGCGATCGTCAATCCAAGTCCCGTGCCATGATGCGGACGCGACGGTGTTGCGTCGACCTGCGCGAACTCGCGGAAGATCAGATCGTGATGCTCCGGCGCAATGCCGACTCCGCTGTCGCCGACCTCGACGAGGAGCTCGAATCTATCGCTCCGGCTGCGCATGTTCGCCTTCAGCCAGACGCGACCGCCCGCGGGGGTGAAATCAATAGCGTTACCAAACAGGTTGCCGACGATATGCGTCACCTTCTCACGATCGGCGACAATCGGCGGAATAGACGGCTCGACATCCACGTCGAACTCGAGCCGCTTGCGCGCGAGCAGCGATTCGTTGAGCGACGACACCTGCTGCAGCACATCCGCGATCGCGAACGTCACCGGGACCACTGTGAGCTGATCGGCCGCGCCACGCGCGTAGGTCAGAATCTCGCCGACCTGCGAGAGCAGCTGCCTCCCACCACTGATGATCCCGTTGATGCTCTCCATCTGCCGGTCGGAGAGTGGGCCGAGTAGTCCGTCGCGCAGAATCTCCGCGTGCGTGATCACCGCCGTGAGGGGCGTGCGCAAGTCGTGCGAGATGTTGGCGAGGAACTGGGTCTTGAGCTGGTCGCGCGCGCGCAGGTCCGCGACCTCCTCGAGTGCAGCGCGAAGCTGCTGCTCGAGTGCGGCGACGCGATCGTCCGTCGCCGCCGTGGAGGGCGGCCCAACCAGCGACCCCGTTTTCGTTTCTACTCGGGTCATTCCGTCATTCCACCCTCGATGACTGGCTGCGCCAACTCGATTGCCTCGTCATCATCTTCGATTGCATCCTCGAGTTGCTGTCGGTTCAGGAGCGCCCAGTATCGTCCTCCGGCAGCGAGTAGCTCTTCGTGCCGGCCTTGCTCCACGATTTCACCACCCTCGAGCACCACGATCCAGCTCGCCTCTCGAATCGCGCTCACGCGGTGCGACGCGATAAGAGCCGTGCGTCCTGCCAGTGTCGTCCGAAGCGCATGCAGAATCTCGGCTTCGGTGTGAGTATCCACGGCCGAGAGCGCATCGTCGAGTAGCACGATGCTCGGACGCCGAGCCAGCGCACGGGCAAGGGCGGCACGCTGCTTCTGGCCGCCCGAGAGATTGATGCCCCGTTCGCCCAGCATGGTGTCGAAGCCGCCGGGAAACTCCTCGATTGTCTGCGCGAGCTGAGCGACTGCCGCCGCCCAGCGCCCCGCCTCATCTGATGATGCACCATAGGCGAGGTTACTGCCAATGGTATTGCTGAAAAGAAAACTCTCTTGGGGCACGTATCCGATTTCCGTGCGCAACGTCACGAGACTCAGCTCACGGATCGGTACGCCGTCGACGAGAATCTCTCCTTCCTGGGGGTCGTAGAGCCGCGGTACCAGATCCATCAACGCGCTTTTCCCGCTGCCCGTTGAGCCGACGATCCCGATGGTGGCCCCCGCCGGCGCGACGAACGATATATGCCGAAGCACCCAACGAGGATGCCCGTGGTCACTCGTTTCGGTGCCGGGATAGTAAAAACCGACGTTGCGGAACTCGATTGGCCGCCCAGCGCTCGGCTGCTTGTCCGGCAGCGCACGAGGACTTGCCGGCTCGGCTAGCGCCGACCTGGCGTCGAGAATGTCGAGCAACCGGGTCATCGACGCCGCGCCGCGCTGGAACAGGTTGATCACCCAGCCAAGTGCAATCAGCGGCCAGGTAAGCATGCCCAGGTAGAGACCGAAGGCCACGAACGATCCGACGCTGATGACCCCGCGGATGGTCAGCGCGCCGCCGAACCAGAGCACGGCGATCATACCCATCCCGGCGAGCAGCACGAACGCCGGATGCATCGCACCGTATAGCCTCGCCAGGCCCATGTTCTTCTCGAGGTACTCGTCGTTCATGCGGTCGAAGCGCTCGATCTCCGCCGCCTCCTGCCGGTATGCCCTAACGACGCGCACGCCGGCAAGATTCTCCTGCGCCAACGTCGTCAGCTCGCCGAAGTACTCCTGCACGGCCTCGAAGCGCTCGTGAATGCGCCGCCCCATCCAGATGCCGATCGCCGGCAGGAAAAGCATCGGCAGGATCGCGATCATTGTTAGGCGGCCATCGATGCGCAGCATGAACGCGAGCGCGAATGCGCCGCCGGCAATGGTGTTCGTCAGGTACATGATCGCCGGCCCGACCGCCATGCGAACGGCACTCAGGTCGTTCGTCATGCGCGCCATGAGATCGCCTGTCCGCGTCCGCGAGTAGTACGACGGATCGAGCGCCTCGAGCGCCGCGTAGAGCGCGTTGCGCATATCGTACTCGATCCATCGACTCACGCCGTTGAGCAGGTCTCGCATCCAGTAGCGCAGGACCCCAGCGAAGAGCGACAACGCGACCATCGCGAGCGCCAGTAGCCAGATGTTACGCAGTGCGACCCCAGCGCGTATTCCATCGAGCGCACGCTTGAGAAACAGCGGCACAACGCTGGCGAGCGCCGACGAAACGATCACCAGCGTAAGGCCGATGGCAACATTTCGTCTATAGGGGCGGTAATACGGGAGCAGCCGGAGGAGCGACCTCATACGGCTTGCCTTTCGAGACCGGATACGCTAGGACTAAGTTGTTGTACTTCCAATAGTTGGAAACTCAACACCACGTTAGGCCGCAATCGCAACAGGAGGGGGGATCGATGGCGAAATATATCGGCCGCTTTATAGCGCCGCTCGCGCTCGGAGCCGTTGTCGCGCTCGGCGCGTGCAAGACGGACAGCTCGAAGCAGGACACGGCGAGTGCACTCAATCGTGATACGTCGGCGCTCGGCCGCGATCTCGCAATGGCCAATCGTGACACGACGGCCCAACCGCAGCTGAAGGACGTGCCCGCCAATCCACCGGCTACGTCCGCGCCGACGAAAACGACGCCGCGCAGCACCTCGCGTTCGTCGAACGACCGCTCGTCCTCGCGGTCCAACGAGCCACGCACGACTGCCAGCGGCAACACCGTCACGCATCCCGCAGCGGGCGCGTCGAACAGCGGTGGTGCGGTTGGAACGATCGCGGCCGGTACCTCGCTCTCCCTGACGCCGACATCGACGGTGTGCACGAACACCAGCAAGGTTGGCGACAGGATCACGATGACGACGCAGAACGCCATCACCGGCTCCAACGGCGCGACGATTCCCGCTGGGGCGACCGTCACCATGACGGCCACGACACTCAAGCGCAGCGAGAACTCGAACGATCAGATCGTTATGGAGTTCGCCGTGAACTCGGTGAGCTTCGGCGGCAAGACGTATCCGCTCGATGCGAGCGTCGTGAACGCGCCGGTTCAGCGTGTGCGTAACGAGCCAAAGAGCAAGGATGCCCAGAAGGTCGCCATCGGCGCCGGTATCGGCGCGATTGCCGGCCAGATTCTTGGCAAGAACACGAAGTCGACGGTGATCGGCGGCGCAGTCGGCGCCGCAGCTGGTGCCGCCGCCGCCGCCACGACAGCGAACTACGAAGGCTGCATCCAGAACACGAGCACCGTGACGATCAAGCTGAACTCCCCAGCGCAGGTGCGCGTCGCCATGTAGGCGTGGCGCGTGGCGCGTGGCGCGTGGCGCGTGGCGCGTGGCGCGTGGCGCGTGGCGCGCTGTAACTGAACGAAGCGTTGATTTGGTGGTGAGCGGTTGAGTGACTCACACCAGATCAACGCTTCGTTCAGTTTTCGCCCGTCGCCCGTCGCCCGTCGCCCGTCGCCCGTCGCCCGTCGCCCGTCGCCCGTCGCCCGTCGCCCGTCGCCCGTCGCCCGTCGCCCGCGCCACTCACCACGCTACCGGCATTCCGGAGCTCCGCGGATCCGACATCCCCTCGTATCCTCCGCGCACCCTCATAATCGCGTTCACGAGGCCGATGCCGCCTGTCCACGAGACCGCATAGCCCATTGCGCGCAACGAGTCCATGACGGCCGGCTCGACACCGTTGCGCTCGATACGCAGCGTGTCCGGGAGCGCCTGGTGATGCAGCCGCGGCGCGCTCATCGCGTCGGACAGGATCATGTGGTTGTCGAGCACGTTCAGGATCACCTGCGACGTACTCGTTATGATCCGCGGTCCGCCCCGGCTGCCCACCACCAGCAGCAGTGAGCCGTCGCGATCGAGCACGATCGTCGGGGACATTGCGCTGAGCATGCGCTTGCCCGGCTGGATCGCGTTCGCCTCGCCCTGCACGAGGCCGAACATGTTCGGCTTGCCTGGCTGCGCGGCGAAATCGTCCATCTCGTCGTTGAGGAAGAAACCGGCCGCGCTGACATACACGCCAGATCCGTAGAGCGCGTTGAGCGTCGTCGTCGTGGCCACGGCATTGCCGGCACTGTCGACGACAGAGTAGTGGGTCGTTTCCGTTCCTTCGTGGCGTATCGGCTGGGGATCGCCGGGGCGCATGCTCTCCATATTCTGTTCGACGCCCGCTGTCGGCGTCGCGTGCGCCGGCTGAATCGTGGCGCGCAGCCGCGCCGCATATTGCTTGTCAGTCAGTCGTGTGATGGGTACGGGATAGAATGCCGGGTCGGCGAGCTGCGAGTTCCGATCGACGAATGCACGCTGATACGCATCGCTGAGGAGATGGACGTACCGCGTGCTGCCGAACGGCGACAGCGAATCGAACCCTTCCAGGATGTTGAGCGTTTCTGTAATCGTGACGCCCCCCGACGACGACGGCGGCATCGTGAACAGCGTGTAGCCGCGATACGTCGACCGAACCGGCTCACGCCACACAGCGGCGTAACGATCCAGGTCCGCCGTTGTGATGATGCCGCCGTCGCGGCGCATCTCGTCGGCGACTGCCTGCGCCGTCTCGCCATGATAGAACCCGGCGGCTCCCTGCTCGGCGATACGACGGAGCGTGCGCGCGAGCGTGGGCTGGCGGAGGCGCGTGCCAGGAGCGGGCGCCTCGCCATTGGGGAGGAATACGTCCTTGCCGCCGAATTGCTCGATGAGCGCGGCGTTGTTCGTCACCGAGCGCGTGAAAGCGCTGTCGACGACGAATCCTTCCTCCGCATAACGAATCGCCGGCGCCATGACCGCCGCGAGGGACATCGTCCCATATTTCGCGAGCGCTGCCGTTAGGCCCGCGACCGCGCCGGGAACTCCCGACGCGAGTGGACCGACGATGCTCTTGTTGGTGAGATTGCCGTTGGCGTCCAAATACATGTTGCGTGTCGCCGCGAGCGGAGCGATCTCGCGGTAGTCGAGCACGGCGGCACGCCCGTCGGCCATGTGAATCACCATATATCCGCCGCCACCGATATTACCCGCCTCCGGATACACGACCGCCAGCGCGAATCCCACGGCAACCGCTGCGTCGACAGCGTTGCCACCACGCCGCATGATCTCCAGCCCGGCCTGTCCCGCAAGCGGCGCGTCGCTCGCCACCATACCATGCGTCCCGAACACGGCTCGCCGTCCCGCCTTGAAAGGCCACGCCGCCGGAAAGACAGCCGGCCGTCGATCGCCCGCGTACACCGCGCCGCCGAGACTCGGTGCGCGACTCGGCGATCCGACGTCAGTCGCCGCCGGCGACGAAGACGGCAGCTGCGCGGAATGACAAGCAGAGATCGTAATCGCGGCGAGCGCGGCTAGGAAAAGATGTCTTTTCATTGTGATGCGCCTCGGAGCATGCAGTGCAGGGAATCTACTCGCGAGCGCACCAGCAATCACTCAGTCCGTGGATGGCTCCTCTCGACGCAAGCATCAACGATTTGAACTGCCGTGGAAACTGCCGGACACGGCGCGGAGCTCCGCGGATTGCTCCGCGACTCGGATGACTCCTCGCGCCACGAGCCCGGATTCTTTGACGACGGCACACCTCTTTGAGTCGGGGCACCTCTCTTGGCAGAGTCGACCGTCGTTAGGGTCTCCCTCCGTGACCTCTGTGATCTCTGTGGTTTGTAACTTCCCAAGTCTTCGTTGAGCACCGGTCCTCGACTCGCACCCCGAAGTCGAGGCGCGTGCCGTTGTCAACAAGCCGGGTCGTGGCGAGCGGAGATGAAGAGGTACATGGAGCAGACCGGCGGCGTTTCCGCGCCGTGTCCGCGGCACCCGCGGCCGTTCAACTCGTTGACGCCTGCCTCGAGAGGAGCTATCGACAGTCCTGGGATGTTTGCGATGAGTCCCGCCCACTGGTATTGCCTGCCAACCGGGCTTTATTACGCACCGTGCCACCAAGAATTGTCGACCCTCGCATAACCGAAAAGCGCAACCCGCGCAGTGCGAACATCGATCTCGCCTCGCCACTCGAGATCGTCGACCTCATCGCCGCCGAGGACGCGGGAGTACCGGAGGCGGTGCACTCCCAGCGCCAAGAGATCGCGCGTGCGATGGAGGAAGCCGAAGCAACCTTTCGTCGCGGCGGACGCCTTTTCTATGTCGGCGCCGGGACTTCGGGACGCCTGGGCGTGCTCGACGCATCGGAGATGCCGCCGACGTATGGCACCGATCCTGACATGGTGCAGGGCATCATCGCCGGTGGCTACAAGGCGCTCACACGCTCGCAGGAGGGAGCCGAGGATCGGCTCGAGTCGGCCGTCGAGGATCTGCAGGGGCAGGGCGTACGCGGCGGGGACTTCGTGATCGGCATCGC
>Ga0070713_100000156_pt1 | contig 46033 bp, 46 predicted proteins | sample LARL82metaG_FD_65465 | JGI IMG/M metagenome (GOLD analysis project Ga0070713, IMG submission 65465) | Corn, switchgrass and miscanthus rhizosphere microbial communities from Kellogg Biological Station, Michigan, USA - LAR L8-2 metaG | ecosystem: Host-associated > Plants > Roots > Rhizosphere ... | reverse complement strand
GAGGGAGCGAGCAGGATGCGTGCGGTGAGGGCAGCGTACCCGCGGACACCCTTGATCGCGATCTCCGGGCAGTTCCGGTCAGGGCTCGCTGGGCCGTGCACCGCCGCCGCGGAGCTTGGCGTTCGCGAGGTGATCGCCAAGCCGTTCGCGCGGCGCGACCTGCTCGCGGCAGTGTTCGCCGTGATCGGCGCCGCACGTTGATCCCGCACCGCCCGCATCCGACTCAACCACCCGCCTCCGACCCGCGGGCCGCGGGGTCGGCACGCGCGACCAGACTTCGATTCTGGATTGTTGCCGTAGGCGCGCTGGTCATCACTGCGCTTGCCGGCTCCTCGGCCTACGATGTGTGGCGCTCGTACCACCAGGACATTTCCGCGACCCACCGCGAGCTAGGCAACATGGCGAAGACGCTGGCGGAACAGGCTGAGGGGAGCCTGCAGCTTCCGGACCTGCTGCTTCGTGAGACCGTTGCATGGTACGAGCACGAACGCCCCGCGCCGAGCGCCGCCGCGGACGCCCGGCTGGCAACTCGGGCGACAGGCTTGCCTCAGGTGCGCGAGGTCAGAATCCTCGACGAGCAGGGCATTCCGCGCTTTCGATCGCGAGCGCTTCCGGGGGACTCGGCCACGCTGTCGGACCGGCCCTATTTCATCGCGCACCGCGACCAGGCTCATCTCGGCGTGATCCTGAGCGATCCGCTGATTACCCAAATCGAGCATCGCGCCGCCATCGTAATGTCGCGGCGCCTGAACAAGCCGGACGGGAGCTTCGACGGCATCGTGCAGGCGGTGGTCGACCTCGAGGAGTTTCAGGGCATCTATCAGGCCATCGATCTCGGCCAGGGCAGTGCCATAAGCCTCTTGCGCGATGATGGCACGCTCTTCGTTCGTCAACCACCCATGCCACAGGTCGTGGGCCGAAAGTTTCCCGAGATGGTCACGCCGCCTTCCGACCCCTCTGGTCTCGTTATGCACAGCATGGATCAACAGCCGCGTTTCGTCGGCATCGCGAACGTTCGCGATTTTCCACTGGTGGTCACGGTGAGCCGCGACAAGAACACCGTGTTGCAGCGTTGGCGTGACGAAGCCTGGCAAGTCGGGGCACGGACGCTGGTCCTCGTGCTGCTCGGTGCCGCGGCGATCGTCGCGCTGGTGTACCAGCTCAGGCGCGTCGAAGCAGGCCAGCGGGCGCTGCAGCTCAGCGAAGAGCGCTATGCGCTGGCCATGGAGGGCGCGAATGAAGGTCATTTCGACTGGAATTTCGAGGACGGGTCTTCCTTCCTTTCTAAGAAAATGAAGCTGCTGCACGGCCGCAGCGCGGACGCGGTGGTCACGACGCGAAAGGCGTGGATGGCCGCGGTCGAAGTCCACCCCGACGACGTCGCCGGGAGGGAAGCCGCGGAGCGCGATCATTTCGAGGGACGGACCGATCGGTATGAAACCGAATACCGCGTTCGGCATCCGGATGGCGAATGGCACTGGCTGCAGGTGCGTGGACGCTGCATGCGCGATGCATCCGGCAAGGTGCATCGCTTCGCAGGTTCGACCATCGACATCACCGCGCGCAAGAACGCCGAGGCCGAGAAGGAACGGCTCGAAACTCAGCTTCGCCAATCGCAGAAGCTGGAAGCGATGGGAACGCTCGCAGGCGGCATCGCGCACGACTTCAACAATATTCTGGGCGCGATCCTCGGTTACGGTGAGCTTGCGCAAAAGGCAACGGTCGAAGGCAGCGTCGTGCGCCGCTACCTCGACAACGTGATGCACGCCGGCGGCCGTGCCAAGGCGCTCGTCGAGCGCATCCTCGCGTTCAGCCGCAGCGGCGTAGGCGAACGTGGCCCGATCAACGTACAAGCGGTGATCGAGGAAACCCTCGAGCTGCTGGCCGCTTCGCTTCCTCCAGGTACAAGACTTGCGAAACGACTCGGGGCCGGCGGCGCGGCGATTGTGGGCGACGCGACCCAGCTTCACCAGGTGGCAATGAATCTGTGCACCAACGCCCTGCAGGCGATGAAGGAAGGTGGGGTGCTCGAGGTGGTCCTCGATCGGGTGGATGTGACGCACGACCGCAGGGTGTCGCACGGCAACCTCGTCGTGAGTCCGTACGTGCGGCTATGCGTGAGCGACACTGGCAGTGGAATTCCGCCGCAGGTCCTCGATCGGATGTTCGATCCCTTTTTCACCACCAAGGGCGTTGGCGAGGGAACCGGCCTGGGTCTGTCGCTGGTGCATGGCATCGTGGCAGATCTGGGTGGTGCGATCGACGTTCGCACGAGCGTTGGCCAAGGCACGACTTTCACCGTCTGGTTACCGATTGTCGGCGAAGCGACCGCCCCTTCAACTGCAGACGCCAGGGAATTGCCGCACGGCGACGGTCAAACAGTGATGATCGTCGACGACGAGAAACCGCTGGTGGCGCTGGGCGAAGAAATCCTGGCCGAGCTCGGTTACGAGCCCATCGGCTTCAGCTCTAGCTTGGCCGCGCTGGCAGCGTTCCGCGCAGCGCCACTGCGCTTCGATATCGTCCTGACCGACGAGACAATGCCCGAACTCGTCGGCACCGATCTCGCCCGTGATATTCGCTTGCTTCGCCCCGACATCCCGATCGTGCTGATGAGCGGGTACAGCGGTGCGTCACTGCATGAGCGCGCCCGCGCAGTCGGGATTCGGGAAATCCTGCGCAAGCCGCTGCAAAGCAAGGACATCGCCGAGTGCTTCGGGCGCGTCTTGCATTGACCTAGGCGACGCCGACCGCGATGCCTCGATTTCAGCTGTAACGGCGCCATCGGTCCTTGAAATCGTCCGGCGTCGATGCCTTCGTACGATAGCCCCATGTTGCCGTACCGATATGCAAATCAATTCGCAAAAGGAGCCGACAGAATGAGCAATTCAAGCAAGACTACCCGGGCAGCGCGCGGAGTTTCTCGGGCCCTGTGCATGGGATTGTTGCTGTTGACCTGCTGCGCCGCCTCAGCGCAGAACGCAGACCTTCGCGTTCGCAACATTGTCCTGGTTCACGGTGCCTGGGCGGATGGTTCCGGCTGGAGGGGCGTTTACGACATCCTTGCCAGGGACGGCTACAACGTCAGCATCGTCCAGGTTCCGGAGACGTCCTTTGCAGCAGATGTGGCGGCGACCAAGCGTGTCCTTGCTCAGCAAACGGGACCGTGCATTCTTGTCGCTCATAGCTACGGGGGAGCCGTAATTACAGAGGCCGGGACGGATCCATCGGTTGCCGGATTGGTCTACGTCGCAGCCCACATGCCGGACGCAGGAGAGAGTGAGGCTGACGAAGGAAAACGCTTCCCCAGTGACCTCAGCAAATCCAGTGCGATTATGAGGACGCCCGACGGTTTCACTTACCTGGACCCTGCGCAGTTTCATGAATACTTCGCAGCCGATCTGCCCGCTGCGCAGGCTGCTTTCATGGCGCGATCGCAGGTGCTCAACCTCGCTGACAACTTCAAGGCGGTCATTTCTTCGCCGGCGTGGAGAGTCAAGCCGAGCTGGATGCTGATAGCTGGAAAGGACCGAACCATCAACCCCGACCTCGAGCGGTGGTATGCGGCACGAGCCAACAGCCATAAGGTCGAAGTCCCGGGCGCCAGTCACTCGGTCTACGTCTCCAGGCCGAAGGAAGTGGCAGCGGTGATCGAAGAAGCTGCATCGCACGCTCGCGATAAGACGCTGTAAGGGGACCGTGTGAATCGCCATGGGAAGCGCGTCGTGAAGGACCTCCGATGATTGGGTCAATACACGCTTGGTCGACGATCGCGAGTGTTTTTCTTGCTTCATCGGTGGAAGCGGTCGAGGCGCTGACAGTGGTCCTGGCGGTGGGTGTCACTCGCGGATGGCGATCCGCATTGCGGGCACGGTAGCAGCGCTCGGCCGGCGTGATAGATCTTCGCGACGAAGCATCGGCTTACCAGAAGGAAATCCTCGCGTTGGGCGCCAACAGCACGCACCTGCCGCGGAACTCGTCTACCCGATGGGACGCCGTCGGCATTGTCGCCGCATTCAAGGCGGTGACGCTGGAAGGCGTCGAAGTGATCGTCATCGGCCTCGGAGCGGTGCGTGGCCTGCTCGTCGAAGCCAGCCTGGGCGCGCTTGCCGCGTGCTTGCTGGTTGCCGGTGCAGGAGCGGTGTTGCGCCAGCCCCTCGCCCGCGTGCCCGAGAACACGCTGAAGCTGACCGTCGGGATACTGATGTCGGCATTCGACTTGTTCTGGTTCGGAGAAGGCGTCGGTCTGCAGTGGCCCTTCGGTGATGCCGCGATTCTGGGACTGATGGCCATGCTCGCAGTCGCGTCGTGGCTGGGCATCAGAGTGGCCGCGCAATTCGGCGAATCTGGCAAGCGCCTCGCAACCGGGGAAGGCAGCGCATGAACATACTCGGGCGCACCCTGCGAGGCCTGCTCGGTCTTTTCATCGACGATGGCAAGCTGGCGCTGACCAACATCGGCGTACTCTTCGTGACACGCTTGCTTACCCGTCTCGATTCGCTCGACGGATCGCTCGCGATGGTGTTGCTGGTCGCAGGGAGCTTCGGTGCGCTTCTCGCGAACGTAATTCACGCCGGGTCAGCAACGAAGCATTAGCCAACGCAGACCGGTGCTCGATCTTGTTTCAATTGTAGCGAAGGGCAAATTTTTGGCGGCCGCCGGTGTCTATTCATTTCGTGAGAGGGAAGGTCCATTCGAAGAATGAGTTGCCTATTCGAATGCACCGAGACTTCCAGCTAAATGAATTGGAGCCATCAAGTGAACAGAATCGCCGTAGCAGTTATTGCGACCGCGCTCTTGACGGCATCAGGTGTTGTCGCTGCGGACGCTTGGAACAGTAGCCACGCTCCGATGCGCACCGGCATCCAGGAGAGATACGATGGGCAAGCTTCGCAGGGACGGGCAGCGCCCGTCCAACGAACGAGAGAGCACGGAGCGTACGCGACTCATCGACACAGGGTCGCCGCGATCGTGTTTGTTCCAGCGCTTGGACCGGTGCCGTACTATTACGCTCCTGCCGCACCGTCTTACGTCGATCAGGATCCGCCCGACGATGCCTACCGCGAACCGAGCGGGTTCTACTACTGGTGTCCGGATCCGTCCGGTTACTACCCTGATCAGCCCGATTGTCCGATGGGTTGGCGGTTGGTGGCCCCATGATGCTGAAATTCACCTCATCGGATCGCTCAGTACAGCGTCGTGAGCAGCGTCCATCAATTGCCTGCGAGCGCCCTCCGGCATTCGAGCATCGATCCTGCCGGCGATGTCTTCGACGGCGCTACGCTCGGGGGCGCGCTCGATTATCTCGCGGGTTAGAACCGACTGCGCGTAACCCGCTATTCGCGCCGCATCCTCCACGCGTCCTTCCGCCAACGTGATCGACGCAAGCTTAACGAACGCTCCGCATGCAGCATTGCACTGCCTCATCACGCGCAATCCTTCGCGCCCGGTCGGCGCTCATTTTTCTTGAGACGTTCAGCTAGCGCGCCCCAGCCTCGCTGGCAACGCGCTGGACGAATGCGCTCAGCACGTCGGCACTGACGTCGGAGACGGCGAGCCAATCCATTCCGGATCCCGTGGCATGCGCGACGTTGAAGCCACGCACCGCGCGCAATGCCGACGGTGCATGTGCCAGCTCGGGTCTGACGAAGACATCGATCGTGTGCAGCCTGTAGCGGTAGACGAGCGTGGCGACGCGTTGCCCCTCCAGCGTATCGACCCTGCCCCCGATCAGCGTGAAGCCTTCGCTGGCAAAGTCCTTCACCGGAGGCGAATAGTCGAGGCGCGCCGAGAGCCACGGCTTCACCGTGTGCTGGTCCGACGATGCGACCTGGATAAGATGGTCGTTGAGCGTCGCGCGCACGTGGGTTTGGACCGCCTCGACCGCGACGTCCTCGTTGGCGCGCCAATCGACGACCGACGTGCCGATGACCCATGCGAGCATCGTTGCCGCGCAGCCGGCCAGTGCGCCGCCCGTGAGCCAGCGCCAGCGATCGCGCTCCGGGCGCGGGCGCGGCGTCTCGGCGGCGCTCTGGGCGACCAGTGCCCGCACCCGCTCGCGCAGCGCCGACGGCGCCTGCAAATACGGTACCTCGGCGCGAATCCGCGCGCGCAGCGCCAGCACCTCCTGGTGCTTCGCCGCGCACGCCGCGCAGCTTCGCAGATGTTGCTCGATCGACCGCCCTTGGGCGCTATCGACTTCGCCGTCCGCGTATGCCGCGATCAATGATCCAGCTTCGTTGCAAATCATCGTGCACCTCCGGCCGCACGGCCGTGGATTGCGCGCAAGAGCGGCGAGCGTTGCAGTAGCCCGCGCGCACGCGCAAGTCGAGACATCACCGTACCCACGGGAATGTCGACGATACGGGCTATTTCCTTGTACGAGAGCTCTTCGAGCTCGCGCAGGATCAATACCTCTCGAAAAACCAGCGGCAACTCGGCCATTGCTTCGGAGAGCGATCGCGACTCCGCGCTTCGCAGGGCCGCTTGCTCGGGGTCCGTCGCCAATTCGTCGACCGCCATCTCGATCGCCGTGCCGTCGTCCTTGACGATCTCCGTGGGACGGTTGCGCCTGCACCAGTCGTAAAAGGTGTGGCGCACGATCGTCAGGAACCACCCCTTCGCATCACCGTCTCGCAGCGATCCGACGTACCTGAGCGCACGCAGACTGGCGTCCTGAACCACGTCCTCGGCGTCGTTGACGTTGCCGGACAGCCAACGCGCCAGATTGTAGCCGGCGTCGAGATGCGGCAGGACTAGCGCTTCGAATCGCGTGTGCTCAGTCAAGCGAACCTCCCTCAATACTCACCCTACTGCGATGCGGGCCGATTTATTCCCCGACGCTCCCGGCCGTCGCGAACCGACCCAGGAACGTCTCCTTGCCGGGCGCCTCCGCGACCTTGACTTTCGCGGCCACTGCCCGCCCGATGCTCCCAAAGCCGTCCGGACGCGTCCACACGGCCAGCGTGGACGACGACAGCATCTGGATCTCATGCTCGGTCAAGCCATTCGGATGGCTTTGGCGCCACGAGGGATCGGCCGAGACGCTGGCCAGGATCGGAGGATTGAATTGCGATGCGGATGCCGAAAGTCCTGATGCCGACAGCGCCTGCAGATCTGCCTCGGGCAGGCCGTTCGGGTGGCTACGGCGCCACGACGGGTCGCTGGCCGCATTACCGGCAAAGGATCCATTGAATCCTGAACTTCCGGCGTTGTAACCATTGTTGAAGTACTTGTACGACTCGCCGGCCAGCGGGTTCATGCTGCTGTCGTCGGCCAGGGCAACGCTCGACGCGCCGAGCGCGACCGCCGTTGCGACTACCAATTGCTTGCTCAGTGAATACGGTTTGCGAGACATGACTTGCTCCTCTAAGACGGTTGATTGAGAGAACGATCCTTGTGCGAATGACAACGTACAGCTGTCACATGCACCGTTGGCGTGGACGGTAAAGCGCCGTTGTCCTGCGATCGCGTCGCAGATGCTGGTCGGCTCGTGCAGCATTTGTGAGCTTCCAACCATCACAACGCGCGTTCGCATACCTGTCAGACCGGAGCAGCGAACGCGATATGCCTAGTGGAATAACAGCAGATCGTCGGAGGTAGGACGACCCGCGCCCGTTGCGGGTCGAAGCGTGCTTGCGTCATCGATCGTCGCCACCTTCAACCGCGTGTCATGAGCGAGTGCGATCTCGCGCCAGGTTGCAGCGCGGGTGTCGAATCCCGCGGTGATCATCACCGCTTCCGACACGACCACCCGTGCACTCCCTCCGTCGTCGCGCTGCGCGAGTTGTCGCGCATCGTCGATGGCGCTGCCAACCGCGGCGAGTGTTCGCGTCGCGGCGTCCCCGGTTTCGCCAACACCCGCCGAGCCCGTGTGCAGATGGATGACAAATTGGGCGGCCCAGCCAAATTCGAGCTCCAGTCGGTCGCCGAGGGCCTGCAATCGCCGGTCGATCTGAGCAGCGGCACGCAGCGCTTGTCGATTGGCTTCTCCAGCTCCGACTGCGAGGCCGAAGACCGCGATGACGCCATCGCCCAGGAACTGGATCGGGACTCCGCCCTCCTCGCGCACTGTTTCGCCCACGATCTCGCTGTAGCGGTTGAGAACGTACAACAGGTCCTGCGGCAGCAAGCGGAGAGGCGTCGTGATCCACCGAAAGTCGGCAAGCATCACCGCGATCTCCCGCTCCACCGTCTCCTGCGCAACCGGTTTCTCCCGGGAAAGTGCGGCCGCCAGCAACGGGATCACGGTGACATCGCCCTGAGGACGCAATTGGCACGCGAGCCGCGTGCCCTCGGACGCGCGAATCCGCGCGAGGGTGGCGATTTCATCCTGTGCAGGTGGTGGACACCGATCACCGCCGGACACCACGCGCACGCGGCAGGTCGAGCATCGCGCACGACCGCCGCACATCGACAGATGCGCAATGTGGTGACTGCGGCTCGCCTCGAGGACGGTCCAGCCGCGCGGCACGCGCACGGTGCGTCCGGGATAGGTGATCGAGATCAGCCTTCCCCGGAAATGCTCGATGACGCTGCGAAGCAAGCGGGCGACCAATACGGCGCCGATCAACGCGAAGTAGAAAACGAGCAGGCCGTCGCTCGTCCGCGCCAGCTTGTCAATTTGCGTTGCGTCGGGGCTCAGGATACTTGCATCGAACCACGCCGGATCCTGCGCAAGGATCGAGACCTCCTTGAGCATCTCCAGAAATCCGAGTGTCGCCAGTATAGGCAACAACAGCGCGGCGCCGAACAGAATCAGACGCAGGCGCTGGAACCAGGGGCGCCGGCCGAATGCGAAATTGACCCCAAGGCAGCCGTGCAACCAGCCCGGCACCAGCAACGCCATCTGCCGACCCTCGCGGTTCGAATGCCAGAGCATCCAGACGACGTGCGCGTAGTCCGGCTGGGTGCCGTACGCTTCGAAGGCAACGCGCGTCCCGACGGCATGGGCGATCAGCAGCGTCGGAATCCCGAAGCCAAGCACGATCCGAATCAACTCCGCAGCGGGCATGCGCAGAGTGCGACGCTCGTAAAGCGCCACGAAGGCCAGAGCGATATGGATGAGCGCCGCGCCGTACAGCAGGACCGTGCCCGGCAGGCTGTGCCACACTGCGACGGCGATGCGCAAGCCGCGCTCGGCGGCCGCAATCGAAATCAGTCCGAGCGCGTGATTGGCGAAATGGGCGGCGACGTAGGCGAACAGAGTCAGGCCCGAACACAGGCGCAGGTCCTGCCGACTCAGGGAGAATGGGCCCAGCTGCATGGCAATGGAAGCGTGGTGAGGCGAGTCGAGCGCCCGGCGTCGGTCGCTCGAACCGAAGCGTAGGAATCGCTACGGCGGTTTCGACGTCCATCGCTCATCCGTACGCTCTAACCGAGCGCCCTTCCCGCTGGCTATTGCTTGCGCACGTGCACGACGCCGGTCATGAACGGATGCACGGTGCAGATGTAGCTGAAGTCACCCTCCTTGGCGAAGGTATGCTCGAACTTGTCGTCGGTATCCAGTCCTTTCGAGGCAAAGCTTTTGTCGTTGCTGGTCACGGTATGCGGCGTCTGATCCTGATTGACCCAGACGATCTTGGTGCCGGGCGCGACGGTGATTTCCTTCGGCGCATAGGCGAACTTCGCGATATTGATGTCGACCGTCGATGAAGGTGCGGCCGACGTCGAGGCCGCGGGCGCGACGAAGGCTGCACCGACGATCAGCACGAGCAGTGCTCCGGCGCGAAGCGAACGCAGGGCAACGGAGGCAGTGGCACGGTTCATGGGGCTGTCCCTTTGCGAATTAGATTTGGACAATCGAGTCGTCAACCGACAAGCGGCTTGTCGACCATGGCAAGTTCATGCTGTCCGCGCACCACCGTGAGCTGGCGCGTGCCGAGAAGCTTGCCAAGCTCACCCGCGGGCACCGTCACGGGGCCGGGCTCGCCGATCCCCGCCTGTCCGGGTGCGGGCAGCGGATAGGCGAGCGACATCGCCGTGTGCAAAGCGACATTGCCTTCGACCTTCTGCAGCACCTGATGGATGTGTCCGTTGAGCACGGTGACCGAACCGTACGGACGCAGCATCGCCATCGCCTGCGCCGAGTCGGCAGTTCCCCAGCCCCAGGGCTCCCAGATCGTCCACATCGGGATGTGTCCAAGCACGACGATCGGCGCCGAATGCGAGACGCCCGCGAGATCGCCCTTCAGCCATGCCAGTTGCTCGTCGCCGAGCGAGGCCATGGTGCCCATCTTGAAGTTGAGCACGTTGTTCAGGCCGATGAAATGCACGCCGCCCTGGTCGAAGCTGTACCACGCCTTGCCCTTGCCGTCGTGATCGAAAAACTTGAGATAGCCGGTGACGCCGTCATCGATGGTGTCGTGCTCACCTGGAATCGTATGCACGCGATCAACGTGGATTTCCTTCAACAGGTCGCGCGCCTGCGCGAATTCCTCGGGCTTCGACAAATGGCTCACGTCGCCAGTGTGGACGACGAAGGCAGGCGCTTGAGGCAGCGCGTGAATATCCGCGATCGCATGGCGCAAGCTGCCGACGATGTCGGGATTGGCTTCCTTGCGAAATCCGATGTGCGTATCGCTGATCTGCACGAAGGTGAGCGTATTGTTTGGAGCGGCGGGCGGCGTGCCGTATCCGGTCGCGCCGAGCGCGCGCGGCACGCCGCCGTCGACCGCCCAGACGACGGCAGCGCCGGTCCACGCGGCAAGACAGCTCAACGCCTTGCGGCGCCCGGGATTGCGGATCATGCGGGTGGTGTTGTCGGTGCTCATGAGTAGCTCCTCGTCCTGAAGGCGGGATTGCCTGCACCTGTCTATATCGACGAAGGCACGTGTTTATTCCCGACGAGCACGTCGCATCGATTGCGATCTGGGGAATGCTGCCGACGGGAATATTTCTGCTCGCGCAAAGGTAGTACATGGCGCGAACGGCTCCGATGGAAAGGAGCCGTGCTAACGGCGCGCTTATCGGTGCTCGACGCTCAGGCGACGCAGTGGCCTCCGCTTTCCTCGGCTTGACAGCGGCGAATGCCGTCCCGGAATATTCGTTGCCGGAAGCGTCTTTGCTACTCTCGCTGCTCCTGCAATACCTCAATACCATTGGATGGTAATCGATGCCGATCGACAACTCAGAACAGATCGCGGAATGGAACGGTGCGTTGGGCCAGCGATGGGTCGCGATGCAGCGAGAGATCGACCGTATCGTCGTGCCGTTCGGTGGCGCGGCGCTGAAGGTGGCAGCCCCGCAACCGGGGGAGCGAGTCATCGATGTCGGTTGCGGGTGCGGCGACACGTCGATCGAGATCGCACGACTCGTCGGTAAGTCCGGTGCGGTCCTTGGCGTCGATGTGTCCGCCCCAATGCTCGGGGTTGCCCGCTCACGTACGACGCAAGCGGACTGCGCAAACCTCACCTTTTACGAAGGCGATGCTTCCGAGACAGAACTCCCAGCAAATACCGACCTGCTGTTCTCGCGTTTCGGAGTCATGTTTTTCGGCCAACCTACCCAGGCCTTGAACCACTTGCGCGTATCGCTGCGCGAGGGTGGTCGCTGCGCGTTCGTCTGCTGGCGATCGCCACGTGACAATCCATGGGCGATGGTTCCCCTCTCCGCCGCGCGTGCGGCGATGAATGTCACACCGCCGCCTGCCGATCCGAACGCGCCGGGCCCGTTCGCATTCGCCGACGAGGAAAGGTTGCGTACGATCCTGTCGGGTGCGGGTTTCGGCGATGTGGAGGTTCAGCGCTTCGACGCGGCGATCTCGCTTGGCGCGACGCCGCGCACCGCGGCCGAGGCCTCCGTCCAGATCGGACCGGTATCCCGCCTGGTACGCGAAACCGGCGCCGAGCATTTGCCGGTCATTCTTGAGGCTGTTGAACGTGCTCTCGGCCCTTATGCCTCATCCGATGGACACGTCAGCTTGAGCGGATCCACATGGATCGTATCGGGCACCAGTCCGGCGTGACTATTCCCGAGACGCGGGGTTTCTGACCCGATCAGCTCAGCAATCAAGGTTCGTGCGCCAATGCACACCAGGGCACTTCGCGCTCTGATCTGGCGTTACACCTTCAACTGACGTGCGATGAAAGCCTTGACCATCTCGCGGGCGCGGTCGGTTTGCGGCCCCGCCTTGGCGACCCACTCATGTTCGCTGCCCTCGAATACAGTCAACTCACACACGCCGCCCGCCGCCCTGTACGTCGCGACGAATTTCTCCTGCACGGCCGGAAGCACGTTGTCGTCGAGCGCGCCCTGCATGATCAGCAGCGGCACCAGCGTGACCGCCTCGCGGCGCTCGAGAATCTGCTGCGGATTGCCTTCGTAGATCGTCGCCCACGGGTTGAAGTAGATCGTGTTGTTCTCAATCATTTCCTTGCGCCTCATCCTCTGCGCCTGCTGGAAGCGCGCGTACGGGTCGCTGATGGGTGAGCGGGTCGCAACGTAGGCCACGGTCGCATCGACGTTCGGGGCTGAAGGCAACGGAATCGCGTTGTAGCGCGCGTCGCGCGGGCGCATGCCCAGCAGTTCGGCGATGTGGCCGCCGCTGGAGCTGCCGTACACGCCGAAATTCGAAGGATCGCCGTTCCATTGGTTGGCTTTGGATTTGAGCCAGCGCACGCCGTAGTTCGCGTCCTGCACCGAAGCCGGGTACGGCGCTTCCGTCGATAGCCTCAGATCGATGGCCACCACCAGTACGCCGCTGGCCGCGATTGCGCGGTCCATCGGCTCTTCGGCGAAACGGTCCTTGCGGCGCCAGGCGCCGCCGGGCAGATCGAGTAGCGTCGGGAACGGCCCCGGGCCCTGCGGTCGATAAATCCGCGCCATCAGCTGCCGCCCGCCAGGCGTGCGCCAAAATTCCACCTCGCTGACCGTGAGCTCGAATTTGGCCGCGGGATTGTAGACCGCCTTCATGCCAGCTTTTTCCGGGGTCGCGCTCGCCTGAGCGAGGACCGACCGCGAGCCCACGACAATAGGCATGCCCGCCGCGCCCAATGCAGTCATCTGCTTCAAAAAATTCCGGCGCCCGGGGGGATGCTTGTCCATAGTGACCTAGTCGCAAGGTGATCTTGAACGATCCACTGCCCGCTATTTTGATGGAGGTCGGAGCGAGAACCGGCAAAAGCTTCGGCCTGCTCCGCGCCGCCGTCAAGGGGGCTACACATCGTGCCACGTTCACGGCCAGTCCGCAGGTCGACGTGCGGCGACTACTTTCGTTGACCTGGATCAAGCTGGGTGCTGTGGAAAAGCATAATGTAAAACGATGGAAAGGGCCGCTCAATCATTGCGTGTCCCCATTGCGCTTTTCCTGGCGCTCGCATGGGGACTCGCGGCCGCGCAACAGAGTAGAACTGTCGCGGGTCTGGTCGTCAATTTCGGCATCGTGCCGGCGGCGGTCGCTTTGCGGGCCGACGGCCATCGCGATGCGCATCCGGCGCATCCTCCGGGCGGTTCGCAACATTTGCTTATCACGCTCGACGAGCAAAACAGCGGCAAGCGTATCGGTGACGCCGAGGTGGTGATCGAGGTGACCGATCCTCATGGCCGCGTGGAAAAGAAGCCGTTGCTGCATACGCAGAGCGGCGGCTTTCCAGACTACAGCGAGTTGTTCGTCTTTGTTTGGTCCGGAGAATACTCGATTCGCGTGTTCATCACGCCTCGACCTGGCGCGAAGCCGATCGAAACGCAGTTCACCGTGAACCACACGATTTGAATTAACGCCCGCGTAAGCCCCGCCCGTCGCGAGGCTGTGGCACCATTTGTCGATGGCTACGGCTATCGAACACCGCGACGTCGTGACGTACTCGACCGACGCCCCTACTGGGCCCGCTGGGCACGAAGCCTCCACGCGGAAGGAGATCGCGCGGCGCCTGGCCGCGCTCACGGGCTTCGCCTACACAGGCGAATACGACCCGCGCGGCCGCTACGCCGTACTACCCTACTTCGTCCCCGCCACCACCTTGACAAGCGAAACGGCCTCGCGCCTTCGCATTCGCGGCGAGAACGATCTCTTCGGCGCGGTGGTGCCCTGCGCTTTCATGGCCACCAAGATGATCACGCACCCTTTGCTCGACGCCGCCTCGTGCGCGCCCGCGAGATGGTGCCCGGAGTTCCCCCGCCGCGTCGCCGACGTCGTCCTCGATGGCATCAGCGTGTTCGCGAGGCAGGACGGCTTGATTGCGGGTCGCAGATTGCTCGCCTTCGGACCGGTGCGCGTCAAGCCCGCGACCGGAATCGCCGGGCTGGGTCAATTCATCGTCGCCAACGCCGCCGACCTTGCCCGCGCGCTTGACGCGATCGACGCCGAAGAATTGGCGCGATTTGGCGCGGTGGTCGAGCAAAATCTGACCGACGTGACTACGTATAGCGTCGGCCAGGTGCGCGTAGCGGATATCGTCGCGACCTATTGCGGCACGCAGCAGCTAACGACCAACAATCGCGGCGTGGAGGTCTATGGCGGCTCGGCGCTGATCGTGGTGCAGGGCGATTTCGACGCGTTGCTGGGCTTGACGCTGCCCGAGGACATTCGCCTTGCTATCGCGCAAGCACGTGTCTACGACGATGCGGCTGCCCAATGCTTCGAGGGCTTATTTGCATCGCGACGTAATTACGATGTGGCGGAAGGCCTCGATGCGGCAGGCCACCGTCGTTCGGGCGTGCTCGAGCAATCGTGGCGACTGGGTGGCGCGAGCGGCGCAGAAATCGGCGCGCTGGAGGCGTTTCGCGCTGACCCTTCACTGCGCAGCGTACGCGCGATGTCCCGCGAAGTGTACGGCGCAGCGCCCGTGTTGCCGGCGAATGCCGCGGCCTATTATTCCGGCAACGATCCCAACGTCGGACCGCTGACCAAATACGCATGGACGGAAATTCCATGACGACGACACGCGATGAACCGGTTTATATTCGAGTTGAAGACGAACATATCCTCGGAACATTGATCACACCCGGAACGCTGTTGCCTGGCGTGCTGTTCGTGCACGGCTGGGGTGGCGACCAGCAGCAGTACGTCTCGCGGGCGCGCGAGCTGGCGGCGCTTGGCTGCGCGTGCGTGACCTTCGATTTGCGCGGGCACGCCCAGACGCAGGCGCAATTCGAAATGGTCTCGCGCGAGGACAGCATGCGCGACGTGCTGGCCGCCTACGATTTCCTCTCGGCGCAGCACAGCGTCGATTCGGATTCGATTGCGGTGGTGGGCAGCAGCTATGGCGGCTACCTGGCTGCACTGCTGACCGCGCTCCGCCCGGTCAAGTGGCTCTCGCTGCGCGTGCCGGCGCTGTACAAGGACTCGGAGTGGCGGCTGCCCAAGCTGCGGCTTCGAAGGGAGCAGGCCCTCGAGACCTACCGATTGCAGCCTGTCAATGCGGATGAGAGCAACGCGTTGCGCGTGTGCAGGGAATTCACCGGCGACGTCCTCATCGTGGAGTCGGAGCACGATACGGTGATACCGCACCAGGTCATAGTCAATTATCGCGAAGCGTGCGTCGGCGCCAAGTCATTGACCTATCGGTTGATGGAAGGAGCGGACCACGGGCTGTCGAACGAGACATGGCACCGCGCGTACACGGCGATCCTCGTGAACTGGTTCAATGAAATCGTGTTCGGCAAGAAGCCCTCCGAACCGGTGAGCGCCGAACAAAAGCCTCCTATCAGCACCACGCCGGAAGCGGCATCCAAGGAACCCCGGCCGCCGGAGGCCTAACCGCCGGCGTTTGCCGTTAGACGCGAGGCTCGCCCTGCCCGTTGACCACGATGGTGCTGCCCGGCGGGCTGGTGGTCTGCACATGATGCTCGTACCCCCGGAAGTTGTACGTGACGTCCCAGTAGTCCACTGGTGCGGCCGTGGACACGGTCGCGCACCGCTGCACATCCTCCGTATAAACTGTGCCCGGCGCGTCCTGACCCACGTTCGCTCCCACCACCGCACCGCCGGCTGCGCCGATGCCCGTCGCAAGATCTTGCCCACGACCGCTTCCGACCTGGTGACCAAGGATGCCACCGACGACGCCTCCCACCACTGCACCCGGTACATTGACACTGGGTGAGGCGGTGGTCACAACCTGACGCTCCACCCAGCAGCGCTGCTGCGGCGGCCCCACGACGGCGCGCACCGAAGTCACGGGCGCGTCGTACAGCGCCTCGTTCTCTCGGCGCCGGTAGTCATAACCGACCGGAGCGGCAGCCGCGAGACGCTGTGCCTGGTCCGCCTGCCGCTGCGCTTCCGCCGCTTGTAGCTGTGCTGCTGCGGCCTGTCGCTGGGTGACGTCGGCTTGGATACGCGCATCCAGTGCGGTGCGTTGCGTGACGAGCGCCGCCTGCTCGCTACGAAGGCGCGCCACGTCCTGCGCTGCCACCGCACGCTGCTTTGCAAGTAGGGCAAGCTGGTGCGCCTCGTTATGCTGCCAGCCTTTAGCTGCGAGGTCGTCGGCTTGGCGGAGGGTCGCCGCCGCTTGGTCCAACTCGGCGGATGCGTACGTCACAACCTGAGGATTGCGTCGCGCTGCATCCAGCGACAATCGCGCATCGTCCAATGCCGGATCGCGGTCAGGAAGCGATGCGCATCCTGAAGCGGCGAGGATTGCAAGGGCGACAGCGTACGTTGCAGATTTTTCCAACATGACAGCCTCCAACCTTCTTATTTGCCGATACGGCGCGGCGGATCCCCGCCCTTTTGTCGCTACGATAAGAGCTATGCGTTTGCAAAGAAATCGGACGACGTCCGATTCGGTCGTCGGCGCGCAACCTACATATGCGCCGCGAGGGCCTTTGCGCAACTTGCCGGCGGTCGCAGAAGGACCCGAACCTTAGGAAATATGTTGGCTAAACGGTCCCGCTTCGGAGCGAAACCATTTCGAGCTTCGGCGACTTGCGGAACGGATGCGACGCGAGACGTTTAGCTACGTCAATTATTCTCCGCGCTTCACACGCGCCCACTCAGCCTTGAGTACCTCGCAACCGGCGCGGGTTATCGCCTCGGCCCCTGCGCGGATCTTCGTGAAAGCCTGAGGCTCGCCCGCGGCAATGGGTCCCTTCCACCACCTCGCACAAGTCTCTGTAGCGTTCCTCAGTCGAGTACGCGTTTCACGAGCATGATTCGCTCGACAGTCTGGAGCAGTGCATGGTCCTCGGTGATGGCCTTGATCGGATCCTGGCCAGTTGCCTGCAGCAGGGGGTTCTCCAAGCGGCTTTCGGATGCAGACATCCAGGCGCTCGCGATTTATTTTTCCGCTCCCTGACATTCAACGAGTAACCTTGGGAAGATGCTATCCCGTTCGATGCGACGCCGCGCAGCGTGCGCTCTTTCGGTGCTTTGCACCGCAGCCGTGGTCGAATTCGCGCTCTGCGGGGCGGCCAAGGCTGACGAAACGTCAGGACCGGAGAATGTCAGCGCCGCAAACGCGTTTAGACCCGGGCTGGTATACAACGGCGCTGCATTCGCCAATCTGGGCGGTGGCGTGCGGCACGGCGGTACCTACTCCAGCAACCTGAACCTCCAGCTCAACATCGACGGCGCCGCGTTGCTAGGCTGGTCTGACACCATCGCCTATCTCGATGCGCTGTGGCTCCAAGGTGGTTTGCCGAGCAGCTTCATCGGCGACGCCCAGGGCGTGAGCAGCATCTCGGCGCCGAATGCAGTGAAGCTCTACGAGGCTTGGGTCCAGAAAAACTTTCTTGGAAACCAGGTCTCGGTACTTGCGGGCCTCTACGACCTCAACACCGAGTTCTACCGCCTGCAGTCGGCCGGGTTGTTCCTGAACAGCTCGTTCGGCATCGGACCAGAGTTCGCGCAGAGTGGCGTGGAGGGGCCATCGATCTTTCCCGACACCTCCGTCGGCGTGCGCTTCGCCTTCAAACGCGCGGAAGGCGTGGTCGTCCGCGTCGCGGTGCTCGACGGCGTTCCGGTCGACCGGCCCAACGGCAGCCGTGGCATCTTCGAGTCAGGCGACGGCGCGTTGATCGTCGGCGAAGTTGCCTTCCTGGATCGCCCACAGCTCAGTACGCGCCCGGCGACTGGCCGCTTGCGCATCGGAAGGCAGGCGATGCTCGGTGAATACGACACAAAAGTCGCGATCGGCGGCTGGCACTACACGGCGAGATTCAACGATCTTTCGGAAACCCAACCTAACGGCCAACCGGTGCAGCATCGCGGAAGCAGCGGGTTCTACGGGCTTGCCGATCAGCTGCTGTACCGGAATCCGGATCAACCGGACCGCAAGCTGACTGGCTTTGTCCAGGCTGGCTACGGCGACTATCGCGTCGATCGCTTCGGTGCTTACCTTGGCACCGGGTTGACCGCGGTGGGCGTGTTCGACGGCCGACCAACCGACGAACTCGGGCTCGCGCTCGCATACGCGCGCAACGGATCGCATTACGTGAACGCCCAGCTCACGCAAGGGCTGCCGGTGACGAGCGCCGAAAGGACGATCGAACTCACCTATCTCATCCAGGTCAACTCCTGGCTGGCATTGCAGCCCGACCTGCAATATGTAATCACGCCAAACACAACACCCACGATACCCAACGCGTTCGCGTTTCAGCTGCGTATCGAGATGTCGTTCTAAGCGCTCCGGGTCGATGAAGCGGCCCGCGCTGCGGACGCTGCCATACCTAGCCCCATACGCGACGCAGCAGCCTTGTTAAACGCTTCCAGCTTTGTACAAGACCGGCTGCGCCTCCTATGATCGGCCACAAGTGCCCAAGCGGCACCCATCGATTGCGCTGCTGATCGAGCGTGCGTCAGCAACCTAGTTCTGAGTCTTTCGGCAATAAATCTCAGACCTTTGTCGATCTTCGTCGCCGCCACCACTTGATGGCAAAGTAGGCGGCAACTGCGGCGGCCGCAACGCGACCTACGATGCAGAGCGCAACTTTCCCGAGCATGCCGGCGCCCCACGCCACGGCCGCAACTAGCCACGCGGATAAATGCCCCTCGGTCGCCAACGCACCGGCAACGACCAAAAGCGGGCCAGACGGAAGTGGCGGCCCGACCTGCTCCACGAATACCGCTCCGAACACGAGCAGCAAGCCGTACTGCTCGAACAGCGTGCGGAGGGTCTCCATTGCCGGTGGAGTTTACCCGGTGGCAGCGTTCTCGATCGGCAAGCGTGCCAGGCGATTTCACGCGCTCAAGGCTATGTTGAGCTCCCATTGACGAATCCGTCGCTTTGGTGGACCTTCGCGCGGATGTTCCCCGCAGCCTTGGTACTAATGGCAGAGCGCTCCCGCAGCCCGCGTCCAAAGCGCAGGACAAACTTCTTCAAGCACATGCCCCGATGACGAGCACGATCGAGAGTCTGATCCTGCTGCTGGTCGTGGTTGCGGCGGTGGGGGTCGCCGCGAAACGACTGAAAGTTCCTCCAGCCATTCTCTTGGTGCTTACCGGCGTCGTGCTGGCGCTCGTTCCTGGCCTACCCGCGGTAAGACTCGCACCAGAGTTTGTCCTTCTGCTGGTGTTGCCACCCATCATCTACTCGTCTGCGGTCGCGATGAGCTGGCGGGAATTTCGCTTTAACCTGCGCCCCATTTCGCAGCTGGCGGTCGGTTGCGTCGTGTTCACGACTGTCGCGGCCGCCGCGGCGACACATTGGCTCCTGGGCATGCCTTGGTCAGTGGGCTTTGTTTTGGGAGCGATCGTTTCGCCGCCCGACGCCGTGGCGCCGCTTTCGATTGCCCGCAGGATGCAGCTCCCCAGGCGAATCCTTGTCATCCTAGAAGGGGAAGGTCTCGCTAACGACGCCACTGCGCTTATCCTCTATCGCTTTGCGGTAGTGGCGGTGAGCGCCGGAGTTTTTTCTTTCGAGAAAGCAGCGGGAATATTCGCCGCAATCGTTGCGGGAGAGCTCCTGTGGGGAATCGGCGTCGGCTGGCTGATGCTGCGTCTGCGGCGATGGGTTGACGATCCGCAAATCGAGATCCTGCTCTCGATCCTGACGCCATTTCTCGCCTATTGGCCACCTCAGCATTTGGGCGGGTCCGGCGTGCTAGCCACGGTGGTCACCGGACTGTATGTCAGCTGGCATGGCATGAGCGTGATCAGCGCCGCGACCCGTCTCCAGGGTATCTTCTTCTGGGACGTGCTGGTGTACCTGGTCGAGGGCAGCGTGTTTCTTCTGACGGGCCTGCAGGCACGCACGCTGACCACCGGCATCGCCGAGTATTCGTTATCCACGCTGCTCATCTCTGCCGCTGTCGTGAGCGTCGTCGTGATCGTGGCGCGCTTTGCGTGGATGTTCCCAGCGACCTATCTTCCTCGTCTGCTGATTCCCAGGATTGCGCGCACGGACCCATCGCCGCCGTGGCAGTGGCCGTTCGCGCTCGCATACACCGGTGTCCGCGGGATAGTCTCGCTTGCCGCGGCGCTGGCCATCCCCTTTGCAACCGATAGCGGTGACCCGTTCCCCGACCGCGATTTGATTCTCTTCCTCACGTTTTCGGTCATCCTGGTGACGTTGGTGGGACAGGGCTTATTGTTACCGACCGTGATTCGCGCGCTGGGCCTCGACAATGCCGGCTCGCGTGAGCGCCGCGTCGACATGGCCGAGGAATTGGCCGCACGCCAAGAGGCAATCGCGGTCGCGATTGAGCGCCTCGACCAACTCGCCTCGGAGCGCGAGCTGCCGGCGAACGCCGTTCAAGCGCTTCGCGCCCAGTATCAGGAGCGACTCAAGCATTTCGAACACGGTCGGGCGGGCGGTCATCAGGTGCCGCCCGACCTCCCCGACGAGATCGAGTTGCTGCTAATCGCTACTGAGCGGGCCAGGATCAATGAGCTCCATCGCCTCGGCACGCTGAAGGACGAGGCCCGACGCCGAATCGAGCGAGAGCTCGACTTGCGTCATGCGACTCTTGCGAACCATCAGCACGAGGATTGAGCATCTGACCGTCTGTCACGCGGGACGAGTCATGGTTGTGGCGGAGATCGACAGCCCCAAGCGCTGGGCCTTCGATCTTACGGTCGGCGCGCAGGTCGGCTTGACCGACACGGCGTCAGGCTACGTACTGCTCGGTTCCACGATGAAGGCGGACACCGCGCCATGATCGCGTCGCATCAGGAAGTGGAAGGAGAATTGGACGTCAATCAAAAGCAAAATAACGCCTTCAATAGCCGCAATCAGAGAAATGCTGCGCGAAACGGCGCATGGGTTGTCATGCTCATGCGGTATGTCGACCAGCACTCACGGATTCACTCTGGAGCTCTGGCCGCTGGCGGCCGCTAGCCTGCTCGATGAGCCACTCCTGGAACGCCTTGATCTTTCCGATGGTGTCCGCGCCCGGCGGATACACGATGAAGTACGAATAGTTCGTGCGCACGCTATGGGGAAAGAGCCCAACGAGTCGGCCGGATTCCAGGTCGGTTTGGACGAACAATGCGCGTGCCAGGGCGACACCGAGGCCAGCAATGGCCGCTGCGAGTAGCAACGTTTGCTCGCTGTACCGGGGTCCTTGAGCGGCGTCGCGGTAGTCTAGTCCGACCGCTTTGAACCAAAGAGAGCACGGCTGCCGCTTGTCATGAAGAAGCGGTAGTTTGAGAAGGCTACTGGGTGAACGCGGCAGTCGACCCCTCGAAACGCGGGGCTGCAGACCGGAACCAGCTCCTCGTCATAGAGTTTTATCGATGTAAGCCCGGGCCACGTGCCGGGGCCGAACCGCACTGCCATGTCGACCTCGTCGCGTGTGAATCAGTTAGCGACAGGCTCGCCCGGATATTCACTTCGATGTCGGGATGACGTTCAATGAACGCGGCAAGGCGCGGCAGCAACCAATACGTGGCGAATGTTCTGGCAATCACCCTCGACCCTTCTTCTGGCGAAGAGCGCGATCCCCTCGGAGGGGAACTGGGCAGGTTTCTGGGGCAACGAGGCAATCGATCAGAAGTTGCACGACATCGGCACCTGCGGCCCAGTCGTGCTCGAACCGGATTACTTGAAGCTCAAGGTCGTCGGCCTGACGCCGGACGTAGCAGAATCCTCCGCGCCGCTGAACATCACGGTTTCATACGCGGGGCAGGACGGAACGCCCAAGCCGTTTCTGATGATCATAAGTTGGATAAGAGTCGGGAAGGACTGGAAGGTCGCATCCGAGATCATCCTGCCGGTACCTCCGGCACCCGCTGTCAAGGATTAGGCGGCCCAGATGCTTATAGCGCGCGACCAAATGCGTCGACCGAGCTTTACAACCGCGATGATCCTCAGCATCACCCTTAACGGAGAGACTGTTTGAACTGCTGGCCCGCGCGACCGAGACTTCCGTGCGCGGCAATGCCAAGCGGCCGCTTCGCGTCCCATCGTGTTCGCGCTATGGTCGATTGCTCGACCCAATAATTTGGGCGGCGATCTAATTCGCCGTGATGCCAAGCCTACGAACAACCTCACCCCATTTCTCGTGATCGTTGTGTACCAGCGTCGCAAATCCCTTCGGCGTGGTGCTCGCTGCATCCGAGCCTCCCTGACGAAAGCGCTCGACGATCTGCGGCTCGCGCAAGATCTTGACCAGTTCCGAGTTAAGACGATCCACAGTGGCGGCCGGAGTCCCGGCGGGCGCGAACATTCCAAGCCAGCCGGTTAACTCGAAACCTTGAAGCCCCTGCTCGGGGATGGCTGGCACACCGGGCAGGCTGGCGATGCGCTTGTTGCCGACAACGCCGAGCACCTTTAACTTTCCTTGCCGCACATAGGGAAGCGGCGCTGTCAGGGCCATGAACATGAAATCAATTCGCCCCGCGACCAAATCCTTCGTGGCGTCCGCTGCACCCTTATAGGGGACATGAACGACGTCGATGCCGGCACTTGCTTTCAGCATTTCCCCATAAAGGTGGGAACTGGTGCCTAACCCATAGGAACCGAAACTCAGCTTGCCCGGATGGGCTTTCGCATACGCGATCAGTTCTTTGATGTCGTCGGCCGGCACCGATACGTGGGCAACCAATAACTGGGCGGTAACTGCCGTGAGCGTGATCGGGGTCAGGTCGCGCAGGGGATCGTAAGGCAGCTTCGCGAACAGGTGCGGATTGACGACGATCGGCGAGGCGATCGTGTACAGCAACGTGTGCCCGTCCGGCGCCGCCCTTGCCACCTCTTGCACACCGATGATTGAGCTTGCGCCTGGTCTGTTGTCGACGACGACCGGAACGCCGAGTGCCGCTGACAGCTTCGGCGCAATGAGGCGCGCCTGAAAGTCGGCCTGCCCTCCCGGCGGAAAGGGCACCACGACTCGCACTCGCTTGCCCGGTATCGGGAATGACTGCGCGGGGCAAAGCAGCGGAACGGCCGCCATCATGCCCAACGCGAGTGCAGCAAGCATTACGCGGCGAGAGAGCATGCGGAATCGGGAAGAATTCGGTTCAACGGGTCAGTTTCTTCTTCGCCAACGCGAGGAAATTCCCCACGGTCGGATTACGCGTGTCATGGCGTGACAGCAAGGTCATGGGAGCGGATAGTTGCGTCGGCGAGCGGAGCCGAAAATAGGTGATCAACTCGCCGTGCATACCACGCATCGATGCCGGAACGACCGTCAGTCCAACGCCCGCGGCGACCAGCAGCAGATTCGTAAGCATGCTTTCGACCTCATGGGCGATGCGCGGGACGAAGCCGGCAGCCTGACACGCCGCAACGAAGTTGGCGTACATGCCGGGAGCGCCAGGGCGACGGACCAGGATGAAGGGCTCGTCCGCCAACGCACGCAAGTTGAGCGAGCGCTGACGCCGGGAAGCATCGCGCGCGAGAGGATGCGACGACGACAGGGCCACCAGCAAAGGCTCATGAAGAAGCTTGTCGCAGCAGATCTCGGGCACGCTGAGCACTGGCGTCCGCACGAGCGCGAGGTCGAGCGTCGATTGCAAGACTGCCTGCGTCAGCGTCCCCGCATTGCCGTCGCTGAAGGTCAGGCGGACGCGAGGATACAGTGCCTGATAGGCCGCAATCATCTCGGGCGCGATGCGGCCCATCGCGGCCGAGCTGGTGAAGCCGATGGCCAGGGTGCCATCAAAACCCGCGGCCGCCTGGACGGCGCGGTCCTTTGCGCGTTGCGCCTGTGCGAGGACGCCTCGTGCTTCGTCGAGAAACACGGCGCCCGCCGCTGTCGGCTCGACACCCTTCCGACTGCGATCGAACAGCGGGAACCCGAGCTCGCGCTCCAGATCGCGGAGCTGCTGACTGAGCGGCGGCTGCTGCATCCGCAGCCGTGCCGCTGCACGAGTGACGGTGCCCTCTTCCGCAATGGCAATAACGTAGCGGAGGTGCCGAAGTTCCATTCGTTCCATACTCGATGGATATGAAGAAGATACTAAACAAATATTTGTCATATGGATAGCCAAGCACTAGGATGACCGGCACGTCGGCGGCTGGGATACGTCAACCGCTCGACCACAAATGGTTCGGAGGACAAGAATGAATCGTTTCACTGCAGTCCTTTTTGCGGCAAGTGCATGGGCGCCTTTCGCGCATGCGAGCCCGGTGGCGGTGTTATTCGTTGGCAACAGCTATACCTTTGCGCGCGTAGCGCCGGCGCTCCAGTACAACGCGGCGAATGTGCACGACCTCACCGCGGCGTTCAACGCGGTCGATCCGTCGGGCACCAACAGCTTTCCAGTGGGCTCCGGCGTGCCGCCGAATCCCTGCGTGACTCCGGGGAGCCCTTGCTTCGAGCCCCACAACTGGGGCGGCGTGCCGGGAGTTCTGAAGATGATGACCGACCAAGCGGGACTCGACTACGACATCTCGCTTTCCACGCGCAATGCCGCCACGCTGCGCGGCCAGTTCCTCGACACGGCGAACGCCACTTGGAAGCTCCGCGAGAACGTCGCCACACGACCGTGGGACGTCGTGATCCTGCAGGAGCAGAGCGACGCACCACTTCCAGCAGACAAAGGGAAGAACGCCAAGATCGAGCAGTTCAACGCTTACGCGGACCAGTTCGAGCGTTTTATCCACAGCGGCGACGTGACGGGCGCCGACGGCTTTTACACGGAGACGGAGCTGTTCGGCAGCCTGGCAGCATGCGTCGCCGCCGGATTGACCTCGGGGAGTTGCAACACGCGACGCTTCGTCGCCGCCAATACCAACGCGAACCTCGCCGCCAAGGTGTATGTCGAACAGAGCTGGGCGCGCCCCGACATGGTCGAATCGCACAAGTGCACGACCCCCGACGTGACGACGACGGATGGTGCGCCGATCGTAGATCCGACGTGCGCAGCGGGCAGCAACGGTAGCGCGACAACCGGACAGAACGACCTCTATTACACGAGCGAGGCGACCACCGCGGCCAATCTGGCGGACATGACCACGGACCTTCACAACGCGTTCTACGGCAAGGTCGCATCGAACCCGAACTTTGCAGGCGTCTCACCCGTCGGGGACGCCTTCCAGCGCGCGGTGAACCAGGGGTTCGCGAAGGACAGCGGGTTCTACAAGTCCGACGGAACCTACGACGAGTCGACCGCTTCGCCCATCAATCTTTGGTGGCTCGACCGCACACACCCGAGCAAGTACGGCTCCTATCTGAGCGCACTGGTTCTGTTCCAGACGATCACGGGGCGAAATGCATTGAGCCTCGGGCCGAACGAAATTGCAGCGGCGGATATGGGAATCACGTCGGACATTGCGGTCCGGTTGCAGCGAATCGCACAGGAAACCGTCGGACCGGACACCGTGGCCCCCACAACAAGCGCCACGGCGAGTCCGCCGCCCAACGGCAACGGTTCGAACAACACCAGCGTGACGGTGCTGCTGGCTGCGACCGATAACGGAGGAGGCTCGGGAGTCAAGCAGATCAAGTTTGCGACGACGGGCGCCCAGTCAACGATTGGAATCGTTCGCGACAGCCAGGCGTCGATCGTGATCACCGCGGAAGGAACAACGAGAATTGCGTTTTCCGCCATCGACAACGCTGGCAATGCCGAGCCCGCAAAATCGCTCACGGTGACGATAAATAGAAACGTGCCTTAGAGCTTCCGGAATGTCCGCCGCCGGGTGCGAGCTCCGGCCCGACGGCTGCATCCTGAGTTGTTTGCGCCCCGCCGTTTCTGCACCGCCATGTCAATCCGAGTGATTTCGGCGGCGAGCCTGCTTGCGCTCACCCTCGTTGCCAGTCGCGCCATTGCCGACGCCGCTCCAGCGACCGCTGCCTGTCCGCCCGCCGTCCCCGCCGGTACTGCGTGCTACGTGGGTCAGGACACGAACGGCGCGTATTACCTCATCGCGATTCCCGAGCACTGGAACCGCGTACTCGTCATGCACGCGCGCGGTGGCCCTTACCCCGAGCACCTCGGGGCGAAACGCAGCGAGGAGGACGTGACGCGCTGGGCGATCTGGCTCCAGCAAGGTTATGCCTATGCCGCTTCGCAGTACCGGCGCGGTGGGTACGGTGTATTCATCGCCGCCGAAGACACCGAAAATCTTCGCCAGTATTTCGTGAAGACGTTTGGCCCACCGCGCCGAACTATCATGCACGGCCAATCGTGGGGTGGTCTGGTGGGCGCGCGGGTCATCGAACTCTACGGCACAGGTCCGGACGGCCAGCGCAACTACGACGCCGCGCTGCTTACGAGCGGAGTGCTGGCGGGCGCTCCACGCACCTACGACTTCCGCCTCGACCTGCGCGCGGTCTACCAATATTACTGCCGTAACCACCCCCGTCCCGACGAGCTTCAGTATCCGTTGTGGGAGGGGCTGCCGCCTGGCGCGAAGATGACGACCGCCGAGTTGCGAGCGCGAGTGAACGAATGCACCGGAGTGGACCTGCCCGCGGAGAAGCGCACCGAGGCGCAGCGGCGCAACCTTGCAAACATCGTCGCTGTCGTGCGCATTCCCGAATCGAGCCTGCAGAGCCACATGAACTGGGCGACTTTCATGTTCGCCGACATCGTGCACGACCGTTTGGGAGGTCGGAACCCTTTCGGCAACGAAGGGGTACGGTATGCGGGCTCGGGCGACGACGCCGCGCTCAACAGCGGAGTAGCTCGCTACCGGGCCGATCCCCAAGGATTTGCCGCCCTCGCGGCAGACGCCGAACCTACCGGCCAGACCGCCATTCCCACGCTGACGATGCATGCCGTCGGCGATCCGACTGCCTTCGTCGAAAACGAGTCGGCCTATCGCATGATCCGCGAGCGCGCACGGACGCAGGACTTGCTCGTGCAGAGCTTCACCGACGAGACCGAGCATAGCTACCTCAGTACTCCGGAGTACGCCGCGCTGATGGCCGCGCTCCTCGACTGGGTGGACCGCGGACGCAAGCCGGATGTCGCCAATGTTGCATCTCGGTGCGCCAAATACGTAGGCCGCTACGGCGAGAGCTGCCGCTTTGAGCAGGCGTACCGGCCGGTGTCGATGGATGCGCGCTCCTATCCGCGGAAGCGACCGGACCGTCAGGAGTCAGCTCCTCTAGTGCGAGGAAACCGGGACGATCGCGCTGCTCAACGGATTGAGCAAACGCGCTAGGAGCGCGTGGGACTGGAAATTGCTCTGATCGGGCGCGCCAGACTAGGCGACCGCGCCCGTTTCGTCATCCTCACGTCAGGCGATCGCCCTTGTGATTGCGGAAACGCTCGAGGCTGCCGATATGCGGCGGACAACTATCCCGATGGCACACTTCGCGCCTTCGTTGCATCCCTTCTTGGTCCCTGTGAGGTGCAGCCGGTCACGTAGATAGTCCAAGAGCGTGACGCGCGGCTCGATCTCGTTCACGGCTCCGGCACGCCGTACGCAGTGCAGACCTGGGGCGCGAACTTCGTCGAGGTAGGCGTGGATCGCGACCTCGGGCTCATCCGATTGCGACGCGTCGTCGCACGGTACTCGGCGGGCCGGATCATCAATCCGCTGACCGCGAAGAGCCAGATGATCGGCGGGATCATCTGGGAATGGGGCAAGGCGACGATGGAAGCCTCGTTCGTCGAGCCGCGGCATGCACGCTTCCTGGCGAAGAACCTGTCAAACGTCGCAGTGCCGGTGAACGCGGACATTCCGACGGATGGGATCGACGTCGGCTTCGTGGACGAGTTCGACCCGCATGCGAGCCCGATTGGCGCCAGGGGCATCGGCGAGCTCGGCGCGACCGGCGTCGCTGCGGCGATCGCCAACGCGATCTACGACGCGGTCGGCGTTCGGGTACGCGAGGTGCCGATTCTTCCGCGTCGCATCCTGGAAGGGCTTGCGAACCGATGACACCGGACTTCAAGTTGCTGAACCAGGGACCTGCGGATTAACCGGCCCTGGAATGTCTTGCGCCCAGCCTCGCCGCGGCGCGCGTCTAGCGTCGCGCCGCCTCCGCTTTGCTGCGCCGGCTTAATTGGCGCAGCGACAGCGCGCGCAGCAGGATCGAGCTTGGCACGACGAAGGCGGGGGTCAGCACACCCGGATAAGCGCCGGCGCCGATGCTCGACACATCCGGGACGATCAGCTGGAAGCGGCCGGGGAGTTCGGCGTCGTACAAGGGACGCTGGATAGACGTTCCGATCTTTCTAAACTGGATCTACATCAAGGGAGAATTGCAGCATGGCTGACGGCAAGAGCAAATTCGATCTTGGGAAGAGTGGATCGATCACCTGTCACGTTTCGGATTCAGGGAAGTGGATGCTCATTGAATTCGATGTCGACAAGCGCGGGCTGACCAAGACCGGCGTGAACGCGCTGATCGATGCATTGCAGAAGGTGCGCAAGGACATGGTGCGCACTTCTGGGTAAACGATCAGCCGTGGCCAGCCACGGCACGATGCGCTCCTGGCGTGTCGTCGGAGTCTTGCACAGCACGTGCTTCGATCACTCCCGCCCTCGACTGGGTGTCGTCGGAGTTGGTCCTGGCACATTCGATGCATGCCTCTAGTCTCCGCACGGCAAAGGCGACTTGGCCGCGCATTCATAGCGGAGGTAGACCATGTACAGGCTGCTGCTGCCACCAGATGCCTACGCAGGACGGCACATTGAGCACGATTCACTGCCGCGGAGCGGCCATTGGGTGACCCTGTTCCACGCAGGGTGGGGCATGATTCTTCATTGGATCAGACCGGGCCGCAGCTAACTTGAAGGGTGGTGTTAGCGGTTCAGCTCATTGAACGAGCTGCTCGCTCCGCTTGAAGTATCGCTGCAGCGGACGCTTGCAGCAAAATACTTCGCTCAGCAGGGCGCTGGCTGCCTCCATTCGCACGCTCGTTCCGCAGGTGAACACATCGATTGCGGCGGAACGCTTTTCTGGCCAGGCGTGGATCGCGAGATGCGATTCGGCGATGACCACGACACCCGAGATACCCACGGCGCAAACTTGTGGAATGCCGTTTCCACGACATGAACGCCGGCAACTGGCTAGGCGGTGTGCCCGTGCCTAGCCCGCCCGCTTCATCTTGTCCTGAACGGCCTCAAGAATCGAGATCCATGTCTCGACCTGTTCGGCGCTCAGGTTGGATTCACCGCCAATCTTTAGCAGCCTGCCGTCGCCGACCAGCGTGACGTACACGGAACCTTGCAAGCTCGGCGCGAGCATTTCGAACAGCGCAGAATGAGTCTGCACAGACATCGGGCGTGATCCGGGATCGGAAGATCTTGGATGGTGAATGGTAGCCGCGCTGCATTGCAGCGATGTGACGCGATGTGGGTGCGAGTTGCTGCACCTCGCAACTCGCGCGTCATCAAGTCGCCACTCACCGCAGCTAAGCTCAATCGGCGCGCAATCCGCGACGCACATCACCCATTCCACACCCCTTTCTACCGAGGAACCAACATGAACGAACTCAAAAAGCTGCATGAACTGGCGGCGGAGCACCACGAGAAAGCCGCGGAGCATCACCGCATGGCGGCCGAGCAGGTTCAAGACGGCAACCACGAAGCCGCGGCACGGCACGCACGCGTCGCGCACGGCCATTCGATGCACGCCTTCGAGCACGCCAGCCACGCGACTCTCGGTGAAGCTATTTTGTGACCGACGATCATCGCATACGGCGTCAGAAATCAGCATCGCTGCTGTCATATAGCACTGCTAATCTTTCAGTGTGCGCACAGACGAGCTGTCCGTCGCGACACGCCTTGCAATCCACGACTTTGCTTCCGTGATTCTGCAGGAGAACACCATGATCCACTCCTCCTTCCTGCGGTCGCTTACCGCCGCCATCATCGCGGGTAGTTTCGCTATGCCCGCCTTGGCGAGCGATCCTGAGACGACGTCCGCGATCAAGCACGTCATCGTCATCTTCCAAGAGAACGTTTCCTTCGACCACTATTTCGCGACCTATCCCTTCGCCGCAAACAGCAGTGCGGCCGAGCCCGTTTTCAACGCCGCGTCAGACACGCCAGCGGTCAACGGACTGCTCACTGGGCCCGCCGCCGCGCCCAATAACCCGACGCTGAACATCGCCGGAACCGGGACGATTCAACCATTCCGTCTGGGGCGCAATCAGGCCACAACTTGCGACATGGATCACAACTACACCGACGAGCAAGCCGCGTATCACGCAGGCCAAATAGATCTGGTCGTGCAAAAACTCAGCTCCGCCTCGGCCGATTGCGCACCGGACAAGTCCACGGTAATGGGCTACTTTGATGGCAACACCGTCACGGCGTTATGGAACTACGCTCAGAATTTCGCAATGAGCGACAACTTCTTCAACACCACCTATGGACCATCGGCCCCAGGAGCGATCAATCTGATCGCCGGCAACACGTACGGCTTGCTGGCGAATGACAAGACCCCGACCTTGGCAAGCAGCACGATCGTTAACGCGCCGGGCATCAACCAGAACACGGGCCTGCCCGGGTTGCAGAACGTGACCTTGGCAGCCAGTAATTCCAACGGCAACACCGGGCAAGGTGCGGTCATTGGCGATCCTCGTCCTGTCGGCGATGATTGCAATCCCTTGGGTTCAACCCAAGTTGCGATCACCTTTCCCAGCCAGAATATCGGCGATTTACTGAACGCCAGAGGCGTGACGTGGGGCTGGTTCCAAGGCGGTTTCGCGGCGACGAGCACGTCGAACGGCATCGCCGCATGCAGCGCGCTTCACATGGCGAGCGACGGTTCGGTCAAGCAGGACTACATCGGTCACCACGAACCGTTCAACTACTTCCCGTCGACGCAAAATCTGCATCACTTGCCGCCGAGCTCGCCGGACAAGGTTGGTCAGACCGACCAGGCGAACCATCAATACGACTTGAATACGCTCTTCACGATCAACAATGTGAGCGGCCCCAGCGCCGAACCTACGAGATCACCGGCTTCCAGTCCGGGGTGATGCTCCTCGCGGTGACCTACATCAAGGCGCCGGGCTTCATGGACGGCCACGCGCAGTACTCCGGTCCCCTGCTTGAGCAGCGCTTCCTCGTGCAAGTAGTCAACGCTGTGATGAACTCGAAGTATTGGAAAGATACTGCTATCTTCATTACCTACGACGATTCCGATGGGTGGTACGACCATGTCTACCCGCCCATCGCCAACCCCTCGGCGCTCAACGCGTCAGCTTCTCTTCCCGCAAGCAACGATGCGCTGACCGGACCAGGCCAGTGCGGCGCACCGCAGGCCGGCTCGGTCATGGGACGCTCTGGCGATGGGCCACGTTTACCCTTGCTCGTAAGCACTGATCGCCGACTGGCAATCCTTTCGTCCTCGCCGCGCGGCGAGGACCCAGCGCGACACGGACATCCCTAGTGAATTGAAATAATTACTGGGACCAGCGGGTTCTATTCTTGGCGACTTGCGCGGAGTTAGCACCCTTCATCGCTAGTTGCCTACCGAAATAGAACCCGCCCTGCCACTCTGCGTTGCCATCCGCACCGGCGACCTCGCTCGAGCGATGTGCGGCGCGTGCCCTCAGGGCTTGCTCATCGATCGCTGCTGCATCTGATCGAGCGCTTCCGCCTCGGTCCCGAAGATGCGGGGAGTGAGCTTGCGGCGAGCCAGTACCTCGCAAGACCTCGATGGCGGCGGGGATCATTTCAAGATAGTCGAGCAGTACGTCGAGTTGGGCCCGAACGGACCGCCACACTCCGGGGTCTGCGTGAACTGGTCGGCCTGACCAAAATCACTCTTCTGGTTCGGGTAATCGACGCCGAAGTGATAGCCTGGTAGCGCTGCGTTGCCAAGCGTGAACCAGGGGTAGATGCAGAAGGGATTTCCGTACGCGGCTGCGCCGCAATATTGGTTCACCTCGGCCTTCCCGCCGAAGTCGCTGACCACGGCGAAGTTCGCGGGCGACGAGCCGTCGCCGAACTGCACGCTGAGAATCCTGATCGGAAATGTCCCGGCCCACGCATCGTGATCGTAGGAGAAGCAGCCCTGTTGCCCGGGGACACAGAACGCGGCCGGCGGCTTCGCGTAGGGCGACGTGTGGCCGATCTCCCAGACGAAGGAGTTGGGCGCGTCGTTGACGATTCCCCAGGCCAGCGAGTTGCCGAGGGTCTGCGTGTCGTAGGCGGGCATAAGCGGGCCGGTGCTCGGCGAGTTCAGGACGATGGTGCCCGAGCCGCCGGTGGTGAGGTCGCTGACCGTTACGTGGAAGCCGTCTTGCGCGGGCGTCACGTACCAGTGCACGGTGACGGTATCGCCCGCGTGCATCAGCAGCGGCACGCCGGGCCCGCTGCCGTCGGTGAGCATCGGGTTCATCGCGGCCTTCTCGTGAAATTTCCCTTTTTGGCCGGTAGAAGTCAGCCGCCACACCGGTGAGCAGACGCTGTACGTACCGGGAGAGTATTTCACCAGGAAGCCTCCATTCTGCGAACAGGAGGTGACGATCGAGTCAGGATAGAATTGCAGCTCAACGAACGCTTGCCCGAAGAGACTCTTCGGATCGGTGACGGTGCCACCGAACCAGAATGTGGGGCCGGTCGCGGGCACCGGGAAGCTGCCGTCGGCGGGTAGCACAACCGTCCAGGTGAGGTCGCGGGCGGAGCCGTGCGCGCTGGACAGCGGCATCAGCTCCGGCTCGTCGTGGCCGGAGCAGCCTGAGTCGTAGGTCACTTCAATGACGTCCTCGATGTAGTTCGGGTGGTGCGCGATGCAACCTGAGCCCGACTGCGCCGACGCGGAATGGGCCGCCAGAAAACCGAGCGCCAGTAGCGATAATGAGACGAAACGTGACTGAGCCATTTGGAACTCCTCCATAAATCGTAGCACCGTAGAAATAATTCACCTTGCCACGGACAGAGTCAAGAGGCGATGGACGGATCCACGAGGATCGACATCATCCGGGTCAGCGTAAGCCGATCTGCCGACGACGGGTGTTCACCGCAGACCGACCTCCACGACCAACATCATCATGCAACGTTCGCAAGATTTGCGCAGGGTTCTTGGTTGCAACGCCGCTGACTATTTAGATTTGCTAAGAACATCGCGGAGAATTAGCGCCCGCCAGCCACGCGACTGTCTGCTTCGGAGCGATTTTCGCCAACGCCCACACGACCGCTCGAATCCGCCACCCAAAGCGGACGCTTATTTATGCCAGATTAGCACTAACGGCGACGAGGCAGCCGCACCGAGAACACCGTTTCTCTGGTCGGATTGCACGGTGATGTCGCCCCCGTGACTAGTCCAAGACTGCCTTCGGATTGGTCTCTGCTGTCGTTATGCAGGCCGCGCTTGAAAGGGTCAAAAATCAAATTTAAGATCGACTGCTCTATAGCCGGCCCGCTGTTGCGGATCTCGAAGCACACCCCAGCTTCATCTCCAGCCAGAGCCCTTCGATTGCCGAGACTGAGCGCTTTGCATAGACTGCGCCTCAGCATTGAAAGGGCACTCATGTCGACAGCGTCAATCGAACTCGCCAAACACGTTCTTATGGTGTTCGGCATCATTCTCGCCTTTGGTACAGGGAGCGCGGTACTCGCCCGGAAGCTGAAGATGCCGGATGTCGCCGTCTTCCTAGTCCTCGGCACCTTGCTCGGTCCAGGCGCTGCCGGAATCATCGATATAAAGGCAGACTCGGCGCTTAACCAGCTCGTGCTGATTTTCGGCGCCTGCTACATACTTTTCGACGGGGGCGCCTCGCTTCGCCTTAAGGTGTTGAAGGAAGTCTGGATCACCATCGTAGTCCTTGCCGTTGTCGGAGTGCTAATTACTGCGGCTATAACTGGACTAGCAGCCTACTACCTACTCGGGATTCCGTTTATCGTCGCGTTGCTGCTTGCTTCCGCAATCGCGTCCACCGATCCGGCAACGCTGGTGCCAGTTTTCCGCCAGGTTAGGATCAAGGACCGCGTCGCGCAGACGGTAATGTCTGAATCAGCACTCAACGATGCCACAGGCGCGATCCTGACGTTCGCAGTGCTGGGGGTCGCGATGGGTCAGGGGGAGTTCTCCCTCTCGGCATCGCTTCTCGGACTGTTTAAACAGGCGTTCATTGGCCTCGTTGCCGGCGGCGTTCTCGGCTACCTCGCGGCCATGCTAATCGCACACGAAAAGTTTGGCTTCCTCCAGGAATATGCGCCCGTGGTAACGCTCATCGCCGTGATCGGAGCCTACCTGAGTGCGGATGGTCTGGAGGCGAGCGGCTTCATGGCCGTATTTGTGTTCGGGATCATGATCGGGAACAAGGACGCGTTCGGATTTGCGATGGAAGAAGGCGAGCAAGGAAAGCTCAACGATTTTGTTCTCACGACAGCCCTGATCATGCGCATGTTTATCTTTATCCTGCTGGGGACGCAGGTCGATTTTGCCTTGATGAACAAATACCTGCTTGGCGGTGTCGCGGTGGTCGCTGTGTTCATGCTGGTGGCGCGGCCAGTCACGGTCTTTATCTGCGCTCTGCCGGACAGGCGCGCGAAATGGACGTTCAATGAACTCCTGTTCATGTGCTGGACTCGCGAGACTGGAGTCATTCCGGGAGCACTTGCGGGCTTGCTCATGGGCATGGGCGCCCCAGAAGCGAAGCTGATCGCATCCGTCACCTTTCTCGCTATCCTGATGACTATTTTGATTCAGGCGACAACGACGCGCTGGTTGGCTGGGAAACTCGATCTGCTCGTTGTCGAGTAGGTTCATGCAAACGGTCAAGACGTAGGCGGGAAGGAAGGCACCGTGACAATCGATTGGTTGTATCTTCGACATGTCTGGCGTCGTGCGCGGTATTGAGATGCGCTCGCGCCTAACCCATGCGAGCGTAGTATCGAAGGATTGCAACTCGGGAGGGGGCCTCTAGCCAATGCATCGGCGCGAATTTACTGCAAGACTCGCCATGACGGCCGTAGCGGCAAGTGGCGTTGTAAACGCGCAGCCAGTACGAAGAGTCTATCGAATTGGAGTTCTCGGCCTCGGCACTACTGTTGATATGGCAGGGCCGCAGCCTAGTTGGCCTTCGGTGAAGGCACTGCTGGGTGGCATGCGCGATCTCGGCTACGTATACGGTGAGCAATTCGTAACCGAGGCGCGAGGTGCCGCCGGAAATCCGGATAGCTTTCCTGCCCTAGCTGCAGAGCTGGTCCGATTGAAACCTGACGTCATCCTCGCTGGCGGTGGACCGAGTGTGCCCGCGTTGAAACAAGCGACGGCCACGATCCCTATCGTGATGGCAGCGTCCGGCGACCCCGTAGGCGATGGCTACGTCCAGTCACTGGCGCATCCTGGAGGAAATATCACGGGCCTAAGCCTGCAAGCGACAGAAACGATCGCGAAGCGACTCGAACTACTCAAGGAACTAGTCCCGAGTCCCGGACCAATCGCGGTCCTTTGGAACGCACCGACCAACCAAGCATTGAAAGCGACTGAAGCTATTGCGCGGGAACGGGGATGGAAAGTTGTGTCGGTCGAAATTCGAGATGCTGCCGCCATTGCCGAGGCCTTCAAGGCAGCGCGGGATGGCGGCGCGAATGCTGCATTGGTGTCTGCTGCCGGGGTGCTCTTTACCCGAGCCCAGTGGGTAGCGGAGCTTGCGGCAAGGAGCCGATTGCCCGCGATGTATGAACTGCGCCAGTATGTCGATGCCGGAGGGTTAATATCCTACGGCGCTAATATCAACCAGATCTGGCGGCAGGCGGCAGGGTTTGTCGACAAGATCTTGAAGGGCGCCAATCCCGGCGATCTGCCGATCGAACAGCCCACAAAGTTTGAGCTGGTCGTCAACCTAAGGGTCGCGAAGGCGCTTGGTTTGAGCATTCCGCCGGCGGTGCTACTTCGCGCGGACGAAGTGATTCAGTGATGGACCACCGAACGATGATCTGTGCTGCTGCTGCGACAGCAATAGGGGTGCCCTTTACCACGTTCGCCCAAACCAACCCCAAGGCGCGCATCGGATGGCTTGCCGTTGGCCCCATTCCCTCGAATATGACCGCGTTTCGCCAGGCCCTACAGCAGCATGGGTATTCAGAGGGAAAAAATCTGCTCCTCGAGGAGAAGTACGCGAGCACCAGCGACCAGTATTCGCAGTCGATTGACGCGTTGATTCGTCTCAACGTCGATGTGCTTGTCACGACGGGGGCTATCGCAAGTCAAGCGGCAAAGAGCACGACCACCAAGATTCCAGTCGTCTTTCTTACCACCGATCCGGTGGGCAGCGGCTTGGTAGCCAGCCTTGCACGGCCGACCGAGAATCTCACCGGGGTAGCGATCGTCACGCATGACTTCAATGCCAAGCGCGTTGAGACGATTGTTGCCATGGTTCCCCGCCTTTCAAAGCTCGCCGCACTAAATGATGTGTCGGGAGCGTTATCTCCAAGCATCCAGCGTGCGTTCTGGGAAGAGTCTGCGGCGGCCGCTGCGCGCTTGGGTATACAACTGGAACCCAGGATCGAGCTGCGCAACATCGACAATGTCGACGACGCATTCTCTAGAGCAACCAAGATGGGCGCCGGCGCAATGCTGACGGCGTCGTCGTCATACTTCAACGCCAATGAGACACGACTCGTGCACGCCGCCGCAAAAGCACGACTGCCTACGATTTACGAGCACCGCGATTTTGTCGAGGCGGGCGGTCTAGTGTCCTACGGTCCCGATTTGCGCGCGGCGTACCGCTTGGCCGCGACCTACGTCGACAAGATCCTCAAGGGCGCGAACCCTTCGCAGCTCCCGGTTGAACAGGTTGCAAAGGTTGAGATGGTAATTAATGAGATCACGGCACGCGTGCTCAATCTCGCTCTCCCGCAATCGCTTCTTCTGCGTGCGGACGCAGTCATCCAATAACAGAGGCCGGACTGCTCACGCCAGGTGTCAATATCACAGGCATCACCGATTATGGCGTTGACCTGACCGCAAATATGTCGCGAAATCCAGAACTCGGTGTGAGCTGCCATCCGCGGCCGCCTACCTACGATACACGCGGAATCGCACCTGACCGGCGGCTTTCAACACGGGCGAAGCGTGGTATCGCTTCCCTTGACGCGCGCTTTAGATTGCGAAGACGTGGTAGTCGAGGCGGTCAGACCGCTCGGACCCAGCCGTCGGGTGGGCGCCGCTGCAGTAATGCCCTTGCATCCTAGAAAGTTGTACTTGACGACCAGCCAAGCACCCGTGCTTGCAAGACGCTGTGGCGTTGCCCTAAGGGGAATTGAAAGGCGATCCGGATCCGGAACCACTTCACGGCCGCACGCGTTTCGCCCTCACCAGCACCGTCTGCCCGCTCTGTGTTGAAATGGTGGTATGCGGCGGCCTGTGCGGGCCGTCCCGGCAGCTGTCACGAACCGTTGACTGTTGCCGTCGGGGACGCTCCTCTGAAAGTGGGGTCCAGGTGCCTGAACGTACCGATGCGAGATCGTCCGCTCACTCGAACCCCATACGAGCGCGCTTCGACGCATTCGAGTTGGACGAGGCGAACGCGCGCCTGCTACGTTCCGGAACCCCTGTGCCACTCGCGCCTACGCCATTCGGTGTGCTATGTGCTCTCGTCCGGCAGCCAGGCGCGCTCCTTACGACTAACGCGCTGCTCGATCAGGTGTGGGGGCACCAATTCGTCACCGACTCGGTCCTTAGAACTGCGATCAGCGAGCTGCGGACAGCGCTCGACGATGACGCGCGCAAACCGCGCTTCATCGAAACCGTGTCCCGGCGCGGTTATCGGTTCATTGCGGCCACCAGTGCAATCGTCGCCGCCGCGCCCGGCCGCGTTGCCGAAAACCGTTTGCCGCAATCAACATCGTTCATCGGGCGGACTAGTGCTCTTTCGCGACTGCTTGCCAACTGGGATCTCGCGTGCGCAGGTCAGCGCAAGATCGCATGGGTTGCCGGTGAACCCGGCATCGGCAAGACGACGCTGATCGAGCATTTCATCGCGGGCCTCGGCGAAGTTCTTTGCGTCCGCGGCCAATGCGTGGAGCAGTACGGCAGCGGCGAGCCATACCTTCCCGTGCTAGAAGCTCTGTCGCAACTGTGTCGCAGCGACCCCTCGCTCGTGTCCTTACTAAGGACAGTCGCACCAACATGGCTGCTCCAGCTGCCATGGCTCAGTACGCCCGAGGAGCGTGACACGCTTCGACGGGACCTGGCGGGCGCTAGCGCTGATCGCATGCTGCGCGAAATGGGCGAGGTTCTGGATCGCTGCGGTGAGCGCCGTCCGCTGTTGCTGGTGACGGAAGACCTGCATTGGAGCGACCGCGCGACCATCCAGCTCATGGACTACATCGCGCGTCGCCGCGGCAGCGCGCCACTGATGTGGCTTGGAAGCTTTCGACTCGCCGATGTGGTGGCGCTCGACCATCCTCTCAATCGATTGCGCCGCGAGCTGCGCCTGCATCGGCTGAGCGAAGAGATCGTGCTCGACCCTTTTTCCGAAAGCGAGGTCGCCGAATACCTCGGCAAACAGGCGCCATCTATCGCCCGCGACGAGGCTTTCGTGCGTGCCCTGCACGAACGCACCGACGGATTGCCCCTCTTCGTTGCATCGATCACGACCGACGTGATGGCTCGCGCTGCTGAAGCCGGGGACTACGGCGCGGCAGAACGCCAGCTTGAAAAAATCGCGGTGCCGGACAATCTGGCGGCCATCATCGATCACTACATCGCGAAACTCTCGAACGATCAGCGCATGGTTCTGTCGGCGGCAGCCGTGTGCGGCGTCGAATTCCGCATCGATCCGATCGCCAACGCATTGCAGCGCGACGCCTTCGCGATCGTCCAAACGTGCGACGACTTGGCGCGCGAGCAGGTATGGCTGAACACCCCCCGCGTCCAGGAGTCCGAGACTGCGGCGGAAGTCGCGTATTCGTTCCGGCACGCGCTATTCCGCCAGGTCCTGTACGAGCGCACGGCACCCGCCACCCGCATGCAGCTTCACCGCAAGATCGCCGTCGCCCTGGAACGAGAGCGCGGCGAGGCGGCGCCCATCCCTGCTGTCGAGCTCGCCACCCATTTCGAGCGGGCGCGCGAACCCTTGGCGGCGCTGCGCTACTACGCCGAAGCGGCCGAAGCAGCTCTGTCGCACTTCAGCCCGGAAGAGTGCCAGAGCATCGCGGAACGTGCGTCACCGTTGCTCGAGCAGGTACCGAAGAGCTCGGAGCGCGCTACGCTGGAAATCGCCCTTCGAACGCTTCACGGTCTTGCCGCCACTCGAGTCCTTGGTGCGGGCGACGAAGCAAGAGCCGCGTTTCAGCGAGCGTATGCGTTGCTCGACGAAGCTCCCCATCATCCAATGCGGGGACGCCTGCTGCACGGGTTCGGGCTCATGTTGACGCTTCGCGGCGAATATGGCGAAGCGCTAGCGGTCGCGGATCGCGCGGAAGCGCTCGGATCGACCACCAGCGATCCGGTGCTCCTGTCGACGGCATGCACCCTGCATGGGCAGGTTGATCAGCTCCAAGGTCGCTCGGGGGCGGCTCGAACCTGGCTCGAGCGCGGACTCGCCCTAGTGGAGCGCTCGGATGTTGGCCCCGGCGAATTCCTGGTGGATCCGCAGGTCGGCCTGCTCGGGATGCTCGCCGTCCCGCTCCTTCACCTTGGCCTGGTCGAAGATGCGCGTGCTGCCGTGCAGCGCGCATCTACGCGCGCCCGCGATCGTCGATGGCCCATGGCGACTCTCACCGCAATCTGGTACTGCGCGCTGTTCGAGGTACGGCTCGGCAATGCGGAACGGGTCGCGGCGCTGGCCGACGAGATGCAGACTCTCGTCGATGAATTCGCGCTCGCTCACGGTCAAACGGCCTATCGTTGGTTCCGTGGCTGGGCGGACGCTCGAATGGGTACACCGCGCGAGGGTTATCGCCGCATTCGCGAGGCGTATGACGACAACGCGCGCCTTGGCATGCTCGCCGGCGCAAGCGAGATCCTCGGGTATGCGACGGAGGCGCTGCTCCTGGCCGGTGACCTCGACGCAGCCGAAAAGCAACTCGAGGAAGCCCTCCAGATCGCCGACAAGCTGGACGAACGCGTGTACCTGCCGCAGCTGTTGCTTTTGGAGGCCGCGATCGGTCGCGCACGCGGCGACGCCGCGGCCGCCGACGACGCAAACAGGCGCGCGATCGCGGAGGCTAGGGCGCAGGAGGCGCCGTGGCTGGAGTTGATAACGCTGACCGACGTGTGCGCGAACGACAGCGCCAGGGCCGAAGACCGGCGCGCGCTTGCGACACTTATCGAAGGACTTCCCCAAGCGCGCGACACGACTGCCGTGACCCACGCGCGAAAGCTGCTCGACAAAATCCGCTCGATCAGACCCCGATAGTTCGCTCGGGCGTCGCTCCCTGTCTTCCGGACCCAACCGGCGGTGTAATTTCCCCCGCTAATCAGCGGCTTATACGTTCGCGTCGCACGAGCCAAGAGTGTCGGGCCCCGGCGTAGTGCCGGTCCTCAAGCGAGCCATCGAAGTCTGACGGAACCGCGACAGTTCGCTGACAACTTGTCGCGTCGGAGCTACTACGATGCGCTGGACATCTTTCGACGAGCCACTACGAGCCAGCAATGTCACTCAACCCTGAATCGAAATATCCGACGCGACGGACGTACGTCGTGAAGGTCCGCAGCGGTGCAAAACCGAACGCGCTGGCGGGACGACTCGAAAACCTCGTGACCGGCGCCCAACGCGAGTTCACCTCCGGCGGCGAGTTGCTGGAATCGATCTCGAGCGACCTCGAGATGAGCGCGGCCAAGCCTTCGGGCTACCGCGCGCAGGAGTAGCCGAGCAATGGACAGCGTCGCCGCCACTGCGATGGCTGGTGTACTGGGATCGCTCGTCGGCGGTTCGGCCACGGTCGCAACCGCTTGGCTCACGCACAGGACCCAGACGCGGCGCGAGTTCATCCGTCTGGAGATGCGTAAGCGCGAGATGCTTTACGGAGAGTTCATCGGAGTCTGCGCGAAGCTCCTCATGGACGCATTCACGCACGCGCTCGACAAGCCCGAGACCCTCTTGCCACTGTACGCGCTCACCAACCGGATTCGGCTTGCGGCTTCGCCGGCCGTCCTCGCCGCGGCGGAACGGTTGCTCCGGCAAATCACGGACCAATACTTCTCGAGGAATCTAACGCTCGAGGAAATGCACGCGCTCGCGCACTCGGAAGACGCCGATCCGCTGAGGTCCTTCGGCGACGCGTGCCGGGCGGAGCTCAAGGCGATGCACGCGAGAGTCTAGCTTACGGAATCGCGACGAAACGACGACGGTTCGCTGACGACTCGTGATGCCGCGTCAACTACGCTCACCAACATCGACTGTGACACAAACGCGAGCTCAGCACCCATGAAAACTATTATGCCGCTCCGCTATTTACCGTGGCCGCCAAGGCTACCGCGACTTCTGCGGACTAAACCTCGGGCGCACCAGATCGCCGCCAAGCTTGCCGCATCGCTCGCCTTTGCCCTCGTCGGGTGCGCGACTCCCGTGCTCCAGCCGTCGGTAGATGTGCCTAGCCGATTCGCAACCGCACCGGCGTCCATCGAAGCGCCAGAAGCCACCTGGTGGGACGGATATGGCGATCCGGTCCTTTCGGATCTTGTCCGCCGAGCCGCGCGCGAGAACCGGGATGTCAAGATCGCGTTGGAACGCGTGCGTGCGGCGCGAGCCGGCGAGACGGTCAGCCGTTCCTGGCTGTACCCAAGCGTCGGCATTTATGGTGCGGGCTTCGATCACCGAACCGGGTATGGCGCGTCGACCAAGCAAACGATACCGGAGGCCGCGGACACGAAGGGTTGGCAAAGCGGCGTAGATGTTTCCTGGGAAATCGATATCGCCGGGCGACTACGCGCCGGGGCCGCTGCGGCTGCCGCCGACACCGTTGCGGCCGAACATACGGCCGCCGGCGTTCGTCTTCTCGCTATCTCGGACGTTGCAACGAACTATTTCATGCTGGTGGGCGCGCTGCGCCAACTCGACACCGTACGTGCAATCTCGGCCACGTACGACGAGACTCTGCGCCTCGTGATCGCTCGCCAACGCGCCGGCCTGGCGACGCCATTCGATGTCGAGCGTGCACAGACTGAGGCGTCGAGAGCACGCGCAGCGCTCACGCCGCTCGAGACGCTCGCCGCTGTCTCGCGTCATCGGATCGCAATTCTTATCGGCGACCAGGCGTTCAATGCATCGATGATCTCGGTTTCACGGACCGACATCGCCGTACCAACGCCGCACGCAGGCCAACCGGCCGCCCTGCTAGAGCGCCGGCCCGATCTTCTCACAGCGAAGGCGCAGCTCGACGCTGCCAATGCGCGTCGCCAACAGGCGATGGCCGAATGGTTCCCGCGGTTGGTCCTCGGTGCCGTTTTGGGGGGCGAGGGCCTGAGCGTAAATGGCGTAGCTCTCGGTGCCGCGCGCTTCAGCAATGTCGCTGCGCTGCTGGCGATGCCGATTTTCAACGCGGGGCGCACGCAAGCGATCAATGACATCGCCGAGAGCGGCCAGAAAGAGGCAGTGCTCCAGTACGAGAACGCCATCGTGCGAGCGCTCGAGGATGTCGAGAATTCACTCGTCGCTCTGGACGACGAACGGCAGCGCGCGCGGCTGCTGCAGAGCGCCGCGGCTTCCGCCGACGCCGCGCTCGGTCGCGCGCAGTCGCTGTACGACCGCGGGCAGATCGATCTTCTGCCGTTACTCGATGCACAGCGCGTGCGATTGACCGTGCGCGTCGGCGCAAACGACGCCAACACACAAGCTCTGCTGGACAGCGTGCAACTGTACAAGGCGCTTGGCGGCGGCTGGGAGGTGTTCGAGCCTTCGACGACGCCGACCGCGGACCAGAGCAATCAATCTCCTAATTCATGAACCTACTCCACCGATACGAGGAACTATCGTGAAACCGTCCTTCCGCATGGCGCTTGTCCACCTGTCGATCGCCGCAACGCTGTCCGGTTGCTCGCATCCGCCTCCACCGGAGCCGTTGCGCGCCGTTCGCACGGTTGAAATTCGATACGGCAAGACCCAGGAAACGGATCGCTATTTCGGCTCAGTGCAGTCGCGCTACGAGGTCGATCAGGCATTCCGCATCGGCGGCAAAGTGGTGAGCCGTAAGGTCGACGTTGGCCAGAAGGTGCGGCAGGGCGACATCATCGCCGTGCTCGACGACAGCGATTACAAGCTGGCGGTCGAGGCCGCGAAACAACAAGCGACGGCCGCGGAAGCGCAGGCACTGCAGTCTGAGTCGGATCGAAAGCGGCTCAATGCGTTAAAGACGGACGGGTCGGTCAGTCCAGCCGACGACGAGAAAGCGCAGAGCAACGCGCAAACGACCCGCGCCACCGCGGAAGCCGAAGCCCGCAAGCTGGAGCTCGCACGCAATCGTCTCGAGTACAGCGTTCTGCGGGCATCGCAGGACGGCGTGGTCACCAGCGTGAAGTTCGAAGCGGGCCAGGTAGTGGCCGAAGGGCAACCTATCGTCTCGATCGCCAAGGACGGCGACCCCGAAATCGTCGTCAATGTGCCCGAGGACGAGTTGTCGGTATTCAAGGCAGCGCGGTACAGGGCCATTCTGACGAGTGCGCCCGACCAGCCGTTCGAGGTCGTGTTGCGTGAATTGTCGCCGCAGGCGGCTTCGACGACCCGTACGTTTCGCGCTCGGCTCAAGCCCGCGGCGCCCCGCCCCCTCGCGCTTGGCGGCAGCGCAACGCTCGTCGTCGACCGTCCCCTCGCGGACAACGCGACCGCCACGATTCCCGCGGCCGCCATTACGCAGAACAAGGGTGAGCCAGCGGTGTGGGTGGTTCGTCGAGAAGGGACAGAGACGGTCGGAACGGTTCAGCTACTCGCCGTATCCGTGCACGCCTACCGCAATGACGAGGTGCTGGTCTCCGGGCCGTCGGCGGGCGAACTGATCGTTACTGCGGGCGTGCACAAGATGGCGCCGGGTCTCAAGGTTGCGTTTCCCGGTACCGCGTTCAACCTCGAATCCAAGCAGGCGTCGCGATGAAGTCCTTCAATCTCACCGAATGGGCGCTGAACCATCGCGCCACCGTGCTGTTCCTGATCATTGCGATCATGCTGGGCGGCGTCCTGGGATTTAAGCAGCTCGGCCAACTCGAAGACCCAAAGTTCTCGGTGCCTTCGATGACCGTGATGGTGATGTGGCCCGGTGCGACTGCGCAGCAGATGCAGGATGAAGTGCTCAACCGCTTGGACAAGAAGTCCGAGCAGCTCGACCACTTCGAAAAGGTCGTTACGTTTGCGCGTCAGGGCTATGCCGGCATGACGCTTACTCTCAAGGGCGGCACCTCCCACGCGGATCAGCGCGAAGCGTGGTACCAGGCGCGCAAGAAGTTCAGCGATATCAAGCAGGAGTTGCCGGAAGGCGTCATCGGCCCGGTCTTCAACGACGAATACGGCGACGTGACAGGACTCCTGTATGCCGTCAAGGGCGACGGGTTCGATCAATGGGAGTTGTCCGACACCGCCGAAGACATCAAGCGGCGCCTGCTCAAGGTGCCGATGGTCAAGAAGGTCGACGTGTATGGCACGCAGGCCAAGAAAGTCTATGTGGAATTCTCGAACGAGCGGCTGGCTGCGCTCGGGATCACGCCCCCTCAGATCGCTGAGAGCCTGCGGAGCCAGAACATGGTACTGGCGAGCGGCCAGGTCGACACCCATTCCGACCGTGTGATGGTGCGGGTGAGCGGACAATTCGCCAGCGTAGACGATATACGCAATGTGCCGATCGCCGTCGGCGGACGGGAACTCAAGCTTGGCGATTTCACTACCATCACGCGCGGCTTTGAAGATCCTCCGCAGTACACCGTGCGCCACAACGGCCAACAGGTGCTGATGCTCGGTATCGTCATGGCCGACGACGGCAACATCGTCGAGCTCGGCAAAGCGCTGGAGTCCGCGGTCGCCACGGTTCAATCGGAACTCCCGTACGGCGTCGATCTCGAGCGCGTGGCGGACCAGCCTACCGTGGTCAGCGAATCGGTGTGGGAATTCGAGCGATCGCTTCTCGAAGCGCTCAGCATCGTGCTCGCGGTCTGCCTGTTTAGTCTCGGCTGGCGAACCGGCATCGTGGTCGGACTGTCGGTGCCTATCGTGTTGGGCGTCGTTGTGGTCGTGATGCTGGCAATGGGCTGGAACCTGGAGCGGGTTTCGCTCGGCTCGCTGATCATTGCGCTCGGCCTCCTGGTGGACGACGGCATCATCGCGGTCGAAATGATGGTCGTGAAGATGGAGGACGGATGGGACCGCGTAAAAGCGGCCGCCTTCTCCTACGCGTCGACGGCAATGCCGCGACTTACTGGCGCCCTCATCACCACCGCGGCGTTCATGCCCATCGGGCTGTCCAAGTCGACCACTGGCGAGTACGCGGGCGGTATTTTCTGGATCGTCGGCACCGCGGTCGTGTTCTCCTGGTTCGTATCAGGGGTGATCACACCCTACCTCGCGGTGAAGATTCTGCCGGACCTCAAGAAGCACGCCGGCGGCGGTAACGCGTATCACAGCCCCTTCTATCGCAGGTTGCGTAGCTGGATCGACTTCGCCATGGCACGACGTTGGTGGGTGATCGCCTCGACCATGGCGGCACTAGCTATGGCGCTCGTAGGAAGCCGCCTGGTGCCACAGCAGTTCTTTCCGAACAGCGACCGCCCGGAGCTAATCGTGGAGCTGAGACTCAAGGAAGGCTCTTCGTTCGACGCGACGACCGAGCAGGTCAAGAAGATGGAAGCGGTGCTCGCGAAGGACGACGATGTGCGCTTCTATACGGCCTACACGGGCGCTGGCCAGCCGCGCTTTTACCTTTCG
>Ga0070713_100000154_pt1 | contig 46146 bp, 79 predicted proteins | sample LARL82metaG_FD_65465 | JGI IMG/M metagenome (GOLD analysis project Ga0070713, IMG submission 65465) | Corn, switchgrass and miscanthus rhizosphere microbial communities from Kellogg Biological Station, Michigan, USA - LAR L8-2 metaG | ecosystem: Host-associated > Plants > Roots > Rhizosphere ... | reverse complement strand
CGGCGTCACCAACAACAGCCAGCAAGGCGGCCCGGTGCCGCTGGTGTTCGGCACGCATCTCGTCGGCTCGGTCGTGGTCAATGCCGGCCTCAACGCCGAGGACATCCCGACCGGCGAGAGTGCGTCGGCGCAGCCGCCGAGCTGGTTCCCCGGCGGCGGCGGCGGCAAGACATGAACAACCCGGCGGGCGTGCGCGTCCAGGCTGTCGCCGATCCGCGCGGGCTGACGCGCGTCGCCGCTGGTGGCGGTGGTGGCAAGGGCGGCGGCGGCGGCGGCCAGCAGCAGGCCCATCAGCCGCAGATCGCGCCCAACACGCTGCGCTCGCTGGCGACGGTGCGCATCCTCGAGGTGCTGAGCGAGGGACCGATCTTCGGTCCGCACAATGCGCCGATCTCGGACTGGCAGGCGGTCTATCTCGACGGCACGCCAGTCGTCGACGCCGCCGGCAATGCGCAGTTCTTCATCAAGGAGGGCTACTTCCGCGAGGGCTGGCCGAGCCAAGACGCGATCCCCGGCTACCCGCTGGGCGAAGCCCCCTACTCGGTCGGCGTGCAAGTGCACACCGGCACGCCGGTCGTGCGCGCGTTCAACACGCCGATCAGCGCCGTGCGCTACATCCTGCAGCTGCCGGCGCTGTTCTCTCAGGTCGCCTCGGGCAGCAACACGGGCGACGTGACCCCGGCGAGCGTCACCTACGCTTTCGACATATCGGTCGACGGCGGCGACTGGACCAACGTCGTCACCGAGCAGATCAGCGGCAAGACGATGTCGGCCTATGAGCGCGCGGTGCGCGTGCAGCTGCCCTACACCACCGGCACCATCCAAGGGCGCGTGGTGCGCTTCGATCCCGAGCCCGCGCCGGGCGTCAACAACAACCTGTTCTGGTCGGCCTATGTCGAGATCATCGACGGGCAGATCGCCTACGACGACACCGCCGTCGCGGCGATGACCATCGACGCCGAGCAATTCTCGAACCCGCCGTCGCGCGGCTATCTGCTCGACGGCCTGCTGCTCGACATCCCCAGCAACTACGATCCGCGCGCGCGCACCTACACGGGCGATTGGGACGGCACCTTCAAGCAGGGCTGGACGAACAACCCGGCGTGGGTGCTCTACGGCCTGCTCGTCAACGAGCGCTGGGGCCTCGGGCGCTACGTCGACGTGACCGCCGTCGACAAGTGGAGCTTCTACGAGGCGGCGCAGTACAACGATCAGCTGGTGCCCGATGGCCTGGGCGGCACCGAGCCGCGATGGACGTGCAACTGCGTCATCAACACCCGGCAAGACGCCTACGCGGTCCTCAACTCCATCGCCTCGACGATGCTCGCGCTGCTCTACTGGAGCAACGGCACGGTGTTCGTCGCGCAGGATCGTCGCGCCGGCCCGCCGACGCGCCTGTTCACGCCGGCTGATGTCGAGCAAGGGCTGTTCGACTATCAGGGTGCCGACTTTCGCAGCCGATGGACGGCGGTCGCCGTCGCGTGGAACGACCCGAGCGACAGCTACAACGCCGCCGTCGAGCTGGTGCTCGATCAGACGCTGGTCGCGCAGCAGGGCTATCGCGACAGCCAGCAGGTGGCGTTCGCCTGCACGTCACGCGGTCAAGCGCAGCGCTTCGGTCGCTGGATGATCTACACGAACCAATTTGAGACGGAGGTGGTGACGTTTCGCGTCGGCCTCGAGAACGCCGACGTGCGGCCCGGCGAGATCGTGTCGATCAGCGACCCGAGCCGCGTCGGCGCGCGCCTTGGCGGTCGCCTGCTCGACGACCCCGGCGCGGACACGCTGACGCTCGACGCGATGCCCGATCAGCTGGTCGCGACCCCGGCGGCCTGGACGATCTATGTCGTGGTCGGCAGCGCCGCCGAAGGTCAGACGCCGACCGTGTACGCCTGCGCGGTGCAAGCCGTGCTCGGCGGCAACCAGCTGCGCGTCACCAACAAGATCGCCGGCATGGAAGCCGGCTGCAACTGGATGGCGGCGTCGAGCGACGCCCAGCCGACGCACTGGCGCGTCGCCGCTGTCAGCGATCGGGGCGCGGGCCTCTATGAAGTCCTCGCCACCGAGCATCACGAGGAAAAATTCGACTACGTCGACGACGGCGTGCTGATCCCGCCGCCGGTCTTCTCGCTGGTGCCGACCGGGCAGCTCACCGGGCCATCGGACCTCACCAAGCAGGAGTACATCTACCTCGACGGCGCGGGCACGCCGCAGTTTGGCGTCATCATGTCGTGGCGCGCGTCGCCCGATCCGCGCGTGACGAGCTATCAGCTGGAGCTCAGCGGCCCCGCCGGCGACTATCGCCGCTTCGCCAACATCCCGAACGTCGCGCAGGAAGTGCCGGCGATGCGTCAGGGCGAGTGGCTCGCCGTGCTGCGCGGTTTCGACAATCTCGGTCGGCGCACGCTGCCGATCACGCTCGACTTCGTCCCGGTCGGGCTCACCGCCAAGCCGCTGCCGCCCGCGTCGCTGTTCATCACGCCACAGGGCCAGACGTGCACGCTGACATGGGTGCCGACCGGCGAGGTCGACGTGGTGTTCTACTGGATACAGTGGAGCCCGCTGAGCGACGGCACGGCGACGTGGGAAGGCGCGACGACCTCAATCGCGCGCGTCAACCGCAACACGACGCAGATCACCACGCCGACCCGCTCGGGCACATTCATGATCAAGAGCATCGACGCGCTCGGGCAGGAGAGCGTCGACTTCGAGGCGGCGATCCTGCTGCCGCAGATCACCGAGCAGGTGCAGCTCGCCGTCGAGGCCGAGCAACCGAGCTGGCTGGGCGATCTCGGCACCAACTGGCACGTGCACGCGCCCGAGCTGCTGCTGCCGCCGCCGACCGCGCCCGAGGCGGTGCCGCCGGGCGTGTACCCAGGCGACAGGGCGCTCGCGGTGAACAGCTCGCCAACGCGCGTCGATGTCTACGGCTTCAGCCATGCGCTCGACCTCGGCATCGTGTGCAACGTCTCGATGGTGGCGCTGGTCGAAGCCTACGGCGAGCAGATGGGCCGCACGATGTCGACGTGGGTGCCGCTGGCGTCGCAAGCCCCGCTCGCCTCGGGCGTCAGCGGCAATATGGCGGCATGGGTGCCGCTCGCTTCGGCGGTGCCGCTCGCCATCGGTCGCTCGAACCAGTGGGATGCGCACATCGAAGTGCGCGTGAGCCAAGACGGCGTGGCCTACGACGACTGGACGCCGCTGAAATCGGCGCTGATCGCGGGCCGCGCCTTCGAGTGGCAGCTCATTGGCGCAGTCTACGATCTGGCGACGACCTTGCGCATGAAACGCGCCGAGGTCGACGTGCAGGTGCCGACGCGCGCCATCAGCGGCAACGATCTCGTGCTCGATGGCACCGGCCATCTCGTCGTCACCTACGCGCGCGACTTTCTCGCGACGCCCAGCGTGCAGCTCACCGCCCGGCAAGACCTCGCGCCGGGCGGCAACATCGTGTTGATCGAGAGCGATGCGCATCACTTCAAGGTCGAGCACCGCAACGCGGCGGGTGCGCCGACTGCGGGCGGTTCCATCGACTACTACGTCCAAGGGTATGGGGGCTATTCATGAGCCAGTACGATTTCGGCACCATCGACCCCTACACCGACGACGGTGTGACGCTCGCCGACATGCTGAACAACTGGCGCGACGCGGTGCACTCGTGGCATCGCGGCGCGGCGCGCCCCAGCTACGCCGTGCCCGGCATGGCCTGGATCAACGACACGGGCGGTCCGACCAACTGGCTGGTGATGGTCTATCTCGGGCCGAGCGTCGGCGACCTGGTCCTGTTCACCTACGACACGACGACCGGCGTGATCACGGCGAGCGCCGCCATGCTGCTCGCACAGTCGGCGACAAATCCGTCGATGCGATGGAACGCCACCGGCAACGCCGCCGATGTGAAGGCGTGGCGCGCGACGGTGCCGGTTGGCGGCACGCTGCGCTTCGGGGCGTACAACGACGCGGGCGTCGAGGTCGGCGCGATCACGTTCAACCGCGACGGCAAGCTGATCGCCGACCTGTCGCTCGCCACCGGCCTGCCGCCGCAGGGCGTGTTCATCGGCACCGCGCCACCGGGCTCGCCGCTGGTCGGGCAGCAATGGTGGAAGTCCGACGACGGCGTGATGTACCTGCGCTACGACGACGGCAACTCGGTGCAGTGGGTGCCTGCCGCGCCGCAGGCCGCACCGCCGCCCTCGTCGGCGTGGACGCTGATCAACCGGCAGGTGCTGGGCGGCACGGCGGCGTCGATCATCGTCGACGGGCTCGCGGGCTATCGCGCGATCAAGGTGCTGGCGAGCCTCGTGCCGAGTGTCACCAACGTCGCGCCTGTCCTGCGCGTGCGCAAAGGCGGCGCGGCGTTTAGCGATGCCAACTACAGCCAGAGCTACTCCTACTCTAACTCAACCGGAACGACCGCGGGCTTGTACCAGTCGGCGCTGACGGGGTGGAACCTCGGCGGGATTTTGGTCGATGCCAACCCGCGCGGCGGCGGCATCGTCGAAGCGACGTTCAACGACATCACGCGCGCAGGCGTGTGGCAGCGTGCGCACTTCACCTGTGACTTCGACGGTCTCAGCGCGGGCGCGATGACGTTGAGCGGCAGCTTGATCTACGGCACGCCCGCCAACCTGCCGCTCGACGGCCTGCAATTCGATGCGGTTGGCGGCCAGTTCGCGGCGGGCTCGTCGATGTTCGTCACCGGAATGAAATAGGAGCGCACCGATGGCAGCCATCGACTTCCCCGCCTCGCCTGCGGTCAACCAGCTTTTCACCGCGCCGAACGGCGTCACGTATATGTGGACCGGCGTGCTGTGGGTCGTCTACTCGCCCGCGCTGCTGGGCGGTCCCATCGCGCCGCAGCTTCGCGTCGAGGACAACACCAACTCGATCATTAACGGCACCTATGCCATCGCGGGCGTGCCGCAAATCTCGGGCGGCGCGCGCATCACGCAACAGAGCTACACCGCCAACAACGCGGCCAACAAAATCCGCCTGCGCTACAGCGGCATGTTCCTCAACACTACCGCGCAGTACATCACGCTGGCGCTGTTCATCGACGGCGCGGTCAACGCGGCGCGAAGTGTCATTGTCACGCCGAACACCAACTGGAACGCGTGGGGCGAGCTGACTTGGGAAGGCGTGCTGGCCGCAGGCGCGCACACCTTCGAGCTGCGCGGCGGCGGCGTATCGGGCGGCTTCTACCTCAACACCGGCACGGTCAACGGCGGCGGCGGCACCGAGGCGTGCGTGCTCGTCATCGAGGAAGTCGGGCAAGGCGTCCAGGGTCCGCCGGGCGTGGCCGGTCCACCGGGCGTCGGCAGCTACCTGATCCAGTCGAAGTATGGCGAGTACACCGCGTTCGGCGTAGCGCACGGCACCGCGATGTCGATGGGCACCACGCCGCCCGCCATCACCGAGGGCGAGCAGCTCATCGCTGTGCCGATCACGCCGACGAACGCGGGCAGCCGCATCAGGCTGCGCGCGCAAGGCATCTGGACCGGCAACTCGGCCAGCATCTCGTTGGGCGCGGGGCTGTTCGACAGCCGGTCGTCGCCCGCCTTGGTCACCTGCGCTTGCGGCAATTTCTCGAACGGCTCGACGATCCCGATGCACATGGAGATCGAAGTGCCTGCCGGTTCGACAGCGGCGCGCACCTACTCGCTGCGCGTCGGCCCCAACACGGGCGCGGGCTCGGTCTTCATGAACGGCTACACCACCGCCTACGGCAACGCCCGCACCACGCTCATCGTCGACGAAATCTCGCCATAAGGAGCCTCGCATGGACATCAAGCAATACTTCCCGGTCGGCGAAGACAACGCCATCGAGGGCACGCTGATCATCTCGAATAGCACGATGCTGCTGAACGGCTCAGCGTGGCTCGACAGCGCGTCGTCGACCGAGGTGACGCTGCGCGTCGCGCAGGGCAGCCTCGGCGCTGGCGTGTGGCAGATCGACGGCAGCGCGATCTTGGCCGTGTCGATCAAGGTCGACGTGCAGCAGGGACCGACGAAGAAGTGACGCGCGCGACCCCACGTTAATTTTTCCGCCCAGACCGGAGGTCGGATCGTCATGCCCGACCGTCCGCCCTTCGACCCGGTCCGCGCTGCGTTCTGGCTGATCGCCTTCGTGATCGGCGTGCAGGCGCTCGTCGTGCTGATCGCCGTCGGCGCGTGCATCTGGCACGCCGAGCTGATCCTCACGACCCCCGAGATCAAGTGCGACCCCGACAACCGTCTCGCCGCTCTGCTCACCGCCGCGCTCGCGGCTGCGCTCGCCTTCGCGGGCGGCTTCATGCGCAAGCCGCCCGACGATCCACCACCGACCGACAAGGGAGGCAAGGTATGAACCTGTCGCCGCACTTCACGCTGGAGGAATTCACCATATCGACGACGGCGGCGCAGCTCGGCATCGACAACACGCCGGATCAGGACGCGCTGTCGGAGCTCGAAGACCTCGCCGACCTGCTCGAACGCGTGCGCACGCTGCTCGACGACAGCCCGATCATGATCACGTCGGGCTATCGCTGCCCGCAGCTCAACGCAGCAGTCGGCGGTGTGCCCGACAGCGCGCACGTCTACGGTCGCGCGGTCGACTTCATCGCCCCCGACTTCGGCACGCCGCACGAGATCGTCGAGCAGCTGGTGCCGTACATGGCCGAGCTGCAGATCGATCAGCTGATCTGGGAGTACGGCGATTGGGTCCACCTGGGCCTGCACGAGAACGACGACGAGGCGCGCTGCATGGCGTTGACCATCGACAGCGCCGGCACGCGAGCCTTCGCCTGACAGGGAGAACAGCATGCGCAAACCGAAGCCCATCGGCGTCGTGCAGGCCACGCCGCCAGACATGATCAGCGAGCAGGCGATGCAATGGCTGCGCGACGCGCCGGCCATGTCGACCGAAATCCTCGAGGCGCTCGAAGCTGCGCCGCCAGTGCCACCCGACCCGCCCGACCCCGGCCCCGATCCCGGCCCCGACCCGTCACCCACGGAGGATGGAATGGACTATCCGAAGAACGAGAGCGAGCTGCGCAGCTGTCTCAACGCCTACGCCAACGAGAACCGCGTCGGCATGCTCGACCCGCGCACGCGGATCACGCTGACCAGCACTATCGAGATCGCGCAGCGCACCAACGCGGGCGCACCGTGGGGCGTCAACGGCAACTTTGCGCAGCTGAAATGGGGCGGCCCGGCGAAGCACGACATGCTGCGCTTCATCGGCGTCGAGAACGTCAGCAACAGAGGGTTGACGGTCGAGAAGCTCGTGCTCGACGGCAACGATCCCAACATGAACCAGGCCGGCGCTGATGCGTGCCTGCGGCTCAGCGCGCCGCTCGGCGATCACGGCCCGCTCTACAAGTTCCAGCTGCGCGATGTCTTCACGATGTGCGCCATCAACGGTCTGGTGATCGAGGGCGGCGTGTACGAAGGGATGTGCGAGAACGTGCACGCCGAAAACTGCACGGGCGACGGCGTGCTGATGCGCCACATGAACCTCGGCGCGCCCGCTCAAGGCGTCGTGTCGAATGTGCTGATGCTGCACCCCAACTGCTCGCGCAATTTCGGCGCTGGCATCCGCGCGGTGTACTCGGTCTACATCATCGGCGGCAGCTTCATCCTCAACGGCAACGGCGGCGTGCAGGCGCCCGACGGGCTGCGCGGTGCGCTGATGTGCAACGGCGAGAACACCGCCGGAAAGGACGGCGCTGTGTTCGTCGTGCCGAGCAACGGCTACGGCAGCGTGCTCAATCTCTGCGAAGGCAGCTCTGACGGCGCGACGCACTGCCGCAAGTGGAACGGCCAAGCGTGGGAGAGCGTCGGCGCGCCGCAGCTCTACCTGATGGCAATCGGTGCGGGCGTTCGTCAGACCGACAATCACGTGAGCTACTATGGCAATCCGCCCGACCCGACGCGCGTCGTCAAATGATCAACGAACCGTTGGAGGCAAAGTCATGTTGGCATTCTGGATCATCGCGGCGGTCGCTGGCGCACTCACCGTCACCGCCGTCACGTGTCACGTGCGCTACGAGCAGCTCGCCGATGGCAGCATCGTCTCGACGCCTGTCTGCGATCAGATCAAGAGCGTGATCGTCGACCGTCGAGCCGAACGGCAGCGCCCGCTCGTGCCGCGACCCCTGTCGCAGTGAAGGAGGAACGCCATGTCGTTCGGTTTCGTGTTCTGGCTGATCATGCTGATCGAGCTGCTGCTCGGGCTCGGCTGGCACTTCGGCATCTACGCGCCCGGCGCTGGGCTCGGCTTCGGCGTCGTGCTGTTCATCCTGCTCGCCCTGCTCGGCTGGAAGGTGTTCGGGCCGCCCCTGCATCCGTAGAAGCTGCAGCGACGACCCGCACAGCGGGGGAACCGGAGAGCGCCCGTCCCGATGATCTCGGGGCGGGCGCTTTTTGTCGTTGTCAGGGGCGACGCTGCAGCTCGATCTCCGCGAGCACCCCAGGTTGGGGCAGCTGCTCAGCTCGACAGCGTCAGGTGAGCTTCCCTGCTCGCCCTGCGCTGCTGTGCAACGCATTGCGAACATTGTCCCACGTGGGACACGCTAAGTCGTTGAGATCGCTACAGAGCGCAGTTTCATCTCGTAAACAGCCGTGCCAGTCATTTCAAAGGCTTAGAGCACGGTTGGGGACAGTGGGACAAGCATGGGACAACGAAGCGTTGGAACAGCTGTGGAACATCAGTCCTTGATCACGATGTCGATGTCGTCGAGCTGCCCGCCGACAGCGTCGAGCACGTCGGCCAGCGTGTGCGCGGGCGCAGCCTGCTTGGATGTGCCCTGCTCGACCCACTGCCCGCCCGTGCGCGACGGGGGCGCGAGCAGGAAGCCCTCGTCGCTGCCGTAGCGGATCAGCGCAAACTTGCCGACGCTGTCGAGCCAGCGACGGAAGGCCGGGTCGCGATGCGCGTCGGGATAGCGCGGGTCGACCCACACTTGCACGACAGCGATGTTGACGGGCTCCCCGCCCCCGTCAGGCACAGCTGTCACGAAGTCGGGCAGCGGGTCGACGACCATGTGCGTGCGATCAGGGCGACGACCGACATCGACGCCGATCAGCCACTGACACGAGAACGCGCGACACGAGAACGGCCTGCGCGCGTAGATCGCGCAGCCCTTGCGACACTGATGCTCGCAGCGCGTGTTGGCCGGCAGCTCGATCTCGGCAGTCGGCATGACGTAGCAGCACAGCTGGCAGTCGCCGCAGCGACGCGCGCTCTGCACGATCTCGCGCTCGCTCATGACGACACCTTGTCGAGCGGGCGCTGCTTCCACGGCGTGTCGTCCTCGTGATCGCTGATCTGGCCGTCGTCGAACCCGATGGGCAGTCGCGGGAATTTGCCGCGCGTGCCCTTCATGAACACATAGAGATGATATTGGTTGGACGTGTCGACGACGCGGCTCTCGGCGGGGAACAGCTGGATCGCCTCGGCCTCTGCGCCGCAGAGCTGCGACTTGATCGCCTGCAGATCGCGCCAGTCCATGATCGGCTGCTTGTCGATGCGCTTGATCGACAGCCACCAGATCGTCGAGCCGGCAAAGCCGTGTCTCAACTGTTTGTTGATCGCGACCTGATAGTGCTCCGACAGATACACCACGTCGCGACGCTGCTGATCGTACAGTCGACGCAGCGTCTGCGGCTTGAGGTTCAGCGCAGCATAGGGCCGCGCCCACTCGGCGAAGCTGTCTTCGCCGACGAAGTGCGCACGCTTGAACGTGCCGACGTTGCCGTTGCTCATTGCATGCGCTCCCGTCGCTCGCGCTCTGAGCGCTTCGCGACTTCGCGCAGATGCTCGAACGTCAGGTCGTAGGCGACCTGTGCGAGCGCCAAGCGCGCTGTCTCGATAGTCAGCTCGCGCCCCGCGAATTCGCTGACCATCATGCGCAGGATCGCAGCGTGCAGCTCGGGCACGCGCACGGGCAGCGGGCGTTTGGGTCGCTTGGCCATCACGCGACCTCCCGAAGCAACGCTGCGTTGGCCTTCGTGCCGAGCAGCCCGATAGCGTCGTGCGCCATTTTGAGCTTGTCGGCGTGCAGCGTGTAGCGACGCACGTGCTGCAGCGACGAGTGCCCGAGGAAGTTGGCGATCTGCTTCTCGCTCATGCCTTCTTCGGCCAGTCGATTGCCGACAGCGTGTCGAATGCCGTGCGCGCTCTTGCCCTTGAGGCCGGCTGCCGCCGTCCAGGCCCGCATCGCTTTGCCGAAGCGCCCGCAGTTGAACGGGTTGCCGAAGTCGTCGAGCAGGAACACGAGCTGCTTGCCGTAGGGCTTGCCCGACTGCGTCTTGTGACGCTTCGGCGGCATCGCCTTGCGCGTCTCGATGATCGAGCGCGCCAGCTCTGCCGTCATTGGCAGCTGGCGCTCCTTGCGCTTGAAGCGACCCTTTGCCATCAGCGCCTTCGAGCGCGCGCCCTTGTGCTCGGTGAATTCGAGCATGCCGCCCTCGAAGTGCTGAGGCCCGAGGCGATAGCAGTCTGAGCGACGCACGCCCGTCGTCCAGAAGATGTCGAACGCGAGACGCGCCATCGTGCCGACGGGGTGCGCGCGCTTGTAGCGCTCGCAGTCGTCAGCAGTCCAAGCGTCGTGCGTGTCGTCGTCGCTGCGCAGCATCTTGATCTTCGCTGCAGGGTTGCCCGGCATGCGATCCTTGAGCACAGCCCACGAGAACAGCGTGCGCAGCGCGATCAATCGGCTGTCAGCTGTCGACGAGCCGAAGTCGAGCCACGCGGCATCGGTGTGGATCGCGACGCAGTCGCTGCGCCTGATCTTGTCCACGTTGAGATCGGCGCGCGTGCGCGTCTTTTCGACGTGATCGGTGCTCGCGCAGATTTCCTCGAGATAGCGGCGACGATGCTTCGCGGGCATCGCGTCCATCGACTTGTACTCGGCGCTTTGCAGATAGTCGACGACGAGCGCGCGCAGCGAGCCCATGCGCACGCCGCCCGGCAGCTTGGGCGTCGGCAGCTGTCGCTTGACGGGCTCGTCACTCGTCTCGCCCGCCAGCGTCGCGCGATAGAACGCCCGCCACTCGGGCGAGCCCGGTGTGCCGGGCATGCGCAGCTTCTGCCCGTAGCCCGGCAAATGCGACAGCGTCTTCGGCAGTCGCAGATAGTAGACGACCTTGCCGCTCGGCTGCTTCGTCGTCGTGATGAAGTCTTCCATGATCAGCCTCTCGCCTCGTAGCCAAAGAAATTGCCGACGCGCACGAAGCGCACGTCGTCGCCGTCTTCACCGTTCAGCCACTCACTAAACGCTCCGTTGCACCCGCTCGCCTGATAGTCGGCGAGCGCGCGCGCATTGTGCTTGGCCGCCCAATGCACGAGCACGTGCTCGGCATTCTGACCGGGCGGCACTTCGATCACGAGCGAGCTGCCTTCGCGCGGCTCTGTGATCAGCCAGAAGTCGCTGCAGCGGGTCACGACTTCACCTCGATCAGACGTTGCAGCTCGCCGACCAGCGCGTCGGCCTCGCTCGCGCTCAGCTCGTCCCACACGACGCGGGCGCGCTCGCTGACGATCTCGACGCGCACGCGCCCGTCGGGTCGTATCGTTCGATTGATCGTCACGACTTCACCCCGTTCTGGAGCACGATGTCGACGTAGCGCTGACAGATCGCGCGCTCGATCACGTCCCACGTCTCGCTGTGGGCGATGATCGTGTGCTCGCCGTCGATGTCGGTCAGCAGAAAGCGCGACGACACGTTGGGCATCTCGCGCTGAGCCTTGTCCTTGTAGTCGACCCACAGTCGCAGGCCGGCGCGCTCGTTGTCGAAGCACGGGCACGTGTCGTTGTGCCAACTCTGATCGACGAAGCCCTGCGGGATGTCGATCATGTCCTCGACCGGGAAGTCGGGGAATTCCTCGCGCCATGTCGCCATCACAGCACCTCCACGCGATAGTCGTCCTTCACTGCCGACTTGCGCAGCAGCGCGGCGATGTCGACCTTCGTCGGCTCGCCCTTGAAGTAGGTCTGCGTGAAGAAGTCGTCGCCACCCGCGCTCGGGTGGATGCAGGCGAGCACCTTGTGGGTGTAGCCCTTGCGCTTCATGCGCAGATCACGAGCGGCGTTGCGCTCGCCCTGCTTCTCTTGCTCCTTGTGATACTCGGCGAGCAGCCGATCCAGCTCGGGGTCGCGTCTCTTGGTAGGCATGTCGTCTCCGTTCATCGCGTCAAAATCGACGCAGGAACAGTATAAACGCTCCGTTGATCGGGCCGAAGCGTCGGAAACGACTGTCAACCTGGGCTGGCCCGTCCGTCACAAGCCGAGCGCGGCTTTAGCCTGCGACGGCGCGTCTCAGCGCACAAAGCGCGAGCCCGACGCGTTGCCAGCGTCGGCGTCGCTGTCCGGCAGCAGGTCGAAAAAGTGGTCGAGCATGTCGATGTCCCAGATCGGGATGCTGTCGACGCGCTTCGGCTTCGGCATCTTGCCGTCGCGCACGAGCGCATCGAATTTGCGCGCGCTCAGTCCGAGATATTCTGCCGCTTCCAGCCGGCGCAGACCGCGCCGCGGCTGGCTGCGATGGCGTCGCTCGCTTGCCGTCATTGGGTCGCCTCGTCGTCGAGCACGGCCTCGAGCATGGCGCCCTGTCGCGACAGCAGCGCGATCAGGCGCTCGACGATCAGTCGCCCGGCCTTCGGCATGGTCGCCAGCTCGCCGCTCAGTCGCATGGCCGCATGAAAGCCGTGCAGCGTCTCGTCGTCGGTGACGCTCAGCTCGAACGTCGTCCAGCGCTTGCTGCACTTGGCGCACAGTCTGCGCCGCCGGATCATGTCGCCGCTCGCGCGGCTGTCGGCCACTCGACTGTCACCCGCCCCGCAGAGCGGGCACACCAACCCAAGACCCTTCGGCTTGCTCACCGTCCGACTTGCTGGTCGCCCTCCCAGCGGCGTAACACTGCGCGCATCATTGCCGCGATCTCGTCACGCTGCGCGCGCGGCACATTCGACACATAGTTGACGTTGCCCTCGCTGGGCTGTTCGTCGGTCGGCCAGATGAAAAGCGAGAACGCAAGACCCGGCAGCGTGCCGTCGATGGCACGTGCCAGGCCCTGCATGATCTCGTCGGTACGCTCGTGTGCCACGGGACGCTACTCCCTACTCGTTCATTTGCCCCGCCGAAGTTGGCGCTGCGCGCGCTGGCCGGAGGGGATCACCGCGACAACCGCGATCAGGAACACAAGCCAGAGCAGATGCACCGGCCACACGATCAGCTGGGCGAGCCGCGCAGCATGACCAGCTTGCAGAGCAGATGGGCGTGATCCAGCAACAGGTGGATCAGCATGCGACGCGGGACCGGGATCGTCTTCTCCCGGTGGTCGGTGTAGCAGCTCGCCCATAGCGCTTCCCTTTCCTCGTTGGTGACGTTGAGAGAAACCACGCCCTTGACGCCACCGGCACGCGACGCGCAGTCGGCGAGCGACGGCGGATCGACGTTCGTGTTGCGGTGTGCCTCGTGGCCGTTGATCACGGCGACGACGCGCTCGGTCTGGGCAGTGTCGTGCAGCAGAGTATCCATCACGTATCTCCCTTCATGGTCGCGGCAGAAGGGGCTGCATCCGATCGATCAGCGCGACCAACTGATCGACGGCATCTTGTCCTTCGGTTTCGGCAATCGCGCGCAGCGTCGGCAGACCGCTCGACAGGGCTGCGTCGACTTCAACGCGTGTGGCTGCACGCCCTTCGGCGAACCATTCGACGCGCTCGGGATCGCCGAGCTGGAACAGCACGCCGGGGTTCCCCAATTCGGCGCTGACGGGCTTGTAGCCCGTCGTCGTCCACAGCGCCATGACGCCGGGATTGCGGTCGACGGGCCGACCGGCAGCGTCGACGGTGCCCGCCGGCATGTCCTTCTCGTTGCGTCGCATGCGCGGGCGCGACAGGAACGGGCAGCCACGCATCGAGAACAGCGCGCACTCGCGATGCGACGGCGGCTCGCTGTTGATCCTGTTCACCGCGCACATCGGGCCGATGACGAAGGCGAGATGACGACCGAGGCGCTCGCCGCACACCCAGCACAGTCGCTCCTTCACCGCGCGCCCCAGCTTGGGCGTGTCGACGACGCGGAAGTCGGGCTCGCCGTAACCTGGATTGACGGTCTTGCCGTCGCGGAACCACGCCACGAACCACGGCACGGGGAAGCCGCGATGATCGAGCGGCAGCTTGCGCATGCGCATCGGCACGTCGTCGAGGGCGAAGCGCGGGCGCGCCTGTCTGATGTTGTCGTCGCTCATGATTGAACCTGCAGGGCTTCGAGCTTGACGACCATCGCGCGGAAGGCGGGCAGCAAGTCCCGCGCGGCGTTGCGGTCGCGCTCGATCAGCTCGTCGAGCAGATCGGGCAGACCGATCTCGACATGAGCGCTGTCGATCTCGTCGACGGCTGCGCCCTTGGTCGTGAGAAATCCCAAGTCGACGCTGATCTCGGGCAGCTCGCCGCCGTTCCCGCCCGGCATCAGCGACACGTCGATGCCGTCTTGGTCGGCCTGGTCGTCGATCACCTTGGCCATGTCTTTGGCGACCGCCGCCGTCATCGTATCGCTGAGCGCCTCGAAGAACGCCCCGACCGACTCCTCGAAGTCGCCCCAATCCCAGCCCTCGAAGCTGATCGCCTTCGGCAGCTTGCGCTTCATGGCTCGGTCCCCATCATCGCGGCGTTGACGGCCACCAGCTGCTGGATCAGCGCGACGTGCGCGCCGAACAGCTCGACCCGCAGCGCCTTGTCGTGCCCGGCCAGCCAGATCGCGGCGAGATCGGCGATCACGGCGCTCTGCAGCGCGGGATGGCGACCGGCGAGCAGCGGTCGGATGCGCTCGACCAGCTCGGCGTGCTCGGTGCCCGCGATCAGGGAGCGCACGTCGGTCATGCCTGCGCCTGTCGTCGCGTGTTGAGAAAGGCCGCGACCAGCGGCGCGCAGATCGGGCAGAAGTGCTTGATCGAGCGCACGTCGATCTCGCGCTGCACTTCGCCCGTCTCGACGCGCAGCCATTTCACCGGCAGCACGGCCTGCAGGATGTCGGCGCACAGCTCTATGGGCTGGCTCTCGATCCGGCAGCCGTCGCAGCGGAAGCTCGCTGTCGCGATGAAGCTCACCGCTGGAGCTCCCGCGACTTGTCGCCCATGCGGCGATAGAGATCGGCCTGCTTGGCCTGCGAGAATTTGGTGATGCGCTCTTGGTTGCCAGTGCGGATTTCCTCGAGATGATCGTCGCTCGCCGCCTTGTCGATCAGCGCGTGCAGCGCCTTGATGATGGCGTCCTGCCCGACCACGTCGTCGGGCACGCGCCACGGGTTCGTCTCGGGCGGACCGGAGGTCGGCTTGGGTGGGGCGTCGCCGCCTCCGGTCGCGGCGGCGCTCTGAGCAGTCGCCGCCTCGCCCTCGACGGGCTGCGCTGGCGGGGATGCCGGCGCAGCCACATCGGTCACGTTGTCTTCGCGTCGCGGCTCGGGCGGCGCTTCGCGCGGCCACGTCTCGTCGACCGACGCCATGCCGTCGTGGATCGCCTTGCACTCGGCGATCAGACGGGCGACATCCGGCGCGAGCCACTCGTCGACCTTGCGCTGATTGAGCACCTCGACGCGGGCCAGCAACGTGTCGCCGCCGATCTCGCGGATAAACTTGACGACGCGGGCGCGCGCCTCGGGCAGATTTTTGCCGATCTTCTCGACCAGCGAATTCTTCGCGGCCTTGAATGCTCGCTCCATCACATCCTTCAGCGCGTGATCGACAACGTTGCGTTGACACTTGCTGACGCCGATGCCGAAGGCGATCTGCACGCGGCGCTCGTTGTCCTCGCCGCCCAGGCGGGCTCCACTCTTGGGCTGCAGAAACGGGCGGATCAGCGAATAGCCGGTTTCGAGATCGACGAAGCGGCTGGCGAAGATCCACTGCGTCGGCGTCTCGGCGGCCAGCGCGCTCTGCACTTGGCAGTTGCCGTAGTAGCGCGCGACGGCGTCGGCGCACTCGATGGACGGGCCTTCGATGCGGTCGATCTTGCCGGTGCGGCGATTTCGGACCGGGAACGAATAGTACCAGCTCTCGCCGTTGGCCTGCGCCATCGCATCGATGCGGCGCAGGATGTTCGGCTCGTTGCGCGCCACCTTGATCGGCTGCGCGGTGATGATGTCACCGAACACCGAGCGCTCGTTGACGATGGTGGTGCCTTCGGGCATGCGACCCTGCTGCAGCGTCGCCACTGCCTGCACCATCGGGTCGTCGTCGGAAATCAATTCGGGGGGGCGTGCCATTTTCAAATCCTCCTTGGGCCGTGTTCGCCTTCTTTGTCGGCGAGTGTCCGCGCTGCAGCGGAGATCAGATCAGCGACGCACAGCTCGACGTTGTGATAGGTCGTCGAGCCGCCGAGCGTGACCGGAACGCCGGTGCTCTCGATGATGCCGGCGCGCAAGGCGGCAGTGAGATCGTCGCGCGTCAGGCCCATTTCCTCGAAGAACGCCGCAGCATCCTTGAGCGAGATGAAAAGATCGCGCGATCTGGCGTTGACCCGGCGGATGGCCTCGTTCGATGTGAGCTTCATGGCGACGCCCTCCCCGTTCATGTTCAGGCGGCCACTGAGGCAGCTTGTGGCGAGGCCTCGTCGTGCTCGACGTGGGTCACCTTGGCACCGCTCGCGCGGTAGAGCGGCTTGCGATCAGTGCCCTCGCGCACGAGGATGCGCTCGACGATCAGTTGCTGCAGCACGCCGTGGACGGTGCCGGGGTTGACCGGGCTGCCGGTGCGTTCCATCTCGATCTTCACTTCGGTCATCGTGCGCCCTTCCGACAGGAAGCCCTCGGCGATCAGCCGCAGCGCACGGCCTTTGGTCGACGAGCCCTCGACGATGCGCACCGGGCGATAGGTGTGCACCTCGATCTCGGGCTGCGTGTCGGCCAGCCGCACGAGCGAAGGCGCACGCTCCTGCAGGCGTTCGATCACGGCATTGCAGATGCCCTCGATGTCGACCGCGTCGTGATTGCGCGGCTTCGGCGTCGGCGGCGTCGGCGTCGGCGCGACGGCATCCTTGACGCGTTGCAGGCGGTCTTCGAGTTCGGCGACGCGGGTTTGCAGTTCTTCGGTGCTCATCGACTTTTCTCCTGCTGTTGAACAAAGCGGCTGCGAAATTCGTCGATCACTGCCTCGAAACAGTCGGCGACATCGTCGCGGTCGAGCTGGCCGCCCGCCACGGCATCGCGCGCGATGCGGCGAAGCCGACTGTGCAGCTTGTCGCGCGCGACGATCCGCGCCGCCTTGCGCAGCTCGTCGGTCATGACCAGAAGTCCTCGTCGTGCTCGTCGTGCTCGGCGTCGGGATCGGCGCACAGCCATTGCAGCAGCGACGAGACGCCCATCAGCGCGAACAGCAGACACGCAAAGTCGGCGATGGCTTCCCATCCGTCGAGCGACACGGGCATCGACATGGTCATGTTGCCCTCTCGTCGACGTAGAATTCAAAGCCAGCCGGCGCGGCGTCGGCGCGCTTGGCCTTCTTCGCGAGCGCCTCGGCTTCCTTGAGCGCGGCGACCAACGCAGCGTTGCGCACGTTTTCGTTGCTGGCGTAGGTCTGCAGCGCCACCGTCTTGTCGAGCACGCGGGCGTGCCAGTAGGTGCGCAGCGACATCGCGCGCCCGGCGTAGTCGCCCTTGACCTGTGCGCGCTTGGGCTTCTGGTCGGCGCGTCGCTCGGCCTGGACGGCTGCTTCCTCGGCCTTCTGAGCGGCGCGCTGTTCCTCGATGCTGGCGGTCGGCTGCGCCGCCTCTCGTGCCATCTCGTCGGCGAAGCTGCGCAGCGTCTTCGCCTCGCGCTCGAAGCGGGCCTGATCCTCGCGCAGTCGCTGCTTGAGCTTCTGCAGCCAGTCGGCGGCCTTGGCGCGCATCGCCGACAGGCACAGATCGAGCAGCGCCAGCGGGTTTTCGTAGCGCGTGCGGATCATCGCGATCTCGGTCTGATGCGGCGACAGCTCGCGTCCGCGCTCGCGCTCCAGCTCGTGCCGCGCGATCACCAGCTGATCGATGAACGTCTGCGCCGTCTTGGCCTGCTCGTCATTGGCGATGCCGGGCCGCTCGGCGATCCACTTGTCGGCGTTGCGCACCAGCTCGTCGATCCGGTCGAACAGATCGGACGGCGGCTCGTTGTGGCCCATGCCGGCGGGCGCGTCGATCATCAGCCGCCCTCCTGCGCCGACTGGATCATGTGCTGGAAGCACCACTCGGCGCGCGCCTGATAGGGCTTGTCGAGATCGCGCTTCAACGACGCGGCACCATTCTCGACCATGAACGGGGTCGGCGTGTGCAGCGCGCTCAGCACGTCTTCGATCACGCGACTGCGCACGCCGGGATTGAGGTAGTCGAGCCGCTCGTTGAGCTTGTTGCGCATCGACATCAGTGCACCGCTGGCTCGGGTTCTTTGCTGATCCACTCGCGCAGCAGCTCGACGCAATCCGGGCAGAGCAGCGGCGATGTCCCGCTGACGATGATCATTTCCCAGCCCAGCGGCATGGTGGGCTTGTCCTTCTCGTGCTCGCTCTCGACGGTGCGCCGACAGTGATCGCAGACGTGGCGCATGAAGATCGACGTGGTCATTTGGCGGCCTCCGGCGTCCTGATCTCGCGCAGCTCCTTGTCGACGGCGCTCTCGGCAACCCGTGCGGCGATCAGCGCGTCGCGGTCGCGCGTCTTGAAATAGTGCTTCTGTGCCGTGCGCATCGTGTCGACGAGCTGCACGAATTGGGTGAGACGCTCCACCTGGGCGAACATGCGCAACGCTCCGTTCAGAAGGCGGCGGGCAACTTGGCGACGTTCATCGGCTTGTAGGGATTGGCGGCGGGATGATCGGGCGCGTGCTCGATTGCCCAGCGCGTGCGACGACGCAGGAACGCGTACTCGTGATGGCTGATCGGATGCTTCGCGCAGCTCGGCCACGCCAGCTCGACATCTATCGGTGCGCGCCACGTTCTGAAGCCGCTGTCGCTGCGGTCGATGCGGCTGCTGAAACCGTTGATGGCGACGCACCAGCGCGGCGCGCGATCCTGCGTCTCGCCGTCGATGACCGGCCTGCCAAACCAGATCATCACCGGCACTTCGATGCCGCCGCGCACCAGCGTCATCTTGTAGAAGCCGCGCTGCGGCGTGTCGGTGATCGGCAGCGTGATCATGACGCCACCGCCTCGGGGTCGCGCGACACCCAGCGCACTTTGATGTTCCAGTTGCGCAGGCGACCGTGGAATGTCGGCGACGGCGCGCCGGTCAACCCACAGTTGGGGCAGCGCAGCGCGCGCTCACAGATACGATTGCCGGCGCGCTTGATGGTCGGCGGCAGCGGCCAGCCACACGGGCACGGCAGAAACTGCTCGGGCTTCTCGACGCTCATGCGTGCACCACCAGCAGCAGCGCGCCGATTGACGCAGCGGTGATTGCCAGCGCCGTCCCGATCAACGGCGCATCGAGGCGTGCCATCAGATGTTGCAGGCGGCGGCTGCGTCGGCGTCGCGTGACGACGAGCGCTCCCGAGCCCGTGATCAGTGACCAGTCCACCATCGGCGTCCCCTCTCCCCCGCGCGTTCGGCGAGAAGCGGGCACAATAAACGCCGCGTTGATTATGGCAAGCGGCGCGTCAGCCTCTTATCCCCGGAATTTCCCACAGGCGCGATCAACGCGCGCGTGTTCGCTTTGTGGCGCGCGCGTCTGTAAATTGTAATTCGCCGCGAATTATTTTTTCGGCAGCGGTCGCACCGGCCCCTTGCCGAGCAGCAGCCAGTCGGCGTGCACGTCGAACCGCTGGCAGAGATCGAAGACGATCTCGACATCGAGCGGTCGCTTGCCGGCCTCGTAGTTATGCCAGCGTTGCGGGCTGATGTTGATCTCCGCCGCGATCTCCAGCTGCTCCACGTTGTAGAGCCGGCGAAGCTCGCCCAGGCGGGCTCCGATCTCTTTTCGCAGCTGCAGCGTGCGGGCCTTCTGTTGCTCTGTCCGCACTCGCTCGGCAGCCTTACGCGTACCACGCGACCCTTCGCCAGCGCGACGCGCTGCGCGTTTCCGATCCGTCATTAGCAGCCTCATCGACCCCAAGTCCGTCACTAGGTCTACGAGCCGACCCAGCACCCGGATGGCATTCTATACACAGTTTCGTGAAAAGAAACGGTCCGTTGTCCCACATATGGTGTCGTTGGCAATCAACGGCACGTTGATCGTGTGGTGCGGCGACGGGCACAGTGCCGCCCATGAAGACCGACATTGAAGTGCTCGACGCTCTGTTGAGCAAGCACGGCACCGACGCCAAGGTCGCGCAGCTGCTCGGCCTGCCCAACGCCCAGACCTTGCACTGGTGGCGCAAACGCCCCAGCGGCATCTCGTGGGAGCACCGCGCCGCCGTCTTCCAGCTGGCGCGCAAGAGTCGCATCCGCCTGCCGGCGGACTGGATCAACGCGAAGCCCAAGACGACGCCCCCGGCCCGGCGTCCGACGCGTCGCAAGCCGAAGCGGGCCAACCGCTCGAAGCCTCGACGCGTCGGACGCAACGGCCTCAGCGCGCCAGCTCGCCCCGCCCTCTGAGCACGACACGCGGGCCGGGAATTCCTCGGGGGCGCCCGACCTGCGCGTCGATCTCACTGCCCCCGCCGGGAGAGCGACATGGCCGAAAAGGCACGCGGCAAAGACAGCAAGCAGCGCAAGCGCAAGGGCAACGGCATCGGCCACAACAGCGGCCAAGTGCCTGACGAGGTCTACGAGCGCTGGCTGCCCAAGATCGAGACGGCAGCGAAGGCGATGGACCGCGCCAAGGAAACCTACGACAGCGCGCGCGGTCGCTATCAGAACGTGATCAAGGCGATGGAAGACGACGGCGGCCACCGCAAGGGCATGCTGGCGGCGCGCAAGCTGGCGAAGCGCGACCCGGCGGACGTCGCCCTCGAGCACGAGGCGACCGGGCAAATCCTGCGCGTGATGCAGCATCAGCTCGTCGTGCAGCTCGACCTGTTCCCGCTGCCCAAGCGGGCGCCGACTGCGTCGGCCTGGTTGGCGGGCACGCAGGCCGGCAAGAGCGGTGCGCCGGTCGACGACAACCCGCACACGCCGGGCAGCGAGGTCTTCGAGGAATGGCTGAGCGGCCACAAGCACGGTGCGGCGGCTGCGGTGAAGGCGTTGGGCGGCGACGATGCGCGAGCCTGATCTGTTCACCAGCGGCAAGACCCTGCGCGACGAGGCGCTCGACCGCGTCTCGCGCCATGCCGGCGAGAAGTGGATGGCCGCCGCCGTGCGTGCCTGTCTCGACGTGTGCGACGATCATGCCGGCCAGCTCGCCAGCGGCGAGATGGTGCGCCATCTCGTCGAGCCCATCGTCGGGCCGGGCTATCACCCGAACGTGTGGGGCGCGGTGATCCGCCGCGTGATCAAGCTCGGCGGTCTGGTGCCGACCGGCAGGATCGTCGCACCGCGCGACAGCGCCTCGCACGCCTCGAAGAAATCGGAATACCGGCTGCAGCGCGCAACGCGGGCGTGACGCCGTGCGCGTGCTCGCCCTCGACATCAGCACCAGCGTCGGCTGGGCCTTGTTCGCGGGCGAGAAGCGCGTGCCACGGCTCGGCACGTGGCGCGCCCCGCCGGCCCAGGTGGGCGACTACGCCAAGCGCTGCGTCGCTTTCGAGACGTGGCTCAACGACTTCACGTGCCTCGACAAGCCCGACGTGCTGGCGTTCGAGAGCCCGATCTTCGTCAAGTGGAGCTCCGATCTCGCCACCAACGAGCACACCATTCGCACCCTGATCGGGCTCGCCACCGTCGCCGAGATGGTGGCATGGCGGCTCAAGGTGCGCGCCCTCGAAGTGCACAGCCAGACGGCGAAGAAGCGCCTGACGGGCAACGGTCGCGCCAAAGGCGACGACATGATCGTGGCCGCCGTCAAGCTCGGGTTCGTTGTCGCGAACGATCACGAGGCCGACGCCATCGCTGTCGGGCTGTGCGCCTACGACCACGTCCGCGCCGAGGCGCGGCCCGGCGTCCTCGCGCGATGACCGGGATCATCTGTGATGCGCGCCTACTACAACGACAACGACCCGTTTGCCGCCCACTGGCTGCGCACGCTGATCGCCGCCGGGCTGATCGCCGACGGCGATGTCGATCAACGCGACGTTGCTGATGTCACGGCACCCGATCTCCGGGGCTACGGGCAATGCCACTTCTTCGCCGGCATCGGCGGCTGGCCCCGTGCAGCTCGACTTGCTGGACTGGCTGACGACGCCGCGATCTGGACCGCCAGTCTTCCCTGTCAGCCGCTTTCGCAGCTTGGCGAGCAGCGAGGCCATGTCGACCAACGACACGTCTGGCCCGCTTTTTTCCGCCTCGTCGCCGTCCGCCGCCCTGCAGTGGTCTTTGGAGAGCAGGTTGCGGGCGCTGACGGACGTGAATGGCTCGCCGGAATTCGAGCTGATCTGGAGCACGTGGGATATGCCGTCGGGGCCGCCGATCTCCCGGCTGCGCTGCTCGGCGCTCCCCATCGACGCCAGCGGCTATACTGGATGGGCCACACCCTCGGCGCGCGACTGGAAGGACACGCCGGGCATGGCGACGACGGCGATCGATCCAGACGGCTCGACGCGCCTGCGCAACGACCAGCTGCCGCGACAGGCGCATCAGGTGCACTCGATCACTGGCGGCATTTCCACGTTGCCCATCTCGACGACGGCACGCGGCGACGCGTTGAACCCGGCACATGCCCGGTGGCTCATGGGGTTCCCGCCCGAGTGGGACGACTGCGCGGCTACGGTGCTGCCGTAGTGCCGCAGCTCGCCGCCCTGTTCATGCGCGCCGGCCTGGAGGCCATCACATGAGCGCGCCGCTGTTGCCCGAGGGGCGTGACGACGCGCGCCCAGCGTGGATGCTGCGCGATCAGCGGAAGATTTCGAGCCTGCGTCGACTGCGCCACGGCGACGCCCCGCTCGACGCCGCGACGTGGTGGGCGCAGATCGTGGTCGTCGCCGCCGAGCTGAACATCACGACGCGATGGGAAGACTGGCAGCGGTGGCCGTCGTGACGAAGCCGAAGACGCTGGCGCTCGACATTGCCGCCTATCTCGCGGACTGCGGCCATCTCAGCGACGCCGAGCATGGGCGCTACCTGCGCCTGCTGATGCTGATGAAGCTCACGCCCGGCAATCGGGTGCCGAACGACGACGAGTGGCTCGCGCGCAAATTCAAGCGCTCGGTCGACGAGGTGCGCGCCGATCTCCGACCGATCATCCGAGAGTTTTGTTTTTGCTCGGGGAATTGGGTCCACCAGAAGCGGGTCGAGCGTGACGCGGCGCGGAGCGTTGCCGCTAAGGCACGGGAAGAAAACAAGAAACTGATACCACGAGCGCAGCAGAGCCTGTTCGGAGACGCGGCCCCCTCTCCCCCTTCCCCCGTGCAAGGAGCCCCCCAACCCCCTGCACCCCTATCACGCGCGACATCGCGCGCGCGCGCGAAACCTCATCCACCGGCTGTGAAAGACGAAAGGAGAACCGAGCATGCCACCACGCTCCCCGACGACTGGCGGCCCTCGCCCGCTCTCCGACGCTACGCGTCGGATCGCGGCCTCGATGCAGATGTCATCGCCAAAGCGTTCGTCGACTACTGGACGAGCAGTCGCGGGCGGCGCACGCGACGACCGACGTGGGACCGCACCTTCGAGGTCTGGTGTGATCGCGAAGCCACCGACCCTCGCCGACCGCCGCCTCGTCGCGCTGTTCCAGCTGCCACTGGCGGCGGCAATCTCGTCAGCGCCTTTGCTCGCCAGCGTGATCGTCGTCGTCACGACGCGTGACGTGATCGGCGACGACGGCCAATTCGACCGGATCGTGCCGGCCCAGGTGGTGCTGCACAAAGACGCCGAGCCCGCTGATGTCGAGACATTGCGCGCGCTGATCGACGAGCTGTGCCGCCCGATGGGCGTCGAGCAGGCCGAGGCGGTGCTCGGCGAGCTGGCAGCGCTGACGGTGCGTCGCGCGCACGACGAGATCGCTGACGACGTGCTGGCGTCGGCCTATTCGGCGCGACTGGCGCAGTACCCGCGCGACGTTGCCGCCGACGCCTGCTCGGATTGGGCCGACGGTCATCGCTTCTGGCCGGCATGGGCCGAGCTGCGCGCCGCCTGTGATCGGCGCGTCGCGCCGCGCCAGCTTCTTCAACAGGCACTAGCCGCGCCTGTGGATAGATAGGCCCGGTTGTCGACCAATGTTCCACGTGAAACAACGGGCCGTCGATTGACGATCAACGGCGACGACGCTCAGGAATGGCTGGCGTGACCACCTGACGGGTTCGCCCGATGGGTCGAGGGAATGACGCACGTCGGCACGATGACGCTCAGCGGTCAAAAAAAGGGGGTTCGCGATGGCATCTCAGCGGCACGTGGTCGGTATCGTCAAGCGACCGCCCGGCGATCTGCAGCGGGCACTGGCAGCGGTTGGCCCCAAACCCGACTACAGCGAGGTCCGCACCGCCGACGCCTGCATCGAGATCGCCCATCAGCGGCTGGCGTGGGACCGCCGCCGCACCGACATCACCGCCAGCTGGCGACGGCGCAGCCGGCTCAGCGACCCCGAGCTGTGTCAGGAGCGCCATTCGCCGACCGTCGAGATCGCCGTCGACGACCCCGAGAGCAAGCGTCGAGCCCGCCGCAACTTGACCCGCGTGCGCCAGTCCGAGGCGTGGCGGCACAATCACCTGTCGACCATGCAGCGGCAGGCCGAGAGCGAGATCGCCTTCGTGTGGCGCGTCATCACCCACGGCCTGGGCCCCACGTCGTCGGCGGCCTTCCGACCGCGCTTCGGAACGTCGAGCGTCGCCACGCTGATGATCGGCACCACCGGCCTCGAGAAGACGTGGCGCGAATTCCTGCCCGAGCTGGGCCGCCGCCGCATCCGGCGCGACGTGGTGCTCGACGTGCTGACCGAGCCGCAGACCCTGCGGCAAATCGAGACACAGCACCGCCTGCCCCAAGGTCGCGCACTGGCGATCTACGAGCGGGCGCTCGACTGCTGGTGTGAGCTGCGCGGCTGGCTGCGGCCCGTCCACACCATCCACGGTGTGTTGATTGGCGCTTGACGCACCGGCAATAGTCTGGCCGTAATTCGCTAAGGTCTTGCAGAGCTGCGTGATGCAGCCTCCGTGCTCCGCTCGACCTTCGCCGTCGACCTCGTGCCGTCTCCACACACCCAACGAGTGCACGGCTGCGCGGGTGGCCTCGATCCCTACTCCGTTCTGGATCGAGTGCCGCTCGGCACAGCTCACAACGTTGTGTTGATCGATGCCGTCACGCTCACCTGTTCATCGCCCGCCATCATGGAAGCCGCGCGTCGAGGTCGAGCGCGACCGCAAGCGCACGTTCAACACCACACGACCGTCGTCGTGGCGTCGTGGCTATGATCGCGACTGGCGCAAACTGCGTGCCGCCTATCTCAACGCCCACCCGTTCTGCTGCATGCCGCTCTGTGGTGCGCTGGCCGCCGAGGTCGATCACATCCGCTCGGTCGCCGACTACCCGGAGCTGAGGCTCGAATGGGCCAACCTCCGCGCCTTGTGCAAGTCTCACCACAGCCGCCACACGGCGCTGTCGACCGGCTTCGCACGATGACCGCCGGCCTGATCGTGATCGGCATCGGCATCGCCTTGGTGGTGGTGGCACGACATCGCACGCGCACGCTGCGCCCACACCCGACACTGCCCGACCCCGCGCCGCTCCGCACCGCCGTCACCGCCGCCATCGGCCTCGTCTGCATCGTCGCCGGCTTGATCGCCATAGCCGTTTGACGTGGGTCGTGCTCGCTTGGGCTGGGGGTGGGTGCCGTACAAATCCGATGGCCGCCGAGATCGCGCATCGAGCTTGAGAGATGCGCCAGCAGTAAATTCAACAGGGGGCGGATCGCATGGGGTCCAAGGTGGCGAAGCTGCGGCCCGTCCCGCGCATGCCGGGCGAGCAGGTCGTGCTGCGCAAGCCCGACCAGCTCACGCCCTACAAGCGCAACGCGCGCAAGCACAGCGAGCGACAGGTCGATCAGCTGGCCGACGCGATCACGCGGTGGGGCTTCACGGTTCCCCTGCTGATCGACGAAGACAACGGAGTGTTGGCAGGCCACGGGCGACTGTTGGCCGCGATCAAGCTCGGGTTGCCAGACGTTCCGTGTGTGGTCGCGCGCGGTTGGAGCGAGGACAAAAAGCGCGCCTACGCCATCGCCGACAACAAGCTCGGCCTCAACTCGCAGTGGGACGACGAGCTGCTGCGCCTCGAGCTGCACGATCTGCAGAGCATCGACGGCGGGCTCGCCACGATGGGCTTCTCCGAGAAGGAGATCGAGAGCGTGATGCAGACGTGGGGCGGCTCGGGCGCTGAAACCGCCGACGCCAAGCTCGGCGACGGCATGGCCTACCGCGTCATCGTCGATTGCGAGGGCGAGCAGCAGCAGGCCGAGCTGATCGAGCGCTTCCGGACGGAGGGCCTCAAGTGCCGCGCATTGATCTCGTAGTCGAGAGCCCGCTTTCCCGCTCGGCGCGCGCGCTGCAGCTCGAAGCGATGTTCGATGTCCCTGCCGCCCAGGTGGCGCATCTCGAATGGCACGGCGATCTGCCGCTGGATGATCGACCGTGGAATGTCGGCCTGATCGTCGGCCCGTCGGGCAGCGGCAAGTCGTCGATCCTGCGCCAGCTGTTCGGCACGCCCGCCGAGCTGCAGTGGAACGGGGCGTCGGTCATCGACGACTTCTCGACGGCGCTGACGATGCAGGACATCGCGCGCGCCTGTCAGGCGGTCGGCTTCAACACCATCCCGGCGTGGCTGCGCCCGTTCGACGTGCTGTCGAATGGCGAGAAGTTCCGCGTCGAGCTGGCGCGACGGCTGCTCGAAACCGAGGGCCTGATCGTCGTCGACGAATTCACCAGCGTCGTCGACCGGCAAGTCGCCAAGATCGGCGCGCACGCCGTGCAGAAGGCGGTGCGCCGCGCCGACAAGCGCTTCATTGCCGCGTCGTGCCACTACGACATCATCGAATGGCTGCAGCCCGACTGGACGTTCGAGCCGGCCACGATGGTCTTCACATGGAGGTCGCTTCAACGACGACCACCGATCGATGTCGAGCTTCGCCGCGTCGAGTACCGCACGTGGCAGCTATTCGCGCCGTTTCACTATCTGACAGCGGAGCTCAACAAGGCGGCGGCGTGCTGGGCGCTGTTCATCGGCGACGAGCCGACAGCGTTCGCCGGCGTGATCCACCGCCCGCATGGTCGCTCGAATTTCATCAAGGGCGTGTCGCGCCTCGTCACGCTGCCCGACTGGCAAGGGCTCGGGCTGGCGCTGATCCTCGTCGACCAGCTCGGCGCGCTCTATCGCGGGCGCGGCTGGCAGCTGCGCACCTACCCGGCGCATCCGTCGCTGATCAGGAGCTTCGATCACTCCCCGCGGTGGAAGCTGGAGAAGAAGCCCGGCAAGTTTTCGTCGCCGCAGCGCCGACCAGGTCGTGCCGAGGAATTCGGCAGCGGCGGGCGCCCGTGCGCGGTTTTCAGCTACTGCGGCGAGCCTGTCACAGATCCCGCTCTGGGCGACCTGATCGCGGAGTGACGCCATGACCAAGATCGTGCCGACGGCGTTGAAGAAGCTGCACGGCAACCCCGGCAACCATCCGCTGCCGAAGAACGAGCCCGAAGGCGTCGGCGATCTCTGGGCACCGCCCGAGTGGTTCGACGACGAGCAGCGCGCGCAGTGGCACTACGCCCTCGAATACGCGCCGCCGGGACTGCTCACCGGCACCGACCGCGAAGCGCTGGTGATCTGGTGCGTGGCCTGCGTCGAGCACGCGCGCGCCGTGGTCGAGGTGCGACGCAGCGGCCAGATCGTGAAGACCAAGGACGGCAACGTCATCCAAAACCCCTACCTCGGCGTCGTGAACCGCCAAGCGATGATCATGCTCAAAGCCGGCGGCGAGCTGGGCTTCTCGCCCGCAGCACGCGCATCGCTGGGCGACCGCGCGCCGCAATTCGGCGGCGGCCCGCTGCTCAACCCCAAGAGCGAGCGCGCCACGCGCGGCGCTGTGCGCGGCAGTCTCGCCGCCTACCTCGCCGAGAAGCCCGACCGGCTCAACTCATGACGACCCGCGTGCGCCCGTGGCAGCGCGTTGTGTTCGGCGCTGACTGCGACGAGCTGGGCAACTGTCCGATCTGTGGTGTCGACTATGCCGAGTGCCCCTGCCCCGGACCGACGCAGGAAGACGAATTCGAGTACCGCGTCGACACGCAAGGTCGCCTCTGGGCGCGACGGCTCCCTGACGACCGACGCGCTTGACGAGACGACCGCCTATGCCCGCGCCGTGGTGGCCGACGACATCGTCGCCTGTCGCTACGTCAAGCTGGCGTGCAAGCGGCACCTGCGCGATCTCAGGCGCGGCAAGACGCGCGGCCTGGTTTGGGACGTGGCGACGGCGCAGCACCGCATGCGCTTCTATCCGGCGTTCCTGCGCCACAGCAAAGGCGAATGGGCGCGCCAGCCCGTCGAGCTGGGAGCGTGGCAGAAATTCGTGATCGGCAGCGTGTTCGGCTGGAAGCGGCGCGACGGCACGCGGCGCTTTCGCTACGTCTACGAGGAATTGCCGCGCAAGAACGGCAAGTCCACCAAGCTCGCAGGCGTCGGCATCGATCTGCTGCTGTGCGACGACGAGCCGGGCGCGGAGATTTATGCCGCCGCGACGAAGAAGGACCAGGCCCGCATCATCTTCGACGAGGCGAAGCGGATGGTGGGCGCGAGCCCCGAGCTGGCCGCCAGCATCGCCCGCTTCAAGCTCAACATGAGCGTCGACCGCACGGCGTCGAAATTCGAGCCGCTGTCGAGCGACGAGCGCACGCTCGACGGGCTGAACCCGCACGGGCTGCTGATCGACGAGCTGCACAAGCATCGCACGCGCGCCCTGCTCGACGTGCTCGACACCGCGCTCGGTGCGCGACGCCAGCCGCTGCTGTGGATCATCACGACGGCGGGCGACGACGCGCCGGAAAGCGTCTACGCCACGGAGAACGACTACGCGATCAAGGTGCTCGAAGGCGTGATCGAGGACGACAACGTGTTCGCCTTCATCGCCACCATCGACAAGACCGACCGTTGGGACGATCCGGTGGCGTGGGCCAAGGCCAACCCCAACCTCGGCGTGTCGGTGAAGCTCGACGACCTCGAGCGACAGGCGAAGAAGGCGGCAGGATCGCCGTCGGCGCTGTCGGCGTTCAAGCGGCTGCGGCTCAACGTGCGCAGCAGCGTCGCCGAGCGCGCCATCGACATGCTGCAGTGGGCGAAGAATTCGCGCGGGCGGTTCGATCCCGACAAGATCGCGCCCGAGCAGCGGCGCTGCTGGGGCGGCCTGGACCTGTCGTCGAAAATCGACATCACCGCGTGGGTCAAGCTGTTCGACGCCGACGACGAGGGTCGCCATCGCATCGTGGCGCGCTTCTGGATGCCGGCGGACACCATCGAGGAACGCGCCGACCGCGACCGCATGCCCTACCGGCGCTGGGTCGAGGAAGGCTGGATCGAGGCGACGCCCGGCAACGTCATCGACTATGGCGAGATCAAGCGCGCCGTGCTGCAGGACGCCGAGCACTTCGATCTGCAGAGCGTCGCCTTCGATCCGTGGAACGCCACGCAGCTCGGCGTCGAGCTGAACGAAGGCGGCGTCGAGGCGCTCGAATTCATCCAAGGGCTGCGCAGCTACACCGCGCCGACCAAGGAGCTGCAGGCGCTGATCGCCGGCACCAAGCTCGACCACGGCGACAATCCCGTGCTGACGGTGATGGCGTCGAACCTGAAAGTGCAGCGCGACAAGAACCTCAACGAGATGCCGCACAAGCAGAACAGCATCGGGCGCATCGACGGCATGTCGGCGCTGATCATGGCGATCGGGCGCATGATCGCCACGACCGAGGGCGGCGAGCCGGGCGTTTTCTACATTGGCGGCGCACCACCGGATGAGCGATAGTCGGCGCATGACAAACGATGTGTTGATGACGATCACACCCGAAGCCTTCGCCGCCTATCAACGGGGCGTGAAGTCGGTCGAGCTGCGTCGTCGTCGCCTGCACATGCCGGCGGGCTCGCGCATCTGGTTCTACGTCAAGCTGCCGGTGCGCGCCGTGGCGCTGATCGCCCGCCTGGAAAGCGTCGGCGAGGTCGCCCGCAGCCGCGTCTGGTCGCTCTACGGCGAGCGGCTCGGCTTCGCACGGCGCGAGGTCGATCTGTATCTCGACGGCTGCCAGTGGGCGACCGTCCTCGAGCTGCGGGGCGTGCGCGACATCGCGGGCGCGACGCTCAACGAGCTGCGCCAGATCGAGCCCGACTTCAACCCGCCGCAGATCGCGCGCCGCCTGCTGCCTGACGGCGGGCTGCATCGCCTGCTCGTCGAGCGGCTCTAGGCAACGACCGCCACGATGTCGCGAAACACGACCAGCACGCCATTGCGCAGCGTGATCAGCGCAACGTGACTGGCGAGCTGCTGCGTCGCGTCGTCTTCGTCGACCAGCTCGCGCCCGAGATCGATGCGCAGCTGCTGCACCGCTGCCTCGTCGCCCACCACGACGCACAGCAGTCGCGCCTCGTCGGGCGCGTTGTAAAAGAGCTGGCCGGCGCGCAGCGTGCCGAGATCGAGCTGCAGGCGGGCGAGCGCGTCGATGATCGGCTGCGCGTCGCTGCCGACCCATAGCTTGACCTTCTCGATCATGCCTCGACCGCGAAGATGTCGAGAAACGCCACGCACAGCGTTCCGAGCGGCAGCGGAACGACCGCCACCCGGTCGGTGAGACGCAGCGCGTCGGGATCGTCGGCCAGCTCGTCGCGCAGCCCTGCCCCGAGGCGGTCGAGCTGGTGCAGATCGGCGAGCGCGACGCAGAGATAGCGATGGCCGGGCGCGCCCTCGCCTTCGAGCTTGTCGGCAGCGACCGAGCCGAGGTTCAGGTGGAGACGAGCCAGCGCGCGCACGACGGGCGCAGCGCCCGGCTGCACGTAGACCGGAATTCTAAGCGGGCCTCGTTCGTTTCGCTCCGTTGCCATTGCTGCGGGCTCCCCGCATTTCCGAGCCGGGCACAGTGTAGACCGCGCCGCCCTTGCCGCGCTTGCCCCACTTGCGCACCAGCCAGAGATCGTTGCCGAGCGGTGATGGGCCGATGACGATGGCGACCCAAATGTCGATCTTGGGCTGACGGTTCGGGCGATGCTGAGCCGGGCCAAGCCCGCCGCCGTCAATCGTCGTGACGACGACCGGCTGGTCGGGCTTGAACGTCAAGCGTGCGCGCCCGAGCCGTTGGTGGTGCGCCGCTTCGCGACAGCCTTGCTGGTGGCGAGCCGCGCGTGCTTGGACTGCACCGGCTTCGCGGCACGCTTCGGCACGACGTGCTCGGCAACGATGCTCTGGATGTCGCGCCGCGTGAGCAGCGCCAGCGTCTTCAACGTGCGGCGCAGCTTCCTGCGCTGCACTTCGCGCTTGTGCTCGACGGAGATGCGCTGTCGCAGCTCGTCGATGGCGGCCTGCAGCTGGGCAGTCACAGCTGTCGGCAGCTCCTTGTGCTTGGGAATTCCTTTCGGCATCAGCCTCTCCTTCGTCGGGCGATCCTGCGGATCGCATCCGAGTTTTTGACGACCCGACGCGCGTACTTCTTCGCCCTCGGCGGCGGGTCGGTGTGATCGAGCACCATGCGGGCGAATTCGCTGGCGACCATGCTGAAGATAGACACCAGCACTTCGCCGCGTTCGTTGACGGGCATCGCGCGCAGCACCTTGAGCATGTCGTCGAGATGCTCGTGCGCGACCTTCCTGCGAGCGTGTCGCTCGTCTTCGAGATTGATGACTTTCACGAGCGGCGCGCCTCCTCGTTCGAGTGCGCCGTCGAGCGCACGCCCTCGGTGTAGTGCGGCTTGCGACGACGCGGCGGGCCGCGACGACGCGGCGTCGAGCTGGGCTTGCGCGCGCGCTTGATCAGCGTGTGCGCCGGCACCGGCAGCAGATCGTATTCGCCGGGATAAAACTTGCCGCCACGGTCGAAGGCGACGATCTCGCGTGACAGCGCGCCCGACGTGTGGAAGCGCCGCCACTTGCCTCTGATCATGAGATAGATGCAGCCCAGGTGGGCGCGTGCCGCCGTGACGCCTTCGATGTGGCGCTGCGCTGCCAGCGCAATCGCGCACGCATTGGGGTTGAGCGGCGCGCCGTCCTTGATGTCTCGCTCGGTGATCGTCAATCGGATCGATGTCGCTGAATTCGCGACCGGCTGACCGTCGATGCGCTTCATGGGCCTGTTCCAACTCCCTGTTGATCTCGCACACGCCCCCCTCGCAGGGTCGACCCTATCCCGCAAAGCCGCCTCAGATCAACGCTTCGTTGTTCAACCTTTTGGCAACCAATACTTGCCAAACCATTTGCATGGGGAATGTCACATGAGCGTCCAGCGCCTTGCGCCGCAGGTCGGCGAACGCCGTGTATCCGAGCATTCGCTTAGTATCGAGCGCGATACCAGTGCGCCATCAAATCGGCGCGTGCGCTTCGTGGCCTCGGACGAAAGCGTTGATCGCTACGGCGACATCATCCGCGCCTCGGGCTGGCAGCTCGACGCCTACCGCAAAAACCCCGTGCTGCTGTTCGGCCACCAGAGCCGCGAGCTGCCGGTCGGCAAGGTCGATCCGATTGCCGTCGAGGGCACGCGCCTGATCGCCCACGCCGAATTCACGCCCGAGGGCATGAGCGACTTCGCCGACACGGTGTGGGAGATGGTCAACGGCGGGTTTCTCAACGCCGTGTCGGTCGGCTTCCTGCCGCTCGCCTCGCCGACGCCGATCTTTGACGCCGACAAGCACATCACGGGCTTCGAGTACAACGGGCAGGAGCTGCTCGAATTGAGCTGCGTGCCGGTGCCCGCCAACCCCAACGCGCTGCAGCTCGCCAAGTCGTTTGGCCTCAGCGCCGACCGAGTGCGCTCCCTGTTCGTTGACGACGCCGCCGAGGCGGCGCGCATCGCAGCGGCGGCACGTTCCCGAGAAATCACCCTGACCCGGCTCGGCGCGAGGCCCGAAGCCGGACGCAACGCATAGGAGATACAGCCATGTCATTCCGTAAGAACATCGCCGCGCTCCAGAAGAAGCGCAACGAAGCGTTGGACCGCATGACGGCGGCCAATGACGCAGCGTCGAACGACAACCGCCTGTTCACCGAAGACGAGCAAAAGGCGTTCGACAAGGATCAGGGCGAAGTGCGCGACATCGATGCGCAGGTCGTCCGCCTCGAGGAAGCCGAGCGCCAGCTCGCCGCCCGAGCGGTGCCCATCGCCGATCCGCTCAAGCCGTCGCCCGAGATCGAGGTCAAGCCGTTCAAGGCGTTCCCCGCGCAGGGATTGACCCGGCTCGTCGCGACGCTCGCCACGGCGAGAGGCAATCTGCTGCAGGCCGTCGAGCTATCGAAGCGCTGGGATCACCAGCAGCCCGAGATCGGCCACATCCTGCGCGCCTTCGCCGGCATCGGCTCGTCAGCCAACCCCGAGTGGTTGCAGCGCGCCGCCGTCGCGGGCGGCACGACGACGGACGCGGCCTGGGCGGGGCCGCTGGTGTTCTACCAGAACCTCGTCAGCGAATTCGTCGAGTTCCTGCGCCCGCAGACCATCCTCGGCAAGCTCGTCGGCTATCGCCCCGTGCCGTTCCTCGTCAGCATTCCGCGCCAGACCACCGGGTTCAGCGCGCAGTGGGTCGGTGAAGGCCAAGGCAAGCCGGTCGGCGCGATCAGCTTCGACCGCATCACGCTGCCGTGGGCCAAAATCGCCCTGATCAGCGCGATCACCGACGAGCTGGCGCGCTTCTCCAGCCCGTCAGCCGAGATGCTCGTGCGCAACGATCTCGCCGCGAGCGTCGCGCAGTTCATGGATCAGCAGTTCGTCGATCCCGCCGTGGCGGCGCTCGCCGCCGTGCGTCCGGGCTCGATCACCAACGGCAGCCATCAGGTCGCCGCCTCGGGCAACAGCGTGGCGCACGTCACCGCCGATCTGTCGGCGGCGATGCTGTACCTCACCGACCAGAACAGCCCAATGATCGCGCCCGTGTGGATCATGCACACGCACGCCTACCAGTTCCTGATCACGCAGCGGTCGAGCATCGACACCTTCGTCTGGAAGGACGAGATGCTGACCGGCAAGCTGATGGGAATTCCGTTCATCGTCAGCAACAACGTGCCGATTGCGGCGGGCCTGTCGTCGATCACGCTTTTCGACGCCAACGATCTGCTGCTCGCCGACGACGGCCAGATGCTGTTCGACGCCTCGGCAGAGGCATCGCTGCAGATGGACAGCGCACCCGTCACGCCGCCCGTCGCCGCCACGATCATGGTGTCGATGTGGCAGCAGAACATGCTCGCCATCAAGGTCGAGCGTTACATCTATTGGCTGATGCGCCGCTCGGTGGCCAACTTCGTCTACCAGATCACCGGCTTCCCGGCGGCGGCGCCCTGAGTTGGGGCGTGATCAGCCTTCAACGATGGAGGTAGATCAATGACGAACAACCACAAGGCACACGACGACGCCGAGGCCGCGCGCAAGCGTCGCCTCGACCAGATCAGGGCCAAGATGCCCGACCGCCACATCGAAGACGTGGTGCGGGCCTATCACCCCTACGCCGCCGACAGCGACGAGGGCACCAAGGCGATGCTCGCCGACTTCGACCGCTTGACCAAAGAACAGGCCGAGCGAGATCGCATCAAGGAGCACGCCGACAAGGAACACGCGGCGAAGGCACACCACGCCAACGCCTAGCACCTGCGACGCGTCGCGCGATCACACTGCCCCCGAAAGCGCGACGCGATTTTTCCCGTTCATTGAAGGAGGTCGCCATGCCCGATCAGGTCGTGCTCGAAGCGCTGCGCAGCGCCGACGGCAAGTGCTTCCACTACACCTTCACCGGGTTCACCGATCCGAACCCGCAGCTGACCGGCCAGCTCGCCCGCATGTATTTTCCCGGCAATCGCGTCACGCTCAACGCCGCCCAGGTGGCGCTGGTGCTGCCCGCCGACGCCGCGAAGTGGCGACAGGTCGTCGACTACAACGTCGCGCCGTTCCCGCCGCCTGCGTGGCCCGCCAGCGGCAGCATCCCGGCGCTGGTCGAGGCCGACGAGCAGCGCGCCCCTGCCAATCATCGTCGACGCGCTGCGCATCACGAGCGCCCGCCGACCGGAGAGCCGGCATGAGCAAGCCCAAGGACGAGAGCGTGGTCATTCAGCCGCTGATGCGGTTTCCCTATCGCGACCGCGCCTACTTCCCCAACCTGCAGTACACCGTGACGCGCGCCGACGCCGACAAGATGGTCGAGGCCAAGGTCGCGCAGATCGTCGAGCCGCCCGCCGGCACGTACAACCGTCGCGACATGCGGGCGAAGCCGTAGCCCAAAAAAAAGCCCCGCCGGAGCGGGGCTTTCTCAACGCTGTGTTGGTTACTTCTTCGTCTCGGGCGCGCACCACTTGTTGTACGCCTCGCGCGCGCTGTCTGCCTTCGCAGGGTTGTTGAACAGAGCGCCCGTGTATTGCGTGTAGAGCGTCCAGCAGGCTTGACGATCTGCGCCCGCGCGCAGCGGCAAGTCGCTCGGCTTGGTCGGGTTGACCTGCGCCAAAGCCGAGCTGCTCGCGAGCACGAGCGCGAGCGCGATGGCGGCCCTCACTTCTGCACCTTCGCGGCGGCCTTATCGGCGGCGGCACGCTCGGCCTGCCGCTTCTTCTGGTCGGCTGCCGTCTCGATCCGAAACACGACGCCCTCGCGCTCGGCGTCGTGCTCCTTCGTCAGCTGCAGCGGCGCGACGATCAGCTTGCGAACCTTGTCGCGGTTCGCCGCACGCACGTCGCGCGCCGTCTTGAAGCCCTTGATCCTCGTCGCCGCTTCCTCGTTGGTCGCGCCCTTCTTCGTTTTCAACAGCGCGACCAGCTCGACGATCTCGGGCGCGAGCGGCTTCGGTGCCTTCGGTGTTGCGGCGGGCTTGCCTGCGGTCGTCGCTGCCTGCTTCGCCGCCGGCTTCGTCGCCTTGCTCTTGGCCTTGGCGGCCTTGGGCTTGGCGGCGGGCTTCTTCGTCGTCGTCGTGTTGCTCTCGAAAGTCACTTGTCGTCTCCGTTCGTTGATCAACAGCACGTTGTGCGCTGTCTGATCAGCCATCGTAACGGGGCGGCCCGAATTGTCGGCAGCGGCGAGCCGCAGATTGTCGCGGCTAAAACGCTAACCGGCTTGGAGATCGCGCATGCCCCCGCTCCCCGTCGTGCTCGGGTCGTATCTCGGGCGCATCGCCGACCGTCTGCTCGCGCGTGATCGCGGCAGCGCGCCCAGCATCTACTGGCCGCCCGGCGGCAACGGCGACCGTGGCCCACCTGGTTGGTGGCAGCAGTGGAGCCGTGGCGGCGCGTCGATGCCGAGCGAGCTGACGGCGTTCTCGGCGGTCTACGCCTGCACGTCGATCATCTCGCAGGACATCGGCAAGCTCGACATGATGGTGATGCGCGACGACGCCGAGACCGGCGTGCCGTTGCGCAAAAAGGGCGACTACTACGAGCTGCTGATGGCGTCGCCCAACGAGTACCAGACCGGCGTCGACTTCCTGCAGCTCTACGTCAATTCGTATCTGCTGCAGGGCAACGCCTACGCCTACTGCACGCGCAACATGCGCGGCGAGATCAACGCGATGCACCCGCTCGATCCGCGACAGGTGCAGCCGTACATCGAGCCGGAAAGCGGCGCGCTGTTCTATCGCTGCGGCTACAATCAGCTGGCGGGCCTGGAAGCCGGCGCGATGGTGCCCGAGCGCAACATCATCCATCACCGCCTGCCGCTGATGCCGAGCTACCCGCTGGTCGGTGTGACGCCGATCTACGCCGCCGCCGCGTCGAGCGAGGTCGGGCTGCGCATTCTGCTCAACAGCCAGTCGTTCTTCTCGAATGCCGCGCGCCCTGCCGGCGTGCTCACCGCGCCCGGCAAGATTTCCAAGGCGACGAGCGAGCGGCTGCAGGAGGATTGGGACAACAACTATTCCAACAACCGCTACGGGCGCACCGCCGTCCTGCCCGAAGGCTTGAAGTGGGAAGCGCTGACGATGACCGCGACCGACGCGCAGCTGATCGAGCAGCTGCGCTGGAGCGTCGAGGATGTCGGGCGCGTGTTTCGCGTGCCGCCGTTTCTGCTCGGAGACGTGAGCAAGACGACCTACCGCAACAGCGAGCAGCTCGCGCGCGCCTATCTCAGCAACTGTCTCGGCTTCCACGTCGAGGCGCTCGAGGCGCGCTTCACGCGGGCCTTTGACATGGACGGCACGCCGTTCTCGATGGAATTCAACTTGGCCGACATGCTGCGCGCCGAGGTCGACGTGCGCTTCGATGCCTACCAGAAGGCGCTGGCCGCCGGCTGGATGACGCCCAACGAGGCGCGCGCCAACGAGAGCCTCGCCCCGGTCGAGGGCGGCGACGAGCCACACATCCAGTCGCAGTACATCCCGCTCAGCCAGAGCGGCAAGGTGTCGCCTGCCCCCGGCGTGCCGGCCCCCGGCGCGCCCGACGCGCCCGCGCCGCCACCGGGTGAGCCGAGCACCGAGCACATCGATGTCGAGCTGCTGCGCGACGCGCTGGCCGCTCGACGCCTGCGGAGGGCGGCATGACCAAAGAGGAAATGTTGGCCGAGCTGATCGACGAGCGCATCGTCGAGCACATCGCGACGATCCGCGACGATCTGCATCGCCACGTCGACGAGCACGTCGAGCGCCTGCGCAGCGCGCTCTACGAGAAGCTGCTGGAACTGCGCAGCCCCAACTTCCAGCTGACGCCCAAGGGCGAGCTGTACTGCGACGGCAAGCGCGTGGGCGACGTGCGCCCGGTGTTCCGCGAAGTCGTCGACGAGTGCCTGTCGAGCCAGCGGGAGCCGCCATCGTGACAGACAACAGCACCGCCCAGGCCCGCGACAAGGCCGCCAAGACGCTCGCCACGGGCGTCTGCCCGATCGATCTGGCGACGATCAAGGACGATCTCGGCGTGCCGTCGGGCGACACCAGCAGCGACGCGTTCCTGCAGCGCCGCATGGACGCGGCGTGGAGCCGTTTTCAGGAGATCACCGGGCGCGAGCTCCAGCTCGTCGCCGGCTACGCCGACGATTGGGGCGCGATCCCGCATCATCATCGGCACCCCTACACGCCCTACCCGTTCCCGTACTCGTCGGCGTTCCTGCGCAACTACCCCGTGGCGTCGATCACCAAGATCACGGCCAACGGCGCGGACGGCGACCCCGCCTCGGTGCTGTTCGTCGCCGAGACGGGCAAGCTGGTGTCGCTGAGCGGCCCCGGCTTCGCCAGCGATCTCGGCGGCACGCTGATCAGCATGCAGACGCGCATCGAGTATCAGGCCGGCTTCGATGTCATTCCCGCCGATCTCTACGACGCCCTGCTCGGCGTCGTCACGGTGCACTGGCAGCAGCGGCAGACCAGCCAGAGCGGGTTGACCGCTGGCGGCTTCAACGCCTCGCGCATCAGCATCACCGATGTCGGGCAGGTCGACCTCGACCCGTCGCCCAACTGGCTGGCCGATCAGTCGAGCCGCGCCGGCAAGGTGCCCGACCCGCTGGTCGGCATCTACGGCAGCGTGCTCGACACCTACACCGACTACCGCACGCTGATCGGCGGCCCGTCGAGCTACGCGGCGACGACGAAGGTCCCGGCCCCGCCGCCATGAACCTCGTCGACGGCACGGCCAACCTGTTCCAGACCGCGCTGGGCTTCTGGGCGCGCGGCCCGCTGGTCTACATGCTGCACTCGGGCGAACAGGTCACGATGACCGGCTATCTGCGCGGCGTGCGCTCTGACGATCTGTTCGCCGCCGCCATGCAGCAGGACCAGGCCGCCGAGATCAACGCGGCGGCGTTCGCGACGGCCTTCGCGCCACGCACCACGCCGCAGCGGCTCGATCGCATCAAGGTCGGCACGCGCACCTTCACCGTCGAGGAATGGCGCGGCGCGCCCAACGACGCCACGCCGACCTTCTTCAAGCTGCTGTTGCGCGGAGGCTCGCAGTGACGACGCCGCTCGAAGTCTTCATGCAGATATGGACCGACGAGGTGGTGAGCGTGCCCTTCGTCGAGTGCGTCAACACACCCGTCGACACCGACAGCCTGCCCGACGAATGGGGCAGCGCGATCATCCAGCCGACGACGCGCGCCGATCAGACGATGGGCAGCAACCCGTGGGTCGAGGAAAGCGGCACCATCTCCATTGGCCTGTTCACGCGCCAGCGCACCGGGCCTGCCGCGCTCGACGCCGCTGTCGACGAGCTGCGCAGCGTCTTTCACGGCGTCGCGCTCAATGGGCTGCACATCGAGAGCGTCGACGGCCCGCACGACATCGATCCCGAGGTCGACGGCGAATGGTGGCGGCTCGGGCTCACCGCCAACTACACGTTCCAGACGCGGCGCGACGCGACCGGCCCGCTGCAGCAGTGGCAGGGCTTCTGATTGCCGCCGGCAATCGACTACGCCTCCTACAGCTTCACGGTCAAAGGGCTCAGCCAAGCCGCCGAAAACATGATGAACCTCGCCAGCGGCCCGCTGCGCACGATGATCGCGCGCGGCAGCTCGCGCGCTGCGGCCTGGACGGTCGGCGACGCGATCAAGCGCGCGACCTACACGACGTTCAAGCAGCAGACCGGCTGGATCAAGAGCGGCGTCGGCGTGCGCGTCGCGCAAGGCATCAAGGGCACCGTCCTCAACGCCGTGGTCGCCGAGCTGCCGCAGTACGGCGGCGCGCTCAACCCGATGGCGTCGCTGTTCCGCTCGACGCACATGCCGAAGCTCGACGCGCGCCGCGCCTCGCTGGCGCAGGTCGCCTTCTGGTGGCGCTTCCTCGAATTCGGCACGCGCCAGCGTCGCGCGAAAAAAATGCCGCGCTTCCTGCGCCGCGCGTCCAACAAGTCGTTGTCGACGCGGCAGGAGCGCAGCAAGGCCCGCTATTTCGCCTCGCCCAACCGCGGCGGCATCGCTGCGCGCCCGTGGGTGCGGCCAGCGTTCGCCGCAAGCGACCGAGCAGCTGTCGACACCTACGAGGCGACGATGCGGCAGCTCACAGAAACCGAAGTCGCCAAACTTCCAAAGTAGGAGAACAACCATGAGCCGCATCTCGTCTCAGGGCACCGTGATCATGATGCAGTCGGACGACGCGCCGGCTGGCGAAGCGATCACCGCCATCACCAAGGCCAAGCCCGCCGTGCTGTCGATCACCGCGACGACGGCAGTCGTCGGCGATCTCGTCATCGTGCGCGGCAGCGGGTTCGCCTCGCTCGACGACCGCCCGTTCGTCGTGTCCGCCGCCGCCGCCGGCAGCGTCACGCTGGGCGACAGCGACACCAGCAGCGAGGCCGGCGTCGCCGCTGTGGGCGCGACCCTCGAGAAGCCGCCGATGGCCGAGCTGTGCCGCTCGACGCTGACGGTCAACCAGCCTGCCGGCGCGACCATCGACGTGACGACGCTGTGCGACGACGCGCACAAGATCGTGTCGGGCCTGCCGGCGATCGCCACGTGGGCGGCCAACGGCTTCTATGACGCCGACGACACGATGATGCTCAAGGCGCGCGACTACTACCGCAGCGGCGAGCTGATCCCGATACAGGCGATCTTCCGCGACGGCTCGGGCATCGCCTTCGTCGGCAACGTCAACGTGTTCGACATCACCGCCGGCATCAACGCCGCCGTGACGAACAACCTGGGCGGCAACATCAGCGGCCTCGTGTCCTTCTTCCCCAAGGGCACCGTCGTCGTCGGCGCGGCCAAGCCGGCGGCACCTGACGAAGCGCGCGCACGGGTCGCCGCGTGAGCGACGCCCCTGCCGCCGCAGCCGAGGGCGGCAACGTCGTCAACCTGTTCGAGTGGCAGGGCCGCCCGATCCGCTTCGCCGAATTCTCGATCAAAGAGGGTCGCGAAGTGCGGGCGGCCTATCAGGTCGACGGCGAGACGGGCATGTGGATGGTGCTGGTGAAGTCGGCGCGCTACGCCGACGACGGCACGCCCGTCTTCACCAGCGTCGACGAGCTGGAGACGCAGCCCTTCCGTCTGCAGCAGCGTCTGATGCGCTTCGCCGCGCAGGCGCTCGATCTCAACGGCTTCACCACCGAGGCGCGCGAGGGCGAGGTTCGCCCTTTCGCCTGAGCGACGAGCGCCGGTTCCTGCACCGGCTCGCGCTCGCTCTGCATCGGACCGTCGCCGAGATCGAGCGCGACATGACCGAGCGCGAGCTGCGCGACTGGTGCGTGTTCCAGCTCGACCACCCGCTGCCCGACGAGCTGGCCGATCTGCATAGCGCGCTGCTGTGCAGTGTCGTCGCCAACATCGCGCGCGGCAGCGACAGCGCGCCGTTCCGACTGACCGACTTCCTGATGCTGAAACCGTCGCCCGACGAAGTCGTCGAGCTGAGCGAGGCCGAGCGGTTCCGGCAGACTTTCGGGAGCTGATCGATGGCTGTTGCCGGCGACATCATGATCAAGGTCGCCGCAGACCTTGCCGAATTCACGCGCGGGATGACCGAGGCTGCGTCGCGCCTCGAAGACTTCGGCAAGCACGCCAAGCAGACCGGCGACAACGTCACCAACTTCATCGGCCTGTTGAAGACCGGCTTCGCCGCGCTCGGCGTCGAGCAGGCGGCGCAGCACATGCTGCAGTACGCCGAGGGCGTCGCGAAGTCGACCGCCGAGCTGAAAGCGCAGGCCCAGGTGGTCGGGCTCACCACCGACGCGCTGCAGGCGTACCAGCTCGCCGCCATCGCCAGCGGATCGTCAGTCGACACGATGATGGAGGCGATCACCCGCTTCAATCGCGCCATCGGCGAGGCACAGCTCGGCAGCAAGCAGCAGATCGACGTGCTCAACCAGCTGGGCGTCAAAATCCTCGACGTGAACGGCAAGCTGCGCCCGCAGACCGATCTGCTGACGGAGGTCGCGCAGGCGCTGCTCAAGGTGCCCGAGGGCGCACAGCGCGCCGCCGCCGAGATCGCCCTGTTTGGTCGCTCGGGCCAGCAGATCAACCCGATCCTGCAGCAGCTCGCGCAGGGCGTCGGCACGCTGCAGGAGAAATTCAAAAGCGGCATCATCCCCGAAGAAACCATCGAGCGGATGCACGAGTTTGAGCAGCGCAGCGAGCTTGCGAGCAAGGAGATCGCGGCGATAACGGCGCAGCTCTATGCGCCGATCAAGGGCACGTTCATCGAAGCCGTGCTGGCGCTGATGAAGGAGCTGGAGGCGGTCAGCTATCGCGTCGGCGATGCGCTGCGCGCCATCGGTGTGGTCGACACGCCGCGCACCGCCGCTGCCGATCTGGCGCGCGTCAACAACGAGCTGGCGATCACCAGCAAGCAGCTCGACTACATCACCGAGCAGCAGAAGCGCGCGTCCGATCAGGGCGTCGCGCAGAACGTGCTGCGGGACATGGACAAGCGCGCCGCGCAGCTCGCGCAGCGCAAGGCCGAGCTGCAGGCCGAGCAGCAGCGCATACTGTTCGAGCAGGGCCAAGAGCAAAATGCGGGCACGCTGCCGGCTGTGACCGTGACCGGCGCGCGCAACCCCCCGACCAAAGAGGCGGCGAAGCAGGCCGAGGACATCGAAGCGTTGATCCGCCGCTATCAGCAGATGACCAAGGCGGCGAACGACGCGCGCGACCAAATCCGCACGAACACCGCCACCGACATCGACGATCTCGGGCTCGTGGTGAAGGCGAAAGAGGAAGCGCAGAACATCATCGCCAACATCGAGAAGTCGAAAGGCGCGCTCGATCCCGGCATCAAAAAGCAGCTCGAGGACGCGGTGCAGACCGCCAAGCTGGCGCAGGCCGAGGAACAGCGGCAGCTGCAGTACGCGACGCAGGCCGAGGCGCTCGAAAGGCGGCTGGGCGACGGCACCAAGGCGCATCAAGTCGCTGTGCGCGATCTCAATCGCGAGCTGGCGACCGGGCGACTGTCGCAGGACGCCTACAATCGCGCGCTGAAAGAGCAGGAAGAAGCCATCAACAACGCTGCGTTGGCGGCCAAGCGGTACGACGACAATCTCGGCTCGCTCGTCGCCGGCTTCGAGCACGCGGCCAACGCCTACGCGCGCTCCAACGATCTCTATACGCAGGGCGGCGAGCTGTTCAACGGCATCACCAATTCGATGATGGAGGGCCTGGACGCGCTGCAGGGCAAGAGCACCAAGACCTTCGGCGACATCGCGCTCGAATTCGCGCGGATGCTGGAGCAGATGGCGATCAAGGCCGCCGCGTCGGCGGTGTTCTCGGCGATCTTTGGCAGCATGACCGGCATGGCGGGCGCCGGCACGCCGGGCAACCCCTACTTCGGTCCGGTCAATCCCAACGCGGGCGGTGGTCTGTTCGGCTTCCTCGGCGGTCTGTTCAGTGGCGGGCGCGCGGGCGGTGGCCCGGTGCAGCCGGGCATGAGCTACACGGTCGGCGAGAGCGGCCCCGAGCGCTTCGTGCCAGCCGTCGCCGGGACGATCCAGCCGCACGCCGCCGATCCGGGCGGTGGCGTGACCGTCAATCTCGACATGGGCTCGACGCAAGGCGCGGCCAACCCGACCGCCGCGCTGGAATTCGGGCGACGCGTCCGCGCCGCCGTCGTCGATGTCATCGCTCAGGAGAAGCGACCGGGCGGCACGCTCTATCGCCGCGTCAACGCGTGAGGTTGCGTCATGCCCTCTCCCTACTGGCCGTGGTGCGCCATGCCGGGCGCGATGCGCGACACCAAACTGTCGCTCGACGTGGTCGCGTTCGGCGACGGCTACACGCATCGCGCGACGCGCGGCCTCAACCCGGCACGCCCGAGCTGGTCGCTCGCCTTCCCGTTCGCGTCGCTCGCCGAGCTTGAGGAACGCGACAGCTTTCTCAGGAGCTACGCCGCGACCGGCTTCTGGATGACGCCACCCGACGGCACCGACTACGTCTTCGTCACCGCCGACGAGTGGTCGGCCACCATCGCCGACAGAAGCAACGCCACCGGCATCGTCGGCACGCTCAACGTCTCGTTGACACAGAGCTTCAATCCGCAGCCCGGCGTGCCGTTCACACCGCCATGACCAACCTCACGACCGAGGGGCTGATCACGCTGTGGCAGCTCGACACCACGTCGCTCGGTGGTCCGGTGTTCTACTTCACCAGCGCCGCCGACATCGATCATGACATCGTGTGGGGCGGCCAGCTCTACGCCAAGCTGCCGATGGACGCGAGCGGGTTCGAGATGACGACGCGCGGCGCGATCCCGTCGCCGACAATCACGATCAGCAATCTCTACGGCGCGGGCAATCTGCTGCTCGACAGTTACAAGGGCCTGGTCGGGGCCGAGGTCGTGCGCATTCTGACCTTGCGGCGCTTCCTCGACGACGGCGAGACGCCCGATCCGGCGGCCTTCATCACGCGCGACAAGTTCGTGGTGGCGCAGAAGACCTCGCACACCGCCGTCGCCATCGCCTTCAAGCTGGCGAGCCGCATGGACGTCGAGGGCACGCAGCTGCCGCGCCGCCAGATACTTCGCGATGTCTGCACGCACGTCTATCGCTTCTACGATCCTGTGGCTGGCGCTTTCGACTACTCGAAGGCGAGCTGCCCTTATACCGGCGCAGCCGACTTCGACACGAGCAACGCGCCGACCGACGACGCGCACGATCAATGCTCGCGCAATCTGTTGGGCTGTCAGCTGCGCTTCCCCGGCCAAGTGCTGCCGGCGCGCTTCTTCCCCGGCGTCGGAAAGGTCAAATGATGATCACGCAAGCGCGACCCGAGAACGCGCCGACCTCGCCCGCGCGCCCGGCGGCATGGAGCGATGCCGTGCACGAGGCGGCCAAGGCGCACACCGCCGAAGCCTACCCGAACGAGGCGGTCGGCATCGTCGTCGGCGGCGAGTATCAGCGGCTCGACAACTACAGCGACGAGCCGGCGAAGGATGTCGTGCTCGATGACGCGGCGCTGCTGCGCGTCGCGCGGGCCGATCTGTTCTTTCACAGCCACCCTGACGGCGTCGGCTGCCCGAGCGAAAGCGACATGACCTACCAGATGCAGCTTGGCATCCCGTTCGTCGTGATGGTGTGGCCGCTCTACGATGTGTTTTGGTGGGGCGACACGCTGAAGCCTGCGCCGCTGTTGGGGCGCGGCTTTCGTCATGGCGTCCACGACTGCTACTCGCTGCTGCGCGACTACTACGCCACCGTGCGCGGCACGCCGTTGATCGACCAGCCGCGCGACTGGAATTGGTGGGACCCCCGCTTCGGCAAGGGCCTCGATCTCTATCGCGACTATTTCGACAAGGCGGGCTTCCAGAAAATCCCGGTCGGCGAGGCGACCGAGCCCGGCGACGGCCTGATGATGCAATTCAACTACCGCGTCCCGATGCACGGCATGGTCGTGTGGGACCGCGACATGCTGCTGCATCACCCCGCCGGCATGCGACCCGTCGACCCGACGCGGCTCAGCGTGCTCGTGCCGCGCTCGCGCTTCGTGCGCCACGCCAGCTTCGCTCTGAGGCACAAATGATCCGCGACATCTACCTCTATGGCGTCGCCGGGCAGCTGCACGGCAGTCACTTCCGCATCGACGTGGCGAGCCCTGCCGAGGCGGTGCGCGCGCTGATCGCCCTGCGCCCCGGCCTGCGTCGCACGATCCGCGAAGGGATGTGGCGCGTCGTCGTCGGCCCGCCGCGCATTCGCAACGCGATCTCGATTGACCATCTCAACATGAACGCGGGCCACCAGCCGATCCACTTCGTGCCAGCGACGCGCCCGCGCGGCGGCGGGTCGGGCAAGGCCATCGGCTCGATCATCGTCGGCGTCGTGCTGATCGGCGCGGCGCTGGTGTTTGCGCCCGCGCTCGGCCTCGCGGCGGGCGGCGCGTTGGCGAGCATGGGCATCACGCAGGCGACGGTGATCATGCTGGGTGCCTCGATGCTCTTGGCGGGCGTCACGGGATTGCTGTCGCAACCGCCGACGCCCGAAGCGGCGACCGACAGGGCCGCGCCCGGCGACGTGCCGTCGTTTCTGTTCAACGGCGTCACCAACAACAGCCAGCAAGGCGGCCCGGTGCCGCTGGTGTTCGGCACGCATCTCGTCGGCTCGGTCGTGGTCAATGCCGGCCTCAACGCCGAGGACATCCCGACCGGCGAGAG
>Ga0070713_100000153_pt1 | contig 46278 bp, 46 predicted proteins | sample LARL82metaG_FD_65465 | JGI IMG/M metagenome (GOLD analysis project Ga0070713, IMG submission 65465) | Corn, switchgrass and miscanthus rhizosphere microbial communities from Kellogg Biological Station, Michigan, USA - LAR L8-2 metaG | ecosystem: Host-associated > Plants > Roots > Rhizosphere ... | reverse complement strand
CAGCGCCTGATCAACGTACCCATCCGGCGCGGCTTCGAGTGGGGCGCGAGCGACGCGATCCAGCGCGCGCAGCGCGATGCCGTCGCCACGCTCGACGGCTCCGGCCGCGTGCTGCTGCGTCCCTCGGGCACCGAGCCGGTATTGCGCGTGATGGTCGAGGCGCGCGATGCCGACGTCGCCGATCGTTGCGCGCGCGGCATTGCGGATGTGATCGCAAAGGTCGCGGCGTAAGGTCTCCGCGCGGCCCCCGCGCAAGCGTGAATCGACGGCAGGGTAAATCGACGTCCGGGCTGGAGCGTCGGCGCATCAGCTTAGAAGCAGCCTGACTTAGCCGGCACCATGCCGCCGGTATAATCGCCCATGGTTGCCGTCGCCCATTCCGCTCCGCTCAACGCCGCACCGGCCGCGCTCGCTGCCTGGCTCGACAAGGCTGGCGCGGCGTACACGCCCGACGAGCGCAAGGCGCTCGCGGTCGCGGTCGATGCCGCGCGCGAGCGCTACGGCGATCTGTGCAACAGCGACGGCGAGCCCTGGCTCGATCGTGCGCTCGGCACCGCCGCGATCGTCGCGGGGCTCAAGCTCGACGCCGTGTCGGTGCGCGCGTCCGTGCTGCTCGGATACCCGCATTGCGCCGGCTTCGACGACGACGAATTCAAGACGCGCTTCGGCGAGGAGGCGCACGCGCTGGTCGTCGGCGTCGCGCGCATGGGGGCCATACGTGCAACAGGGGCAGCGCCGGAAGCGGTCGCCAAGGAAGCACGAGACACGCAGGCCGAGAACCTGCGCAAGATGCTGCTGGCGATGGTCGGCGACATCCGTGTCGTGCTCATCAAGCTCGCCGAGCGCACGCAGGCGCTGCGCTTCCTGATCAACGCCGATACGGAGGCGCGCGCGCAAGCAGCGCGCGAAACGCAGGACCTGTTCGCGCCGCTAGCCAATCGGCTCGGGGTCTGGCAGTTGAAGTGGGAGCTTGAGGACCTGGCGCTGCGTGCCCTCGAACCCGAGACGTACAAGCAGATAGCGAAGCTTCTCGACGAGCGGCGGCTCGATCGCGAGCACTACATCGAGGACGTCAAGAGCGTGCTCAAGCGCGAGCTCGCGGCGGCCGGCATCAAGGCCGAGGTCTACGGGCGTCCCAAGCACATCTACAGCATCTGGAACAAGATGCGGCGCAAGCAGTCGGGCATCGACTCGGTGTACGACATTCGCGCGGTGCGCATCCTGGTCGACGAGGTCAAGGATTGCTACGCGGCGCTCGGCGTCGTGCACAACCTGTGGACGCCGCTCGCCAGAGAGTTCGACGACTACATCGCCAAGCCCAAGGCCAACGACTACCGCTCGCTGCACACTGCGGTACACGGGCCTGACGACCGGCCGCTCGAAGTGCAGATTCGCACGCACGAGATGCACCAGCACTCCGAGTACGGCGTCGCAGCGCACTGGCGCTACAAGGAAGGTACCGGACAGCGGAGACGCGACCCGGGCTACGAAGAGAAGATCGCATGGCTGCGCCAGGTGCTCGACTGGAAGGACGCGGTAGCCAGCGGGGGCGAGTGGCTGCAGCAATTCAAGTCCAGCGTGTTCACTGATACCATCTACGTGCTCACGCCGCAGGGCCGCGTGGTCGACCTGCCGCGCGGCGCGACGCCGGTCGACTTCGCGTACTCGGTGCACACCAGCCTCGGCCATCGCTGCCGCGGCGCGCGCGTCGATGGCGCGATGGTGCCGCTCAATCATCCGCTGCAGAACGGACAGCGGGTCGAGATCATCTCGACGAAGCAGGGCGGGCCCTCAGTGGGCCCCAGCCGGGACTGGCTCAACCCCGACCTGGGCTACGTGCACAGCCGCCACGCGCGCGCCAAGGTGCGCCAGTGGTTCAAGGCGCAGCAGCTCGAGGAAACTATCGCGCAGGGCCGTACCGCGGTCGAGCGCGAACTCTCGCGCGCGGGCATGACCGCGCTCAACCTCGACTCGTTGGCGCATGCCGCGGGCTTCGCCAAGCTCGAGGATTTTTTCGCAGCGGTCGCGCGCACCGAGGTAAATACGCGCGCGCTGCAGGCCGCGATCCAGGGACTCGCGAAGCCCGACGCCGCGCCCGCGGTCGGCGATCCCACTGTCGTCCGCCAGAGCAAGGCGGCGGGCTCGGGCAGCGGAATTCTCATCGTCGGCGTCGACCGGCTGATGACGGGACTCGCGCGCTGCTGCAAGCCGGCGCCGCCCGATCCGATCGTTGGATTCGTCACGCGCGGCAAGGGCATCTCGATCCACCGCCAGAGCTGCGCCAACGTCGAGCGCCTGCGCGAGCGCCAGCCAGAGCGCTTCATCACCGCGGACTGGGGCCGCCCGCGTGAGGAAGTGTTCCCGGTTGACGTTATCGTCGAGGCGATGGACCGCCAAGGGCTGCTGCGCGACGTGTCGGAAGTCTTCTCACGCGAGAAAATCAACGTCACCGCGGTGAACACGCTCTCGCGCAACCTGCAGGCGCGCATGTCATTCACGCTCGAGGTCGCCGATCTGGCGCAGCTGAAGCGATCGCTGGCGCTGGTGCGCGAAGTGTCCGGCGTATTGTCGGCGGGACGGCGCTGACCGCGGTGGGCCGACGGCGCGCGACGCGCGCTCCAGTGCCTACGCGATGGGGATCATCGCGCCAGCCGCGCGATCGACGCCGCGTAGCCTGACTCCAGCGCAGCCTGGTTCTCCGCGGTCATGCCGAGATCGGTGATGAGGCCGTCGCTGAGCTGATAGATCCATCCGTGCAGCGATAGCGCCTGCCCGCGACGCCATGCGTCCTGCACGATGGTCGTCCGCGAGACGTGGACGACCTGCTCGACGACGTTGAGCGCGCACAACCGATCCTCGCGGGTGTTGTCGTCGGGCAGGCTTGCGAGCAGCGGCGCGTGCTTCGCGGCGACGTCCTGCACGTGGCGCAGCCAGTTGTCGATGAGTCCCAGCGGCCGCGCCTGGTATGCCGCGTGCACGCCGCCGCATCCGTAGTGTCCGACGACGAGCACGTGCTCGACCTTGAGCGCGTCGACCGCGAACTGCAGCACCGACAGGCAGTTCAGGTCGGTGTGCACGACCACGTTCGCAACGTTGCGGTGGACGAACAACGCACCCGGCGGGAGGTCGACGATCTCGTTGGCCGGAACGCGACTGTCCGAGCACCCGATCCACAGGAAGCGCGGCGCCTGCTGCGAGGCGAGCGAAGCAAAGAATTGCGGATCGCGCTCGCGCACCGTGGCGCTCCAGCTGCGGTTCTGGTCGAGCAGGAATTTGAGCGATGACATCGGCGGTTCTGCGTGGAAGAGCCGGCCATTCTAGCCGATGCAACGTCGGCCGAGCGTGGCCAAATGCAGGGATCACGGTGGCGCCGGAAAATAACGCGTTGCACCAAAGCGTTGCACAGCATTACGCAAGTCGATGGCTTCGATCGAAAACGGCGATTGGACTATCTTCGTCGCCACCCATACCTTCAGTCGTGTGCGGCGCAGCTATCGCTGCCCACGCGAGATCCATCGAGTCCATCCGACTTAAAGGAGAACCATGAACACCGATCGATACCCCTTCGGTGCCCTCAGCCAAGGCACCACGCTGCTCGCCGATGCCATCACGCTGCATGCGCGCTTTCCGGTGCGCAACGAGGTTCCCGCGTCCGCGCCGCCTTCGCGCGCAATGGCCGCACCCCGCAAGGCCGCGCCGCTGGAGCGCAAAGGTTGGCTCAACCGCCTCGATGCCTGGTTCTGGCGACAGCGCCAGAGCGCTCGCGAAGCGTATCTCGCGCAGGCGAAAGACGTGTTCGAGGTCGAGCGTCGTATCCGCGATCTCGAACGCAACATCGGCAGCCGCTACTACTAGACGGCGCGAAAGGAATCGCCATGAATGCATCGACACGATCAGTCGTCCAGCTGAGAATTCCATTTCCCGAAGCACAGGGCGAGTATCTGCACGTCGCGCGCGATCTGACGAGAGACATCGATCGCCGCCGCCTGGAGCACCCGACAGCAGGGTTGTATGCGTTGCTCAAGCTGTGGGTGCTCGCGGCCTTCGCTGGTGCCAGCGCCGTGGCGAGCGCCGTGGCGACGGTGGTCGACGGCCGTCAACCGCTCCGCGTCGGGGTCGTGCTTGCCGGCATCGTACTCGGCAGCGCGTTGACCTGGTACGCGATCCGGCGAATGAAAATGCTGCTCGAGCGCTTCGATGGGCCATCCGCCGGGAAGTGGATCGAGGATTGACGGCGCGTTTCCCAAGCCAACTACGATGCCCATGCCAAGCTATTGCGGCGTTGCGATCGCGCCTAGACGCCCGCTACAGGGTGGCCGCAAGGCGCACCGAAACGAGCGTTAGTTCGCCGCGAAGTAGAACACGAGTCCCAGCCCTGCGCTCGCCGCGATCACCGGGATCACGCCGACCTTGAAACGAAACAGTGCTGCTGCCGCGAGCGTGCAGATCACCATCGACGGCCACTCGAAAGGCCCGCTGAAACCTCGCGGCCAGAACACGTGTACTGCGAAGAACACCGCGAGATTGACGATGACGCCCACCACCGCCGCGGTGACGGCCGTTAGTGGCGCGCTGAAGCGAAGCTGCCCGTGCGTGGACTCGATCAACGGGCCGCCCGCGAAAATGAATATGAAGCTGGGCAGGAAGGTGAACCACGTCGCCACGCACGCGGCGATGATGCCTGCAAGCGGAAGCTGATCGGGACCGAAGGCCTGCACGTTCCATCCGCCAACGAAACCGACGAAGGCGACGACCATGATCAGCGGTCCCGGAGTCGTCTCGCCCAGTGCGAGCCCGTCGATCATCTGCGTCGCACTCAGCCAGCCGTAGGTTTGCACCGCTCCCTGTACGACGTAGGGAAGCACCGCGTACGCGCCGCCGAAGGTCAGCAGCGCAGCCTTGGTGAAAAACCATCCCATCTGCGCGAGCGCGGGCGCGCCGCTCGCCGCGAACGCCAGCGTTCCCAGCGACGCCGCCCACAGCACCACGCCGAAGGCGACCGCCAGCGCCAGCCGCGACGCGCGAAACCGCGCGTGCGCGGGAGTCGGCGTCGTGTCGTCGATCACGGCAGCACGGTGGGTGCCGCTCGCCGCCGAGTGCGCGCTCGCACCCGCGAACTGCGCCGGCGCGACGCGTCCGCCGATCGCGCCGATCGCGCCCGCCGCGAGCACGATCGCCGGGAAGGGCACCGCGAAAGCATAGATTGCGACGAAGGCGAGTGCGGCGATGGTCCACAACGCCGGGGAACGCAGCGTGCGCGACCCGATGCGCCACGCCGCGTGCGCGACGATCGCGGTCACCGCGGGCTTGATTCCGTAGAGCATGCCTTCGATTGCGGGCGTGTTTCCGTACGCCATGTAGATCCACGACAGCACGACCAGCACCAGCAGCGATGGCAGCACGAACAGCACGCCCGCGGCGATGCCGCCGCGCGTGCGATGCATGAGCCAGCCGATATAGGTCGCCAGCTGCTGCGCCTCCGGACCGGGCAGCACCATGCAGTAGTTGAGCGCGTGCAGGAAACGTGCTTCCGAAATCCAGCGCCGTCGCTCGACCAGCTCCTGGTGCATGATCGCGATCTGGCCCGCGGGACCGCCGAAGCTGATCCAGCCCAGCTTCCACCAGTAGCGCAGCGCCTCCGCAAACGTCGGAGCACGCGGCGGCGCTTCGGCGGAAGTCGAGACGGTGCTCACGCTGCGCGATACCACGATGCGGGAAGGAAACCGGGGATAGTGACCGCATCCATGATTGCCTCCTGCCGCGAGTGCGGCAACGAAGCAGACTTGGACGGGATTGTCGGTGTGGCGAGGCGAGCCCCGAAACGATCATACGGTGACGGCTGCAACAGCGTCAACCGCCGTTAGACGAGTCCTTCGAGCAGCTGTACGTCGACGAGCTCGCCGGCGGCGACGTTCCCGACGTCGCTGCCGAGCACGATGAAGCAGTTGGCCTGCGACATCGACGACAAGATGCCCGAGCCCTGGTCGCCGGTCGTGCGCACGCTGTAGCCGCCGTGCGCATCGCCGGTCAGGATTCCGCGCTGGAACTCGGTGCGGCCTGGGACCTTGCGTATCGGCGCCGACAGCGGCACCTTGAACAACGGCAGCTGCGCCACCTCGCGCTGTCCCTGCATGATGAGCAGTGCGTCGCGCACGAACTGATAGAAGGTCACCATCACCGACACCGGGTTGCCGGGCAGCCCGAAAAAATGCGCGCCGCCCAGCTTGCCGTACGCGAGCGGGCGCCCCGGCTTCATCGCGATTTTCCAGAACAGCACTTCGCCCAGCTTGTCGAGCAGCTGCTTGACGTAATCGGCTTCGCCGACCGAGACGCCGCCAGAGGTGATCACCACGTCTGCGCTCGCGGCGGCGGTCGCGAATCCGCGCTCGAGCGCCTCCGGAGCGTCGGCGATTACGCCCATGTCGATGGTCTCGCAGCCCAGGCGCTGCAGCATGCCGTGCAGCGTGTAGCGGTTGCTGTCGTAGATCTCGCCGGCGGCGAGCGGCGTGCCGATGGACTTGAGCTCGTCGCCGGTGGAAAAGAACGCGACGCGCAGCCGCCGGTACACGCCGACTTCACCGATGCCGAGCGACGCGATCATGCCGAGCTCGGCAGGATGCACGCGCTGTCCGGCGCGGAACACGAGCTGTCCCGCCTTGAGATCCTCGCCGGCGAAGCGGCGGTTCTGGCCGAGCTTGCCGAGCGCGCCCGCGGCGATGCGAACGACGCCGTCGGCTTCGCTGGCGCGCTCCTGCATCACCACCGAGTCGGCGCCTGCCGGCATCACGCCACCGGTGAAAATGCGCACGCACTGGCCTGCGCTCAAGGTGCCCGTCCACGGCTTGCCGGCGAACGATTCGCCGACACGCTTCAAGGTTGTTTCGCCCGTTGCATCGAGGTCGGCGAAGCGCACCGCGTAGCCGTCCATCGCCGAGTTGTCGTGACCCGGTACCGCGATGGGCGAAACGATGTCCTGCGCCAGCACGCGTCCTAGGGCGCTGCGCACGTGCACGCGCTCGATCGCTGCGACGGGAGCGAGGAACGTGCGGATCAGCTCGCGCGCCTTCGCCACCGGCATCGAGTTCGGATCGTAGTCGTCCGCGCAGGACGCCTCACGCAGGGTTTTGGGCGCGTTCATCGATTTGTGCCGGTTGAGTATGGAATCGCAATTTTAGGCGGAGAAAGGGTTTTTCGAGAAAATGCCACGACGCCGCGGCCGTCGCGAGCGTGACCATGAAACCGGCGAAGAACAGTTCGGTGACAGTTACGCCCGGGAACCGGTAGACGATCGTCTGCTGGATCGGAAAGGCGTACACGTACATTCCGTACGAGTAATCTCCCAGCCGATTCGCCGGCGGCCATTGCAGCCGCGGATGATAGGCTAGCACCAGCACCGTGTACGCGACCAGCACGTTGAAGGCGAACCCGCGCATCGAACCTGCCGGATTCCACGCATAGAGCGCGACGCCGGCCAGCGTGGCGACGATCGACAATGGGATCGAATCGCGCCAGGCATACGCCAGCGAGCCCAGCGCGAACAGCAGGACGAGTTCGTGCGCTACCAGCTCGTTGGGCTTGACCAGCAGCCACTCGGGTCGCATGGAAAACAACGCCAGCAGCGCGCAGAAGGCAGCCGCCCAATACCGTTTGCGTGCGAGCAGCCCGATGGCGCCGAACACCGCGACCGCGACGTAGAGTCGCAGCTCAATCGCCAGCGTCCACAGCGAGCCGTTCACGCCGTTGGGGAATGGATTGCTCGCGAACGCGCCCGGGAGCAGATACTCCACGTGCCATCCGAGCGCGTTGTGCCACGCGTAGCGGATCGTCATCGGACTGGACATGTATTCTCGCCAGGGCACGATCGTCGCCATGCTCCCGAGCAGGATCGACAGTGCAACTGCCGCGAACAGCGCGGGATAGATGCGCAGCGCGCGCGCCGCGGCGAACGTGGGCAGATGCGATCGTCGCAGCCAGCTCTGAGTGACCAGGAACCCCGACAGGACGAAAAAGCACTTGACGCCGAGCGATCCGAAATGCGTATGCAGCGTGAGGTGGTAGAGCGGCTCGTCGTTGGTTCTTCCGGTGAACGCGTAGCTGTGGAAGAACATCACCGCACTGGCCGCGAGCAATCGCAGCAGTTGGGTATTGTTCGCGCGGCCGGCGGTGTGATCGCCGAGGCGGATCACCTAGCCGGCCCGGTCGTAGGTGCGGCACCCGCCGCCGACAACTCCTCTGCGGTGTTGATGTTGCGAAAGGCATCGGCCTCGTCGTCGAAGGCGACTTCGATGGTCGACAGCGTTGCGTACCACGCGTCGATTTTGCGGCCACCACTTTCGAGAAAGCGCGTCAGGTGCGCGAGCACGCCACGCCGGACCAGCGCGAACACCGGATGCGGCTGGTAGAAGGTGCGCGCCACCGCGAGCTGGGCGTCGTTGGCGTCGAGCGCGCCGCGCAATCGCGCGACCAGATCGAATGGCAAAAAAGGGGAATCGCACGGCACCGTCGCCACCAGCGGCTTCGCCGCATGCGTGAGCGCGACGTGCAGTCCCGCCAGCGGGCCCACGAACCCGCCGATGGCGTCGGCGATGACGCGATGCCCGAACGCGGCGTACTCGGTCGTGTGCTGGTTGGCGTTAATGAGCACCTCGTCAACCTGCGGCGCGAAGCGCGCGAGCACGTGCGCGACCATAGACTTGCCGTCGAGCGCGACCAGGCCCTTGTCGACGCCGCCCATGCGCCGACCCTGGCCGCCGGCGAGCACCACCCCGGTGACGCCGGTCATCATGAAGGCGCGGTCTCAGGCCAGGGGATCCACGCCACGTGCTCGTCGTAGCAGTAATGGTTCGCCGGCTCGCGGTCGACCGGCGTGGTCATCGCCGCCAAGGCAATGTGCGTTTCATCGGGCCAGCGATCGGACGCGAACATCACCTTGGTGCCGCACTTCGCGCAAAAGCTGCGGAAGGTGCGCGGCGACGACTCATGGCGCGCGAGGTGCTCGGCGCCGGCGACGACGTCGACCTGGTCCGACTTGAAACCGATCCAGGTGACGAACGCCGCGCTGTGCGCGCGCCGGCAGCTCTCGCAATGGCAATGCGAGCAGAAGCGCGACGGAAAGCGAGCAACGAACTGCACGCTGCCGCAATGGCAGCTTCCGCGCGCTTCGGTGGAAGTGGAAGCGTTCATATTCCGTCTCTCGTAAGTACAGCTATGCGCCGCGAAAGCGCGTGCCGCCGGTGAACAGCAGGAAGTGCTTGCCGGTGGCGCGGCCGATCATGGTGATGCCCACCTTCTGCGCAATCTCGTAGCCCATCTGCGTCAATCCCGACCGTGACACCAGGAACGGAATGCCCATCTGCGCGGCCTTGATCACCATCTCGGACGTGAGACGGCCGGTCGTGTAGAAAATCTTGTCGCCGCCGTCGACGCGATCGAGCCACATCTTACCGGCGATCGCGTCGACCGCGTTGTGGCGACCGACGTCCTCGACGAAGTACAGGATCTCACTAGCGCCGTCGCCGTTCGACGCCAGCGCGCAGCCATGCACTGCGCCGGCCTGCTTGTAGATCGTCTCGTGGACGCGCACGCGGTCGAGCAGCGCGTAGAGCGTGGCGCGCGAGAGCGTGGCATCGGCAGGAAGCTGCACCGAATCGATCTCGGCCATCAGGTCGCCGAATACGGTGCCCTGTCCGCAACCGCTGGTCGTGGTGCGCTTGCCGAGCTTCGCGTCCAGGTCCTTGAGCCCGTTGCGCGTGGTGATGACGACCGCATCGACGTCCCAGTCGACTTGCACCGAGACGATGTCCTCGACGCGATCGAGCAGGCGCTGGTTGCGCAGGTAGCCGATGGCCAGTGCCTCGGGTGCCGCGCCCAGGGTCATCAGGGTGAGTATCTCGCGCTTGTCCACATACAGCGTCAGCGGATGCTCGCCGGCGATAGGCGTGTCGCGCGTGGCGCCGGTCTCGTCGACCGCGCCGACGGTGAACGTCGATGGGCGCGCGGCGTCGCTCAACTGCGGACGATAGAGAGGTACGGCAGTGTCGGGGGCGTTCATCGCATAATCAGCGCGCGTTCATCGTTCGGCGCTTGCCTTGCGCAGCCAGTTCATCAGCGGCAGCAGGTCTTCGAAATAGCCGGCGAGCGCGGCGGCGAGGTCCTTCGGCGCCTTGCGCTTGATATTCACCTCGACCAGTCCGAAGTAATGGCGCTGCTTGATCGCGTCGATGTGCTTCAGGTCCGCGCTGAAACCCTTCGGGGGACGCGCCAGCGCGTCCTCGTCCATGAGCCCGCCGTAGGTCCTGCTGAAGCGCGGATGGCGCAGCATCGCCGAGAATGCGGCCGGTTTCTCGGCGATGTGCTGACGAATGCGTTTCAGGATTGCCGGCTCGGGACGATAGATGCCGCCACCGACCATCAGTATGCCGCGATGGTCTATCTCGAAATAGTAGCCGGGCTCGAGGCCGCGCTTGGCACGGTCGCGAATGGCCGCGCTGAAATGTGTCTTGTAGGGCGTCTTGTCCTTGCGAAAGCGCGTGTCGCGATAGATGCGGAACATCGCCTTTTTCGCGTCGACCGGGCCGAGCTGGCGGTCGAACTTTGCGGTGCGCACGATCACGTCCTTGCACAGCGCCTCGAACTCCTCGCGCAGGACGTCGTACGCGGGCTTGTTCCAGGCGAACCACGGACGGTTGTTGTTCTGTTCGAGGCCGCTCAGAAACTCGATCAGCGCATTGAGGTGCATGCGGGCAGGCGTCGGATGCGGCGGCGGTCGCGTGACTTTGTGCGACTAGCCGCCGATGTAGCTCATTTCGATCTTGGGAATCGCGACGGTGTTCTCCGAGCGGATTTCCGAATAGCGATCGGCGCGCTGCAGCCAGATCGCCGCCAGGTAGTTGCCGATCTCGACGTCGCTGCGTCCGCTGCGCAGCAGCGCGCGCAGATCGTAACCCGTGGTCGCGAACAGGCAGGTGTAAAGCTTGCCATCGGTGGCGAGCCGCGCGCGCGTGCAATCGGCGCAGAACGCCTGCGTCACCGACGAGATGACGCCGATCTCGCCACTGCCGTCGGCGTAGGCCCAGCGCTGCGCGACCTCGCCGGTGTAGTTGGCGTCGGCCGGCACCAGCGGCAGCTCGCGGTCGATCATGCGGATGACTTCCGAGGAGGGCACCACGTCGTCCATGCGCCAGCCATTGCTGTGGCCGACGTCCATGTACTCGATGAAGCGCAGGATGTGGCCGCTGCCCCTGAAGTAGCGCGCCATCGGCAGGATCTCGCGCTCGTTGACGCCGCGCTTGACCACCATGTTGATCTTGATCGGCGAGAGTTCCGCTGCCGCCGCCGCGTCGATGCCTTCGAGTACCCTGGCGACGGGAAAGTCGACGTCGTTCATCGCGCGGAAGACGGTGTCGTCGAGCGCGTCGAGGCTCACCGTGACGCGATCGAGTCCGGCGTCGCGCAGCGCCTGTGCCTTGGCGGCCAGCGCCGCGCCGTTGGTGGTCAGCGTGAGGTCGAGCCCACCGATGTCGGCGAGCATCGCCACCAGTCCCTCGAGGTGCCGGCGCAGCAGCGGCTCGCCGCCGGTCAGCCGGATTTTTTCGACGCCGTGGCCCTTGAACATCCGGGCGAGCCGCGTGATTTCCTCGAAGCTCAGCAGATCCCCATGCGGCAAAAAAGGGTAATCGTGGCCAAACACATCCTTAGGCATGCAGTAGACGCAGCGGAAATTGCAGCGGTCGGTGACCGAAATGCGCAGGTCGCGCAGCGGCCGCCCGCGCGCATCGGCGAGCATCCCGGTGGGCGCAACGTGGGGCACGGGTTCGAGGTCGGCGGCGCCGTCCGGGCGGGCGGCGCGCAGGTCGGCGACGGGTATGATTTTGGTCATTGCAACTGCCGCATGAAACTCTGGAATGCGACCGATGATCTTAGCAGAGCCGACGACCCGTTGCAGCGCTGGGGTATGATCCGGCCGAGCCAAACCGCCCTGGCCCGTCGCCGGCGCGCTTAGCCTGGTCCCATGTCCAATCATAATCCGAGATTTCCCGTGGCCGTCGTCATCGAGCGCATCCCGCTCGTCAATCGCTGGGTCAGCGAGCAATGGAGAATCGTCGCGGTGGTGCCCGATGACCGCGAGGCGAGCGAGGCGGCCGCGGTCGAGCGCATCGATGCCGAGGGTGGCACGCGCTGGATCGTCGGCGGTCACGCGATCGAGCTCAATCGAACCGAAGCCGAAGGCTATTTCCTGAACATCAGCGCGCCGGAGCCCAAGGCGTTCGTGATGTGGCGCAATCGCGAAGCGGGCGACGACGCGGCGGATGGGATTGCCATCGCCGCGCAGCTGGTGAGCGTGAGCTATAACGAGGCTGGCCGCTTGCTAGATGGCGGCGAACAGGTCGAAGCCGTTCCGCTGGCGCAGGCAATCCGCGCGTGGATGGAGCCTTTTGTCGCCGAGCACTACAAACCGGAGCCCAAGCGCAAGTCGCGGCGCAACCAACTCTACGAGCGCGACCGCGACGACGGTCCCGCGCCGAAGAGCGGGTAATGAGTCGCTAATGAGCAAGACCATGAATCGCAAGCCCGATCCTGCCGCGCCCGACGGGCGACCGCTTTCGCTCAGGCGCTGGTCGCAGCGCAAGCTCGAAGCGCGGCGCGCCGAGCCGCAAGTCCAAGCCGAATCTGTCGCACCGGTCGCGACGGCGCCAGCCACGGCACTAACAGAGCCGGTCGCGAGCGCCAATGCGGGTGCGGCGCTGCCCCCGCTCGAATCGCTCACGCCGGAGTCGGATTTCACCGCGTTTTTCAGCGCCAAGACGCCAGTCGACGACGCACTCAAGCGCGCCGCGCTCAAGACGCTGCTTCGCGACCCGCGCTTCAACGTGATGGACGGCCTCGACACCTACATCGACGATTACACGCGCGAAGATCCGATTCCCGAAAGCGTACTGCGACGCATGGCGCACGCGCAGCAATTCCTGGCGCCCGAGCATCGTGAGGCGCCCCCGCTCGTGGAAGGGGAAGGCATCGACACGCCGCCGTCGCTCTCCGCCGCCGCCTCATTGCCCGCACAGCCTGCCGCCGCACCGGCGTTGACCATTTCCGATTCGACGCTGGAAACACACGATACGGCGCCGGCTGATGCGTCGCGCACCACGCCGACGAACAAGTCATGAGCCTGGCCGACAAGACGCTGCATGTCTGCTCGTGCAACGCAACCATGCCGCTCGATGCGGCGGCACTGGCGCGCGGGCTCGCCGTGGCGGGCGAGCTGCCAGTGCACACGCAGCTTTGCCAGAAGGAGTTGGCGCGCTTCGCCGATGTGGCCGCCGGTGATCTGATCGTCGCCTGCACGCAGGAGGCGCGGCTGTTCGGCGATGTCGCCGAGGATGGCGGCAAGACGCACACGATCCGCTTCGTGAACATCCGCGAGAGCGCCGGCTGGTCGGCGGAGGCAGCCACGGCGATGCCGAAGATCGCTGCGCTGATCGCGGCGGCAGCACTGCCCGAAGGGCCGCCGGTGCCGCGCGTCGCGTTCAAGTCGGAAGGCCAGCTTCTTATCGCGGGTCCGGCTGCGCTCGCACTCGCATGGGCCGAGCGTCTGAAAGGCGAGCTCGGCGTGACGGTGCTGATCACAGGCATTGCCAAGGGCAGCGAGCTGCCGATCGAGCGTGAGTATCCCGTGTTTAGCGGCACGCCCAAGCGCGCCACTGGGTGGCTGGGCGCCTTCGAGATCGACTGGGCTCAGGACAACCCTATCGACCTCGACGTGTGCACGCGCTGCAACGCGTGCATCCGTGTGTGTCCGGAGCACGCCATCGACTGGAGTTACCAGATCGATCTCGACGCCTGCCGCGATCACCGCCAATGCGTGATCGCTTGCGGTGCGGTCGGCGCGATCGATTTCGATCGGCGGGACACGGCGCGCAGCGATCGCTTCGACCTCGTGCTCGACCTGGACGAGTCGCCGATGTTCGCGATGCATCAGCCGCCGCAAGGCTACTGGCATCCCGGGCGCGATCCACTCGCGCAGGCCGCTGCCGTCGCCGAAATCGCGCTCGCCATCGGCGAATTCGAGAAGCCCAAATTCTTCAACTACAAGGCGTCGATCTGCGCGCACAGCCGTTCGCGACAACCGGGCTGCAACCTGTGCATCGACGTGTGCTCGGCAGAGGCGATCGCCTCCGACGGCGATCACATCCGCGTCGAGCCGCATCTGTGCGTGGGCTGCGGCGCGTGCACGACGGTGTGCCCTTCGGGGGCGCTGGCCTACGCGTACCCATCGGTGCCCGAGCTCGGCACGCGCGTGCGCACGCTGCTCGCAACCTACCGCGAGGCCGGCGGGCGCGATCCATGCCTGCTCCTGCACGACGAAGCGGGCCGTGCGTTGATCGAACGCCTGGCGCGTCGCGGCAAGGGCTTGCCGGCGCGGGTGATCCCGGTCGAGATCCAGCACATGGCGTCGACCGGCCTCGACGCGTGGCTGGGTGCCCTGGCGTACGGCGCCACCGGCGTGGCGGTGCTGGCGACCGGCGCGGAAGCGCCGCAATACCGTGCCGCGATCGAGCGTCAGATGGGCTTCGCCGGCATCATCGCGCAGGCGCTAGGCTACCAGGGAAGACATTTCACGCTGCTCGCTGCCGCAAACGTCGCGGCGCTGGAGCAGGGTGTGTGGTCGCTGCAGCCTGCGCTCGCGGTGCGCATTCCCGCGCCTTTCCGCTGGACCGAGGACAAGCGCACGACTCTCCGGCTGGCGCTCGAGCATCTCCTGACCCATGCCCCCACGCCGGTGTCGACCATCGCACTGCCGGCGGGCGCGCCTTTCGGCGCGATCGACGTCGACCGCGAAACCTGCACGCTGTGCCTGGCGTGCGTCGGCGCGTGTCCGGAGGGCGCTATCATCGATCACGCGCAGTCGGAGATTCCGCAGCTGCGCTTCATCGAGACGCAATGCGTGCAATGCGGGCTCTGTGCTGCGACCTGCCCCGAGGATGCGATCCGTCTGGTGCCACGCGTGTCGCTGGCGCCCGAAGCCAAGCAGCCGCGCGTCCTCAACGAGGCCGCGATCTTCCATTGCACGCGCTGCGCCAAGCCGCTGGGCACCGAGAAAATGATCGGCAACATGCTGGCAAAGCTGGCTGGACACTCCATGTTCGCCGAGCCGGGGTCGCTCGACCGGCTCAAGATGTGCGCCGACTGCCGCGTCATCGACAAGATGGAAAAGGAGCTGGGCGGGCGCCGCTAGCGCCGCAGAAGCAAGGAATGGAAGGCGTTCCGATCATGTTTGCCGAGCATCTGGCACCCGAGGACCAGGCGCGCGCGGATTTCTACGCACTGCTCTCGCGGCTGTTCGCGCAGGCACCCGACGCGACGTTGCTGACTACAATCGCCGGCGCGCCACCACTGGCGACGGCGGACCAAGGCGTGAGCGAGGCTTCGGTGGCACTGGCGACGTCCTGGGCAGCGCTGGTATCCGCGAGCGCGCAAGCCGACGCGCAGGCGGTCGCCGACGAATACCAGATGCTGTTCGTGGGCGTAGGACGGAGCGAGGTCAGCCTGCACGGCAGCGCCTACGTCAAGGCGAAGAACGGCGGGCCGTTGCTGGTGCAGGTGCGAGGCTCGCTCGATCAGCTTCATCTGGCGCGCCAGCCGGGCGTCACCATGTTCGAGGACCATATTGCGGCCGTGTTCGAAACCATGCGTGTGATCATCGGTGGCGACGGCCGCGCCGACGGATTTGCTTTCGACGTTCAGCGCGAATTCTTCGGCTCCAACATAGAGCCGTGGGCCCAGTCATGCTGCAATGCAATATGCAAGAAAGCGGTTGCAATGTACTACGATCGGGCTGCACAATTCGCTCACGACTTCATGGCAATCGAACGTGACTCTTTTTCCATCGAATCGTAGGTTTTGAAACCAAAACAGAACGTCACGGACAAACTTTCGGAGGTGCACATGCCGACCCAGTCGGGCGATCGCCCCAATCCCGTCACATCCGAAAATTCTCCGCGAACCCGTGCCGATCTGAAGCGTCGCCGCTTTCTGATGACGCTCGGCGCCGCCGGTGCCGGAGCAGGCATCGTCGCCGCGCGCTCGATCCCTTCAGTCAGCGACGTTGGGCAAGCGACCGAACCCGTGTCGGCCGACGGCAGCTACGCCGCGACTGCGCACGTCCAGACTTACTACAAGACGGCGAAGCTGTAATCGCCTTGCATCCGCGCCTTGACCAACCGGGAGATATCACCATCCGATCCTCGGCAAGACGCGCACTGCAGTTGATGACTTTTTAGGAGGAGGACCGGACCATGCTGCTTACAAAAACCCGCGAAGCTGCAGGTGCAGCGCGTCCACGTCTCCGCCGCCTCGTCGGAAAATTGCCGACGATGGACAGGCGGGCGTTTCTGAAGCGTTCGGGTCTCGTCGCGGGGGCCGGAGCGTTCGCAAGCCAGTTGCCGTTCAACCTGATCGGCAAGGTCGAAGCCGCTGCCGAAGGCACCGGCGGCGACCTGGTCACCAAGCGCACCGTGTGCACGCACTGCTCGGTCGGATGTTCGGTCGATGCGATCGTCCAGAACGGCGTATGGGTGCGCCAGGAACCGGTGTTCGATTCGCCGCTGAACCTCGGCGCGCACTGCGCCAAGGGCGCGTCCGTGCGCGAGCATGGCGTGCACGAGAACTCGCACCGCCTGAAGACGCCGATGAAGCTGGTCGGCGGCAAGTGGCAGTCGATGACTTGGGACCAGGCCATCAACGAGGTCGGCGACCGCCTGCTGGCGCTGAAAAAGGATTCGGGACCCGACTCGGTGTTCTGGGTCGGCAGCTCCAAGCACAACAACGAGCAGGCGTATCTGATGCGCAAGTTCGTGTCGTTCTTCGGCACGAACAACATGGACCACCAGGCGCGCATCTGCCACTCGACGACCGTCGCCGGCGTAGCCAACACCTGGGGCTACGGCGCGATGACCAATTCGTACAACGACATGGAGAACACCAAGTGCGCGCTGTACATCGGCTCGAACGCCGCCGAGGCGCACCCGGTGTCTATGCTGCACATGCTGCACGCCAAGGAGACCGGCGCGCGCATGATCGTCGTCGATCCGCGTTTCACGCGCACCGCTGCGAAGGCCGATGTGTACGTGCGCATTCGTTCGGGAACCGATATCGCGTTCCTTTTCGGCATGCTGCACCATGTGTTCAAGAATGGATGGGAAGACAAGCAGTACATCCACGACCGTGTCTATGGGATGGACAAGGTCCGGGAAGAATGTCTGACCAAGTGGACGCCGGACAAGGTCGAGGAAGTCACCGGTATCCCGGAAGCTCAGGTCCTTCAGGTCGCCGAGATGATGGCCAAGAACAGGCCGTCGACGCTGGTGTGGTGCATGGGCCAGACCCAGCACACCACCGGCAATGCGATCGTGCGCGCGTCGTGCATCGTGCAACTGGCGCTCGGCAACGTCGGCGTCTCCGGCGGGGGCGCCAACATCTTCCGTGGCCACGACAACGTGCAGGGTGCGACCGACGTCGGGCCCAACCCGGATTCACTGCCGGGCTATTACGGGCTTGCACCTGGCGCGTGGAAGCATTTCGCCGCGGTCTGGGGTGTCGACTACGAATGGATCAAGAAGCAGTTCGCCTCGCAGGCGATGATGGAAAAATCGGGCATGACGGTATCGCGCTGGATCGACGGCGTGCTCGAGAAGAACGATCTCATCGATCAGGATCCGAACCTGCGCGCGATCGTGTTCTGGGGGCACGCGCCGAACAGCCAGACGCGCGGCAAGGAAATGCTCGAGGCGTTCAAGAAGCTCGACACGGTCGTCGTCATCGACCCCTATCCGTCGGCGTCGGCCTCGATGGCGGCAATGGTGCGCAAGGATGGCGTCTATCTCCTGCCGGCCGCCACGCAGTTCGAAACGTCGGGATCGGTGACTGCGTCGAACCGCTCGCTGCAATGGCGCGAGCGCGTGATCTCCCCGATGTTCGACTCGCAGACCGACCACGCGATCATGCTGGCGTTCGCCAAGAAGTTCGGCTACGACAAGGAGTTCACCAAGAACCTCAAGATCGTCAAGCCGGACGCCAACAAGATGGAGGAGCCCGAGCCGGAGTCGATCCTCAAGGAGATCAATCGGGGAATGTGGACCATCGGCTACACCGGCCAGTCGCCCGAGCGTTTGAAGCTGCACATGAAGAACCAGGCCACCTTCGACGTGAGCACCCTGCGTGCCAAGGGTGGACCTTGCGACGGCGATTACTACGGACTGCCGTGGCCGTGCTACGGGACACCGGAGATCAAGCATCCGGGCTCGCCCAATCTATACGACGAATCGCGTACGCTGATGAACGGCGGCGGATGCTTCCGCGCCAATTTCGGAATCGAGCGCGACGGCGTCAACCTGCTCGCCGAGGACGGCTCGTATCCCAAGGGCTCCGAGCTGACGACCGGGTATCCCGAGTTCGACCACGTGCTGCTGAAAAAGCTCGGCTGGTGGGATGATCTCACCGACGACGAAAAGAAAGCGGCCGAGGGCAAGAACTGGAAGACCGATCTTTCCGGCGGCATTCAGCGCGTCGCGATGAAGCACGGCTGCCATCCCTTCGGCAACGCCAAGGCGCGCGCGATCGTCTGGAATTTCCCCGACGGCATTCCGTTGCACCGCGAGCCACTGTATTCACCGCGTCCCGACATGGTCGCGAAATATCCGACCTATGCCGACAAGATGGCGTTCTGGCGCCTGCCGACGCTGTTCAAGAGCGTACAGCAGAAGAACGTCGACGACGGCGTCTCCAAGAACTTCCCGCTGATACTCACCAGCGGCCGCCTGGTCGAGTACGAGGGGGGAGGCGAAGAAACGCGCTCCAATCCCTGGCTCGCCGAGCTGCAGCAGGAGAACTTCGTCGAGATCAATCCCAAGGACGCCAACGACCGCGGGGTCAAGGACGGCGAGTACGTCTGGGTGAAGACGCCGACCGGCGCGCAGATCAAGGTCAAGGCAATGGTCACCGAGCGCGTCGGTGCGGGCACCACCTTCATACCCTTCCACTTCTCCGGATGGTGGATGGGCAAGGACATGCTCGAGTTCTATCCCGAGGGCTCCGCGCCCATCGTTCGCGCCGAGGCGGTCAACACCGCGACCACCTATGGCTACGATGCGGTGACGATGATGCAGGAAACGAAGACGACGCTTTGCCAGGTCGAGAAGCAGACTGCGTGACGAGAAGAGGGACACCATGGCCCGAATGAAATTTCTGTGCGACGCCGAACGCTGCATCGAGTGCAACGGCTGCGTGACCGCGTGCAAGCAGGAAAACGACGTTCCCTGGGGCGTGAACCGCCGCCGCGTGGTCACCATCAACGACGGCGTTCCGGGCGAGCGCTCGATATCGGTGGCGTGCATGCACTGCTCGGACGCGCCGTGCATGGCGGTGTGCCCGGTGGACTGCTTCTATCGCAGCGACGATGGCGTTGTGCTGCACGACAAGGACCTGTGCATCGGCTGCGGATACTGCTTCTACGCGTGTCCGTTCGGCGCGCCGCAGTTTCCGCAGACGGGTGCGTTCGGCGTGCGCGGCAAGATGGACAAGTGCACGTTCTGCGCGGGCGGTCCGGAGGTCAACAATTCGGAGGCCGAGTTCCGCAAGTACGGGCGCAACCGCCTTGCCGAGGGCAAGCTGCCGGCGTGCGCCGAGATGTGCTCGACCAAGGCGCTGCTCGCGGGCGACGCCGACGTGCTCTCCGACATCTACCGCGAGCGCGTGACCAACCGTGCAGCGCGTGGCACGCCTGGCTCGCCGCCGTGGGGCTGGGATACGGCGTACGGCAGACCGCCCACGACCGCCCAGCCGGGTGGAACCATGCAACCCGCGGCGCCTCCGCCGCCGGCCACCGGAGGCAAATCATGAAGTCGCGTCCCGAGCTCGAGAAGGACAGGGGCAACTCGTTTGCGGAGGCTCTTGCCATCGGCATGGCTGCGGCTGCGGCAGTGCTGCTCGCCGGATGCGGCGAGCGTCCCCAGGTGATCAACTACAAGCAGGGTACCTATCAGGGCAAGCCCGACCAGCCTGCGTGGGACAGCGCGAAGTTCAACGGCAACCGTGATGATTATGAGCGCGCGATCAAGCAGCGCAATCAGAACCAGAACGAATACAACCGCTTCAAGTAGCGCTGCCGTCGAGAAAATGAGGAGAATGTCGATGCCATACTTGGTGCGGGGGCTCGCGCTCGCTGCCCTCACCGTGTTGACTGTCAGCGCGGTACTCGCGCAGTCGCCAGCGGTGAATCCCAAGGAGGCGCAGGCCGCGACGCAGGAATCTCAGCGCCAGCTCGTTCAGCCGCTCAATAACGCCCCGGTATGGAAGGAAGTGCGCTCCGGCGCGCCGCAGGTAACGACGGTCACCGGCCGAGAGACCAACATTCTCGTCCAGTCCCAGGGACAGACGTGGCGGGCTGGGCACAACGAACTGATCACCCTTGGCGGTTTTTTGCTTGCGCTGGCGATTGCCGGTCTCGCGATCTTTTTTCTCATACGCGGTCCACTGACGACAACGCCGAAGCCGGGCGATCGCATCATCGAGCGCTTCACCCCGAAGGATCGCTACGCGCACTGGTTGCTCGCGATCACGTGGGTCACGCTGGCGATTACCGGCCTGATCCTGTCGCTGGGCAAGACCGTGCTCCTGCCGCTGATTGGTTACACACTGTTTTCTTGGTTGGCTACCTTCGCCAAGAATGTCCACAACTTCATCGGGCCAGTCCTGATCATCGCGGTCCCGTGGATGTTCGTGCGCTATCTTCGCTATAACGGTTTCGGGATGGACGATCTGAAATGGTTCATCAACATCGTCGGCTACTTCAAGGGGCACGAGTATCCGTCGGGCAAGTTCAATGCCGGCGAGAAGCTCGTCTTCTGGTTCGTGCTGGTGCTGTTCTCGACCATCCTGATCGTCAGCGGCCTGGTGCTCGTGTTTCCGAACTTCAACCAGACACGCGCAACCATGCAAATCGCCAATGTGACGCACATGGTCGCGGCCTACCTGGCCATGGCGCTTGCCTGCGTGCATATCTACCTGGGCACGATTGGAATGACGGGTGCGTATCGGGCGATGCGCGACGGCTACGTCGACGAGAGCTGGGCGAAGCATCATCACTTACGCTGGTACGAACAGATCGTTGCGGGGACTTCGCGCGATAAATTCGTCCAGCCTGCACGACCGGTCGCCGGTGTACAGGTTCCGCGATCGCGGACGGCTTGACGACGACTTAAACGGGGAATACGGACCATGACCAGATTGCACGTGCCTTTGCTGATGGCGGCCCTCCTGGGCGCCGGCATCGCCATCGCCAAGCTTCCGGCGCCCCCTCCAATGGATGACGCGGCGAAGGCCGCCGCAGAGGACAAAAAGGCGAAGGAGGCCGCTGCCGCGGACCAGGGCAAGCTGCAGCAGGCGAAAGCCGAGGACCGCGTCGCCGCTAAGTACATCGCCGACCAGAAGGCAAAGGGCGTCACCGTCACTCCGCAGATGGGACCTACCGCAGCCGCTGTCGCCGCATCGATTGCCGCCGGCAGCCCGGGCTCGGGAACCAACAAGGGTGTCGCGTCTCAGCCGCTTGAAAAAGCGCAGGCACACTCGGATCCCAAGACCGTCCGATGATCGCGCGGCGGCGCTCGATCGACGCCGGCGAGTTATGCGGGCGGCGCGTGACCGTGTGACGCTAGGGTAACGCCCAGGTTTCGTTGGCGTGACGCAGCAGAGCGGGTTCCGCGCGGCAGCGGGTGGCGAAGTCGCGCACCGGGGCCGATCTCCACGCGGCGCAGTACGCGCGCCACGCCTCATCGAGGCTTTCATGGCGCAGGTCTGCCGACGCGAACGGAAGCGCGTTGAGCAGCTTCACCTTGCCGTTCGGGACCACCAGTAGCATCGCCTGCGGGCTTTCACAGCGGCGTTCGATTTCGGTGACGATGTCCCAGGGATAGATCGACAGCGCCATGGACGCGCGGCATGCACGCACGTGCGCGTGCAGCGCGGCCACGGCGTTCTCCCATTCGGCGGCGCTGCAGGCGATGTCCTCCCAGTGCTCGGCCGCGCGTCCGAGCCGCATTAATGGTCCGGTGACGAACGCGCTGCAGCCGAGCGAAGCAGCAAGATCGTAGACGCTCTGCATGTCGCCGAGGTTGATGCGTGTCGGCACGAACACGCACTGCGGTGTCAGGCCGCGGGCAACCAGGCGGCGGATGGCGCCCGTCGCCGCCGCGAAGCTTCCTCCGGGTCGCACCCGCTCGTGCATAGCGGGAGTGGCGCCGTCCACCGAGATCTGCACGCACTGCACCCCGAGTTCCGCAAGTCGATCCGCGGCGTCGTCGTCGATGCGCGTGCCGTCGGTTTCGAGCTTCAACGAGACGCCCGCCGCGGTCAGCTCGTCGAAGATTTCCCAGCAGTGCGGGACACCGAGGGGCTCGCCGCCACCGAAGGCTACATAGGGGATGCCCGATTGTGCGATGCGCTGGGCGAGCTCCAAGGCCTCATCGCGCGAGAGCTCATCGGGCCAGGCATTGCCCGGTCCCGACGCTTCGCAGCAGGTAAGGCAGCGCCCGGCACAGCGATTGGTGAGCTGCCAGGCGACGAACAGGGGCGCTCCGTAATCCTCGACGGACCGTCCCTGCGGAAGCGGATTTGAAATCAGGTGAAGCGGATGTAGGGCTGCGCCATCACCTGTTCGGAGACGTCCTCGATCTTGGGCGTCTCCCACACCTGCTTCGGCGGCGGGGTTACCGGCGCGTCGGCGCTTTCAACCTTAACGGATGTCTTGGATTCGCTCATGTTGCTCTCCGATGCTGGTTACGTGCAACCGTTGCCAAGCATTCGCCCTGCCGTGAAGCGACTCGTCCTCAATCGCGGCGCCGATCGCGGTCCTGACCTCAGCTCGCCGCCAAGCCTCGCGGTACGCCCGCCAGGCACCGACCAGCGACTCCTGGCGCAGATCGGCGCAGATCTCCGGAATCGCCGCCGCCACCTTCACCCAGCCATTCGGCAACACTAGTAGGGTGGCCGGCGGCTGCTCCAGCGCGGCGCGCAGTCCGTCGCTCATGCTGAAGGGAAGATAGCAGATCTGCATGGGCGGTTCAAGGATGCGCGCCTGCCGCGCGAGCTCGGCGCGAAACGAGTAGTACTGCTCTTCGGTCGGAGCGAGTTTGCCCCACGTGCGTGCTGCGGTGCCCACACGCATCAGCTTGCCGGTATTGAAACGAAACGCGCCCAGCCATCGCGCCCGCTCGATAACCGCCTCTGCCTCGTGAAGGTTGAGCTTCGAGGGCGCGAAGGTGATCTCGAGCGGCAGGTGCGCGGCGCGAATCATGTGGCATGCAGCGTGCGCCTTGGAGAGCGACGCACCGGGCCGTTGCCGCTCGTAGACGGCCTGCGTGTCGCCGTCGAGACTGACCTGGACCGAACGGATAGGCAGCCGTGCGAGGCGCTCTACTATCATCTCGTCGAGACGCTGGCCGTTGGTCTCGATTTTCAACTGGATACCGGCGCTTCCCAGTGCTTCGGCCACCTCCATGAAATGAGGCGCGACCAGCGGCTCGCCACCGCACAGCATCACATAGGGGACGCCGCTATCCGCGATATCGCGGACGATGCGCATCGCCTCGTCCGCGCTGAGCTCGTCGCGCAAGCGCTTGCCGGGCGCGGAGTCGGTGCAGCAATGCAGGCAGCAGAGGTCGCAGTCGCGCGTGAGCTGCCACGTCACCAGCAGCGGTGCGCGCAGGCGGTCGATGGCGTAGGTCACGATGCTGTTCGCCACGTGTGCAGCACGATGCCGGCGGTGAACAATCCCGTCACCAGCGTGTAGTACGCGACCAGCGCCTGCACTGCAGGGATGAAGCGTCGCGGCGTCGTGAAGGTCGAGCGCGCGCGTCTGGCGCTCATTATGAGCGGCACCACGGCCACGAGCGCGACCGCGCAATCCACTGGAAAGAAGTGGGCCAGGACTCCGGCAGCGATGATGACGAGCGCTGCGCCGGCGAGCGCGAGATAAAGCAGGACGCCCTTGGCGCGCCCGAGACGGACGACGAGATTGCGCTTCCCGACCAGCAAGTCCTGGTGGTAATCAGGAATGGCGTTCACGACCGCGAGCGACATGATCGACAATCCAGGCACCAGCGATGCCATAAATGCCTGCCACGAAAGTGCACGCGTGCTCAGATACAAGCTGCCGAGCACCATCCAAGGGCCGTACGCGAGTCCGATGACGAGTTCGCCCAGACCCCGGTATGACCAGCGGATCGGTGGTGCCTCGTAGAAAATTCCGGCGAGTCCGCCAAGCAGCGCGAACGCGAGGATAGGCCAGCCGATTCGATACGATATATAAGCGCCGACCGCCAGGGCGCTCGCGAATGCGAGCACGCCACACCAGAAGACCGCGTCGGAAATCGGCGGAAGGTCGGCTGGGTTGAAGACGCGATCGGTGCCCATGCGCGCATCGAAATACTCGTTGAACGCCTCGACGCCGATCACGGCGAGCACCACGCCGCCGAAGCCGCTCCAGAACATCGCGCCGTTGACGCCCGAGGAGGCGTAGGCCAGCGCCGCGCCGAGCAGATAGGGCAACAAACCAGCATAGAGGAAGAACCGATAGCGGATCAGCATAACGACGCGCAGCAGTCGGCGCATCGGCCCAGAAGCGTTCGGCGCGCGCGCCGAAGGTGTCAGAGATGAATCCACTGGTGGAGCGCGCGGGTCTTGCCGGGGTCGCGCGAGAGCTCGTCGACGAAACTCGCGACGCGTGGATCGTGCCAGGCCGACTGGAAGCGCGCCCAGACGTCCTCGAGCGTGTCGCGGCGAAGATCGCCGCACACGAAGGGAAGCGCGTTGATGAGCTTGACCAGGCCATTGGGCAGCACAATGAGCAGCGCGGCGGGCTCGCGTAACCGGTAGCGCAACTCCTCGAGCAGCCCGACCTCGTGAAAATAGACGCGCATGCGGCCCTTGTACTCCGCCGCCTTGGCGCGCAGCACGTCGAAGAAGCCGGCATAGTCGTCTTCGGCGACCTCGAGATGACGCCACGCCTTGACCGCATTGCCGGTGTACATCGTGCGTCCGGTGTAGAAGCTGTAGGCGCCGAGGCCGTAGGCAAGGTCGACGGCGGCGCCGATCTCGGCGACATTGAATCGCGTCGGCGAGAAATTGATCTCGATGGGAACGCCGGCGTCGCGCAGGCGTTGAATGCCGGCGACCACCGTATCGAACTCGCCCAGCACCCGGATGCGGTTGAACGCGGCGCGCGATGCGCCATCGAGGCTCACTTGCACCGCCTTCACGCCAAGGTCGCGCAGGCGCGCGCAGGCCTCCGCGGTGAGGTAGTGGCCGTTGGTCTCGATCTTGAGCTGCGCGCCGCGTCCGCAAGCGTACTCGACCATCGCGAAAAACAGCGGATGCGTCATGGGCTCGCCGCCCGAGAATGACAGATAGGGAACGCCGAGCGCCATCATTTGCTCGAGCGCGGCGAACACCTGCGTCTCGTCGAGCTCGTCTCGGAAGCGCTTGCCTGGCCCGCTCTCCTCGATGCAGTGCATGCATGCGAAATTGCACTCGTTGGTGATCTGCCACGCCACGTATAAGGGCGCGCGCAGCCGACCGGACGCCGCCACGGTGGCTTCGTTATTTATCGCTTGTCCAGCCTCGGCGCCCGCCACCGTCTTCAGTCCTGCGCAAGGCCCTTGCTGCGCAGGTCGCGCAAGAACGAGAGCACTTCCTGCTGGATAGTCCTGGCGTCGCCATTGAAGCGTTCAGCGATGCGCGTCGCGATCTTGTCTTCGTCGATGCCTGCCCCGATTTCGCGCACGACGGCCGCGGCCGTCGGATTCAGGGTAAAGACTTTTTCCGACTGGGTCTCGAAGAGCACGCCGCCGAATTTCTCCTCCCTGAATTTCACGTACTTTGCAAGTTTCATTTCTTGATCCTCTAATGGCGGCCGATGCGTTCAGGTGAGGGCGGAAGCACTACTCGCGATGGAATGTTGCGCGCATGCAACGCTTGCATCACGCGCATACACACCGGCGCGGCTCATAGCGATTGCAGAATGCGACAAATGAGCGCAAATTTGCAACAGGAGGATGGAAGTATGGCAGAAGTCGGCTGCAACTGCGGGGAGGCGGTGAGTCGGACAAGCAATACTATTCCTGTCACCTCCGCACTCGGTCGATCTCGCCTGTTCATCTCCCGTGTATTGAGCGGCCTCGTCCTGATGGCCGCGGCGATCGTCTGCAGCGCCGTGTATGCGCAGACCCAGGCGCCGACGCCCACTGCGGAGCAGCCCAAGGCGCAGGCGCCTCAGCCCACCATTCCCGTTTGCGCGGGCTGCCATGAGAAAGCCCACCAGTCGATCTTCCTGACCGCGCACGGCGCGAAGAACGATGCGCAAGGCTCGATGTGCCAGACCTGTCACGGCGACGCGACCGAGCACCTCAAGGACCCGTCCGCAGCCAAGCCGCAGGGACCGCTGACCAGCAAGAGTGCGACCGCGGCCGAGAAAAGCGCGGTCTGCCTGATGTGCCACTCGAGCAACCGCCACCTGGCGTTCTGGGACGTCGCGGGGCACTCGAGAAATGACGTCACCTGCGTCAATTGCCACAACATCCACGATACGCCGGGGCCGACCATCGTCGCGCCCTTCACGACCTCGTTTCGCGCCAACGAGGCGGACGTGTGCGGGAAATGCCATCAGCAGGTACGCACCGCAACGCTGAAGCCGTCGCATCATCCGATCATCGAAAACAAGATGAAATGCTCGGATTGCCACAACCCGCACGGCGCACTGACGCCGGCGATGCTGCGCGCCGAGACGGTCAACCAGCAGTGCTATTCGTGCCACGCTGACAAGCGCGGCCCCTACCTGTTCGCGCATCCTTCGGTAGAGGAGAACTGCCTGTCCTGCCACAACCCTCACGGGTCCGTGTATCCGCGGCTGTTGAACGAAAAGGTGCCGAACCTCTGCCAGGACTGCCACGACGTCGAGCGCCACCCTGGAACGATCTACGGCGGCGCGGCCGGCTTCCAGTGCCCGCAGGCGGCGACGACCGATCCAACGAATTCCGCCTGCTTCGGCCAGGCGCCGGGGTCGGTCAACTCGGCTGTCAACACGCGCTTCATCGCGCGCGGTTGCGTGAACTGCCACAACGCGATCCACGGCTCCAATGCGCCGGGCAGCCGCGGTCAATTCTTCATCCGCTGAAGCGGTGAGATAACCATGAGACGCCACCTTCATCCGCTTTGCGCCGTGCTGCTGGTCGCGGCGCCCGCTTTCGCGCAGACCGCGGAGGAGCCTTTCGTCTCGAGCGGCCAGGCCACCGTCGGCGGCATCGTCACCGACACCAGCGGCAAGGACCTGTCCAAGTTCATGGAGTACCAGGACTTGAACAACGGCGTGCTGTCGAACTTCGGATTCGTCGGCCGCGACAGCAAGCGCTGGATCGATGGCTATGGTGAGAACTTCGGCCGCGACGACATGTACATCAACATCCGCGGCGGGATCTACGACCTGTTCAGCGCGCGCCTCTATAGCAACTGGATTCCGCACAATCTGATGTTCAACGGAGTAACGCCCTTCTTCGGCGCGGGCACGTCCAACCTGACGGCGACTTTCCCCGCTCCGGATCCGGCGACCTGGAATGGGCTCAACCTCGGGTACGAGCGCAAGGACACCGGCGGTTCGTTCGAATGGAAAGCGCAGTCGCCGTGGTACTTCCGTGTCGACGGCAACCACGTCGCGACCAACGGCACCAAGGTCGGATCCGGGTCCAACGGCACCAGCCCCGGCAACGGCTACACCGATCTCGCGCTGCCAGTCCAATATACGACCGACAACGTCAGCGGCGAATTCGGCTATGCGACATCATCGATGACGCTGTCCGCGAACTATCTATATAGCCGCTTCAACAACGGTAACAGCACCGTCACCTGGAACAATCCGTTCTTTGCGAACGGCATCGACACCACCTACCTGGCACCCGACAACAATTACCAGCGCCTCTCGCTCAATGGGACGTGGCGCCAGCTTCCCTGGAGTTCGACGCTGGCGGTGCGCTATACATGGGACCAGACCAAGAGCGACTCGCAGATCGGCCAGAGCGTGCTGAACGGCACGGGCTCGTCGGCTTTCCTGCCGCTGCAGCCGAGCGCCTCCAACTTCAACGGGAACGAGCAGCGACAAACGTTTACGGCGGGCTGGAACGCGTACCCGACCAACAAGCTCGACACCCGCGTGTATTTCAACTGGCAGCAGATGCGCAACAAGGGAACGCAGGTCACGTTCTGCCCCACCAACGACGACGCCTGCGGCGGGGTCGTGCAGAACCAGCTCTGGGACTACGACAAGGAAAACGCAGGGGTCGACGCGCGTTACCGGATCAACCACGGCAATCGGCTCAGCGGCGGCTACGACTACAACCACATCACGCAAAACCGGCATGACTTCGACGACACGAGCAGCAACACGCTCTGGGTGGAATGGCAGAACACGTCCATCGACGCCCTGACGGCCAAGGTGCGCTACGCCTATCTCGATCGGCGCTCCAACTTCCTGCTCAGCAACATCGGCGTGGATGCCAACGACCCGCTGTATTTGCAGCGCTTCGTCCGGGCGTTCGATCTCGCCCCGCTGACGCAAAACCGCGTGAAGGTCGACCTGGACTGGGCGGCCGCTGACAGCCTCGGCTTGGGGTTCGAGTATCTGTACAAGGACAACAACTACCACACCACGACGCTCGGCCGCACCGGGGATACCCGCAACGAAGTGTTCCTGAACGTGACTTATGGCCTGCCGTCGTCGTGGCGCTTGACGCTGTTCGGAGACTACGAGTCGATCAAGTACGACTCGTTCCATCGTAACGTCGGGGTCGGCTCGTGCGACGCCACGACCGGGCCCAACTGCTTCGATCCCAGTGCGCCGCCGTCGTCGTCGTCCTACAACTGGGACGCTAACGTGAATAACAACAATTGGATGATCGGGCTGGGGGGCGATCTGCCGGTCAACGAAAAATTCAAGCTGACCGGATCGATCATCTACGAAGAGGCAAATGGCACGTCGGACATGGCGTCGCAAAACAATTTCGGCAACCCTCTGCCGCTCTCGAATTTTCCGACCACGCGGATCACGTCGCTCAACGTCAAGGGTACCTACGTATTCACCAAGAACTGGTCAGTCACCGGAGGGTACGCGTATCAAAAATACAGCTACTCCGACGACCAGTTCAACGGGTACACGAACACGATTCCCTTCCCTGGGGTCACGAACAAGACGTCCCAGAGCTACCTGAGCGGGTGGAACGCCAACATTCCGTACAACGCGAATGTTTTCTATCTGACAGCGACGTACGGCTTCTAGCCACGCGCGCCGCCGCGTCTCCCGCGGCTCAGCGGCTGATCGACGCAACGCCCCCCTCAACCGGGCGGGGTACGCTCTCGGCGCGGGCGACGAAGGCATCGACCAGCGTCGTTGCAACGTGGTCGAAGACTGAGCGCGCGAGTCGCGAGCTCAGGGTGCCCCCCACCTCGTACTGGAAGTCGAACTCGACCTTGCATGCGGCCGGTGTGAGGGAAGTGATACGCCAGTCGCCCTCGAAGCGGCGAAACGGGCCTCGCTCCAGACGTACACCAAGCCAGTCGGGACGCCGCTTGGGATTGCGCGTGGTGAAGCCGAAGCGGATTCCGTGATAGTCGACCTGGATCTCGGCGGCGACGACCGAGTCGTCGCGCTCGAGGATGGTGGTGCCGGCGCACCACGGAAGGAATGACGGGTAGTGCTCCGCGGCCTCGATCAAGTCGAACATGGCCCCCGCAGGGAAGGCGACGAGCGCCGACCTGCGGAGTTCCGTGGCGGGCATCGCAGCGCGGCGCTTAGCGCCGGCGGGTTCAACGCGTTATTGCGTCAGAACCCACTGCACGATGGATTTCAGGTCGGCGGGGCTCGCCTTGGTCGCGGGATGCCCTTTAGCGCCACCGATCTTCGTGACCAGCATTTGCTCGGCGTCGGCCTTACCCTTGTACTTGGCGGCCACGTCCTTGAAGGAAGGGCCGGCCTTCTTGCTGTCGACGGCATGGCAGTTCATGCAACCATTGGCCTTGGCCAGAGCTTCTTGTGCCAAGGCGGGCGCCGAGCACGCGAGGGAAATCAGACTCATCAATACGATCGACGTATGCTTCACGAGTACCTCCTCGGTTGATGCCGCGGCAGGTCCGCACGACAGAGTGTCGGGCCAGCGAAGGCGACGTAAAGATAACATATCGTAGTGCGCCGGGCGACGTGTCGCCCGGGTGTGTTGACGATGATCTCAACAGCGTCCAGGAATCCATACCGAAGGAGCAGGTCGTGCTGCACTGCGCCAACGGCTTTACGGCGCCGTATGGGCGATGCCCTTGTGACAGTCGATACAGGTCGCTTCGCCAGCCATCGCCTGCTTGTGCATGGGCTGAAGGGATTCCTGCTGCTTCGCGATCACCGCAGGCGTGAACGTGTGGCAGGTCCGGCAATTGGCCGAGTTCGTTTGCTTGTACTCCGCCCACACATGCTCAGCCATGCGGGGTCGCTCGTGCTTGAATTTTTCCTCAGTACCGATTACGCCGCTGATCTCACCGATGACGTCCTTCACTCCGGCCTTCGCCTTGTACCAGAGCAGTTGCGGGTAGTCGTGCGGAATGTGGCAGTCGTGACAGGCGGCGCCGACGCCCTTCGAGTTGACCGCGTGGGAACTCTGCCGGTATTCGTCCGCGACCCACTTCATCGAGTGGCATGCGCCGCCGCAGAACTCGTTGGTGCCGGTCGCGGCGACCATGACCTGCGTGCCGATCACGCCGACTGCGCCGACGGCGAGGCCGATGAGAAGCAGCGCCAGTACCGACCATTTGGCGCTCGGCGATGTGAGCCGCCTCCACACGCTGCGACCCCGCTTGCCATCCAATGAGTCACTCATAGATCCTCCCTTGATCGAAGTCGCCCAATGCGGTGGTGCTCATGCGGACCTGCCAACACGGTGTCTAGGATAGCGCAATTCAATCTGCATCAACGCACACTCGACGCCACGCCGACACGGTGGATGACGACGCCGAGGCGCCGCGGTGCAGAAGGCCGAAGGGCGTCCCGGCGACCCCCACAGATCGGGCCGACCGCGCCCGCGGTCGCGCATTGACGCGCGTAGAGGCCGTACGCGCGCCGGCCGACAGAGGAATTAATCGGAGTGGCGAGTGTTCGCCAAGCAGGGCATCATGCCCTGGAAGTCGTCCCAGCCACGCGGCACGCGGAGAGCCTCATGTTCGTGAACGGACTTGGCACCGCCAATCCGCCCCGACGCTATACCAAGGCCCAGTGCTGGGATGCTTTCAGGGCGTCGGATTGGTTCCACCGCCTCGACCGGCGCGCGCACGCCATCGCAGAAACCGTGCTGCTCCACGACAACGGGATCCAGGCGCGCCGGCTTGCGCTCGATTCGCTGGAAGAGGTCTTCCGGATCGATCCCGACACGCTGCAAAGGCGCTTCCTGACGCACGCGCCCGCGCTCGCGGCAGAGGCTGGAGCAAAGGCACTCGACGAAGCCGGATTGGCGCCGAACGACATCGGTGTGGTGGTCGTCAGCACCTGCACAGGTTACCTTTGCCCCGGGCTTTCGAGCTATGTCATCGAGCGGCTCGCGCTGCCGCGCGATATCCAGGCATTCGATCTGGTCGGTCAGGGCTGCGCCGCGGCGCTTCCCAACTTGCGCCTGGCGAAGGCATTGCTCGCAGCCGGTGACGCGCAGCATGTGCTCTCGATTTGCGTCGAGGTCAGCAGCGCGGCGATGTATCTCGACAATGATCCGGGCGTCCTGATCAGCGCCTGCCTGTTCGGAGACGGTGCAGGCGCCGCCGTCTTGTCGTCGACGTCTGGCCCGGGACGACGTGCGGTCGAACTGACCTCCGCGCACTCGCTCACCAATCCCGGTGAGAGAGATGCGCTGCGCTTCGAATCCTGCCGTGGGATGTTGCGCAATGTGCTCACGCGCCCCGTGCCACGACTTGCCGCCGACCATGCGCGACAAGTGTTGGACATGGCTCTGGACGATACCGGTCTCGAGCAAACTGACGTCACCGCGTGGATCATGCACGCAGGTGGTCGAGATGTGCTGAAGGCGCTGGAGGCGCGACTCGAGCTCGAACCCGCAGAACTCGCCTACAGCGCGGCAATGCTGCGCGAATACGGCAACATGAGCAGCGCCTTCGTATACTTCGTTTTGCAGGCGGCGCTGGCCGACCGTGCGCCGCCGGGATGGTGGTGGATGTCGTCGTTTGGTGCCGGTTTCAGTTGCCACGGCGCGCTGCTTCGCGTGGCCTGAACACATGCCGACGTCCAGCGCCATGCACTTGCCACGTCGCGTCGAACCGGAAATGCTCGACCACCTGCCGGAAACCGATCTGCGGGCAATCCGCTCGCGTCTGGATTTGCGTCGAATAAACCGGTTCATGGCGGCGCAATCCATTCTCTGTCGCGCGATCGACGCGGCAACCCGCGGCAAGCCGCCTCACCAGATCGTCGAACTCGGTGCAGGTGATGGCACGCTGCTGCTGCGCATCGCGCACCAGCGTGCCGCGCAATGGCCTGGCGTCGAAGTCGTGATGGTCGACCGGAAGGGCCTCGTCGCCTCGAACACGCGGCAGGCCTTCGCGAGGCTTGGATGGAAATTACGCGTCGTCACCGTCGATGTATTCGAGTGGCTCGACGAAACACCTCGCGTGCCGCACGATCTGCTGTTGGCGAATCTGTTCCTGCACCACTTCGCGAGCGACGACCTGGCACGGTTGCTCGCCGGCATCGCAGCGCGCACCAGCGCCTTTGTCGCTTGCGAACCGCGCCGCGCGGCCACGGCGCTTGTCGGCAGCCACCTCGTGGGCTTGCTCGGCTGCAATGCGGTCTCGCGCAACGATGCCGTACTGAGCGTGCACGCCGGATTTCGCGATGCTGAGTTGACAGCGATCTGGCCCAAGACAGGATCCTGGCAGATCGACGAATACACCGCGGGTCTGTTCACCCACTGTTTTCGGGCAACACGAGGCGGTGTGCAGCAAGAAAAAGAAACAAAGTGAAAGCGGAAAACATCGCCATCTACGACGCACTCGTCATCGGCGGCGGCCCTGCCGGCGCGGCTGCCGCAATCCTGTTGGCGCAAACGGGCTGGAAGGTCGCTATTGTCGAGAAGAAACCGTTTCCCCGCCGGAAGGTATGCGGCGAGTTCATTTCCGCGACGACGTGGCCGCTGCTGCATGCATTGGGAGTACGGAACCTTGTGTTGGCTCAGGCCGGACCGGAGATCCGCAGTGTCGGCCTTTACGCGGGAACGACCATGCTTGCCGCTCCCATGCCAACCCCGCGCGATGCAACGGGGCAATGGGGCCGGGCGATCGGGCGTGAACACTTCGATTCGCTGTTGCTTGCGCGCGCTGAGGACGTCGGCGCCGTCGTCCTGCAACCCTGGACCGTTTCTCGAATCGAGGAGAGTGTCGGTGGTCTTATCTGCGCGATCATTGAGAAGGACGGACGACGCCATGCAGTCAGGACGCTGCGGACGCGGATCGTCATCGCCGCGCACGGCTCCTGGGAGCCTGGACCGATCCCGACACAGACTCGCCGTTACCCGCCGCACGGGTCGGATCTGTTCGCATTCAAGGCCCATTTTCGTGATGCCCAATTGCCATCGGAGCTCATGCCACTGCTCGTCTTTCCGCACGGATATGGAGGCATGGTGCAAACCGATCGGGGCCGTGTCAGCCTGTCTTGCTGCATTCGCCGGGATGCGCTCGAACGATGTCGTCGCACCTGGGGAATCGCTGCCGTGCCCGCTCGTGCGGGAGCCGCCGTGATGGCGCATATACAGGCGTCGTGCCTGGGAGTCCGCGAAGCGCTGTCCGGTGCCGCGCTCGATAGCGCGTATCTGTCGGCCGGGCCGATCCGGCCGGGCATCCGACCGTTCGGGCCTGAACGAATCTTCCCGGTAGGCAATGCGGCGGGTGAAGCGCACCCCATCGTGGCCGAAGGGATCAGCATGGCGATCCAATCGGCGTGGCTATTGTGCGAACTCCTTGCTGCACGCAAGGATTCTATACTGGCGGATGACCCGCGCGCAGCCCTTGCGAGCATCGGGCACGACTATGAACGCAGCTGGCGCGGGAATTTTGTCACGCGCATTCGCGCCGCCGCGCTGTTCGCGCATCTGTGCATGCGACCGGCCACCGCGAAAGGGGTCGTCGCGTTGTCGCAGCATTCCCCGGCCATTCTGACGTTCGGCGCGCGATGGAGCGGCAAGGCGCAATCACTGCGCGGCGCTTCGAGCGTCGGCAACCCGGTCCTCAGTCGTTAAGACTCGTCCGATCAATTCCAAGTCCCGTCATGAGCCCAGCGGCAACGACCCTCGACAGTCTGCGCAAGATCATTGCCCGGGACTTCGAAGTCGATCCGCAATTGCTGCAGGGAGACGCCCGACTCGAGGACTTCGCCATCGATTCACTCGGCGTGATCGAGATCATGTTCGCCGTCGAAGAAGAGTTCGGCATCGCCATGCCCCATGCCGCGCCGCGCACGAGCTCGCCGCTCGAGACGCTCGACGATCTCGTACGCTACATCGACCACCTCGTGTTCGCGCAGCGCGGCGCGAACAAGGCGGATGGGGCACTCCCGTGAAGAGGGTGATCGTCACCGGCATGGGGTTGATCTCCCCGCTCGGCAACGATCCGGCTCGCGTCTTCGATCGTCTTCTCGCCGGTGACTCGGGGATCACGCGGTTGCCCGAATCGTTCAACCCGCGGCTCGCCTCCCGTATCGTCGCGCCGGCGGCGTTCGACGGCGAGCAACGTTTTCCTGCACCGCGGCTTCGCATGCTCGATCGCGTGAGCCAGTTCGCGCTTGCCGCCTGCGCCGACGCCCTTGCCGACGCCCAACTCGAGCTCGACGTCGAGGACGCCGCCGAGATCGGCGTGGCGATCGGCACCGGCATGGGCGGGGCGCAAAGCACCGATGAGGCCTATCAGAGGGTATACGAGCAGCAATCCGACCGGGTGTTGCCTTTCACGGTGCTCCTGGCGATGAACAACGCCGCGGCATCATGGATCGGCATCGAGCATAAACTGCGAGGCCCCAACCTGACGTATTCGACGGCGTGCTCTTCATCGGCAGTGGCTATCGGCGAAGCAGCACGACGAATCGCCGACGGCGAGGCCCAGGTGATGATTGCCGGCGGCGCCGAGGCTCCGCTCACGTTCGGCACGCTGATGGCGTGGGAGGCGCTGAAAACGCTGGCGCAGGAGGACGTTGCGAACGCCGCGGCCTCGTGCAAACCGTTCGCACGCGATCGCAGCGGACTGGTCCTGGGCGAAGGCGCTGCCATCCTCGTACTGGAAGACGCCGACCATGCGCGGCGGCGCGGAGCGCGCGTTCACGCCGAAGTCGCCGGTTATGGTCTGGCGACCGACATCGAGCACATTACGCGGCCGAGCGTCACGGGGCAGGCGAAGGCAATGGCACTCGCGCTCGCTTCGTCGGGAGTCGCGCCGTCGGAGGTCGGGTATGTCAACGCGCATGGCACCGGTACCCAGGCGAACGATGCGGTGGAGACGGCCGCCATCAAGGAGGTTTTTCGCGACGCCGCCCGCGACTGCCCGATCAGCTCCACCAAGTCCATGCACGGCCATCTGCTCGGCGCGGCGGGAGCGCTCGAGTTCATCATTGCCATCCTCGCCATGCAGCGCTGCATCGTTCCGCCAACTGCGCATCTGCGCATCCGCGATCCCGAATGCGACCTCGACTATGTCGCTGAGGGCGCACGCCGTATCCCGGCGCCGGCGGCGGTGATGTCGAATTCGTTTGCTTTCGGCGGAACGAACGCTGTGCTGATTGCGCGGCCAGGATGATCGCGGCGCAAACGATGTTGCAGATCTTCGTAGCAAGTATCGTATTCGCGACGAGTGCAGCGTGCGAGGCTATTGCCGAAGAGGTGCCTATGGGACTGTTCACGGTCACGTTGCCGGTCATCGCGATCCTCAACGACAATCTTTATATCGGCGATGCAGTTGCCCATTTCAATCGCACCGGGACTATCACCTTGCGGTCGGTGCTCGATCCCAAAGACCGGTGCGTCGGCAGCTTCCGATTTACGAATTTGAAAACTGGCCTGGCCGACATGCGATGCGACGATGGTGTGGAAGCGCAGCTCTCATTCAACGCCCTAAGCGTGTTCAGTGGATATGGCTACGGCAGCACACCCAAAGGACCGGCGAGCTTTACTTTCGGGCTCGGCGCCGAAGAAGCGGCTGCGCATCTGATGGTTCCGCAAGGCAGGAAGCTCGTTCAGAGGAGCGATGGACTGAGGCTCGAATCCATCCGCCCCTGATGCTTGCAACGTCTCCCATCGGCGTTTCTGATCAGAGCCTAAGCGGCTGCCCGTATCCGGTGAGCTCGAGATAGCCGCGCCCGACTTCCCGGTCAGCCTGCATGGCGCGCACGGCGCCCTCCCAGTAAACGGTGGCGGTGCTCGCGCGTGAATCGAGCTCCTGGTCTTCCATCAGCGGCTGCAAGACGTACTCGATCCCCCCCGCGTTGAGGACCATCGACACGGGATACTCGAACCCGGTGCGCGGCGAGCGCCAGGTTCGTTGGGCAGTGAATCGAATCTCGCTGGATTCGAAACGGTGCACCGCGCCATCGGCCATGCGCCGGGTACCGCCTGCCCAATACGTGCGACCGGCACGCTCGCGCATCCGGAAAGCCATCAATGACCCGCCGTCGTTCAGGTTGAGTCCGGTCCAATCCCAGCCAACTGCTTCGGGCGCCAGCGCCTCGCTAGACCACTCGTGATCGAGCCAACCGATGCCGGTGACGCGGAGATCGGTTCCGCCTACGGTCATGCGACCCGATACGGCGAGTTGCGGCTGGCTGTAGTAGTAGCTCGACTGTCGCGGATGCGGTCCCTTGCGCGAGAAGCCCGCGTCCCCCTGAAAGAGAATCTCCTGCGTCGGCGTGAAGCTCAGGTCGAACCCGAAATCGCGCGCGGTGATGCGCGCGACATAAACGCCGCCGACGAGAGCGAGGGACCAATCGCCGATGAGAACCTGGGTTGTATTTTCGGCGGCCTCGGCCAGGCCGAAGCCTTCGCGGGCAGCACGTTGATCGTGCCGCAGTCGCGACTCGCGCGCATCGGCGATGGCGGCGTGCGCGAACAGAAGCTGGCGCGGCGCGAAACGACTGGGGTTCGTCTCGGCAACCCCTGGGCGATTTCGAAAGAAGGTTATCTGGATTCCAAGGTCCGGCCCATTCGTCGCCTTGACCCAGGCGGTGATGTACCACCATTCGTTGCGAAATGATGGGTGGCTACCGAAGTCACGAGGGAATTCGAGCGCGCGCCCTGGGTCGACGCTCGGATAATCGACTGTTGCGCCGACAGCCAGGAGCGCGAAGGGACTGGCGAGGAATTCGCGTCTTCTCATGGCCCTGCGCGTACCCCTTGTGCTCTTCGCCTCACCAGTCGTCCTTCACCGCACGCACGACATCCGGACCCATCGCGGCGCGCCCGCTGGCGACCGCAATGATCGTCGACAGCGCAAGCATGAGCAGCGCCAATCCCGCGAGCGCCGGCCAGGGGACGGACAGCGCCATGCCCCAGTGAAACGATTGCCGGTTCACGACATCGATGAGTATCACGCCGATGATGAAGCCGAGAGCCAGTCCCACGACCAGGCCGACGGCGCTGACCGTCAGACCTTCGGTCGCGAGCATGGCGCCGATCTGCCGCCGTGTCATGCCGATGTGTCGCAGCATGCCGAATTCGCGCCGGCGCGCGAGCACCAGCGCGCCGAACGACGACGACAGCCCGAGCAGCCCGATCGCAACCGCGGCAAGCTCCAGTGCGTACGTGACCGCGAAGGTCCGGTCGAACACCTTGAGCGAGATTTCGCGGATCTCGCCCGGTGCAGTGATCTCGAGCTTCGTCCCTCCCGCAACGCGGGCCGCGATTTCGCGCCGAAGCTGCGCGAGATCGGTACCCGGTAAAAGCCACAGCGCGCCGTTGGTCGCGGTGCGATCGCCGGTGAGCGCGATGTATCGCTCGCGCTCGATGACGATCGCGCCTTGGGGGCGCGCGTAGTCCCGCCACACGCCGGCGACCGTAAACGGCACGCGCTTGCCAGCGATCGGGAGCTCCACTCTCGTGCCAGCCGCAAGGCCATACACGTCGACCATCGCCTCGTTGACCCACAGCGGCGATGTGTCCGGACCGAGGCCCGGCGACGACGCCACGATCGCCAGCTGGCGTCCCGGGTTGGCGCCGTCGATGCTGCGCGCAAGAAGCACGACTCGCGGCCGCGAAGGATCGAGCAGCAGCTGTTGCTCGCGAAGGAACTCCGCGCGCCGTACACCCGGGATCGCTTCGATCTGCGCCTGGGTGTCGGCGGTCATGTAGGCACTGTCGCCGGATGCACTCGCCCGGACGTAGGCATCGGCCGGCAGGATGCGCTCCAGCCAGGCGTCGAGCGCATCGCGGAAGGAAGTCACCATGATCGCCATCGAAATCATCAGGCTCATGCTGGCGACGATCGCGGAAAGACTCACCGCGGCCTGCGCCGGGGCGCCGCGCAGCTGCAACAACGCAAGTCGAGATGGTGCGTCGCGTGGCGTTGGCACGATGCTGAGCAGGAGCGCGGCGAGCCTGGGCATCAGCATGAGCGTCCCGAGAAGCAGCAGCGCGATGGCGACGTAGCCGAACAGCGGCAGCCCGGCGACAGGCGGCAGGAACGTCGCGAGCGCGCCCGCAACGAGGGCAGCGAGGCCTGGCCACGGCGAATTCAATCGTGCCAAGGCGCGCTGCTCATCGCCGGCCCTGAGCGCCAGCGCCGGCGGCTCGTGCACGGCCTCGTATGCAGGGATCAGGCTGCCGAGCATCGCGACCGCGACACCGAGACCAAAGGACACCACCAGTGTGACAGGAGAGGGGCTCAGCACGGGCGCAACGCCTCGAAAGTACCCGGAGCCGAGGTCGGGGCCAATGAGGCGCACGGCCAACTGGGCGATCGCGGTACCACCGATGATGCCCAGCACCCCGCCGACAACGCCGGTCAGTGCGCCCTCGACGACGAGCAATCCCAGCAATCGGCCGCGCGTCACGCCGAGCACACGCAGCAGCGCGAGCTGCGCGCGGCGGCGCACGACTGCGAGCGCCTGCGTCGAGAATACCAGCAAGCCGCCGGTGAACAGCGCCACCAGCGCCAGCACGTTGAGATTGACGCGGTAAGAGCGCGACGCGCTCGCGGTGGCCGCGAGGCCAGCCTCCGGACGCTCGACCACGATGCCTGGCGGCAGGCGCTCCTGGAGTTTCTCGCGAAGACCATCGATGTCGATGCCTGGCTTGACTCGAAGGTCGATCCGCGTGATCCGACCGAGTCGGTCGAAACTTGCCTGCGCCGCAGCGATGTCCATCAGCGCGAATCGCTGCTGTGCTCCTGCCGGTGCGAGCCCTGCGACCTGGAGCTTCACTTCCCGCAGCGCGACCTGGAACGTGATGCTCCCGCCGGTATCGACGCCGAGCCAGCGCGCTGCGGAGGGACTCGGAAACAATTGGTCCGAGCGCAGAATATCGAGACGGTCGCTCGTCACCGGGATCAAGCCCGGCTGGACGAAAACCGCACGGAATGCATCAACGCCGACGATTCGCAGCGCATCGTCGCGATCGGCGAGCTTGGCGTCGACCTCCAGCACCGGGCTCGCCACCACCACTTCCGGCATTTGCGCAATCTCGGGATACAGAGCCTCGTCAAACCCGCTGCGCGAGCCCCGGACCTGAAGATCGGCGTCACCGGAGAGCGTCTGGACGCCGAGCGTGAGCTCGTTGACCGCGGCCTGTGTGATGAGTTGCACGGCATAGCCGAGTGCGACCCCGAGCGCGATGGCCAATACCGACAGCAGACTGCGCGTCTTGTTGTGCGCGAGCGAACCGGCCAGGACGACGCGGGCAACTGACATTCTCGCCGCTGGCATTGTCTATGCCCGCTGGCTTGCGGCGAGCTCGCGCAATCCGCCCGCGGTCAGCAGCAGAATGCGATCCGACGTAGCGGCAGCGACGCGGGAATGCGTCACCAAAATCCCGGCAACCGCGTTGGCTTTGACTTGGTCGCGCAGCAGCTGCAGCACCTGACCCGCGCTGTCCGGGTCGAGATTCCCGGTGGGTTCGTCGGCGAGCACCAGTCGCGGTCGGTGCACCAGCGCGCGCGCGATCGCGACGCGTTGCAGTTCACCGCCGGAGAGCTCGCGCGGCATGCTGTCGGCGCGCTCGGCGAGACCGACGCCCCTGAGGATGTTCGCGATGCGGGATTGCGCCTCGTCGCTGGCGATTCCGAGCAGCGACAGCGGCAAGCCGACGTTCTGCGCAACATTCAGGTAAGGAAGGATGTGGAATGCCTGAAACACGAAGCCCAGGTGCGCGCGTCGCATCGCAGTCAGCGCATCGTCGTCGAGGCTCGTCAGCTCCACGTCGTCGAGCTTGATCGAGCCGGCGTCGGCATGATCCAGACCCGCGATGAGGTTGAGCAACGTCGACTTGCCAATCCCCGATTCGCCCATGATCGCGACGTAATCGCCGGGCGCGAGCTCGAGGTCGACGTTACTGAAGACCATACGCGGCCTGGGCCCTGCGTAAGACTTCGTCAGGCCGCGAACGGCAAGCATGGCGGTGAGCGCAATGGCAGAGAGACGGATTAGATCATAAGGAGGATCTCGGGCGTCTTCCACACCTGCGTCCGCGGCACGTGTCACCCGCGCGTCCGCGCTTTCGACCTTGATGCCAAGTCCGGTCATGAACTTTTCCCCGCAAAGTCGGGAATTATTCCCGGCACATCAACCGGGTCATCTCCTAACATGACCGAGTACGTTCCACGGTCGTACACATTTTCGGAATCGACGGGTCACGGCAGGGAAAAAATGCGGCGCCAGCGTGCCAGCGCGGGTTCGGCGCTCGGGTATGCCCTGGCGGCATGCGCGATCAGCGGACCATGTCTAGCGGACGATCCGGTCCCATTGACCACCATCAATGTGATCGGCTCGACGCCGCTGCCGGGCGTCGGTCTCAACAAGGACCAGATCGCAGCGCCGGTGCAAACCGGAACTTCGGCTCAGATCGAGCGCAGCAACTCGATCGATCTTCCAGGCTACCTGCTGCGCTTTCTGGGCAGCGTCTACGTCAACGACGTCCAGAACAACCCGTTCCAGCCCGATATCAATTACCGCGGCTACACCGCGTCGCCGTTGCTTGGGACGCCGCAGGGGCTGTCGGTGTTCATGGACGGCGTGCGGCTCAACCAGCCCTTTGGCGACGTGGTCAGCTGGGACCTGATTCCGCGTGCAGCGATTTCCAGTTTTGCCTTGATGCCGGGATCCAATCCCATGTTCGGACTGAACACGCTTGGCGGCGCGCTTTCGATCCAGACCAAGGATGGCGCGAGCAATCCAGGCACGTCGGTGCAGGCGTATTACGGATCGTACGCGCGCTGGTCGGCGGAGTTCGAAACGGGTGGCAGCAAGGACACTGGTCTCAACTGGTATTTCACGGGCAACTATTTCAACGAAGACGGCTGGCGGGATGATTCGCCCTCGCGCGTGGGTCAACTGTTCGGCAAGGTCGGCTGGAAAGATACTCGCACCAGCGTCTCGCTCACGGGCGCGTACGCAGACACAAACCTGAACGGCAACGGGCTCCAGGAGCAGCGCTTCCTAGCGCAGGATTACTCGAGCGTCTACACCAAGCCGGACACGACCAGGAATCAGGCGTATTTCCTCAACCTTGTCGGACAGCACAGTCTCAGCGACAGCCTGTTGTTCTCGGGCAATGCCTACTATCGCGACATCCACACGTCGACGTTGAACGGCGATATCAATGACGATTCTCTCACTGCGGCCGTCTATCAACCTAACGCGGCGGAACAGGCTGCGCTCGAAGCCGCGGGCTACACGGGCTATCCGACGAGTGGCGAAAACGCGTCCAATGCCCCGTTCCCTTTTTGGCGATGCATCGCCAATGCGCTGCTCAATACCGAGCCGAACGAAAAGTGCAACGCTTTGCTCAACACGACGAATACCGGTCAGCAGAATTACGGATTGTCGGGACAACTTACGTGGAATGGCGACTGGGGCGCCAATCGCAACCAGTTCACGCTCGGCGCCGCATATGACGCGAGCACCGTGCATTTCACCCAGGCGACTCAGTTCGGATACCTGAATCCGGATCGGAGCGTGATCACGGTCGACGCTTTCGCCGACGGCACGCAGAATTCCGAAAACGCCTTCGACAACCGCGTGGACCTCGACGGACGCACGAATACGTACAGCCTTTACGCAACCGACACGCTGACGCTGGCCAACGCCTGGAACCTGACGCTCTCGGGCCGCTACAACAACACCACTGTCAAGAATCACGACAACCTGCTTCCCGACGGTGGCTCGGGATCGCTCAACAGCGACGACACCTATTCGCGCTTCAACCCGGCGATCGGCCTGACCTATGCGCCGACGCAGCAATTTTCCGCGTATCTCGGCTACAACGAAGGCAGTCGCGCGCCGTCGTCGATCGAAATCGGGTGCGCCGATCCGCTCAATCCGTGCAAGCTTCCGAACGCGCTGGCGGGCGATCCGCCGCTCAAGCAAGTCGTCGCCAAGACCGTCGAGGTGGGCATCCGCGGTCTGCTGCTGCGCGACTGGCAGTGGAACCTCGGCGCGTTCCGCGCACAGAATTACGACGACATCATCTTCGTCGCCGACAACCAGGCGGGCTTCGGGTACTTCAGGAATTTTGGCCAGACGCGCCGCGAGGGCATCGAAGCGGGGCTGAACGGCAAAGCGGGCATCGTCAGCTTCGGCGTGAACTACACGTATCTCGACGCCACGTATCAGAGCAACGAAATCGTCAACGGCGGCAGCAACAGCAGCAGCAATGCACCCGCGCCGGGATTCGATGGCACCATCGCCATCAAGCCTGGCGATCGCCTTCCGCTCGTTCCGCGCAACATGGCCAAGATCTACGCCGACCTGGCCGTCACCCCGCAACTCGACGTGAACATCGACATGCAGGCCTTTTCCGATACCGTCGCGCGCGGCAACGAAAACGGCCAGCACAAGCCCGACGGAGTCTATTACCTCGGTCCCGGACAGGCGCCGGGCTACGCGGTGTTCAACCTCGGGGCGGCGTACAGACCGGCGCCGGGACTCAAGTTCTTCATGCAGGTCAACAACGTCTTCGACATCAAGTACTACACCGCCGCGCAGCTCGGGTCGACGGGATTGACCAGCAGCGGCCACTTCATCGCGCGTCCTTTCCCGGCTCCCGTCATCGACGGCGAGCGCGCAGTGGTGAGTTCGACGTTCTATGCGCCGGGCGCGCCGCGAATGATCTGGGCGGGCTTGCGCTACACCTTCGGCGTGAAAGGTCTTTAGACGCGCACAGGTTTTGCGGCGCCCGTGCCGTGCTGGGCAACTCCGGGCGGGGATGATAATGTCTTTCGCCGCTCAAGGAGGGTGTCCCGATGGCAACGTATCGACCCGATGACGGTGCCGCGACGTGGCGCGATCTGGCGATCGTGATCGCTGCCGGCATCGTGTTTGCGGTACTGAGCGCGCATTTCGAACTGGGCGAGATGATTGCCGCGCTGACCCAGTCACGCGAGCGCTATCAACTCGACGAGCTGCCCGGGATATTGCTTTTCATGGCGCTCGGGTTCGTCTGGTTCGCCTGGCGTCGCCTGCGCGATGCACGCGCGGCATTGCACCGCCAGATCGCCATCGAAGCGGAGCTGGCTGCCGCGCTGGAGGAGAATCGTCGGCTCGAGCGCGCGAACATCAGGATCCAGGAAGACGAACGCAAGAACCTGGCGCGCGAGATGCACGATGAGCTCGGACAATATATGAACGCGATCAAGGTCGACGCGGTCGGGCTGAGGGACGCGGATCCTCCGCCGGACGCCGCGGAGGTCAAACGAGGCGCATCGTTGATCATCGGCATCGTCGATCATCTCCAGGACACGGTGCGCGACATCGTCCGCAGGCTGCGCCCGGCAGGGCTCGACGAGCTGGGACTCGTGGCAGCCATCGAAGATTGCCTCGACGGCTGGCGCCAGCGGATGCCTTCGGTGACCTTCGAGTTCAAGCTTGCCGCGGAATTGAGCGCGTTCGACGAAGCCGTGAACATCACGCTCTATCGCCTCGTACAGGAAGGACTGACCAACGTCGCCCGGCACGCGCAGGCGAGCCGCGTGACGATCCATCTCGATCAGCGCGACGTTGCGGCTAGCGGCGCCGGCTGCATCGAACTGCGCATCAGCGACGATGGACGCGGGTCTGTGCCATCGAATGGAGGATCTGGAGTCGGACTGGTCGGAATGCGCGAGCGTGTCGAATCGCTGGGGGGAACCTTCGCGGCGTCGAACGCGACCAGCGGTGGATTCAGGATCGAGGCGCGACTCCCGCTGCGGGATTCACCGGTCGATGCCTGAACGCGAAGCCATTTCGGTGCTGCTGGTCGACGATCACGCCGTCGTCCGGGAGGGCTATCGCCGGCTACTCGAGCGGGCGACCGGCATCGTCGTGGTCGGGGAAGCCGCCTCGGCGGCAGAGGCGTACCAGGTCTTCTCGCAGTGCCGGCCCCACGTCGTCGTGATGGACATATCACTGCCCGATGTGAGCGGCATCGAGGCAATGCGCCGGCTGCTGATGCGCGAGCCTCAGGCATGCGTGCTCGTATTCAGCATTCACGACGAGCCCATATTCCCGACGCGCGCGTTTCGCGCCGGGGCCCGCGGCTACGTGACCAAAGCCAGTGCGCCCGAAGTTCTGGTCAACGCGGTTCGCGCCGTCGCGGCAGGCAGCATCTTCCTCAGCCCCGACGTGGCGCAGACGGTTGCCTTGCGCAATGTTCTCGACGCCGAGGACGCGCTGAAGGTAATTTCGGATCGCGAATTCGAGGTGCTGCGCCTGCTTGCGCTGGGTCACACCGTACGCGAGATCGCCGAAAAGTTGAGCCTCACGTACAAGACCGTCGCCAATTATCAGTCGAGCATCCGGCAAAAGCTCGGCGCCGACAATTCGGTGCAGCTGATCCGGATCGCGGAGGAATACGGTTTGATCGTCCGGACCGATCGATAGCTACCCACGTCGGGGTGGCCAACGGAAGGCCCGCGCGGGGCCCCTTCCAATTCTGTGTGAAGTCCCAAGACAAAGGTGACATTCTGGCTCCCTTCTCAACCCAGGAGTAGAGAGCCCATGACTAAGACCGAACAGAACCGAGTACTAGCTTGGCGGCTGAAGGTGCTGCGCGAGGCTAGCGCTGCGCCCAGGAACGTGGCCCAGACCTGCCGCCATTTCGGCCTATCGCGCAAAGCGTTCTATAAGTGGAAGGCTCGATACGAAGCTCAGGGCGAGGCAGGATTGTGTGACCGGCCGCGCGCCCCGCATCGATCCCCACGGGCCACCCCGCGCGAGGTGGTTTCCAAGATTCTCTATCTGCGGCAGCGCTACCACTTTGGGCCAGGAAGGATCGCAGACTATCTGCAGCGATTTCACCAGTTGAAGCTGGCACGCTCCTCAGTCCACCGCATTCTGATTCGACACGGGCTGAACCTACTACCGGCCAATCAGAAGCGTCGCCCGGCTGGGCGAGCGTGGCGGCGCTATGAGAAGCCACAACCCGGACACCGCCTGCAATTGGACGTAAAGTTCCTCGAGCGGATCGCAGGAACGGGAAAGCGCTTATATCAGTTCACCGCCATCGACGACTGCACGCGCATTCGGGTGCTTAAAGTCTACGACGCGTGCAGCCAAACTTCAGCGATTCGCTTTGTAGACGAGGTCATCCGACGCCTGCCCTTTCGTGTGCTGGTCATCCAAACAGATAATGGCGCCGAGTTCCAGTCCCGCTTCCACTGGCATCTCGAAGCACGCGACATCCGCCATGTCTATATCCGACCTAGGACACCGCATTTAAACGGCAAAGTCGAACGGTCACACCGCGTCGATGAACAGGAGTTTTATCAGCTCCTGGATAAAGACGGCATTGCCGACGATATCCACCTATTCAACGACAAGCTTCGCGAGTGGGAAGACTACTACAACTACCATCGACCGCACGGAGCCCTCGATGGGCAGACTCCCTACGAGCGGCTCTTGGCAAAAACCACAGCCAATGTGTCACCTGCGTCTTGAGACCTTACACGGTCTGAGTGGCGGAGAGAGAGGGATTCGAACCC